>Ga0070741_10002275_pt1 | contig 52664 bp, 55 predicted proteins | sample Coa_R1_4_FD_66440 | JGI IMG/M metagenome (GOLD analysis project Ga0070741, IMG submission 66440) | Surface soil microbial communities from Centralia Pennsylvania, which are recovering from an underground coalmine fire - Coalmine... | ecosystem: Environmental > Terrestrial > Soil > Unclassified ... | reverse complement strand
CGCGTATTCCCGGCGCGCTGGCTCGGTCACAGGGCCCCCTTTCCGGTGCGTGGTTCGGTAACACCGGTTTTGAGGCAACCCCTTCCGTTTCGGTAACACTTGTTCTGAGGGTGATCGCCGGCTTGACTCCGGTCCCCGCTCGCGGCAGCATCGGGCCGGGCCACGCAGCGAGGCGATCGAGGCTGGACGGGCCCGGGAGGAATGTCCGGTGAGCATCCAGATGAGCGAGCCGCGGCTGGAGCTGGAGCAGCACCTGCACATGTACCGGCAGATGGCGAAGATCCGCGCCTTCGAGGAGCACGTCAACGAGCTCTACAAGAGCGCGAAGATGCCCGGCCTGGCTCACCTCTACGTGGGCGAGGAGGCGGTGGCGGTCGGCGTGTGCGAGGCCCTCAAGCGCGACGACTGGATCACCAGCACCCACCGCGGCCACGGCCACTGCCTCGCCAAGGGCGCGGCGGTGCACCGCATGTTCGCCGAGCTGCTCGGCAAGGAGCCGGGCTACTGCCGCGGCAAGGGCGGCTCGATGCACATCGCGGACCCGGAGACCGGCAATCTGGGCGCCAACGCCATCGTGGGCGGCTCGGCGGGCATCGCCACCGGCGCCGCGCTGTCGGCCAAGATGCGCGGCACCGGGCAGGTCGCGGTGTGCTTCTTCGGCGACGGCGCGCTCGGGCAGGGGCTGCTCTACGAGTCGATGAACATGGCCTCGCTCTGGAAGCTGCCCGTCATCTACGTGTGCGAGAACAACCTCTACGGCGAGTACACCCCGGGCAGCGAGACGGTGGCGGGCGACATCCTCGCGCGCCCGCGCGCCCTCGGCGTGCACGCCGAGAGCGTGGACGGCCAGGACGTGCAGGCGGTGTACGCGACCATGAAGCGCCTGGTCGAGCGCGCCCGCCGCGGCGAGGGCCCCGCGTTCCTCGAGTGCAAGACCTACCGCTACTACGGCCACCACGTGGGCGACGTGAACCGCGAGTACCGCACCCGCGACGAGGAGCGGGAGTGGATGACCAACCGGGATCCACTGCAGACGCTGGCCGCGCGGCTCATCAAGCAGGGGCTGGCCGACCAGACGGTGTTCGACCGGATCCAGGCCGACGTGAAGACCGAGATCGAGAAGGGCGTGCAGTACGCGCTCGACGCGCCCTTCCCCAAGCCCGAGCAGGTCACCGAAGACGTCTACGCCTGAAGGGGTCAGGTCTTACATTCCGACATTTTCGTGGCGTCGCTTCGCCACACGCGTAAAAAATGTCGGAATGTAAGACCTGACCCCGCCTAGACGGCGCCGTCCTTCTCCAGCTGGCGGATCTGGTCTTCGGAGTAGCCCAGCTCGGTCAGGATCTCCGCGCGGTGCTCGCCCAGCAGGGGCGAGGGCGTGATCCGGGTCGGCGAGGCGGAGAGCTTGATGGGGTTGCCGACGGTGAGGAAGCGGCCCCGGGTCGGGTGGTCGACCTCCACGATCATGTCGCGGGCGCGCAGGTGGTGGTCGGCGAGCACCTCGCCGGTGTCGAGGCAGGCGCCGCAGGGGACGCCGGCGCCGGCCAGGATCGTCATCACCTCGTGCTTGGAGCGCTGGCTGGTCCACGCCTCCACGAGCGCGTCGACCTCCGCGCGGTGCTGCCAGCGCGCCTCCGGCGTCTCGTAGCGTGGGTCGCCGACCAGATCCTTGCGGTCGATGGCGTCCAGCAGCGCGTGCCACATCTGCTGCTGCGCGAACACGAACACGTAGTCGTTCGGGCCGCCCGGCCGGCAGCGATACGTGGTGCCGGGCACGCCCGCCCCGAGCTGGTTCCCGGTCCGCTGCATGACGCGCCCGTAGCGCTGGTGGTCCCGCAGGCTCACCCGGATCAGGTTCACCACCGCGTCCTGCATTGAGACCTCCACGCGCTGGCCCAGGCCGGCGGCGTGCCGCTGCATGAGCGCGGCGAGGATGCCGATCACGCAGTGCATGCCGGTGCCCGAATCGCCGATGGACGGCCAGGTGAAGGTGGGGGGCCCGTCCGGGAAGCCGGTCACGCTCGTGGCCCCGCCCATCGCCTGGGCGATCGGCTCGTAGCTCTTGAAGTCGCGGTAGGGTCCCCACGAGCCGAAGCCCTTGATGGAGGCGTAGACGAGTCGCGGATTGAGCGCGTGCACCGTCTCCCAGCCGAAGCCCAGCCGCTCGATCACGCCCGGGCCGAAGTTCTCCAGCAGCACGTCGGCGCGGCCCAGCAACGTGCGGAAGACCTCCCGGCCGCCGGGATGCTTGAGGTTCAGCGTGAGGCTCCGCTTGTTGGCGTTGAAGGCCAGGAAGAAGAGCGCGTCGGCGTCGGGATGCTCGCGGTCGCGCTGGGAGTAGCGCGCCACGTCGCCCTTGCCCGGCTCCTCCACCTTGATCACGTCCGCCCCCAGCCAGGCCAGCATCTGGCCGCACGAGGGTCCCGCCTGGTTGTTGGTGACGTCCACGACGCGGATGCCGGTCAGGGCCTGGGTCATGGCCCCATGGCTTATCACAGCGGCCCGCCGCCGGTCGAGCGGGCGTCCGCGCATCGGGTGCGACGGCCGGCCCGCCGCGCGGCGGCCCGCACGCCGGGGCCAGGGCCTTGACGAGCGATGGGCGACGGCGCACTCTCCCCGGCATGACGACATCGACCATCGGCGCGGTGCGCTTCCGCCAGGTGGGCCCCTGCCTGGCGGCCGAGGTGGAAGGCCTCGACCTGACCCGGCCCCTGTCCCCGGAGGAGGTGGCCGCGGTCCACGCGGGCATGGACCGGTACGCGGTGCTGGTGTTCCACGACCAGCCGCTCACCGACGGGCAGCAGCTCGCGTTCACCCGCAGCCTGGGCGAGATCGAGCACGCCGTCGGCACCGGGCTGCGGGAGCAGTACCGCCTGCCCACCACCTTCGCCGACGTGTCGAACCTCGACGTCAACAACCAGGTGTTCGCGCGCGACAGCCGCACCCGGCTCTTCTCGCTGGGCAACCGGCTCTGGCACTCGGACAGCTCGTTCAAGGTCGTCCCGGCCAAGTACTCGCTGCTCCACGCCCGGGTCATCCCGTCCCGGGGCGGCGACACCGAGTTCGCGGACATGCGCGCGGGCTACGACGCCCTCGATCAGGAGACGAAGGACCTGTGCGAGGGCCTCATCTGCGAGCACTCGCAGCTCTACTCGCGCTCGCTGCTGGGCTTCACCGACTTCACCGACGAGGAGCGCGAGCGCTTCAAGCCGGTGCGGCAGGTGCTGGTCCGCACCCATCCGGTCCACAAGCGGAAGTCGCTCTACCTCTCCTCCCACGCGGGCGGCATCGTGGGCTGGCCGGTGCCGGAGGCGCGCGCGTTCCTGCGCGATCTCAACGAGATCGCGACCCAGCGGCAGTTCGTGTACTCGCACCGCTGGCGGGTGGGCGACCTCGTCATGTGGGACAACCGCCAGACGATGCACCGCGCGCGGCCCTTCCCCCACCACGAGCCGCGCGACGTGCGGCGCACCACGATCATGGGCGACGGGCCCACCACCGCCCAGGTCGCGGCGTAGCCGGCTCCTCGGGTGAAGTTCGGGCTCTTCTTCCAGGCCCCGGAGGCGCCCGGGCAGAGCCACGCCCAGCGCTACCGGGAGATGATCGACCTGATCGGCCTGGCCGACACGCTGGGCTTCGACGTGGCGTGGCTGGCCGAGCTGCACTTCGGCGGGGCCTTCTCGCTCCTGTCGAACCCGCTGATGGCGGTGCCGGTCATCGCCGAGCGCACCCGGCGCATCCGCATCGGCACCGCGGTGACGCTCCTGCCGCTGCACCACCCGCTGGCCTGCGCGGAGCAGGCCGCCACCGCGGACGTCCTGTCGGGCGGGCGGCTCGAGTTCGGGGTGGGGCGCGGCTCGATCCCGAGCCAGTTCCACGGCTTCCGGATCCCGGTGGCGGAGAACCGCGCGCGCTTCGGCGAGGCACTCGACATCATCCGCCTCGCCTGGACGCGGGAGCGCTTCTCCTACGACGGCGCGTTCTACCAGGTCGAGGAGGTCGCGGTGGTGCCGCGGCCGGTGCAGCAGCCGCATCCGCCCATCCGGGTGGCGGTGCACTCGGGCGAGAGCTTCGCCCACATCGGCGGCCTCGGGCTGCCGATCTACTCCGGCACCACCACCACGCCGCTGCCCCAGCTGCGCGAGTACATGGCGCTCTACCGGGCGCGGATGGCCGAGGCCGGGCACGCGTGGCGGCCCGAGCAGATGGCGCTGATGCTGCCGGTGCACATCGCGGACACCGGGGCGGCCGCCCGCGACGCCATGCGGCCGGGCGTGCGCAAGTACTACGAGAACCTCCGGACGATCTTCTCCGCGCTGCCCGACGCCTACGCCGAGCACCTGCCGCGCCTCAAGATCATCGAGGACACGCTGGCGAGCCTGCCCTACGACAAGTTCTTCCGCGACCAGGCGGTGTTCGGCGACGTCGCGGAGGTGATCGACCGGCTGCAGGCCGCGGTGGAGGAGTTCCAGCTCTCCCAGGTCATCTGCTGGTTCGACCAGGGCTCGATGCTGTCGCGTCCCGAGGTCGAGCGCACCATGCGGCGCTTCGCCGAGCAGGTGATGCCGAAGCTCTGATCGCGCCATGAGGACCGGGCGCGAGTACCGCGAGGCGCTCCGCGACGGGCGCCGCGTGTTCGTGATCGGCGAGGGGCTGATCGAGGACGTCACCGTGCACCCCGCCACCCGCGCGATGGTGGACGAGTACGCCCTCTGGTACGACCGCCACCACGACCCCGCGTGGCAGGAGCGGCTGCTGGCCCCGCCCGACGCGGGCGGCGTCCGGCGACCGTGGGCCTTCGCGGTGCCCCGGACGCCGGACGACCTGCGCGCGATGGGCCGCGCCTGCGCGGCCACGCTGTTCCAGACCGCGGGCAACGTCACGCACACGCCGGCCTACGGCAACCTGATCGCGCTCGGCATCCACGACGTGGTCCGCCGGCGCGACGTCTCGCCCGCGCAGGCCGCCGCCGCGGCCGCGTACCGCGACGAGATCGCGCGCACGGGGCGGTTCCTCACCTTCTCGGCGGGCGCGGCCACCATCGGGGCCCGCCTCCGCCCCGACCCCGCCGAGCGCGCCGCGCTGCGCGTCGTGCGGGAGACGGACGCGGGGCTGGTGCTGAGCGGCCGGGTCGGCATGCACACGTCTCCGGCCTACGCGGAGGACGTCTACGTCGGCGCGCATTCCGGCGTGGACCGCGACGGCCACCGCGCCACCTTCGTGGTGCCGGTGGCCGCGCCGGGCGTCACCATCGTGTGCCGCAAGATCTCCGCGCGCCATCCCAACCCCTTCCTCGCGCCGCTCAGCAGCCGCTTCGACGAGCTGGACGGCCAGATGTGGCTCGAGGACGTGCTGGTGCCGTGGGAGCGCGTGTTCCTCACCGAGGCCTCGCCGGACCCGATCGCGGGCTGGTGCTTCTGGCACCAGCTCTACGCGTGGCTCGCCAAGGCCGAGTTCACGCTGGGCCTGGCCCTGGCATGCGCGCACGCCATGGGGCTCAAGGAGCACGAGCCGACCATCGAGTACCTGATGGACCTGGTGGTCGACGTGCAGACGGTGCGGAGCTGCCAGACCGCCGCGGAGCTCGATCCGGACCGCTCGATGGAGGGCTACTGCATGCCCGGGCGCGTGCACGTGGCCGCAGGCAGCATCGCCATGCAGAAGGCGCGGCAGCGCATGGCGGAAATCTTGAGGATCGTGCCCGGCTCCTCCCTGGTGGTGGCGCCCTCGGACAAGGACCTGACCTCCCCCGAGATCGGGCCGGGCCTGGAGGAGTCGTTCGGCGGGGGCGGGTACACCGCGCTGCAGCGCGCGGCGCTGCTGCAGCTGGCGGCCGATCACGTCTCCTCCGCGCTCGACGCCCGGGAGTCGGCCTTCGAGCTGCACGCCAACGGCGGCCTGGTCGCCTGGCGCGCGCGGCTGCGCCGCGCCTTCCCCGACTACGACGCGCTGGCCAACGGTGTCCTGCAGGCGCTCTCGGTGGACATGCCCGAGATCGACCTCTCGAGCCTGCGCGCCATCGCGCTGCCCGCCCGCCGCCCCGTGACGCCTTGACCGGGGTCAGGTCTTACATTCCGACATTTTCGTGGCGCGCGACGAGATCACGCGATGGGGGAAAAATGTCGGAATGTAAGACCTGACCCCCTATTCCAGCGCGGCGAGGGGGGCGTAGTCGGCGGTGGTGCCGTGGCCGCCCGCGAACTTCGCGGGCTGGATGCCGGCCTTCTTCACGCCCGCCACCAGCGAGGCCAGCGCCGGGTTGAGCTTGTCGGGCAGCGGGGCGGCGCCCGGGCTCCAGATGTCGGTCACGAAGCCGAGCCGCGCGTCGGGCACGTAGCCGATCACCAGCCCCTGCGCGTGCGGGTTCGGGTCGAGCGCGAAGACCTGCACTTCACGCCGGCTGTCGATGATCGAGAACCTGTCCGCGACCTCCACGATCGGGGTGCGGCTCAGATCCTGCGGCGAGAGATCGGGGTTGCGGGTGTACGGCGCGGCCAGCACGCGGCGATAGTGCTCGGCGGTGCCCTTGCCGACCACGAGGGTCGCCCCGGAGGCCGCGTAGGCGCGCAGCCCGCCCGCGTGGTCCATGTGATGGTGCGTGAGCACCAGGTACTTCACCGGCTTGTTGAGGTACTTGGCCCGGAGGGCGGAGAGCGTCCAGTTCGACTGCCAGTCGGAGACCGGCGCGTCGAACACCACCAGCGAGTCCTTCATCTCCACCACCAGGCTGTTGTGCGAGCCGCCCACCACGTGCTGGATCCCGGGGCCCAGCTCCTGCAGGCGCAGGCTCGCGGTCGCGCGCCGGTCAAAGCTCGGCGCGTCCGAGTCGAGGTAGAAGCCGATGAACTGTCGCCGCAGCACCCACTGGTAGGGGACGTTGCGGGTGGCCGGCGCCGCCGCCCCCTCGCGGAACGCGGGGGGAATCTGCAGCCGATCCGCGGCCACCGGGCCGTTGACGGTCGTCTCGGTCACGTGGGTCTCGACCACGGTGCGCCCGTTCAGCTCGTGCTTCACGGAGCGCGCGACCTTCACGCCCTGGACGGTCTGCCAGTCGCCCAGCACCGCGTCGTAGGTCACGTCGCCCCAGATGTTGTCGTAGTCGAGCGTGCGGATCCGCGCGGGCAGCCCGGTGGCGGGGTCGAACGCGACCAGCAGCTCCTGCTGCTCGCTCACCCGGTACGCGACGGTGGGATGGCGGACGCCCCCCACCGTGATGGCGGGCGCGCCGGTCACCCGGTCGGGGTTCCTCGACATCTCGAGCAGCAGGAGCGGGGAGGTGCGCAGCAGCTCGCGCTGGGCCGCGGCCAGCCGCAGCCCCGACATGCTGTGGGCGGGCGGGTTCGACTCCCGGCTCTGCTTGTTGCGGCTGTTGCCGTCCACCCCCGCCACGTACCCGGCCTCGGCGGTGACGATCTCGCTGAAGGTGAACGTTCGCGTCGACGCGGACTCGAACTTGCGCACCCAGTCCAGGCGGCTGGCGCGCGCGTTGACGTCGGTGACCATCTCCAGCGTGGACTCGTTGGCGAAGCGCATCTCGCCGCCGGCGACCACGGACTGCTCGGGCTCCCAGTACCGCACGGTGGCCTTCTGCGAGATGGTCTTGACCGACGCGAGGGCCTCGGGACCGCCCTGAGCCTGGAGGCCGCGCGCCACTAGGTCCCGCCCTCCACCCGGCATGGACATCGAGGCGCAGGCCACCACGACGAGGGAGACGATCAAGGAAAGAGCAACCATCGGTGCGGCGCGCTTCATGGCGATCCCCTCCGCAGAGTGATTGTCGGCGGCACAGTATAGCCGAGGATCCCGCGGGCGCCTCGCACATGCCGAGCCCGGATGATTGGGATAGGATAGGCAGCCTGCGGGCCCCCGAGGGCCGCGGCGGAGCCCCTCGGCGGCGCCGCCCGGCGCCCGACCCCGACGGCCGCGCGGCGGGGCAGGGCCATCCGTGACGAGCGTCACCGAGCAGGCGAGGAGAGAGGCATGAGCGAGCGAGAGCTGACCTACGGCGAGGCGGTCAAGGAGGCCATCGCGGAGGAGATGCGCCGCGACCCGCGCGTGTTCCTCATCGGGGAGGACGTGGCCGAGGCGGGCCATCCGTTCAAGACCCTGGTGGGGCTGGTGCAGGAGTTCGGCACCGAGCGCGTGATCGACACGCCGATCTCCGAGCCGGGCTACGCGGGCATCGGGGTGGGCGCGGCCATGACCGGCATGCGCCCGGTGGTGGACGTGATGTTCGGCGACTTCATCACGCTCACCATGGATCAGATGGTCAACCAGGCCGCGAAGGCCCACTACATGTCGGGCGGCAAGATCAAGGTGCCGATCGTCTTCCGCACCACGCTGGGGGCCACCCGCCGCTCCGCGGCCCAGCACTCGCAGTCGCTGCACGCGTGGGTCAGCCACATCCCCGGCCTCAAGGTGGCGCTGCCCTCCGGGCCGTACGAGGCCAAGGGCCTCATGAAGACCGCCATCCGCGACGACAGCCCGGTGGTGATCTTCGAGGACAAGATGATGTACCGGGTGAAGGGGCCGGTGCCGGAGGGCGACTACACGATCCCGTTCGGGGTCGCGGAGGTCAAGCGCGCCGGCCGCGACATCACGATCGTGGCCACCAGCAGCATGGTTCCGGTTTCACTCGGAGCCGCCAAGCTCCTGGAAGAGGTGGGGATCAGCGCGGAGGTGATCGATCCGCGCACCACCTGGCCGCTCGACAAGGAGACCCTGATCAACTCCGCCAAGAAGACCTCGCGCGCGCTGGTGGTGGACGAGGGCTACGAGCGCTACGGGGTGACCGCGGAGATCGCCTCCGTGATCGCGGAGGGCGCCTTCTACTACCTGGATGCCCCCGTGAAGCGCATGGGCGCCATGGACGTGCCGGTGCCGTTCTCGCCGGTGCTCGAGGACCTCACGGTGCCGTCGGAGCAGACCGTCTTCGAGGCCGCGAGAGCCCTGTGCCGCAAGTGACCTTTCGGGCAGGGTGAGGGGCCGCCCTGATGCCGGCCAACGTGATCATGCCCGCGCTGGAGCTGGCGCAGGAGACCGGCAAGCTCCTGCGCTGGATGAAGGCGCCGGGCGACACGGTGCGGAAGGGCGAGGCCATCGCCGAGATCGAGACCGACAAGGTCACGGTCGAGCTGGAGGCGCCCGCCTCCGGCATCCTCCAGCAGGTCACCGCGCAGGAAGGCGACGTGGTCCCGGTCGGCCAGACCATCGCCATCATCGCCGACTCCGCCTCGCCGGCGCCCGCCGACACCGGCCGCGGCGCCACCACCCTCTCCCCCCAGGGAAGCAGCTCCGCCACCCTCTCCCCTCAGGAGAACAGCTCCGCCACGCTCTCCCCTCAGGAGAACAGTTCCGCCACCCTCTCCCCTCAGGAGAACAGTTCCGCCACCCTCTCCCCTCTGGGGAGAGGGCAGGGTGAGAGGTCCGACACGCGCATCAAGGCCTCCCCGCTCGCCCGCAAGGTCGCGCAGGAGCACGGTGTCGACCTCGCGCACGTGCGCACCGCCACCGGCAAGATCGAGAAGGCCGACGTGCTCGCCCACGTGGAGAGCCGGCGGGCCGCGGTGCCCGCCAACGGCGGGCCGGCGGACCGTGCCGCCGTCGCGGCGGGGACGCCCGGTGGCACGATCGCGGCCTCGCCGAAGGCGCGGCGGCTGGCGGCGGAGCGAGGAATCGACCTGCGCGCGCTGAAGGGATCGGGGCCCGCGGGGGCGGTGCTCGCGATCGACGTGCCGGAGGCGGTGGTGACGCCGCCGGTGATCGCGCCGGTACCGAGCGTCTCAGAGCCCCTCACCCTGCCCTCTCCTTGGGGGGGAGAGGGAGGGATGGAAGAGAAGGTGGGGACGGTGTGGCGGGTGATGGCGGAGCGCATGACCGCCTCGTGGACGAGCGCCCCGCACTTCTTCCTGGTGCGCGAGGTGAACGTCGCGCGGCTCGGCGCCTGGCTCGCCCGGGCCCGCACGCAGAGCGGCGTCCGCGTCACGTACACCGATCTGCTGATCAAGCTGGTGGCGGCGGCCATCGCCCGGCATCCGCGGGTGGCGGCCTCGTGGAAGGACGGCGCGATCGAGCGGCATCCGGACGTCAACGTGGGCCTCGCGGTCGCCCTCGAGGACGGGCTCGTGGTGCCGGTCATCCACAAGGCCGACACCCTCGGCGTCCGGGAGATCGCGATGCGGCGCGAGGACCTGGTGGCGCGGGCGCAGGCCGGCAAGCTGCGCCCGGCGGACATCCAGGGCGGCGTCTTCACGATCAGCAACCTCGGCATGTACGGCGTCGACGCGTTCAGCGCGATCGTCAACCCGCCCCAGGCCGCCATCCTGGCCGTGGGGCGCATCGCCGATCGGGTGATCCCGGTCGACGGCCATCCGGCGGTGCAGCCCACCATGGTGCTCACGCTCTCCTGCGACCACCGGGCGCTCGACGGCGCCCGCGGCGCTCAGTTCCTGGGAGCGCTCGCGGACCTGATCGAGGAGCCCCTGACCCTGCTCGTCTGAGGACTCCCATGGCGTTCACCGACCGGTACGGCCTGACCGTCACCAGCGACTCCCCCGTCGCGTTCGATCGCTTCCAGGAAGGCATGGATCACCTGCTGGCCTACGGCCCCGAGGGCGAGACCCTGCTGGACCGGGCGATCGAGGCGGACCCGGATCTCGCGGTGGCGCACACCGGGCGGGCGCTGCTCGCGCTGGTGGCGGGCGACGCGGCGGGCGCGCGCGCCGCGATGGCCCGCGCAAAGGAGACGGTCGGCCGCGCGTCGCGACGGGAGCGCCAGCACGTGGAGGCCCTGGGCGCCTTCGTGTCCGGCGACAGCGCGCGGGGCTTCGCCCTGGCCGACGAGCATCTGAAGGAGTTCCCCCGCGACGCGGTGCTGGCGAACCAGGTGAGCAGCGCGATCGCGCTGGCGGGCGCGGCCGACCGCGAGCAGCATCGGGTCGCGTTCATGGAGCGTCTGGCCCCCGCCTATGGCGACGACTGGTGGTACCAGTCCGCGCTCGCCTTCACGTATCACGAGGTGGACCGGTTCGACGAGTCGCGCCGCCTCTCCGAGGCCTCGCTGCGGCAATACCCCCGGAATGCGCATGCGGCCCACAACCTGGCCCACATCGCGTTCGAGACGCTCGACTGCGAGCGGGGCGCCGCCTTCCTCGACGAGTGGATGACCGGCTACGACCGGCGCGCCGCCTTCCACTGCCACATGGCCTGGCACCAGGCGATGTTCGCGCTGCACGCCGGCCGCCACGCGCACGCCATGGAGATCTTCGAGCGCGAGATCCTGCCCTCGAGCAACCCGCGCTCCGCCATGACCGACGGCACCGCGCTGCTCTGGCGGCTCCGGCTCGACGGCGCGGACGCCCGGCCGCTGCCGTGGCGGACGCTCGCCGACATCGCCGGGAAGGTCTCGCGCCCCGGCTTCCTCTTCGGGGAGGTGCACGCCGCCTTCGCCTACGCCGCGTGCGGCGACCGGGCGGCGCTGGACCGCCAGATCGATGCGCTGCGCGCCCTCGGCGCCAAGGGCCATCCCATCGCCGCCACCGTGGCGCTGCCCCTGGTCCTGGGCACGGCGGCCTTCGCGGCCGGCGACCCCGCGGAAGCGCTCCGGCACTTCGAGCCGGTGCAGGCCGAGATGCATCGCATCGGCGGCAGCCACGCCCAGTGGGAGATCTACGAGGAGACGATGGTGCAGTGCTACCTGACGCTCCAGCGCTGGGACGACGCGATTCGCCTGATCTCCCGCCGGCTCGCCCGGCGCGCCTCGCCGCGCGATCAGCAGTGGCTCGCGCGGGCCGGCCGCCGCGGGAGCTGATCGCACGCGCCGCACGAGAGTCCGGGAGGCGGACAGATGGCCAGGCTGACCCTCAAGGTGAACGGGACCGCCCGGGAGGTCGAGACCGACGATCCCGACACCCCGCTGCTCTACGTGCTGCGGAACGACCTGGCCCTCACCGGCACCCACTTCGGCTGCGGGCTCGCCCAGTGCGGGGCATGCACGGTGCTGGTGGACGGCCGCGCGGTGCGCTCGTGCATCGCGCCCGCGCGCGCGGTGGTCGGCTCCGAGATCGTGACCATCGAGGGCCTGGGCTCGCCGGAGCGGCCGGATCCGCTGCAGGCCGCGTTCATCGCCGAGCAGGCCGCGCAGTGCGGCTACTGCACCGCGGGCATGGTCATGAGCGCCCGCGCGCTGCTGGCCCGGACGCCGCGGCCGACCGAGGCGCAGGTGCGCGAGGCGCTCGCCGGCAACCTCTGCCGCTGCGGCAGCCACGCGCGGGTCATCCGCGCGGTGCTGCGCGCGTCGGGCCGCGCGTCGGAGGCGCGCTGAGATGGCCGCGGGGCTCTCGCGCCGGGCCTTCCTCGCGACCAGCCTCGCCGCGGGCGGGGCGCTGATCGTCCGCCCGGGCGGCGACGGCCTCGGTGCGGTCGCCCCCGCGCACGCCCAGTCGATCCCCGACGCGGACCGCTTCCTCGGCAAGTCGCTGGCCCCCGACGCGGTCGACTCCTACATCGCGGTGCGGGGCGACGGCACCGTCACCATCTTCGTGGGCCGCGTGGACCTGGGCACCGGCTCCCGCATCGCGATCCGCCAGATGGTGGGCGAGGAGCTCGACCTGGCCCCGGACCGCATCGCGATGATCGAGGGCGACACCGCGCTGACCCCCAACCAGGGCGGCACCGGCGGCAGCTACGGCGTCGCCCGGGGCGGCGTGCAGATCCGGCGAGCCGCCGCCACCGCGCGGCAGGCGCTCCTGGGGCTGGCGGCCACGCGCCTGGGCCGGTCCGCCGACGAGCTCGAGATGGCGGACGGGACGGTGTGCGCCAGGGACGGATCCGGCTCGGTCGGCTTCGGCGAGCTGATCGGCGACCGGACGTTCGACCTGAAGGTGGACGCGAAGGCCCCGCTCAAGCCCCACGACCGCTTCCGCTTCATCGGGCGGTCGCTGCCGCGGCCGGACGTGCCGGAGAAGGTGACCGGCCATCATCGCTACCTGCAAGACCTCGTGCTGCCGGGCATGCTGCACGCCCGCGTCATCCACCCGCCCGCGCTCGGGGCCACGCTGGAGCGGGTGGACGAATCCTCGATCGCAGGCATCGGCGGCGCGCGCGTGGTGCGCATCCAGAGCTTCCTGGCGGTGGTGGCCGAGCGCGAGTGGGACGCGGTGCGCGCCGCCCGCGCGCTCCGGGCCCAGTGGAGCGGGGGCGGCGGCCTGCCCGACCACGCGCGCGAGTTCGACCTCATGCGCGCCGGCAGGATCGAGCGCGATCAGGAGGTGGCCCGGCGCGGCGACCTCTCCGCGCTGAGCGCGCCGCCCCCCGGGATGCGGACGCTCCGCGCCTCCTACCGCTGGCCCATGCAGACCCACGGCTCCATCGGCCCCTCGTGCGGGGTGGCCGACGTGCGCCCGGATCGGGTCACGGTCTGGAGCTCCTCGCAGAACGTGCACGGCCTGCAGAACACCTTCTCGCGGGTTCTGGGCGTGGAGCGGGCGAAGGTGCGCGTCATCTACATGGACGGCGCCGGCTCCTACGGCGCCAACGGGGCCGACGACGCGGCGCTGGAGGCGCTGCTGCTCTCCCGCGCGCTGGGCCGGCCGGTACGGGTGCAGTGGAGCCGGCAGGACGAGCACGGCCTCGACCCCAAGGGCCCGGCCCAGCTGCTGGACCTGCGCGCGGCGGTGGACAAGGACGGCGAGATCGCGGCGTGGGAGACGCAGGCGTGGCTGCCCATCGCCACCGCCAACCTCCCCCACATCCCGCTCATCTCGCTGGACTCGGCCGGCCTGCCGCAGACCCCGGGGCGCGCGACCGGGCTCATCTACCAGAACATCGACCCGCCCTACGCGATGCCGAACCTGAACGCGGTGGTGCACTGGGTGGCCGACGCGCCGCTCCGCACCTCGCCGCTGCGCGCCCCCGGCAAGATCGCCAACACGTTCGCGGTGGAGTCGTTCACCGACGAGATCGCGGCGCTGGCCCGGGTGGACCCGCTCGAGTTCCGCCTGCGCCGTCTGAGCAACCCGCGCGGCGTCGAGGTGCTGCAGAAGGTGGCCGCGCGCATGGGCTGGCAGCCGCGCCCGTCGCCCCGACGGGCGGACCGGCGCGCGGCGGTGATGACCGGGCGGGGGCTCGCCTACGTGCACTACAAGCACGAGGAGACCATCGTGGCGATGGGCATGGAGGTCGCGGTGGAGCGCGCCACCGGCAAGATCCGCGTCACGCGCGTGGTCGCCGCGCAGGACTGCGGGCTCATGATCAACCCCGACTGCGTGAAGGCGCAGCTCGAGGGCAACATCCTCCAGACGCTGTCGCGCGCGCTCCACGAGGAGATCCGGTACGACCGCGATCGGGTGACCACGGTGGACTGGGCGAGCTATCCGATCCTGACCTTCCCGGAGGTGCCGCGGCTCGAGCTGGAGCTGATCCAGCGGCTCGACCAGCCGCCGCTCGGCGCGGGCGAGGCCGCGTCCACCCCGGTGGGGGCGGCCCTGGCCAACGCGGTGTTCGACGCGACGGGCGTGCGCCTGCGCACGATCCCGTTCCGGCCCGAGCGGGTGAAGGCGGCGCTGGCCGGGCAGGGCGGCGCGGGGCGGGGATGACCGCGGCCGCGATCGAGGTCCGGCCGCTCGGCCCGCAGATCGGCGTCGAGATCCGCGGCGTGGACCTGCGCCGGCTCGACGCCGCCGCCTTCGCGCGCATCTACCGCGCCTGGCTCGACCACAACGTGGCGGTGGTGCCCGAGCAGACGCTCGAGATCGACGACTTCCTGGCCTACAGCCGCCGCTTCGGCGTGGTGGTACCGCACCCGTCGAAGATGACGCGGCACCCGGAGCGGCCCGAGATCACCCTGCTCGGGGTGAACAAGTTCGGCGCCGACGGCGCGCTCGACATGGCGATCTACCGGCGCGGGGCCGAGGGCTGGCACACCGACGGCGCCTACGACGCGGAGCCCTTCAAGGCCACCCAGCTCTACGCGATCGCGGTGCCGAGCCGCGGGGGCGACACGCACTTCGCCAGCATGTACGCGGCGTACGAGGCGCTGCCCGGGCGGCTCAAGGCGCGTCTCGAGGGCCGCACGGGCGCCTTCACCTACGGCGGACGCCGGAAGGCGACCGCGCTGCTCGACCCGCAGGACCGCGACTGGATCCCGGTCCGCCATCCGATCGTGCGCACGCACCCGGAGACCGGGCGCAAGGCGCTCTACTTCGACCCGGGCAAGATCCTCGCCATCGACGGGCTCGAGCCGGCCGAGAGCGACGCGTTGATCGACGAGCTGACCGAGCGCATGATCACCCCCGACGGACAGTACACGCACCGGTGGCGGGTGGGTGACGTGGTCATCTGGGACAACCGGTGCTCGTACCACAAGGCGGCGGGGGACTATCCGCCGGAGGAGGACCGGATCCACTGGCGGGTCTCGATCAAGGAGCGGCAGGCATGAACGTCGTCGCGCGCATGGTCACGCAGGAGCAGGACGGCATTCCCGGGTACATGGCGCATCCGGACGCGCCGGGTCGGCGGCCGGGCATCCTCATGGTCCACCACGCCCACGGCGTGACCGCGGACTACAAGATCGACGCCTATCGCCTCGCGTGCCTCGGCTTCAACGTGCTCGCGCCCGACCTCTTCAACATGTTCGGCATCGCGGGCACCACCCACATCGGCATGGGCGCGGATCTGCAGGCCAAGCACGGCGACGACGAGTTCCTGGGCAAGATGGACGAGGCCTGGCGCTACCTGATCGACCGCATGGGCACCGATCCGGCGCGCACCGGCTGCATCGGCCACTGCATGGGCGGCCGCCTGCTGATCCCGTTCGCGGCCGATCACCCCACCGTGAAGGCCATCGTGCTCTACTACCCGTCGGTGCGCGACGAGCCGGAGACGTCGCACCGCCCGCGGCACGCCTTCCACCTGGCGCGGACGCTTCAGTGCGCGACGCTCGTCTTCGCGGCCGGGCAGGACTACATCGCGACGCCGGCCATCCAGGGCCCGCTCTGGCAGGCCTTCCTCGCCAACGGCAAGCTGCTGGAGTGGCACTTCTTCTCCGACGCCCAGCACGGCTTCCGCCACCCCGACAACCCGGGCTTCCAGCCCTACCACGCCGATCTGGCCTGGCCGCTCACCACCGCCTTCCTGCAGCGCACCGTGTAGCGTCCGCAGAGACCACCGGAGGAGCCATCATGTCCGAGCCCAAGCAGAAGTTCAGCGCCAGCTACGCCAAGGACGCCGTCTACCAGCCCGGTCTGCGCTCCTTCCTGGAGTACCGCGACCTGGGCATCGCCGACGCCACCCACGGCAAGATGCGCGCGCACCTGATCCGGGTGAAGCAGGGGGGCGACACCCACGAGCTCCACACCACCGGGCTCCACAAGCACGAGTGCGACTTCCAGATGTTCTACGTGCTGAAGGGGACGATCAAGTTCGTCTACGAGGGCGTGGGCGAGCGCACCTTCGGCCCCGGCGACTGCGTGCTGCAGCCCGCCGGCATCGTGCACAACGAGCTCGAGTGCACCGACGATCTGGAGATCCTCGAGATCTACTCGCCCGCGGTGCACCCCACCGTGAAGGTGGAGCAGATGCCGGAGGTCGCGGCGGCCGCGCGCTGAGGCGCCGCGTGGCGCCGGAGCACCCCGACTCCCTCTGGGCGGCCACCGCCACGCCGGCGGCCGCCTCCGCGCCGCTGCAGGGCGCGGAGCGGGCCGACGTCTGCGTGGTCGGCGGCGGGCTCACCGGGCTCTCGGCGGCGCTGCACGCGGCCGAGGGGGGCGCCTCGGTGGTCCTGCTCGAGGCGGGCCAGGTGGGCTCGGGCGCCTCCGGACGCAACGGCGGCCAGGTGATCCCCGGGCTCAAGCTCGACCCGCGCGAGCTCGAAGCCGCGTTCGGACCCGAGCGGGGCGCCCGGCTGACCGAGCTGGTCGGGGGCGCGGCGGACTTCGTCTTCGATCTCGTGCGGCGCCACCGCATCGCGTGCGACGCGCGGCAGGACGGCTGGCTCAAGGCGTGTCACTCGCCGGCGGCGCTCCGGGCCGCCACGCTCACCGCGCAGGACTGGAGCCGGCGCAACGCTCCGGTGGAGGAGATCGATCGCGTCCGGATCGCCGAGCTCACCGGCACCGAGGCGTACCTCGGCGGCTTCGTGGACCATCGCGGCGGGGTCGTGCAGCCGCTCAGCTACACGCGCGGGCTCGCCCGGGCCGCCCGGCAGGCGGGCGCGCGCCTCCACGAGCGCTCGCCCGCCGCGACGCCGCGGCGCGAGGGCGGCGCGTGGGTGGTCTCCACCCCGAGCGGCTCCGTCCGCGCGGACCGGGTGATCATCGGGACCAACGGCTACACGGATCTCGCGGGCGCGCGCGGCCCGTGGCCGGACCTCGCCCGCACCGTGATCCCGGTGTACAGCTACATCGCGGCGACCCGGCCGCTCGCCGCCGACCTGCGGCAGGGCATCCTGCCCAAGGGGCAGGCGGTGTCCGATTCCCGCCGGCTCCTGCGGTACTTCCGGCTCGACGCGGGCGGGCGCCTGGTGATGGGCGGGCGGGGGGCCATGCGCGAGTCGACCGACCGCGCCGACTACGCGGGCATCATCGGCAGCGCGCTCGAGCTCTATCCCGCTCTGCGCGCCTGCGAGTGGGAGTTCGTGTGGGGCGGCCGGGTCGCGGTCACGCTCGATCACCTGCCGCACCTGCACGAGCCGGCCCCGGGCGTTCATGCCGCCCTCGGCTACAACGGGCGCGGGGTGGCCATGGCGACCGTCATGGGCAAGGTGCTGGCGGACCGGGTGCTCGGGCGTGGCGCGCCCGTCTTCCCGGAAAGTCCGCTCCGCCCGGTGCCGCTCTACCGCTGGCGCCGGCCGTTCTTCGAGGTCATCGTCACCTGGAAGCGGGCCCTCGATCGTCTCGAGGGCATCTCTCGTCGACCCTAAGGGGGCCAATCCATCATGCGCAAGACCATCACCGGCACCGGCGGCATGCTGCTGCTCCAGACGCTGAAGGACGCGGGCGTCGAGTACCTCTTCACCAACCCGGGCTCCGCGGAGACCGGGCTGTTCGCCGCCATCGCCGAGGACGGGGACAGCCGGCTGGTGGTCGGCAAGCACGAGGGGCTGGTGGCCGCGATGGCCGACGGCTACCACCGGATCAGCGGCAAGGTCGGCGTGGTCATCGCGCACGTGATGGGCGGCTCCTATCAGCTGGCCGGGCAGCTCTTCAACGCCCAGGTCGCGGGCTCCTCGCTGCTGGTGATCGCGGGCGACTGGGCCTCGGAGCTCCAGGACTACCGCGGGCTGGCGCCGTTCCCCGGCCTGAGCCAGGCGGAGTCGATGCGCCCGATCACCAAGGAGGCGCGCTGCGCCTACCAGGTGCACACCAACCCCAAGGCGATCAGCGTGGCCACCATCCGCGCGCTGCGCGAGGCCACCACGCCGCCGACGGGGCCGGTGTACCTCTCGATCAGCGCCGAGCTGCTCCACACCGAGGGGCTCGAGACCACCATCGGCGAGGGCGCGCGCTACGAGATCGAGCGGCCGGGCCCGGCGCGGCCGCCGACCATCGAGGCGATCGCCCGGCGGCTGGGCGAGGCGCGGTGCCCGGTGCTGATGTTCGGCGACGACGTCTGGCGCACCGGCGCGGCGGCGGAGGCGGTCGCGCTGGCCGAGCGGCTCGAGGCGCCGGTGTTCGCGAGCCGGCAGATCTTCCCCAACTTCCCGACCCGGCATCCGCTCTTCTGCGGCAACTATCCGGTGCCGAAGGACTTCACCAAGACCACCGGGCTCGAGCCGGACCTCATCTTCCTGGTCGGCTGCCAGGGCGTGCACGGCGGCGTGAACGAGCCCACGATCATGCAGATCGGGCCGAACCCGCTCCTGATGGGCCGGCACTATCCGCTCGATCTGGCCGCGCAGTGCGAGCTCAAGGCCACGCTGGCCGGCATCACCCAGGCGCTCGGCCGGCTGCACGGCGACAAGGCCTCGTCGTGGGCGCGGCAGCGCTCGAAGGTGCGCGCCTTCGCGGCGACGCTCATCGAGCGCGAGGAGAAGCTGGCCCGCGAGCACGAGCACGACATCCCGGTGCACCCGGCGGTGCTGGAGGCCCAGCTCGCCTCCGTGCTGCCCAAGAGCACGGTGATGGTGCACGAGAGCTCGACCGCCCGCCTGACGCTCCTGCCCTTCGGCATGGGCGGCATGATGTGGACCCGCAGCGGCGGCGGCTCGCTCGGCTTCGGGGTGGGGGCGGCGATCGGCGCCAAGATCGCGGCGGGACGCGAGCGCCCGGTCGTCCTGCACCTGGGCGACGGCGCCCTCGGCTACTCGGCCTCCGGCTTCTGGTCGATGGCCCGCTACAACACCGCGATCCTCACCATCGTCTCCAACAACGAGTCCTACCAGATCGTGCGCCACAACTGGGCCCGGGAGATGCCCGACGCCAAGATGATCCGCGAGGGCAAGTATCCCGGCCTCTGGCTGAGCGCCCCGCCGGTGGACTACGTGGCGCTCGCCCGCGCGCAGGGCGTGGACGGCGAGGCGGTCACCACCGTGAAGGACCTGGAGCCGGCGCTCCGCCGCGGGATGGACAAGATCACCCGCGAGAACCGCCCGTACCTCATCGAGGTGGCGGTAGCGCGCGAGGGCATCGGCGCCGACTCCACCTGGTACCAGGACTGGCAGCTCTAAATTAGCCGGCGGGAGCACGCTGCGAGCGCATGGGTGAGGAGCCGGACGAGATCCTCACGCTGAACGGGAGCGAGATCAGCCGACTCCCCGCCCGGCCGTTCCGTGCCGGCCTCTTCGGCGAGACGCTGGAGGCCGCGCTGCAGTCCCTGATCGAGCGTCATCCCGAAGTCCTGCCGGGCGGTCAGATGGAGCCGGGGGCTGACGATCCACCCCGCTTCGCGCTGCTGCGGCGGGAGATGCCGGTCGGCAACTGGTCGCTGGACCACCTCCTCGTCGATCAACGCGGTGTGCTCACGCTGGTCGAGACGAAGCTCGCGCAGAATCCCGAGGCCCGGCGCGAGGTCGTCGGCCAGGTCATGGAATACGCGGCGAATGCGCGAACCTTCTGGGGAGGCGGACGTGCCCGCGAGCTGGCGCAGGAGTACTGGACCCGCAGCGGCGGCAAGAACGTCGACGACGTGCTCCGCGACCGCCTCGGGGTGCCGCCGGACGCGCTGTGGGCGCTCGTGGATCGCAACCTGCGCGATGGCTGGGTCCGGCTCGTCATCGCCGCGGACGAGCTCAGCCCGGAAGTGAGGCGCATCATCGAGTACCTGAAACGAGGAGATGGAGACCGCGGAGATCTTCGGACTGGAGCTCCGCTGCTACGGGCACGACGACCGGTCCCTGGTCCTGGTTCCGCGTCTTCTCGGCCAGACCCAGGCGGCCCTGGACCGCAAGCGCGGCCAGACCGCGCCGCCGATCTGGGCCCCGGAGGCGTTGCGGGAGGCGTACGGGCAGTCCCCGGATCGAGCGGCCGCCGCGCGGCTTCAGGAGGTGCTGGCGTGGGCGGTGGGCCGGGGCGTGTTCCTGCCGGCTCGGGCGAAGAGCGCCGTCTTCGGCCTCAAGGGCAAGAGCGGCCAGCGGATCTTCACGTTCTATCCGGACGGCACCGTCTACTGGTACATGAGCCCGCCCGGCCATGCGGGCGGGTCGGCGGAGCGCGATGCGATCCTGGCCGAGCTCCGGCAACTCCGGCTGATCTCGCCCTCGCTGGACCCCGATTCGGTATCGTCCGGCCGGAACTTCCTGCGAAGGCTTCCCGATCTGAGCGCGGAGGATCTCGCCGCGCTGATTCGAGTGCTCGAGCGGGCGTGCGGAGGCTGAATCCCGCGCGGTGAGTGGCGCCGGTCTGCGGCCTACTCGTCCGGGCGCCACTCCACCGCGCCGAAGCGGGAGTGGCCGAGGAAGTTGTAGGAGAGCAGCACCGCCTGCACGGACTGGTGGCGGTCGCGCAGGTCGGGGGCGCCGAAGTTGCGGTTGCTGATCAGGTACTGGATGCCGAGGGCGTGCGGGCCGAAGAGCCGCACCGTGAAGCCGACGCCGACCCGCACGATCACGTCCTGGCTGAAGTGCCGCGTGTCCACGCCGGTCTCGCGGCTCGAGCTGGTGCCCGCCACGTAGTACTGCCGGCCGGTCGCCTCCAGCATCGCGCGGTCGCCGAAGATCAGGCGGCCGCCCAGGAAGGTGAGCGGGGTGAGCCCGTAGTGGTAGTCGCGCTGCGCGCGGTCGCCCGCGGTGCCCGCCGCGCCCAGGCCCAGGCCGCCCAGCGCGGTGCCCTGCAGCGCGACGTGGCGCGACAGCCACCACTGGAACACGGTGCCCACGGTGGCCGCGGTGGCCGAGACCCGGAACGCCTGGGGCGCGAAGTAGTCGAAGTTCCCGAACACCCCCCAGATCCCGCGGAAGCGGTCGCCCAGGTCGTAGCGCCGGCCGGCCAGCATCCCGTGGATCGACACGTTCTCGATCGTGTCGTCCACCTCCCGCGCGGTCGGCACCGCGGTGAACTCGAAGTGGAAGTAGTCGAACGGCCGCTTGTACTCGTAGCCGGGCTTGCCGGGCAGCCCGTAGGAGATCGAGTACTCGGCGGCGCCGTCCCACCGGTTGGTATCGTGCCGGACGTCGCTGTCGACCTCGTAGGTGAGCGCGGCGCCGAGACGCAGGCGGACGAACACCTCCGGGTTGCGGCTGGGGAACACCGCGTCGAAGCGGTCGCCGAACACGAGGCGGTTGAAGCCGGTGGGCGGGGAGAGCACCGCCGCGCCCAGCTCGCGCCAGAAGCCGGGCCGGGACCCGCCGCCCTCCAGCAGGAGGCTCGCCATGCGGAACGCCGCCTCGCCGATGAACGCGCCCCCGATGCTGGTGTTGACGTGGTCGTTCAGCGCGGGCGGGGTGGTTTCCCCCGCGGTCTCCCAGAGCAGGCTGCCGCCCAGGCTGTAGAGCAGCGACCGCCAGAAGTCGAGGCCGGCCGAGCGCGCGAAGCCGAAATAGATGTTGCCCTGGTAGGGATGGCCCAGCTCGTTGATGCGGAACGGGTCGTGGTCGATGACGAGCGGGCGGGTGAGGTTGTCGCCGATCGACTGGAAGTCGCTGCCGTACTCCTTCGAGTCGACGAAGTGCCGGTTGAACTGATTGAGCCCGAAGATGAAGCCCGACACCTCGAGGGCCGGGATCACGTAACTCTCGCCCTTGCCGGTCTCCCAGTCGAGGCGCTCGCCCGCGCGGGCCGTGCGCGCCCCGCCGGGCAGGAGCCCGCTCGCGCACGCGAGCAGCGACAGCGCGAGCACGGCGCCGCGCGCGGCCGTCATCCTAGCCGCCGGCAATGGGGAGCTTGGGATGCCACTCGAGCCACTCGGGCTGCGGCCGGTCGTGCAGCAGGAACAGCGAGCCGTCCTTCACCGCGGCGCTGCCGTCCTCGGGCGTGGCGAACTCCACGCCGCCGCCCACCAGGGTGCGCAGCGACTCCACGTTGATCTGGAGCCCCCGGAAGAGTCCGAAGTTCACGTCCACCCCGCTCACCAGCCAGAAGCGCGAGCCCACCCGCACCAGCCGGGCGTAGCGCTCCTCGATGAACGCCTCGAGCTCGGCGGCGGTCGCGTCCCGGCTGAGGCGCGAGCCGGTGATCGAGCCCACCTCGATGCCGCGGTACACCACCGGCGAGCCGACGCGCACCGAGCCCAGACGGCGGGTGGACAGGATCACGTTGAGGCCGGCGCGGCCGAGAGTGGGCGAGGCGTGCTCGAGGCCCGTGAAGTCGCGCCGGGTCTTGCCGTGGCCGGGAATGGCCTGGATGTAGGAGCCGGTGAGCACGGTGCTGAGCCCGCGCACGGTGCCGAAGCCGACCTCGGGGCGCACCACCCAGAAGAGCGAGCCCTCGCGCGCCAGCCCCGCCGCGGAACGCCGGAGCTGCGCGGTGACGACCACGCGCTGCTGATCCGGGGTGAGCTCGACGGTGGTGACCTGTCCCACCGGCACGCCGCGGTAGCGGATCTCGGTCTGGTCCCGCTGCACGCCGCTGGCGTCACGGAAGCTGATGGTGATCGTGGGCCCGAACTCCTGCAGCCGATTGTAGACGAGAGTGCCCGCGATCAGCGCGGCGATCAGCGGCACGATCCAGACGAACGGCAGGCGCCACCGGCGGCGCCGCACGGTGGCGGCGGGCAGGGGCGCCTCCGGCGCGCGCTCCACCGCCGCGGGCTCGTCGCTCATGCCCGCTCGCTCCGCTCGACCCAGAGCAGCCGCGGATCGAAGCTGCTCGAGGCCAGCACGGTGAGCACCACCACCGCGGCGAACGAGAAGAGCCCGGGGCCCGGCCGCACGGTGGCGAGCTGCCCCAGCTTGACCAGGGCCACCAGGATCGACAGCAAGAACACGTCGAGCATGGCCCACGGCCCCACGAAGTCGATGCCCCGGTAGAGCCACGTGCGGAACCGGGGCGCGCGTCCGACGCCGAGGCGCGCGGTCGCGGTCAGGAAAAAAAGACCGAGTAGTTTGAGGCACGGGATGACCAGGCTGGCCAGGAACACGACCAGCGCGACCAGAAGCTCGCCCCGCTCGAACAGGACCTTGCAGCCCTCCCACACCGTGTTCTCGGAGTGGACCCCGTAGAGATCCATCGTGAGGATGGGGAAGAGGTTGGCCGGCACGTAGAAGCACAGCGCGGCGAGAGAAAACGCGGCGGTTCGGGCCAGGCCGTTCCGCTTGTGGTCGGCCAGGCGCGCCCGGCAGCGCGCGCACTCCGCCACCTGGCCGGGACCGAGCGGGCCCAGGCGCTGCGCCAGCCCACAGGTCTCGCACGCGACGATGGTGTCCACCATCCGGTAGAGTGGCGGTGTGCAATTCCGGGACCGGAGGCGCGGTGTCGTGTGGGTGACGCTGGCGGTCTGCGCGCTGACCGCGGCCCTCGTGCCCGCGCCCGCCGCCGCCCAGGCCGCCTCCACGCGCACCGCGAGCCTGCTCGACTTCGTCACCTTCGATCGCATCGACTATATCCGGTTCAACGACGAGCCGGGCCGGGCGCTCACCCGCGACGACCTGGGAGACGAGTTCGCGCAGGTGGTGTGCTCGATCGGCGAGGACAACCGGACCTGCTCGTACGGCCTCGACGGCGGCGCCGCGTTCCTGCCCGCGGGCACGCGCCTCTACGCGGTGCGCGGCTACGCCACCGAGTTCCGTCTCGCCGCGCTCTCGCGCGGTCACCTCTACCTCTATCAGGCGTGGCGCAATCCGCGCGCCCGCACCGGCGGCGCCCTGTTCGACATCGCGGGGCGGGTGCGCGCGATCGACGTGTGGCGCGGCGAGCCGACCGCCGAGTCGAGCCCGGCCCGCATCACCGCCGCCGCCGACGTCGACGCGCTGGTCGGCATGATCGCGCGCGGCCGGACGCGACCGCCCGCGCCGCATCCCGCCGGGGAGCCGCGCTACTGGCTCACCTTCTGGCTGGCCGACGGCACCACCCTCGGCCGGGCCTACTTCCCGGAGAGCGGCGAGCTGATGGGCGGGGTGTCGCTGGGCGACGAGTTCCGGGCGGTGCTGGACCGCTACCTGCCCTCGTAGCGCGGCATGGGGTATGATGTCCGCCGACCGTAGACACCCCCACAGAGAGGCAGACACCCGACACATGCGATACGAGGCGCCGGATTCGCTGGAAGGGGCAGTGGCCCTGCTGGCCGGGGCCCGGGGCGATGCGCGCGTGCTGGCCGGTGGGACCGATCTCCTGGTGCAGATGCGGGCGGACATCCTGGAGCCCGAGCTGATCGTGGACATCAAGCGGATCCCGGAGACCCGCACGGTCACCGAGGAAAGAGGCGGCTGGCGCATCGGCGCCGCGGTCACCGGAGCCGAGCTCACGGAGCACCCGCGCCTCAAGCAGGTCTGGCCCGGGGTGATCGAGGCGGCCAACCTCATCGGCTCCACCCAGGTGCAGGGCCGCGCCACGATGGGCGGCAACCTCTGCAACGGCTCGCCGGCGGCGGACAGCGTGCCGGCGCTCGTGGCGGCGGGCGCCCTGGCCAGCCTGGTCGGCCCCCGGGGCCGCCGCGATCTGCCGGTCGAGGACGTGATGCTGGGCCCGCGGCGACTGGCGCTGGAGAAGGGTGAGATCGTGGCCTCGTTCCTGTTGCCTCCGCGGCCGCCCCGCTCGAGCGACGCCTACCTCCGGTTCATCCCGCGGACGGAGATGGACATCGCGGTGGTGGGCGCGGGGGTGAGCCTCACCGTGGACGGAGCGGGGATCGTCACCGCGGCCCGCGTCGCCCTGGGCGCGGTGGCCCCGCGGGTGCTGCTCGTGCCCGAGGCGGCCCGGGCCATCGTGGGCAGCCGGCTCGACGCGGAGGCCCAGCGGCGGCTCGAGGCGGCCGCGCGGGCGGCCTGCCAGCCCATCGACGACAAGCGCGGGACCACCGAATTCCGGATCCAGGTCGCGGGCGTGCTGGCGCGCCGCGCGGCCCTGATCGCCCTCGACCGGGCGAGGAGCAACTGAGCGATGGCCAAGCACCACATGGAAGCGACGGTGAACGGAGACCCGGTCGAGTTCCTCTGCGAGACCGAGGAGACGCTGCTCGACGTGCTGCGCGACACCCTGCACCTCACCGGCAGCAAGGAAGGCTGCGCCTCGGGCGACTGCGGGGCGTGCAGCGTCCTGCTGGACGGACGGCTGGTCTGCTCGTGCCTGGTCCTGGGCTGCGAGGTGGGCGGCCGCTCCATCGAGACCATCGAGGGCATGGCCAAGGGCGAGTCGCTGCATCCGCTGCAGGAGCAGTTTCTCAAGAGCGCGGCGCTCCAGTGCGGCATCTGCACCCCCGGGGTGCTGGTGGCCTCGAAGGCCCTGCTCGAGCGCTCGCCCAACCCGACCGAGACCGAGGTGCGCTACTGGCTCGCCGGCAACCTCTGCCGGTGCACGGGCTACGACAAGATCGTGAGCGCGGTGATGGACGCGGCCGCGGTCATGAGAAAGGGCTAGGGATCATGGCCGAGACGAACGGACAGACCAACGGCACCCACTACGTCGGCACCCGCACCATCCGCCCCGACGGGGTGGACAAGGTCACCGGCCGCGCCCGCTTCGGCGCGGACTACAACCTGCCCGGCCAGCTGTTCGGCCGCGTGCTGCGCAGCCCGCACCCGCACGCGCGCATCCTCTCCATAGACACCTCCCGGGCGGAGGCGCTGCCGGGCGTGAAGGCGGTGGTGACCCGCGCCGACTTCGCGGACCAGCCGTCCGAGTTCATCCCGGCCGGCGAGATGATGATGAACTACAAGGACGTGGTGCGGAACGTGATGGCCCGCGAGAAGGCCCTCTACGAGGGGCACGCGGTGGCCGCGGTCGCCGCCACCAGCGTCGCGATCGCCCGCAAGGCGCTCCGGCTCATCGAGGTGAACTACGAGGTGCTCCCGCACGTCATCGACGTGGTCGAGGCCATGCGGCCGGACGCCCCGCTGCTCCACGACGATCTGTTCACGGCCGGGGTGGAGCCCAAGCCCGACAAGCCTTCCAACATCGCCAAGCGGCTCGAGATCAAGGTGGGCGACGTGGAGGCCGGGTTCAAGAAGGCGGACGTGATCGTCGAGCGCGAGTTCAAGACCGCCCCCGTGCACCAGGGCTACATCGAGCCCCACGCCGCGCTCGCGAGCGTGTCCGAGGACGGCTCGGTCGAGCTGTGGACGACGACCCAGGGGCACTTCATCGTGCGCGCGCACTGCGCGCGGCTGTGCGGCCTCGACATGGGCAAGATCCGGGTGACCGCCACCGAGATCGGCGGCGGCTTCGGCGGCAAGACCGTCGTCTACCTGGAGCCGGTGGCCATCATGCTGTCGAAGAAGGCGAAGCGCCCGGTGAAGATGGTGATGTCCCGGGAGGAGGTGTTCAAGGCCTCCGGCCCGACCTCCGGCGCCACCGTGCGCGTGAAGATGGGGGCGACCCGCGACGGCAAGTTCACCGCCGGGTTCGCGGAGCTCAAGTACCAGGCGGGCGCGTTCCAGGGCTCGCCGGTGCAGCCCGGCGCCATGTGCGCGTACGCCCCCTACGACATCGAGAACGTGCACGTGATCGGCTACGACGTGGTCTCGAACCGGCCGAAGGTGGCCGCCTACCGGGCCCCCGGCGCGCCCATCTCGGAGTTCGCGGTCGAGAGCGTGGTCGACGAGATCGCCAAGAAGCTCGGCATCGATCCGGTGCAGCTGCGGATGATGAACGCGGCCCGCGAGGGCACCAAGGCCGCCTACGGGCCGAAGTTCGGCCCCATCGGGCTCGAGGAGACGCTCAACTCCATCAAGAAGAGCGAGCACTGGAACACCCCGCTGCGGAAGTGGCAGGGCCGCGGGGTCGCCTCGGGCTTCTGGTTCAACATCGGCGGCGAGACCACCGTCTCCCTCACCCTCAACGAGGACGGCACCGTGTCGCTGATGGCGGGCACGCCCGACATCGGCGGGCTGCGGGCCGCGCTGGCATCGGTGGCGGCGGACGAGCTGGGGGTGCCGGTGGAGAAGGTGCGGCCGATCATCGGCGACACCGGCTCCCTCGGCTTCAACTTCCTCACCGGCGGCAGCCGGTCCGCGTTCTCCGGCTCGATGGCGATCGTGGAGGCGGCCAAGCAGATCAAGACCGAGCTGATCGCGCGGGCCTGCAAGCTCTGGGAGGCCAAGCCGGAGCAGGTCGAATGGAAGGACGGCGCGGTGCGGCCGCTCGGCGCGCTCGCCGAGAAGGTGAAGCCGATGACCGTCGCCGACTTCGCCAAGATCTCCGGCAAGCTCGGCGGGCCCATCGGCGGCGTGGGGCGCATCAACGCCCAGGGCGCGGGCCCGAGCTTCGGCACGCACCTGGTGGACCTCGAGGTCGATCCGGAGACCGGCCGCACCACCATCCTGCGCTACACGGTGGCGCAGGACGCGGGGCGCGCGCTCCATCCCGCCTACGTCGAGGGACAGTTCCAGGGCGGGGCGGTGCAGGGCATCGGCTGGGCGCTCAACGAGGAGTACATCTACGGCGAGGACGGGCGGCTGCAGAACGCGGGCTTCCTCGACTACCGCATGCCGGTGGCGTCGGACGTGCCGAGGATCGACACGGTGCTGGTCGAGGTGCCCAACCCCCGGCACCCGTACGGCGTGCGCGGGGTGGGCGAGACGCCGATCGTGCCGCCGCTGGCCGCCATCGCCAACGCGATGGAGAACGCCACCGGCATCCGGTTCACCGAGCTGCCGATGTCGCCGCCGAAGGTGCTGAAGGCGCTGCAGGAGCGGGGCCTCAACACGAGGGACTGAGCGCGCCGATGGCGCGCGTGGTGCTGATCGGCAACCTCGCGCAGCTCACGGGGGGCGTCGCCGAGCTCCAGTTGCCGGCGACGTCCGTGAAGCACCTGTTCCACCTGCTCGCGGAGGCGCATCCCGCGCTGGCCCCCCATCTGGAGGAGGGCGTCGCGGTGGCCATCGACGGCCAGATCTACCAGGACTCGCTGTTCGAGCCGATCCGGCCCGACAGCGAGGTCTTCATCCTCCCCCAGATCGCGGGCGGACGGGGTCAGGTCTTACATTCCGACATTGTCGGAATGTAAGACCTGACCCCCTCGGACGGGCCGGACGAACCCCGCGCTACGCCGACTTCGGCGCGAGTCCCCGGCAGACATCGCGCCAGAGGTTGCCGCTGGCCCAGAACAGCCCGCCGGCCAGCAGGCGCTCGCGAATGGCGTCGTGAAGGGCTTCCTCTTCGGGTGAGGCGCAGCCTCCCGAGAGGCCGAAGGCGGGATTGAGGCTCCGCCGACGGGCCGCGACGCGTTGACGAGCGGCCGCGAGGAGCTACTGGGTGCGGGAGACGAGCGCGCACGATTCGGTGATCGGCATGGCGATCACGATACACCCGGCACCTCCCTCGTGCTTCCGCTCGGAGGGCGTGCGGGCGACGGATCGGTCGAGACTTCCGGGCGCGCATCCGGGCCCCTGCGTGTCACAATCCCCGCACGCATGAGCCGTCCCCAGCGCCTCGTCATCGTGTTCGTGGTCGACGGGCTGCGGCCCGACCGCATCACGCCGGAGGACACCCCGACGCTCTTCCGGCTGCGCGCCGAGGGCGTGAGCTTCACCGCGAGCCACGCGGTGGTCCCGACCGTGACCCGGGTCAACGCGGCCGCGCTCGCCACCGGCGCCCAGCCCGGCACCAGCGGCCTCATCGGCAATCAGCTCTATCTGCCCGAGATCGATCCCTCGCGGGCGCTGGACACCGGCAGCCACCGCAACCTGCTCGCGCTGGACCGGGCCACCGGCGGGCGCCTGCTCCTGGTGCCCACGCTCGCGGAGCGCCTGCACGCGCGCGGGCGGCGGCTGGTCGCGGTCAGCTCCGGGTCCACCGGCAGCGCGCTGCTGCTGAATCCGAAGGCGGTGGACGGGGTGGGCGCGGTGGTCAACGGCGGCTTCGATCCCGGCAAGTCGGTGGCGTACCCCGCCGCGGTGAGCGACGCGATCCTGGCCAAGATCGGCCCCGCCCCGCCGAAGCCGGCGGGCGCCGCGCGCTGCGACGCCGCCGTCGCGTGGGCGGAGCGCGCGCTCCGCGAGTTCGTGCTGCCGGAGCTGCAGCCCGACGTGGTGCTCAACTGGCTGACCGAGCCGGATCACAGCCAGCACCACGCGGGCGTCGGCTCGCCGGAGGCGCGCGCGGCGCTGCGGCACGACGACGCCGAGATCGCCCGCGTGCTGGCGGGCCTGGAGGGCCTGGGCCTCGCCGATCGCACCGACGTGCTGGTGGCCTCCGACCACGGCTTCACCGCCAACGCCGGCGGCGTGGACGTGACCGGCGCGCTCATCGAGGCCGGGCTCAAGGCCTCGCCCGACTCCACCGACGTGATCCTCGCGAGCAGCGGCCAGGCGGTGGCGCTCCACGTGCGCGACCGCGACGCCGACCGCATCGCGCGGATCGCCCGCCTGGTGCAGTCGCGGGACTGGGGCGGGGTGGTCTTCTCCGCCGGCCGCGCGCCCGGCGATGCGCTCGGCACCGCGCCGGGGACGTTCGCGCTGGAGGCGATCCACGCCGCGAACCCGGCGCGCGGCGCCGATCTCCTGATCACGTTCCCGTGGACCTCGACGCCCGGCGCGCACGGGGTGCCGGGCACGGACCTCGCCTGCGTGAGCGGGGGCGCCCGGCTCTACGCGAGCGATCACGGCAGCCTGAGCCCGTGGAACGTGCGCAACACGCTCTTCGCCTGGGGGCCGGGGTTCAGGTCGCGGACGATCGTCCCGGCCGCCGCGGGCAACGTCGATGTGGCGCCGACCATCCTGGCCCTGCTCGGGCTGGACGGCGAGGACGCCGCCGGCGTGGAGGGCCGGGTCCTGGCCGAGGCCCTCGCGGACGGACCCGATCCCGAGCAGGTGACGACGGAGACCCGCACGCACACCGTGGAGAGCGGCGGCTATCGCGCGGCGCTCCAGGTCTCCCTGGTGGCCGGCCGCCGCTACGTCGACAAGGCCTGGCGCATCGCCTGAGCGGCGCCCGCGGCCGCGTGGCCGTCGACGCGGTGCTCCCGGGCCCGCCCCGAGCGGCGCGCTGGCCCGGATGACGGTATGATGCGCGCATCATGACCGCGTCCGGGGCGCCGCTGCCGATCGAGCCGATCGCGCGGCCGTTCGACGCCACCGTGCGGCTGCCCGGCTCCAAGAGCTACTCCAACCGCGCCCTGCTGGTGGCCGCGCTGGCCCGGGGCACCTCCGAGATCACGCAGGCGCTGGCCTCCGACGACACCCGCTACATGCACCGGGCGCTCGAGGCGCTGGGCGTGCGGGTGCGGGCCGACGAGGCCGCGCGCACCTTCGTGGTCGAGGGCGTGGACGGCCGCTTCCCCGCCGCGGGCGCGACGCTCCAGATCGGCAACGCGGGCACCGCCGCCCGCTTCCTGACCGCGGCGGTCGCGCTCGGCCGCGGCGAGTTCGTGATCGACGGCTCGCCCGCCATGCGCAAGCGGCCCATCGAGCCGCTGCTCGCGGGCTTGCGCGCGCTCGGGGTGGACGCGGTCAGCCGCGAGGGCACCGGCTGCCCGCCGGTGGTGGTGCGGGCCGACGGCCTGCCGGGCGGGCGCGCGCGCATGCGCGGCGACATCTCGAGCCAGTACTTCAGCGCGCTCCTGCTCGCCGCCCCCTACGCGCGCTCCGACGTGGAGATCGAGGTGGAGGGCCCGCTCGTCTCCGCGCCCTACATCACCATGACGCTTTCCACCATGGAGGCCTTCGGGGTGCGGGCCGAGCGCGACGACGACCGCCGCTTCCGGGTGCGCGCCGGCCAGCGCTACCGGGGGCGCGCCTACGCGGTCGAGCCCGACGCCTCCGGCGCCTCCTACTTCTTCGCGGCCGCCGCGGTCACGGGCAGCCGCGTGGTGGTGCCGGGCCTGGGCCGCGCCTCCGCCCAGGGCGATCTGGGCCTGCTCGACGTGCTGGCCCGCATGGGCTGCGAGGTGACGATCGAGGCCGACTCGATCACGGTGCGCGGCCCCGCGCGGCTCCGCGCGGTGGACGCCGACTTCACCCGCATGGGCGACGTGGCCACCACGCTGATGGCGATCGCAGCGTTCGCGGACGGGCCGGTCACGGTGCGCGGCATCGCGCAGACCCACTTCGAGGAGAGCGACCGCCCCGTGGCGGCCGCGACCGAGCTGCGGCGGATGGGGCTCGCGGTCGAGTCCACCCACGACTCGGTCACCATCCATCCGGGGACGCCGCGGCCCACCGACGTGGAGACCTACGACGACCACCGCATCGCGATGAGCTTCGCGGTGACCGGCCTGCGCGCGCCCGGCATCCGCATCGTCAACCCGGGCTGCGTGGCCAAGACCTTCCCCGAGTTCTTCGACGTCCTCCGCTCCCTCTCCCGCTGACCCCTCTCAGGAGTGAGGGGGCGACTCACGCCCCGCCCAGCGCCTCGTAGATCGCCCGCTCGAATCGCTCGTAGAGCGCCAGCACCCGCGCATCCGCGAAGGGCAGGATCTGGGTGAGGAGCACGCCGGTCACCGGCCGCACCGGATCGAGCCAGTAATACGTGTTGTAGAGCCCGCCCCAGCTCACGGTGCCCGCGCTGCGGCCGTTCGGCCCCGGGTCGAGGTTCAGCATGTAGCCGAGACCCCAGCGCACGCGCGCCCCCGGGAAGAAGTCCACGTCGTTCGACATCTCGGGCCGCGCCGTGCGCATGACGCCGGCCGGGATGTCGCCGACGTGGTTGGCGTGCATCAGGGCCACCGTCTCCGGGCGCAGCAGGCGGGCGCCGTTCCACTCTCCGCCGTGCAGCAGCATCTGGAGGAACCGCAGGTAGTCCGGGCCGGTGGAGTAGAGCGGGCCGCCGCCCGACCAGAACTCGGCCGCGGTGGGCGGCGGCTCGAGGGGCTGCGGCTCGAGCACGCCGTCGGGCCGGCGCTGGTGCAGGCGCGCCTGCCGGGCCCGCTGGGCCTCGGTGGGCTGGTAGCCGCTGTCCGGCATGCCGAGCGGACCGAAGATGCGCTCGCGGAAGTAGGCGTCGAGTGGCAGCCCGCTCGCCGCCTCGACGAGGCGCCCCACCCAGTCGGTGTTGATGCCGTACTCCCATCGCTCGCCCGGATCGAACAGGAGCGGCATCCGGATCGACGCCAGGTGCCCGCCGCCGCGGGCCGGCAACCCGGCGCCCGCCAGGTAGCGGCCGAGGCGCGCGTTCCACATGTCGTAGCCGAACCCGGCGGTGTGGGTGAGGAGGTGGCGCAGGGTGATCGGCCGCCGGGCCGGACGCAGGCGCGGCGTGCCGTCGGCGTCGAAGCCCTCCAGCACCTGCGGCGCCCCGAGGGTGGGATCGATGGCGGGCACCGGGGCGTCGAGCGCGAGCCGACCCTGCTCGACCTGCTGCATCGCCGCCACCGACGCGATCGCCTTGGTCATGGAGGCGATGCGGAACACGGTGTCGGGCGTCATCGCCTCGGCGCCCCCGAGCACGCGCCGGCCGCCGGCGCCCTCGTAGAGGAGCCCGCGTGGGGTGGCGGCCAGCGCGACCACGCCCGGGATCTCTCCCGCGTCCACCGCGGAGCGGAGCACCGCATCCACGTGCGGGAGCGAGCCGGCCGCGGCGGCCATGCGCGAGGCGCTAATTAGAGGATCGAGCGCACCAGGCCGCCGTCCACGAGGATGGTGGTCCCGGTGATGTAGCACGATTTGCCGGAGGCGAGGAACGCCACCAGGTAGGCCAGCTCGCGCGGCTCGCCGAGGCGCCCCACCGCGGTCTCCTGCGCGCGCTGGGCCAGCGCCTCCTCCGGCGTGATGCCGAGCTGCCGGGCGCGCGCGCCCACGTTCGACAGCATGCGCTCGCTCCGGATGGAGCCGGGGCACACGTTGTTGACGAGGATGCCGTCGCGGCCCACCTCGTCGGCCAGCGTCTTGGCGAAGGCCACCACGCCCGTGCGGGTGACGCCGGAGAGGTCCGGGTTCGGGATCGGCTGGTAGACGGTGCCGGCCAGGATGTGCGGGCGCTGCACGGCGGGCTCCCACTGCTCGTCGGTGGCGCTCCGCACCCGGGCCTGGGGCGGGCCCCCCGAGTTGCTCACCAGCACGTCGAGGCGGCCGAAGCGGGCGTGGCAGCCCTCCTCTGCGAGCACCTCCGCGCAGGCGCGGCCCAGGCCCTCGCTGGCGCCGCCCACGATCGCGACCCTGTCCCGGAGCTCGAGGTCCACGGGCCCGTGTTATACCACGGAGCCTGTGTTACGCTTCCCGCGCCGGTCGAGACCGGCGCCCCACTGACTCCACTCACACGAGGGTGACGCGATGCGGCCGAACCGGATCAAGCAGATGTGGCGCGAGGGCAAGTGCGTGACCATGGGCTGGCTCTCCATCTCCAACGGCTTCACCGCGGAGGTCATGGCCCGGCAGGGCTTCGACGCGCTGGTCATCGACATGCAGCACGGCCTCACCGACATGGCCAACCTCTGGCCCATGCTGCAGGCGGTCTCGCAGACCGACACCGTGCCGGTGGTGCGGGTGGCCGCGAACGATCCCGCCGCGATCATGAAGGCGCTCGACCTCGGGGCCTACGGCATCCTGGTGCCGCTGATCAACACCGCGGAGGACGCGGCGAAGGCGGTGGCGGCGTGCCGCTACCCGCCGGTGGGCATGCGCTCCTCGGGGCCGGTGCGGGCCATCCACTACGGCGGTCCCGACTACGTGGCCAAGGCCAACGACGAGGTGGTGGTGATGGGGATGGTGGAGACCAAGGAGGGGCTGGCCAACCTCGACGCGATCTGCGCGACGCCCGGCCTCGACTGCATCTACATCGGCCCCGCCGACCTGTCGTTCGCCCTCGGCCTGCCGCCGCGCGGCGACAACCCGGATCCGACGCACATGGCCACCTGCGACCGGATCCGCGACGCGGCCCACAAGCACGGCAAGAAGGCGGCCATGCACTGCGCGAGCGCGGCCTTCGCGGCGGGCGCGGTGAAGCGCGGCTTCGACCTGGTCATGCTCTGCTCCGACCTGGCCTCCATGGTGGCCGGCGTCCGCAAGCAGCTCGACGACCTCAAAGCCGCCGTCTAGGCCGGGGTCAGGTCTTACATTCCGACATTTCAGTGAGGATCGCCCCATGCCCAAGGTGCTGAGCCAGTCCCAGATCGACGCCTACGAGCGCGACGGCTGTCTCTTCCCGGTCCGCGCGATGAGCGCGGAGCGCGCGCGGCACTACCGCGAGAAGTTCGAGGCGCTCGAGGCGCGCGTGCCCGACATCAAGAAGATGAAGACGAAGTCGCATCTGCTGGCGCCCTGGGTGCTCGAGATCGCGGAGGATCCGCACATCCTCGACATCTTCGAGGACCTGATCGGCCCGAACCTCCGCTGCTGGTCCATGGCGTGGCGCGTGAAGAAGGCCGACGGCGAGACGTTCGCGGGCTGGCACCAGGACTCGGCGTACGGGGCGGCGCGGCCGGTGGTGCTGGGCGCCCTCGCCCTGTCCGCGTGCGGCGTGCGGCAGGGCTGTCTGCGCGGAGTGCCGGGCTCGCACCGGTGGGGCATCCTGAAGCACGACGAGAAGGACGACCCCAAGTCCATCCTGGCCAAGGGCCAGTTCATCGTCGACGAGTTCGACGAGCGCCGGGCGGTGGACTTTCCGCTCGAGCCGGGCGAGATGGTGATGTTCGACAACTCGCTCGTCCACTGCTCCGGCACCAACCTCGGTCCCGATCGCCGCTTCCTGCTCCTCGTCGAGATGGTGCCCACCTGGGCCCAGCCCGCGCGGGTGCGCCAGTCCGCCATGCTGGTGCGCGGCGTCGACACCATCGGCAGCTTCGACGACGAGCCGCGCCCGGACGCGGAGTGGTCGGAGACCGCGGTGGCGAACTGGACGCGCGTGGTGGAGGCGCGGGCGAAGCTGATCTTTCAGGGCAAGGTCGCGCCGAGCGTGGCCTACGGGGGCACGCGCGCCGCGACGTAGTCGCGGAGCCCGTCAGGGGCGGGGGTGGGGGGAGCGGCCGCCGCGGACCAGCGCGGCCGCCCCCGACCGGCCGGTCCGCGGCGAGCGGCTAGGGCTGGAGCGCCATGTCGTAGGCGCGGATCAGCTCGTCGCTGCGCGCCTTCCAGATCAGGCGCTTGTTGGCCCCGTAGAGATCGATCTGCTGGTAGAGCGGGATCGCGGGCACCTCCTCGATCCACAGCCGGTTGATGCGCTGGTACTCCGCGTACCGCTTCTTCTCGTCCATCTGGCTCTGCGCCTGCTCCACCATCCCGTTGAAGTCGTCGTTGTTCCAGTTCACGAAGATGCCGGGGGACTTGAAGAGCGGGACGTAGATCGCCTCCGCGTCCATGGTGGGATGGCCCCAGCCGATCAGCCACACCGGGCCCGCTTTGTGGACGTAGACCATGTTGTTGAGGTAGCTCACGAACTCGTAGGTCTTGAGCGTGGTCCTGATCCCGGCCCGGTTGAGCTGACCGGCCACCGCCTCCGCCACCTCCTTGTCGCGCACGTACCGCCCCTGCGGGCCGTTCAGGACGAGCTCGAACCCGTTGGGGTACCCCGCCTCCCCGAGCAGCTTCTTGCTGCGGGCCAGGTCCTGCTTGATGGGCTTGAGCGAGGCGTCGTAGCCGAAGTGCAGGCTCGTCAGCATGGTGGCCACCCGCACCGCCTTGCCGTCCATCACGCCCTTGATGATGGCGTCAGCGTCGATGGCGTAGGCCAGCGCCTGGCGCACTCGCTTGTCCGCGGTGGGGCCGGCGTAGGGGCCGGTGGCCTTGTGGGTCGCGGGGTCCATCTGGTGCGTGTAGATCATCAGCTGGATGGTGCGGATGGAGGGCGCGGTGCTCAGGAAGATCTTGGGATGCTTCTCGATGATGCCGGCCATGTGCGGCGGGATGTTCACCGCCACGTCCACTTCTCCGTTCTGGAGCGCGGCCACCCGCACCGCGTCGTCGGGGATCGGCTTGAACACCACCGTCTTGATCCTCGCGGGCCCGCCCCAGTAGCCGGGGAAGGCCTCCATCACGATCTCCTCGTCCTTGGCCCAGCGCACGAACTTGTAGGGACCGGTGCCGATCGGGTTCCGGGAGATCGCGGCCGGGTCCTTGCCCGCGTACTCCCGGGGCGGGTACATCGCGGCCTGGCGCAGGGCCAGGTGGGCCACGAACACCGGCCACGGCTTCTTGGTGTGAACCTTCACCGTGAACGGATCGACGATCTCCACCCGGTCGAGCAACGCGTAGGAGGAGGAGCCCCGCAGCTTGTTGGCGGGATTGGCGAGGCGCTCCAGGCTGAACTTCACCGAGTCCGCGTTGAAGTCCTCCCCGTTGTGGAACTTGACCCCGCGCCGGAGCTTGATCTCCCACGCCGTCGGCGCGACCAGCTTCGGCATCGAGGCGGCCAGCGCGGGCACGATCTTCAGGTCGGGGCCGCGCTCCACCAGGGACTCGAAGATCTGCGCCCCCACGTTGGAGGCGGGCTGCTCCTGCTGGTGCATCATGTCGAGCGTGGTGGGATCCACGCCCTGTGCGATCACCACCCGCCCCGCGGGGGCCGCCGACGTGGGGAGGGGAGCCAGCACGAGCAGCAGCACCGCTGCAATGCGCGAGATCACCATGAGCGCGCCTCCGGTCGAGAAGTTGCCGGCATGGGAGACCTGGCCCCGAGCGTATCACGCGGGGGTGCTGCGGCGGGCGAACCGAAGGGCTAGGCGGGCGAGCGGGGGTCGCGCGTCTACCTCGGGCCCGAACTCGCGGCCCGCGCCAGGGCGTTTGAGCCGCTGTGCAGGATCGCGAGCGCGCGCTCCGGTTGCGAACAGACTACCGACCGGGCTGCGATAGCCGCGGTCAGGTCCACCGTCCCGCGATGGGCGTCTCGCACCGCGGACAGCGGTCGCCCCGGAGGCGCACCGCCCGGGTCTCGTAGTTCGAGCGCTCCACCACCACGGTGTGGCAGCGCGGGCAGCGCGTGTGCGAGAGCCCGCGCACCTGATCCGCGATGTTGCCCACGTAGACGTGGTGCAGGCCGCGTGCGTAGGCCGAGCCCGCCGCGCTCACCAGCGGGCCCGCCGCTTGCGGCGGCCGCTCGCGGAAGCGGTAGCGGGGCACGAAGGCGTTCACGTGCCAGGGCAGGTCGGGATCGATATCGACCAGCGCCCGGGCGATCCGGTCCAGACCGTCGGGGTCGTCGTTCACGCCGGGCACCACCAGCGTCACCGCCTCCACCCAGTAGCCGAGCGCGCGCGCCGTCCGTAGGGCGGCCAGCGGCGCCCCCGGCACGCCGCCGGTCACCGCGTGCTGCGAGGGCTCGGTGGTCTTGAGATCCACCCGGAACACGTCGGTGACCGGTCGCAGGAAGTCGAGGGCCTCCGCGGTGGTGTTGCCGTCCGAGACCACCGCGGTGGCGAGCCCCCGCCGTCGGGCCTCCGAGAAGATCGCGTGCGCCCATTCCGCGGTGATCATGGGCTCGTTGAACGCGCTCACTACCGCCGCGCACCCCGCCGCGACCGCCCGCGCGACCAGGGGCTCCGGCTCGATCGGCTCGATGGCGGGGACGTCCACCGACTCGTCGCGGAGCGCCTGAGACAGGTCCGCGTTGCTGCACCACGGACAGCGGAGATCGCACCCGAGCATGCCGAAGGTGAGGGCGGGCCGTCCCGGCCGGAGGTGGTAGATCGTGTTCCGCTCCACCGGCATGACGCGCCAGGCCGCGACGTAGCCGAACGGTACGCGCAGCGCCGGGCCGCAGCGCTGGCGCACCCCGCAGAGGCCAACGGCGCCGTCCTGGAGGCGGCAGCGGTGCGCGCACGCGGTGCACTCGAGGCGGCCGTCGCCCCCGTCGCGCACCAGGCGGCCGGGCACGGTCAGCCCGGCGAGGCGGTCGCGGAGCGACGCGGCTCGGGTCAGGGCATGCTCCTTGCTCGCGCGTGGGGACAGAGGAGCAAGACGACCATGGACGAGCATCAGGATAGACCCGAGCCCAACTCGCCGACCAGCGGCGCGCATCGCGCCCGCCTCACCCAGGACTATCAGGTTCACGACGTGGTGCGGGACGTGATGAGCCCGTGCCCGCGGATGCTGAGTCCGGACGCGACGGTGCAGGAGGCCGCCGAGCTGATGCGGCGCGAGGACATCGGCGACGTGCTCGTGATGGCCGACGACCACCGCCGGCTGGTGGGCATCCTCACCGATCGCGACATCGTGGTGCGGGCCCTCGCGGAGGGACGGGGCCCGGCCCAGACGCGCATCGGCGACGTGTGCAGTCAGGACGTTGTCACCATCCATCCCGACGAGAGCGTGGGCACCGCGCTGCGCATCATGCGGGAGCACGCGATCCGGCGCGTGCCGGTCGCCGACGATCGGGAGGTGCTGGGCATGCTGACCATCGGCGACATCGCTGTCGAGCGCGACTCGCGCACCGCGCTGGCCGACATCTCGGCCGCGCAGCCGAACACCTGATCGGCGAGCGCCCGACAATTTACGCGGCCGGCGCATTCGACCCGGTAGCAAGTTTCCCCCGCGCCGCGTTCCGGCCCGGGAGGCGCCGCCGGATCGCGACGGTGGACGCGCTGGGGCCGCTGGCATGGGGGATGCCTCTCCGCGGGCAGGAGGACACGCCCGATGATCAGAGCATGGCTGGCAGCAGTGATGGTGGCCGCGATGGTGGCGGGGCCGGGACTGGCCCTGGCCCGGTCGCCGCGCGGAGCGGTCTCCGACGCCGATCGCAAGTTCCTGGAGGAGGCGGCGGAGGGCGGGCAGATGGAGGTGGTGCTCGGTGAGCTGGCCAAGGACAAGGCGAGCAACGACGCGGTGAAGCAGTTCGGCCAGCGGATGGTCACCGACCACGGGAAGGCGAACCAAAAGCTGGCGCAGCTGGCCTCCGGCAAGGGCGTCGAGATGCCGAAGCAGCCGCCGCGCAAGGGCCAGATGGAGAAGGACCGTCTCTCGAAGGCGAGCGGCGCCGCGTTCGACCGCGAGTACGTGAAGATGATGGTGGAGGACCACGAGAAGGACGTGGCCGCGTTCAAGCGCGCGAGCCAGCAGGCGCAGGACCCGGACATCAAGGCGTGGGCCGCCAAGACCCTGCCCACCCTCGAGAGCCATCTGAAGTCGATCAAGCAGATCGAATCGCAGGTGGCGCGCAAGTGACGGCGTTCCCCATCGAGGAGGTCGCCTGCCAGGTGGCCGTCGAGGCCGACGCTCCGGTCGGAGAGCCCCTCCGGCCGGAGACGAAGGCCGCCATCGAGAACGCGGAGAGCGACCCGCAGACCGTCGACCGGCGCTGCGTACGCTGCACCGAGGAGCAGGCGCGCGAGCTGGTCGAGTATTTCGACCGGGCCGCGGCGACCCTGGAGCTGCGCGGCGATTACGAGCGCTCGACCTCGTGCGCGCAGGCCGCGGAGGTGATCCGGCGCACGCTCCACGGGCGGGTGACCACCACATGACCACGATGCCATCGGGCGAGGAGCACGGCGATGCAGCTCGGCTACAAGCTCTCGAGTGAGGAGCACGGTCCGCGCGCGCTGGTGCGCTACGCGCGGCTCGCGGAGGAGAGCGGCTTCTCCTTCGGATTGATCTCGGACCACTTCCATCCCTGGATCGACCGGCAGGGGCAGAGCCCGTTCGTGTGGAGCGTGATCGGGGCCATCGCGGAGGCCACCGAGCGGCTCGGCCTGGGCACCGCGGTGACATGCCCCATCATGCGCATCCATCCCACGCTCGTGGCGCAGGCGGCGGCGACGTGCGCGCTCCTGATGGAGGGCCGGTTCTTCCTGGGCCTCGGCACCGGCGAGAACCTGAACGAGCACGTGACGGGCGAGAAGTGGCCGGAGACCGAGGTGCGGCAGGAGCGCCTCGAGGAGGCGGTGGAGGTGATCCGTCTCCTGTGGCAGGGCGGCATGAAGAGCCATCGGGGCCGCCACTTCCGGGTGGAGAACGCGCGGATCTACTCGTTGCCGGAGACGCCGCCGCCGATCCTGCTGGCCGTCGGCGGGCCGAAGGGCGCCGACCTCGCCGCGCGGGTGGCCGACGGGATGATCGGCACCAGCCCCAAGCGCGAGCTGCTCGACCGGTACCGGCAGAACGGCCGGGGGCCGCGCTACGCGGAGATGACGGTGTGCTGGCACGAGAGCGAGGCGGCCGCGCGCCGGCTCGCGCGCGAGATCTGGCCCACCGTCGCCATGGCGTCGAGCCTCTCGTGGGAGCTGCCGCTGCCCTCCCACTTCGAGGCGGTGGCGGAGCTCGTGACCGAGGACGCGGTGGCCGAGTCGATGACGTGCGGGCCCGACCCCGACAAGCACCTGGAGGCCATCGGCAAGTACGCCGACGCGGGCTACGACCACATCTGCATCCACCAGGTGGGGCCGGGAACTTACGACGGGGTCAGGTCTTACATTCCGACATTTCCGCTGAGCTGTGCCGACACGCGACGCGAGAAAATGTCGGAATGTAAGACCTGACCCCCTATTGAATACTCCGGGAGGCACGATCGCCGATGCGCAAACCGCAGGCTGCTGCCGACGTCGCCGAATTCTTCCGCTGCTTCGCCAAGGGCATGGCCGACTTCATGGGGACGCCGTGGGCCTTCGCGGCCGCGGCGCTGGTCGTGCTGGTGTGGGCGGTCTCCGGCCACTTCTTCCACTACTCGGACACATGGCAGCTCGTGATCAACACCGGGACCACCATCGTGACGTTCCTGATGGTGTTCCTGATGCAGAACACCCAGAACCGGGACGCCAAGGCCATCCACCTGAAGCTCGACGAGCTGCTCCGCGGCGTGCGGGACGCTCGCACCGGCTTCGTCCACGTGGAGGACCTCACCGAGAACGAGCTGGCCGACCTGAGCAAGGAGTTCGATCGGGTCAAGCGCTTGCCGGAACCGATGGCATCGTCCACGGGGAAAGACGGAGAGACGGCATGCGCGCCGAAGACAAGACCACGCAAGGTCGACGTGCACCGGACACGCCCGGGCGTCCCGAGCCGACCAAGGAAGACGACGTTCACGGCCGCCAGGATCCCCCGGACCGCACCCCGGACGAGGAAGACGGGCGGGAACAAGAATAGCGAGGGCGCCGGCTAATCCCCCGTTCGCGTTCCTCGCGAGACCGCCGCCGGCTCGACCTCGATCTGATTGTTCCGGGCCGCGGCCCCTCACCCAGCGACGTCAGCACCAACGGCGAGAAGGACGAGGCGCTGGCCGCGCCCTCGACCGGGCTTTCCCCGGCGGTGCCGTCGGGGCCCGGCAGCACCGGCTCGCCAGCGCGAGGAGCGCGCCGGTCGTGCCCGGCATGATCCCGCTCACCCGCTCGGCCGCCTTCGCGGGCAGCGACAGCGTGCGATGCCCGTCGCCGTGGCGGAGCGCGTCGACCACCTGCCGGGCCGCGCGGTCGGCGTCCATCGACACGAGCGGGAGCGCGTCCGCGACGCTGAACCACGCGTACTCGGCGTGATGCCGACCCTTGAACCAGGCGTGACGCGGGCTGCCGGTGCGCATGAGCCCCGGGCAGATCGTGCTGACCTGGATGCCCTCGGCGGCCAGCTCCGCCCGCAGCCCCTCGGAGAGGCCGACCAGCGCGAACTTGCTCGCGCTGTAGGGCAAGAGATGCGGGACGCTGACGCGCCCGCCGATCGAGGCCACGTTCACGATGCGCCCGGCGCCGCGGTCGCGCATCCCGGGCAGCACCGCCAGGATCGTGTGCAGCGCGCCCTAGAAGTTCGTGTCCATCGCGCGGTGGAAGTCCTCGAGGCGCATCTCCCGCGCGGGGCCCACCGTGATGGTGCCCGCGGGCGCGTCCGCTCCAGCGTGTCCTCGTCGCGCGCCGCGATGGCGACGCGGGCGCCCTGCGCCACCAGCTCGCGGGCGATCAGCAGGCCGAGCCCGCGCGAGCCGCCGGTGACCACCACCATGCGGTCGCGCAGGTCCCAGCGGCGCGCGCGCCGCCGGAGCCGCCGCGCGGCCAGCAGGCCGAGCGCGGCCAGCGGGACCAGCGCGAGGCCGGATCGCGGACGCGGACGCGGGCCGGCGCGCCTCATCGCGACGGGTCCATGACGACCTTCACGCAGTCGTCCGCCTTGTCGCGGAACATCCGGTAGGCCTCCGGGGCCGCCGACATCGGCCAGCGGTCGTGGGTGATGATGAACGTGGGATCGATGCGCCCCGCCTCGATCTGGGCCAGCAGCGGCGCCATGTAGCGGTGCACGTGGGTCTGCCCCATCCGGAGCGTGAGCCCCTTGGCGAAGGCGGCCCCGATCGGGACCTTGTCGAGGAGGCCGCCGTACACGCCCGGAATGGACACCGTGCCGCCCTTGCGGCAGGCCTGGATCGCCTGGCGCAGCACGTGGGATCGATCGGTCCCGAGCCGGACCGCGAGCCTGGCGCGGTCGTAGAGCGCGTCCAGGGTGGTGCCGTGTGCCTCGGTGCCCACCGCGTCGATGCAGGCGTCGGGCCCGCGACCGCCGGTGCGCTGCTTGAGCTCCTCCACCACGTCGGGCAGCTCCTCGTAGTCGAGCGTCTCCGCCTTGCCGTGCGACTCGGCCAGCCGCAGCCGGGCCGGCCAGCGGTCGATGGCGATCACGCGATCCGCGCCCAGCCGGTACGCGCACTCGATCGCCAGCAGCCCGACCGGGCCCGCGCCCCACACCGCCACCACGTCGCCGGGCCGGATCCCGCAGTTCTCGGCCGCCATGTAGGCGGTGGGCAGCACGTCGGAGAGGAACAGCACCTGCTCGTCGCGCAGGGAGGCCGGCACCTTGAACGCGCCCACGTCCGCGAACGGCACCCGCACGTACTGCGCCTGGCCGCCCGCGTAGCCGCCGTAGAGGTGCGAGTATCCGAAGAGCCCCGCGGCCGAGAACCCGTAGAGCGCCTCGGCCATGCTGGCGTTGGGGTTGCTGTTGTCGCAGAGGGAGGTGAGACGCTCGCGGCAGTAGAAGCAGTCGCCGCACGCGATGGCGAAGGGCACCACCACGCGGTCGCCCGCGCTCAGGGTGCGGCACCCGGAGCCCACCGCCACCACCTCGCCCATGAACTCGTGACCCAGCACGTCGCCCGATTCCATCGTCGGGACGACGCCGTTGAAGAGGTGGAGATCGGAGCCGCAGATGGCGGTCGAGCTCACCCGCACGATCGCGTCGCGCGGATTGATCAGCTCGGGCTCGGGGACCTCGTCGACCCGCACGTCGCGCGGGCCGTGCCAGCAGACGGCGCGCATCATCGGGCCTCCGCCGGGCGCGGCGCCGCGGTCGCGATCTCGCCGGTCTCCATCTGCTGCTTGAAGCGGCGCAGGTCCTCGCGCACCTCCTGATCGCCGCTCTCCCAGAGCCAGGACAACGCGGCCTCGCCGAGCCGTCCCGCGGGCAGCTCGTAGCTCAGCAGGACCTTCACCTCGGTGCCCCGCCCCCCGGGGGCCTCGGTGAAGCGGACCGAGCCCGCGTTCTCGATGTCGGCGCCCTCCACCGAGCGCCAGGCGATGAGACGCCCGGGCTCGTCCGCGGTGATCTCCGCCTCCCACGCGACGCGCGTGCCGCCCGGCCCGCGCGCCACCCAGCGGGAGCGCTTCTCGTCGATCGGGGTCACCGATTCGAGGTGCGCCATCAGCTCGGGCAGGCGGGCCAGATCGCGCCACCGCGCGTACAGCTCTTCCGGCGAGCGCAGGATGGTCACGGTCCGCTCCACCCGCGCCCCGCGGCCCGCGGCCAGCGTGGGCATGTCCGACCGCCGCCGGCCGTCGTGGCGCCACCGCGGGTTGCGCGACGCCACCCACGCCGCGCCCGCCGCCACCGCCACCACGGTGAGGGCGCCGGTCGCGGCCCACGCTTTCGGATCGCTCTTCAGGCTTCGGTGTCTCGGGCTCCGGTGTCTCATGGGGCTGGCTCCGTCCTCATGCGGTGGCGCGGCGCCGGCCGCGGCGGCCTCGCGGGCGGTCGGCGGGCGGCTGCGCGGCGCTCACGCCGGGCTTGCCCACGATCACCACCGTGCTCGCCTGCGGCCCCTCCTCGCCTTCTTCCTCCTCGAAGCGCACCTCGGTGCCGATCGTCAGGCGGTCGAAGTCCCCGTTCAGCACGCTGTTCTCGTGGAAGTAGATGGTGCGGCCGTCGAGGGTGCGCAGGAACCCGTAGCCCTCACGTCCCTCCGACGAGGGCACCAGGCGCTCGATCAGGCCCCGCGACTCCATCGGGACGCGCTCCGGCTCACGCACCCGCTCGCGGGCGGCCTGGAGCTGGCGACGGGCGGCGCGGAAGACGTCGAGCACGATGCTCCGGAGGTCCCGGTGCATGTCCACCTCGCTCGGCTCCCGGGTGACCACGATCGCCCGGGAGAGCCCGGCCCCGATCTCCAGGCGCACCCGGTAGCGGTTGCCGACCCGCTGGTGGCGCTGCGGCTCCTCGATCGCCATGCGACAGGACACCAGCCGGCGACCGTAGCGCTCCAGCTTGGTCGCTTCGCGTCGCACCAGATCCTCGATGTCGGGCAGCGGCTCGGTATTGCGAAACGTGACGGCGACAGGCGTCTCCATGATGGTTTGCGGCAGCATCCTCTGTGCCACGGGCGGGCACGGCGCCGGCAACGGCGCGCGCAGGCGCGGTGAGCGCGTGGACCGCGGGTTGCCCGTCACCCCGACCCACGGCCCGCCGCGGGGCGTGGCGCGCGGACCGGGGGATGGGAAAAGGCTACCGGGTAACCCCGTCAGACTACTGCGGGTATGAGCCCTCGAGCGAAGACCTCACGGAAGACGTCGGGAAGAACCGGAATCGCGAATCGACCCATCGAGCAAGAACGCGCGGTGTGACCGTTCAATCCGAGATCGGTCGCGCGTCCGGGCGACCCACCACCTCCTCGACCAGATATTCCTGGGAGGCATCCGGAAGCCGATCCCGGCCATACCGCAGCTCGGCCGGAATGCTGGGCTCGGAAACCTCCAAACTGCCATATGCTTCCGGATGCTGGTGCCGGAAGCATCGATTGATCATGTGCGAGGCGTCCATGGGGCCCTCCTCTCCCTCCCGGAGGGCGGCAATCCCCATGCCAAGGGGGCATCAGCGATGCATCGGCGCCGCCGGCGTGGCCTCGGGCACGGGCTCGATCACCACCAGGCGCGGGTCGGTCAGCCCATCGAGACGCTGGACGATCTGCTGCTGGAGGCGCTCCACCGCCTCCGCGAGCTGGGGCTCGGACAGCGTCGGCGCGAGGCGCACGCCGAGGATCACCAGCACCCGACGCGGGCCCAGGTTCATGGTGTGCAGCTCGGCCACGCCGGTGACCTCGGGGGCCGCCGCCGCCACGTCACGGATCGCGCGCTCGACCCCCGCGGGCGCACGCTCCCCCAGGAGCAGCGAGTAGCTCTCGATGGCGAGCACGATCGCCACGGTGAGGAGCAGCACGCCGATCGCGGCGGAGGCGGCGGCGTCCCACGCGCCCTGGCCGGTGTGCTCGTACAGCCGCAGACCGGCCCCCGCGATGACGAGCGAGAGCAGGGCCGCGCTGTCCTCGAAGAGCACCGTGATGAGCGTCGGGTCCCGGTTCTCCTGCCAGTACTCGCGCAGCGAGCGCGAGCCGGCCGCGCGCCGGAGCCCGTGCACGGCCACGCCGAGCGAGATCGACTCGAACACGAAGCCGCCCGCGAGCACGCCGTACGCCCAGAGCGTCGGGGTCCGTTCCACCGGGTGCAGCCAGTGACGCACCGCCTCCCACAGCGAGAACGCACCACCCAGGGTGAAGAGCAGCATGGCGACCACGAAGCTCCAGAAGTACACGTTCTTGCCGTGGCCGAAGGGGTGGATCGCGTCGGGCGGTCGCCGGGCCGCGCGCATCCCGACCAGCAACAGCACCTCGTTGCCGGTATCGGCGACGGAATGGAGCGTCTCGGCCAGCATCGCGGCGCTGCCGGTGGCGGCCGCGGCGATGCCCTTCAGCACGGCGAGCGCTGCGTTGCCGACCAGCGCGGCCACCACCGCCGTCCTCGATTCTTCCATGCGGCAATGGCGTGCACGCTCCGTGCCGTACCGGCCGGTCATGACGACAGGGTAACTCGTACGATGCGGCCAGCGCCGAGCGCCCGCATCCCGGCGCATCGGCACGCGTCACGGGTTTTGGGTCTCGTGGCACGCACGATGCTGCCCTCCGAGTCATCCCTATCACCAGGACAGGAGGTCGGCACATGAACCGTGACACGCGGAAGAAGCTCTTGACGCTCATCGGCGCAGGCGCAGCGCTGGCGCTGGTGGCGGCTCCGGGCGCGATGGCGCAGAGCACCAGTGGAGGCTCGAGCGGCAGCACGACCGGCAACACGAGCGGTAGCGGCGGGATGAACGGCACCAGCACCAACGACCGCAACGACGGCAGCGGGACCACCGGCAAGAGCGGGAACATGACCGGCAACCCGAGCGGCAGCGGGAGCACCATGGGCAGCACGAGCAGCGGCAGCACCAGCGGCTCGACCGGCAGCATGAGCAGCGAGTCGATGGGGCACCGGAGTGCCAAGCACGGTGATGCCGCCCGCATCCGGCGGGTCCAGGAGGCGCTCAAGAACGAGGGCCACGATCCGGGCCCGATCGACGGCGTGATGGGCCCCAAGACCAAGGAAGCGCTCCGCGAGTACCAGAAGCAGGAGAACCTTCAGCAGACCGGCCGGCTCGATCGGGAGACGTTGAGCAAGCTGGGCGTGTAGGCTCGCGGGGTGGGCGCGCTCCGGCGGTCTTCGGACTGCCGGAGCGGCGTTTCGGGCAGGCTCCGATGACGGGGATTGCGGACGGCTGGCACATGCGATGCAGCGAGGGCCCGCCATGAACACCGACGACATTCGTCGCCGCCTGGAGCAGGAGCTTCGGATTACCAAGTCGCGCCTGGACGGGCAGAGGTGGCCGACCGATCCGGCGGCGTCCGGAGAGACCACGCCCGCCGAAGCCATGACCGGGGATGCGTTCGATCGGATCGAGCACACCGAGAGCCGCGAGCGCCACCTCGATTCGCGGGAGCGGCTGACCGAGCGCATGGACCGGATCGTGGAGGCCATCGGTCGGCTCGACGACGGCTCCTACGGCATCTGTGCGGTGTGCGGGGAAGCCATCGCGCCCAGACGCCTGCACGCGATCCCGGAAGCCACCACGTGCGTCCGCTGCCAGGAGAGCCTGGAGGCGCCCCGGAGCGGGCCGGGACCGACCCGCTCGTTCAAGGCCGGGGCGCGGATGAGCCTCGACGAGGACGAGTGAGAGGAGGACAGGATGCCGGAGAAGGCGACGCTGGAGCGGGCGCAGGAGGACAAGCGGGAGGGCAGGGCCCCCTCGACCCAGGCGGGCGAGTTCGTACGCGAGGAGATCCATCACGTCCGGGAGGGCAAGCACGGGGCCCGATCCACCAAGCAGGCCATCGCCATCGGGCTGTCCAAGGCCCGGAGGTCCGGCGTCAAGCTGCGCGCGCCGGCCGAGGGCGAGGCGTCGAAGCGCACGCGGCGGAGCGCGCGGTCGGCCCTGCGGCGCGGCCGCACTCGGCGGAAGCCCTCGGCGCGGCGGTCCCGCGCGACCCGCAAGGTCCTGCGCCGCGAAGGCCGCGCGTCGGCCTCCCGCGGGGCGCTCGCGCGCCAGGCGCGTACCTCGGCGCGCCGTCGCGGCCCGCGGGCCCGCTCGGCCGCGGCGGAGCGGGCGGCGCGCACGAAGGGGCCGGGCCGCCGCCGGACGGCCGCGCGGAAGGCCGCGCGCACCCGCGCTCGCTCCCGCCGCTAATTCGCCCGTCCGGCCGCCGCGCTCGCGCGTCGGGCCGCGTTTGACAACGCGCGGCCGGCCGTGCGAGAGAATCGGCCATGCTGGAGGAGCCCACCTCCCTTCGCATCGCCGATCCCGGTGTGCGCGCCCTCTTCACCGAGTCCGCGCGCTTCCAGAGCTGGCTCGACGTCGAGGCCGCGCTGGCCCGCGCGCAGGCCGAGCTCGGCATCATCCCGGAAGCGGCCGCGCGCGAGATCGTGCGCAAGGCGCGCCTCGAGGCCCTCGATCTGGACACGGTGCGCGAGGGCCTCGCGCGCACCGGCCACCCGCTGGTGCCGCTGGTGTGGGCGCTCGATCGCGCCTGCGAGGGTGACGCGGGCGGCTACGTGCACTGGGGCGCCACCACCCAGAACGTCACCCAGACCGGTCAGCTGCTCCAGGTCCGTCGCGCGCATCGCATCTTCCTGGGCCAGCTCGCGAGGATCCTCACGATCCTGGCCGACCTGGCCGAGCGCACCCGCGACGTGCTCCTGCCCGGCCGCACCCACGGCCAGCACGCGGTGCCCGCCACCTTCGGCTTCAAGGTGGGTGGAGTGCGATTTTATTGACTATTCTGGTCCTGATCGCCGGTCATTTGCGCCTGGGTTGCATTCACTTGAGCACGTCGGTTGCGGGCCTGCTCTGACCGATCCGCCCACTTGCAGTTACCCGGCTCGTAGTTCCCGTTGACGTCGATCCGCTCGATGGTCATGCCGACGGGGCGTGGCCCCATGTCCTGCAGGAACGCCTCGAAGCTCTGCCACGCATCGCAGACCGTGATATCGCGCCCGCCGTAGCCGGGCCAGGACTTCGAGCGTGGATTCGTGCAGCGGGTCCACATGCTGCACCACGTGCGGTAGGTGCGCGATCCGCTTCCGACCGCGTGACCATGCTGCAGGAGCGCCGCGCTGAGCTTGGCTCGATGCTCAGGCGAGAGCGGACCCTGCGGGCCGGGCGGACGCCCCATCTTCCTCGGCTCGCGGATCTTCACGGGTCGACGGAGTGCCCGGAGCCGCTTCGAGGCAGCAGCCAGGAGCAGCGTCATGCGCTCTTCCTCCTGCGCTCGACCGCGTCGCCCGCCTCGGGAATCCACTCGGCGTAGTGACCGAGCAGGACCTTGACCGTGTGCCCGGTCGCCTTCGCGATGCGGAGCGGGTTCTCGCCGCGTGACATGGCGGTCGAGATGTACGTGTGGCGCATCTGCTCGGGCTCGCGGTAGCGGACCCCGGCCAGGTCGAGCGTGCGGGTCCACCGTTCCTTCAGCGAGCCGTTGGTGACGGCCCCGCCGGACGGCTTCTCGAACACGAACGCCTCGGGGGCCTTCCCCTTCACGTGCGACGCGAGCGCCTTGAGGTCGAGCCCGGTGACCATCCGACGGCCGCGGAGGTTCTTCGTCGGGCCGGTGATGACCTTGCCGTCCTGCTCCAGGAGCGTGCGCTCGATGCGGAGCGTGCCTGCCTTGACGTCGAGATCCTGGACCTGGAGCCCGCGGATCTCGCCGGACCGCGCGCCCGTCGCGGCCCACGTGCGCAGCATGAGCCCGAACTCGGGCTGGATGTTCTCCTCGGCCGCGCGGAGGATCGCCTCCAGTTCTTTCGGCGTGAACGGATCGGGCCGCGGGGCGGCTTCGCGGTCGGCATCGCTGGGCTCGAAGAGCGGACCGCCCGCGCGAAACGGATTGACCGTGAGCATGCCGCGCTCGACCGCGTAGTCGAGGATCTTGCGGAACGTCGGCAGGTAGTGCGAGCGGAGGGTGAGGTACGCGATGCCGTCCTTCCGTAGCGCGGAGACGAACTCCTGGACCGTCGCGCGCGTGATCGAGGAGACGCGCCGGTCGCCGAGCATCGGGATCAGCCGGGCATCGATGAAGCTCTGGTAGTTCTCGACCGTCGACGCGCGCCGCGGGAAGTGCTCCTGGTGCCAGGCGACCCACTCGCTGGCCAGGTTCTTCAGGACCGGGTCGGCCCTGGGACCGACGACCGGCCGGGTGTCGAGCGGTGAGAGGTCGTCCGCCGCGAGCTTGCCGCGGATGATCGCCGCTGCCTTCTCCGCCTCGATCAGTCCTGGCTTGGTGACCGGACCGAGGCACTTCGACTTGCGCTGCCCATCGTGATTGATGCGGAGCCAGATCTTGCCGTCGTCCGTCGTGACCTTCACGCCCATGTGCGCTGCCTCCTGGCGAAGTGCTTGACCGTGCTTGAGCGTAGGATCTCAGGTCTCGATTTTCGCGTCAAGGTGGCGGTCAACCCCCTCATGAAGACTATCGGGAAGCGATCCGGGTGGGGACCTCCCGATAGTCTGAGTATGAGGCAGCGAACGAGAGGACCCGCGCAGCGCCTGAGCCCGGCGATGCTGGCCGTCGCGAGCGAGTTGTCGGTCCGCGACTTCGCCCAGCTACACGCGATTTCGGTCCACATGGTCCGCACATTCATCGCGAAGGGACTGCCTCACTACCGGTACCCGGGCAAGCTCACGGTGCCGCGCGAGGCCGGTGCTCTGTGGCTCGAACGCTTCCGCTCGGACCGCGTGAGCCGGATCGTCGACGACGTCCTGAAGGATCTGAAGCGATGAATTGTTTCCTACTCGACCCCGTTTCCTACCACTTTTCCGCCAATCGAATCACGTGGAAGGAAACAATTATTGCGACGTCCTCTAGAGAAACCATTTGGAGATGTTTCCTACCGTGAGCGTCGACGACTTCGACGAGTTCGACTTCGAGCAGTTCGAGCCCCCTGAGCCGCAGCCGCGGCCGGTGAACGTCGATCTGCTCCGAGCCGACATCCACTTCTTCGAGACCCAGGCTCGGACTCATCGTGAAGCCCTGGCCAAGCTCCAGACTCATGATGGCCGACCCGACTGGATCGAGCGGGAGCAGGCGGCTGTCGATCAGGTTCTGGCGAAGCTCGACGAGCTTCGAGCGAAGCTCCCGCCTGAGCCCGAGCCGAAGCCGAAGGCGACGCCTGGGAGACCGCCGACGCATGGGCAGGCTCCCCGCGGAACGAAGCATCCGATCTACCGGGCCTGGGACAACATGATCCAGCGGTGCACGAATCCGAACCACAAGGACTGGAAGAAGTACGGGGCGGTCGGCGTGACCGTCTGCGAGCGGTGGCGGACCTTCGCAAACTTCCTGGAGGACACCATCGAGTCGTGGCGTCCGCATCGGCATCTCGCGCGCAAGAACGACACGGGGAACTACGAGCCCGGCAATGCGTGGTTCGTCCCGCGCGCCAAGAACCGACCGAGGAACCGGAGGAAGATCGAATGAAGACCGCGCTCCCGCCGGACTACCGTCGTGGCGTCTGCCCGTGCGGAGTCGTGATCGACGAGCCCGCCATCGAGGATCGTCTCCGCGCGCACGTCGAGCAGCAGCACGCCGAGGACGCCCGCCGAGATGCGGACGGCCAGATCATCCTCCGTCGCGCCACCACGATGCAGCACGCCCACCGGCTCGCCTGCCAGGGCTGGCCGCTCCTGATCGGCACGCCATGACTGAGCCCGCCGCCGTCATCGTCTTCGTCGACTACGCGCTCGGCAAGCTCCTCGGCGTCGAGTGCCACGATGACCGCCTGATCCGCTCGTGCCGCCAGATCATCCGCCGCCTGCTCGTGCGCGGCTACACGCTCGACGATGTCGAGACCGTCGTCCGCTGGGCTCGGGCCGAGCACGACACCGGCCGCAATCGATGGCCGATGCTGCTCGACCTCCCGCATCTCTGCTCGGAGAAGTTCGCCGCGTACCTCGCCACCGCCCGCGCGGCGACGCCCCCGACGTCGCGCGAGCGACTGATCCAGACGCTGCGCGAGACGCTGATCGCGCTCGACGTCGATCCGACCGAGGTCGCGATGCTCGTGCAGTGCCTCAGCACGCCGCGACCGACGCCGCCCGATCCGTACCTGGGGAGCGATTGAGCTTTATACAGCGGAGATCCATGGTATTCTGATCTCAGTAGATCGGCTCGCCAGTATCGCGCTGATCCCGAGATCGTAGCTAGGGGGAAGCGCACCATGAAGCTCCTGACCGTCGCAGCCGCCGCGCGCGTGCTCAACATGACGCCGCAGCTTCTGTTTCATCGCATCCAGCGTGGCGACTTGCGCGTCGCTCGCTACAAGCCCGTGCGCGTCCGTCTCGGCGACGTCGTGAAGTACGCGCGCGTGATGCCGCCGGTCCGCCCGATGAAGATCCGCTCGCGCGCCGACGCCGTCGTCGACCATCTCGCCGCGAAGCTCGCGCGCGTCTCCGCCGATTCCACCTCGGATCTCTAGGAGCCACCATGATCTCTCACCTCACGAACACCGACGTAGAGAAGCAGCCGAAGACGCTGGCCACCGATCCGACCGTCCTCGCCGACCGCAAGGTCCAGGCTGCGCAGAAGAAGCTCGACCGACTAATCGCGGCCAACGCGGCAGGTCCGGTGATCGCTCGTGCGCAGCGCGTGCTCGACGACGCCCGCCTCGACGTTCAGGAGCGCGCCGCCGTGAAGAACGCCGCGACCCGTGCGAAGGCCCTCGCCGCGAATCGCGAAGAG
>Ga0070741_10002274_pt1 | contig 52664 bp, 50 predicted proteins | sample Coa_R1_4_FD_66440 | JGI IMG/M metagenome (GOLD analysis project Ga0070741, IMG submission 66440) | Surface soil microbial communities from Centralia Pennsylvania, which are recovering from an underground coalmine fire - Coalmine... | ecosystem: Environmental > Terrestrial > Soil > Unclassified ... | reverse complement strand
GGCCTGGGTAGCTGACCGCAACGCGGCTGGGCACCGGATCGACTGGCGCTTCACGACGGCGGACGCGCGCATCAAGCTCAAGCATCTCTACCCAACATTTCATGCGTGACAGACTACTAGTCCTCTACCTGGGACGGACCGGTTGATGAACGATAGGGTGAACACTATCGGTATGGAGTCGGACGATGGAGCCCAGACCCTACGCGGCGGCAGTGCGTCGCTTGGTCGCGATCGCGGTGGTCGCCGTGCTAACTGTAGGCAGTCCCGCACCGCTGCCTCGGCCTCTAGCACGGGCTCAACAAGCTCATGACGCGGAACTGCTACGAGAGCTTGCAGAGCGGCTGCTTGAGAACCCGTACGGGTCGCCTGATTCCTCGCCGCCCGCCATCCGGCTGTTCCCAGGGCAGGTCCCACCCGATCTGCCACTGACGATACCGGTGCCGCCTAGCGGGCGTCTGATCGGCAGTATGGTACGGGGGCCGGACGGAGCCCTCCCGGCTGGGTCGGTGGTGGTATTGGATATCTCCGAGCAGCCTGGGGCGATCACGCGCTTCTATGAGCGAGCGTTCGAGGAGCAGGGCTGGGTTCTAGAGCCGGGCAGCACGCCACCGCAGGGGTTCCCGACCAGCGCCCCTAACGCGAGTTCCTTCTGCCAGCCAGCCGGCAATGCTCGGACCCAGGTCCTCGTGACGCCGCAAACCGCGGGCGGCACTGATGTACGGATCTATCTGCGTGAGGGGCCGGGGCCGTGTGGGACTGTCCCCTCGCCACAGTCCCCGCCGGGCGCCAGTTTGGTGCCCCTGCTCCACGGGCGGGAAGGCATGCGGCTGCAGCCCCTGGGGGCAACCATGTCGGGGCCCAATCACTGGGCCTCCGCCTCCATCGCCTTCACCGACGAGAGCCCGGGGGACCTGGAGGCGTTCTTCACCCAGCAACTGCACGCGGCAGGATGGGTGCGACGCGCCGGCCACGCGGACGGCGCGCTGGCCTGGAGCCGCTGGGCGATTCCGACGGCCAGCGAGTGGCAGGGGCTACTCCTCGTGTACGAGGGGCCGGGCGAGCACCAACGAACGTTTTCCGTGCAGGTCGAGCGCCCGCCGCAATAGCGCGCGCACGGGCTTGGGAGCCGCCCGCAGCGCAGTACTATCGCCAGCGGGGCAGACCGCGCCCGCCGGCCGAGCGCCCGCCGCTAGCGACCGCTCTAAGCGACACCCCCGGCGCCGTATGCAGCGGAAAGGTCCTGGTGTGACACCGGAGCCGGCCTGGGCTTTCGCATTGGGTGCTCCCCCCAGGATTGGGGGGCTGGGGGGGCCCACCGGAACGCTATAGCCGGACTCGGCGCGACTGGCAACCCTGTGGCGGCCTTGCTACCATAGCCTCGGAAGGCCCTGCCGCTTGGTCGCGAACGGCCAGCCCGGCGCACGGTCGGCGGTATCGCGCGAAGGAGTGGGACGATGCCCCTCACCCGAGAGGAGAACGACTTCCTAACCCGCGTCAGCCCCGGCACCCCCGGCGGCGAGCTACTGCGCCGCTACTGGTATCCCATCGCCCTCAAGCGTGAGCTGAACGACGAGCAGCCCACCCGCTTCGTGCGCCTGCTCGGCGAGGACCTGGTGCTGTTCCGCGACCAGCAAGGCCGCGTCGGCCTGCTCGCCGACCACTGCGCCCACCGCGGCGCCTCCCTCTGCTACGGCCGCGTCGAGGAGCGGGGCATCGCCTGCGCCTACCACGGCTGGCTCTTCGACACCGCCGGCAACGTCCTCGAAACGCCCCCCGAGCGCAACGACGCGATCATCAAGCACGTCAAGCAGCCCGCCTATCCGGTGCAGGAGCTCCTCGGCATGTACTGGGCCTACCTCGGCCCGCAGCCCGCGCCGGTGATCCCCCACTACGACACGTTCGTGTCGCGCCGCGGCCGCCGCAAGATCACCGTCTTCCCGCAGCTCGCCTGCAACTGGCTCCAGGCGATGGAGAATTCCGTGGACCCGGCCCACCTCCAGATCCTCCACCAGGAATATATCGGTGGCGGCCGGCGGCCGGCGAGCACCACGCGCGGCTTCACCGACGACGTGAAGGACTTCGACTTCTACGTCTCGCCCATCGGCATCGTGAAGCGCCGCACCTACGTGGACGGCACCACCGACGAGCACCCGCTGATCTTCCCGAACATCCTCCGCCAGAGCAACTCGACGCAGATCCGCGTCCCGATCGACGATACGCACACCGCCCACATCCACGTTATCTTCCTCACCACACCCGACGGCAGCGAGGTGGATGAGCCAGAGGACCCGCCCGTCGAGTACATCGCGCCCTACAAGGAGCCGGCCGACGGCCTGCACCCGCACGCGCGCTTCAACCTCTGCTCCGTGCTGGCGCAGGACCACATGGCGTGGGAGACGCAGGGGCCGATCGCCGACCGCACCGTGGAGCACCTGGCGTCCTCCGACCGTGGCGTGGTGCTGCTGCGCCGCCTGCTCCGCGAGCAGATCGAGCGCGTGCAGCAGGGGCTCGACCCGCTCGGCGTGCAGCGCGACCCTGACCACCCGATGATCGACACCAATCTCTTCGGCCACGCCCAGGACGCCGTCCACGTCTAGCCCGGGCTATTCACCGGCAGAGCAGAACTCCCTCTCCCCCTGGGAGAGGGCCGGGGTGAGGGTTCAAGGCGTGGCTGGGCGATCAGGTGCGGGGGCAAAACTCCCTCTCCCCCTGGGAGAGGGCCGGGGTGAGGGACACCAATGAGCACCGCGCTCGACGACGTGAAGTACCAGGTGGCGGTCGCCAACCGCATCCTGGCCGAGCTAGGCTTCGCTACCGGCGTGCTGGCCTCGCTCGGCCACGCCAGCATGCGCGTCCCCTCCGCGCCCGACCAGTTCGTGGTGAAGGGCCGTGGCTACAAGATCGACGCGCTCGCGGCGATGCGGCCCGAGGACATGGTCGTCTGCGATCTGGAGGGTAACAAGCTCGACGGCCCGCCCGGCTCGACGCAGTGCTTCGAGGTCAAGATGCACTCCTGCATCTACAAGGCCCGCCCCGACGTGCAGGCCGTCGTGCACCTGCACCCGCGCTTCGCCGTGGTCATGAGCATCCTGGGCGGCGACCTCGTGCCGATGTGCCAGGAGGGCACCCAGCCGGGCTCGAGCCTGCACCGCTGGGCGCTGGGCGAGCGGCTGCCGCTCTACCCCCACGCAAAGACCATCCAGACCGAAGAGGAGGGCATGGACGTGGCCCGAGCGCTCGGCAGCTACCCGGCCATCCTGCTCCAGGGCCACGGCGCCACCACGGTCGGCGGCAACCTGGAGGAGGCCGTCATGACGATGGCCTTCCTCGAAGAGCAGGCGCGCATGAACTGGTACGCCTACTGCGCCGCCGGCCCGAACCACCCCCACATCACGCGCGAACAGATCCAGGAGATGGTCGGGCGGCCGAAGCTCGCCGAGCTGCCGCACTTCCGCGAGGTGCTCGCCGAGCGGGGCAACGAGCCGCGCGTCGGCGGCACCTGGCAGTTCTACGCCGACAAGGTGAGCCGCGAGCTGCGCTAGCCGCGGGCGCCGCGCTTACTGGCTGCCCAGCGCGGCCACCGCCGCCTGCCGCGGGCCGTCTTCGCCGAGCACGCGCTCCAGATCGAGCGGCGTGCTATACGTCGCCGAGCCGCGCGCCATGTAGAAGCGCTGCTGGTCCATCAGCGAGTCCCAGTTCACCCGCCCATCCGGGTCGACGTACGGCGTCCGCATGCCCCGCACCAGGTCCGCCGACACGTGCGTGTACCGCTCGACCAGCGCCGCCGTCTCGGGGGTCATCCCCTCGGCCTCCAGCGCGCGCACCCCGCGCAGGTACACGCGCAGGAACGCCTCCGCCAGCGGCCGGTCGCGCAGGAACGTGGGGCCGCCCATCAGCACCGTCTCCTGGGCGCCGCGCAGCCACTCGGGGACGATCTGCACCGCGCTGTTCTGCGCCCGGATCACCGACACCGCCGGCTCGATCGTGAACGCCGCGTCAATGGCCCGGTTACTGAACCCGGCGGGGATGTCGGGGAACGGCATCTGCACGAACTCCACGTCGTCCATCCCCAGCCCGCCCGTGGCCAGCGCCTTGTCGATCGCGTACTCCGTGAACACACCCAGCGAGTTGCCGCCCACGCGGCGCCCGCGCAGGCCGCTCGCGTCCGTCACGCCGCTATCGTACAGGTCCTTGCGGACCATGAAGGCGTTGATGCTCGGGCCGTTGGGCGGATAGCTGGTGTTGCCCGCGATCACTTTCACGTCCAGCCCGCGCACCAGGCTGTTCAGCACCGCGGCGCCCACCGTCACGTTCGCCACCTCCAGGTTGCCCGTCGCCACCTGGGCGAGCGCTTCCGACGTCACCTGGAGCGGCTCGTACTGCCAGTCAATGCCCTCGGCCGTGAACCAGCCGCGCTCCTGCGCGATGTAGAACGACGCCGTCGCCACGCCGAGGATCAGCCCCATCCGCACCGGCCGCAACTGCGGCAGCGGCGCGGCGACCGACGCAGCCTCCGCCACTGCTGCCGGCTCCGCCCCCAGCGCGGGGCCCACTGCTGTGCCTGCCACCGGCGCCGCCCCGCCCGCGGTCGGCGCGCCCAACCCCAGCGCCAGCGCCCCGATCACCAGCACCATCGCCAGCCGCGACCTCGCCATCGCTCCCTCCCCTCGCCACAACGTATCCGTGGCGGACGGCCCCCCGCCCACCGCCTGCACTAGCCCCCCGGGAGCCCGTAGCGTAGCACCCCCGCGCCCGCCGCGCAATCCGCGCCTCCATTCCGGGGCTGACCACGCGAGGTCTAGCGCGGAAAGCAGCTTCGCTCTCCTCTGGACAGCTTACGCCAGCCAATGCTCGCGGTTCGCCAGGCCCAAGCCTTCCGAGAGGAGGGTGTCCAACACCGTGACCATGCGCCCGGCCGTGCGCGGATCATGACGCGGGTAACGGCGATTACTGGTGAAGATTAGCCCGGCGTGCGATCTGCCGTCCTGAAGCGCTTGGGCCGCGAGCGGGCGATAGTCCCCGACGTTCTCCGTCACGATCACGCGCCCCTCGCCTTGCGCCATCGCGAAGACGACGGCGTCAGCCTGGCCGCGCAGATCGGGCCGTTCCGCGACCCCGACTACGTCATGGCCGCGCAGCCGTAATTGCTCCGCGACCGCTGGCGGCCACATTTCATCGAGGAGGAGCTTCACCGCTCCGGCGGGGACTGGGCACGCTGCCAGGCAGCTTCGGCTTCAGCAGCAGTCGCGTCGAGACGCCGTATCCAGTCATCAATTTCTTCCGGATACTCAGCATAGTAGGCGATGGCGGCTCGCACCGCCTCGGGCGGCAGACCTGTTAGGTTCGCTGTCTGCTGTAGCGCCGCGTCGGCCTGCCCGTCAAGGCCGCGGTAGACGCGCACGACCTCCCAGACATCGGGGCCGCCTGCTAGCCCCGCCCGCCGCCCCGCAGGACCGGACCGGAAGACGATACCAGGATGGGCCTCCATGCGCAGCCCTTCCTCCAGAAAAGTCCTGGCAAGCTGCGACGGCACCTGGCCCGCCCGACGGCTCTGCGCTGCCAGCCGCTCGAAAGTCTCCGCGTCAAGCTGCAGCGAGATGTGTCGCCCGGTCGCCACGACCATCGCCTCCTCTCATGCGTGGATGCCCACGCACCGTGCAGCGTCGCCGGGCCCTAACGCAGGGCTCCCCGGCGCCAGGCGCGCGCTACTGCCTTGGGGTTGAGGCCCCGGCTCGCGCCTTCTCCAGTGCGGCCACCCGGAGGTACTCCAGCTCGGTGAGTCCCGCCGCCCGCGCCGCGCGGGCCAGCTCCCGGGCCTCGGCGAGCGGGAGTGAGACGACGAAGCGCACCGCCCGCAATGGTGTCGGGGCGCGCTCCTCAAAGGTGTCCCAGTCCCACTGCGCGTCTTCCTCTAGCGCCCCCAGCTCCTTCTCCGTCCATTCTCCGTGTTTGCTCATCGTCCTCGCCCTTCTGGCGGCCCGACCTAGCGGCGGCGCCGTACCTGGCCGAGTCGGGCCAGCTCGCTGGGCTTACAGTCCCAGCCCGTGATCGGGCGCCAGACACCAGCCTCGCCCGTGGCTTCAACCGGAACCGCGAGGCAGTGGTTGTTCCAGTTGCGCCCGATCAGCAGGTGCGATCCGCGGCGACCCGCCCGATTGCGGCCGAACTGGTACAGGCCCTCCAGAATATCGTACAGGTCCTCTGGATAGATGCCACGGCGGCTAAGCTTCTCCAGGTTCTCGGCGTCAAACACAGAGTCAAGGATCGGCTCGCCGGCCATAGTGCCCGCTCGTCACCTGCTCGCTCGAATCTGCCAGTATGCTCAGCCTCGTGACCGTGTAGCCAGTTCGCTTGCGCTTCGGGATCCGCGTGAGCGGGAAATGTCAAATCTGCCCGGGCGGGCTGGCCGTCTGCTGCGCGAGCAGCACCTCCTGGCGCGTGCGGGCCGACTCCTCGATGGCGACGCACACCTCCAGCGTCGCCAGCCCCCAGGCGCCGTCGTGCGACAGCGGCCGGCCGTGGACCACCGCCTGGTACATCTCCTCCAGCTCCGCCGCGCCCCGCAGCTCGCGCGGCACCGGGATCTCCCGCCGGCCGCCCCGCTCGTACACCCACAGGCCGTCCGGCGACTCGCGCAGGTCCGCCCGCTCGCAGGTCACCAGCGTGAGACCGAACTGCCCCAGCGACAGCTCCTGCCCGCGTCGCGCCGACCGCAGCGCCTCCTTCTGCGTGCGCTCGTCGGCCGCGGCAAACTCATCGGGCACCCGCTCCGCCAGCGACCGCTTGCCCGTCAGCTCGCCCGTCTCGAAGTGGCCGTACCCCGAGTACACGATCGTCGCCGGGGTGCCGTCCGCGAACTCCAGGTACACCGTGTAGCCGCCGGGCGCGCCGCGCTCCGGATCGAGCTGCACTGTCATCGCCCGCACGCTGCGCACCAGCCCGCCGCCAATCAGCCGCACGATGTCCACCTGGTGCGACGCCTGGCGGAACACCGGCCCGCCGCCCCGCGCCGGGTCCAGCTCCTCCGGCAGGCGCGGGCGGTACATCCAGTCGGTGTAGTGCCAGGTGTGGATCATACCGAGCCGGCCGAACGCCCCGCCGCGCGCCAGCTCTGCCAGCTTGCGGACCGCCGGCGCCATGCTCTGCGTGTGGCCGGCGAGCAGCAGCACGCCATTGCGTGCGGCCGCCGCGTTCATCGCCGCGCACTCCTCCAGCGTGATCGCCAGCGGCTTGGAGACGATGACGTGCTTGCCGGCTTCGGCGGCCAGGATCGCGTGCTCGGCGTGCAGGTGGCTCGGCGTGGCGACCCACACCACGTCCACGTTTGGGCTGCGGCACAGCCCCTCGATCGACCGGTGCGTCTCCACGCCGTACTCGGCCGCCGCCTGGTCCAGCGCGGCCTGGCGCACGTCGCCCACCGCCGTCAGCCGCACGTGCGGCCCCGTCGTCATCGCCGGCAGGAGCTGGCTCGCCCCCACCCCCATCCCCGCCAGCCCCAGCCGCAGCGGCCGCGGTTCGCTCATGGCCGCACCCCCGCGCCAACCACCAGCACGCCATCCAGCGGCCGAGGGGTAGGGCGGGGTCTCGTACCCCGCCGCCCGGTCGGGGACGCGACGGCCGGATGGCAGGGCATAGGTCCCCGCCCCACCCAGTAAGCCTCTCTCCTGTTCACTGGCCTCGCCTCCGCCCCCCAGCCTATGCGTACGGCCCGCCATTATGCGCCCGGCGGAGCCCGTGCGCCAGCAGCGCCAATTGACGCTGCGTGCGGTCGCTGGTATCCTCAGCCCACGCGAGCGTCTGGCAATCGCGAGGTGTTACACGTCGGATCGCGGCGAAGGGAGGGCGGCATGCTGACCCAGGAGGAGAACGAGCGGTACACGCGCGTCGGGCCAGGCACCCCCTGCGGCGAGCTAATGCGCCGCTACTGGCATCCCGTCGCCGCCGTCTCGCAGATGCAGGACAAGCACACCCGCAAGGTGCGGCTGCTCGGCGAGGACCTCATCCTCTACCGCGACAAGGGCGGCGCCTACGGCCTCGTCGAGCCGCTGTGCCCCCACCGCCGCATGAACCTGATCTACGGCATCCCCGAGGCGCGCGGCCTGCGCTGCGCCTACCACGGCTGGCTGTTCGCTGAGACCGGCCAGTGCCTGGAGCAGCCCTACGAGGAGGCCGAGGACCCCGACAGCCGCTTCAAGGACAAGGTCTGCCTCAAAGCTTACCCCGTCCAGCAGATGGCCGGTCTGCTCTTCGCCTACCTCGGCCCCGCGCCCGCGCCGCTCCTGCCACGCTGGGACGTCTACTGCATCGAGGGCTACGTGCGCGACGTCGGCTACGCCGTGCTCCCGTGCAACTGGCTGCAGTGCCAGGAGAACTCGCTCGACCCCGTCCACGTCGAGTGGCTACACAGCTTCTGGGGCAACCACGTGGCCGCGATGCTCGGCAAGCCCGAGCTGTGGGTGCCACCCAAGCGCCACCAGAAGATCGGCTTCGACGTCTTCGAGTACGGCATCGTGAAGCGCCGCGTCGTCGAGGGCGGCACCGAGGAGGACACCCCCTGGAAGGACGGCCACCCGATCGTCTTCCCCAACATGCTGCGCCAGGGCGGCAGCGGCGACGGCACCCCCGGCCTGTTCGGCAACCTCGGCCCCGCCTTCCAGGTCCGCGTGCCGCTCGACGACACCCACACCGCGCACTGGTGGGTCGCCTGCTACCCGAAGCAGCCCGGCGACCCCGACCAGCGCCCCGAGGACATCCCGTTCTACCGCGTGCCGGTGCCGACGCTGGACGCCGACGAGCAGCCGCAGTGGGACCTCCTCGACAGCAACTCCGCGCAGGACATGGCCGCCTGGGTCACGCAGGGCGCCGTCGCCGACCGCACGGGCGAGCACCTCGGCCGCTCCGACAAGGGCATCATCCTCTTCCGGCAGATGCTGGAGGAGAACATCCGCCGCGTCGAGCAGGGCGCCGACCCGCTCAACGTCTTCCGCGACCCGGCGCGGAACGTCTACCTCTCGATGCGCACCGAGCGCGCCGGCGGCCAGCGCTACGCCGGCAGCCGCAGCCGCCAGGGCGCCGCCACCAAGTACAGCCCGATCCTCACCAGCCGCGGCATCGCCCGTCCCTCGGATGCCGCCGCTGTCCAGGCCGCCGACGCGGCCGCGGTCGCGGCCGCGTCGGCGGCCGCCAGGCACTAGGCTACCAAGCGCCCTGCCTCCTACGCCGAACCAGAGCCTTGCACCGACGGGTGAAGCAGGCCAAACGGAGCACCGCTAACTGGCGCGCTCGGGGCGCAACACGAGCGTGGCGCTTCGGAACTCGAAGGTCGCCCGAAAGCGGTCCAGAACGTTGACGCCCAAGAGGCCGTCCAGGTGTACGCCCGGCGCTAGTTCCAGCAGAGCTATCTCAAGATCGCGCAGCTCGACCCCGCCGATTCTCAGGCTAGGGATGCGGCCGGTCGCCACTGTCGTCGACGTTCCCGCCGCGGTGAACACGACTCTCCGCCGGCTGAAGTGAGTTCGCTCCAAGCCGATTCGGTCGATGGCCTGCGGAGTTAGCGAGGTTATGGCACAGCCAGTGTCGACCATGAATTCAGCCGATGCCAGGCCAACTTGGGCTCGAACGATCAGCACCCCACCGTAGTCCCGCCGGCCCACGATCCGGTCAGAGGCAGCCAAAGATGACGATCATCCCTTCAGGGATACGCTGGCCGGTGTAGAAGGTCCACAGGTGGGCCTCAGGATGCTCCTCACGGGCCTTGATGGCCTCCTGTGTGATCTCGTCCTCATTCGCCGCGTTGGCTAAGACTCGCCCAGCCAATGGCTGATTGGCCCGGCTTACCCGCGTGACTTCGACCACCACCCATTGGTCCGGGTACATGCGTTCGATCGTTGCAATGCGGTGAGATGGCTCCATCGTTGATCTCCCAGCGGCGCGCCGCCAGAGGAATTGTAGTACAGGGCTCCTCAGCCGCGGCGCCCGCTGCCCGCCGGCTTGCCGGACAACTGCCCCCCGCCAACGCATCCTTATTAGAGAGAGAGCCTACGAGGAGAAGTGATGCCGCGAGCAGAGATGCACGCCCTCGTCGTCCCGGGGGCGCCGTCCCTCGCCGTGCCTGCCTGCCCCAGCCCGCCGCCAGCGCCCGGCCTGGGGCGTCCCCCCGCCGGTCCGTCGCGCCGCGGGGCCCACGCTGGAGAATCGTATGGCGCACAACGATTCGACCTTCCGCGCCCGTCGCGCCCGCGTCAGCCCGCTCCCGGTCTACCAGTTAACCATCTGGAAAAGGACTACCGTTTAATCGTTCCTCGCCTGATTTCACGCATCCGCCGACCGGTCGTCTGGCAAGCGCCTGCGCGCCCCTCACGCCTCGCCGGCGAAACCAGCGTCCGCCCGAGCCGCGCCGGTGGGCCAATCACGCGGCAATGCAGTACCATAGCCCTCACAGAAATCCGTACCACCGGAGGCTGCCGTGACAAGCCCCGCCGCCCCCGACCGCACCACGTCCGACGCCGCGCGCACGCTGCGCATCGGCATCGCCGGCCTGGGCGTCGGCAGCGCCATGGTCATCCCCTCGATCGAGCGCATGCCGATCACGGAGCTGGTGGCCGCCGCCGACACGCGCCCCGAGGCCCGCGCCCAGTTCGTCGAGCGCCACGGCGGCCGCGCCTACGCGTCGGTGGCCGAGCTGTGCGCCGACCCCGACGTGGACGTCGTGTGGGTGGCGACGCCGAACCAGTTCCACTGCGAGCACGTCGTCCTGGCCGCCAGCCACGGCAAGCACGTCGTCTGCGAGAAGCCGATGGCGCTCTCCGTCGCCGAGGCCGAGCGCATGGTGGAGGCCGCCGACCGCCACGGCGTCTACCTGCTCTGCGGCCACACCTACAGCCTGAACCCTTCCATCCAGACGATGCACCGCCTCGTGCAGGCCGGCGAGCTGGGGCGCCTGACCCAGCTCGCGCACTGGATGTACTCGGACTGGCTGCTCAAGCCGCGCCTGCCGCAGGAGCTGGACCTCAGTCTCGGCGGCGGCGTGGTATACCGCCACCTGCCGCACATTGTGGACTCGATCCGCACGCTGGGCGGGGGGCTGGTGCGCAGCGTGCGGGCGATGGTCGGCGCCTGGATGCCTGAGCGCCCCGCGCCCGGCAACGTCTCCGCCTACCTGGAGTTCGAGGACGGCACCCCGGCCACCATCTCCTACAGCGGCTACGGCTACTTCAACACGGCCGATCTGGTGTGGGGCATCGGCGACCGGCTCTACACCGAGGAGCAGGCGGTGCAGGCGCGGCGGGCGTTCCGCAGCGGCCAGGCCGACGACGCCGCCGCGAAGGAGCGGCTGCGCGAGACGACGCGCGGCGGCCGCGACTACACGGCGGGCCGCCGCGACGTGGCCGGCGGCGGCAACTGGTTCGGCATCCTGCTCGTGAGCTGCGAGCGCGGCACGCTGCGCCAGTCGCCGAACGGCATTCTCGTCTACGACGACGACGGCCACCACGAGGTACCTGTGCAGGGAAGCGGCGCGACGGGTATCATCGAGCTACAGGAGCTGCACGCGGCGCTCACCCGCGGCGTGCCGATCTCGCACGACGGGCGCTGGGGCCTGGCGACGCTGGAGGTGTGTCTCGCCATGATGGAGTCGGCCCGCGAGCGCCGCGAGATCGTGCTGTCGCACCAGTGCCCGACGCCCCGGGTCCACTCGGTAGCCACGGACATCGGATAGCGCGCGATTTTGCGGGCCACGGCGCCGGCCCGCCGGCCAGTGGGAGGAGGAGCCCATGATTACCAAGGAGCTGAACGAGCGGCTGACCCAGGTGGGACCCGGCACGCCGATGGGCAACCTGCTGCGGCGCTACTGGCACGCGGTCGGCGTCGTCGCCGACCTGGAGGCCGAGCCGGTGCAGCCGGTGCGCATCCTGGGCGAAGACCTGACCCTCTTCCGCATGGAAAACGGCCAGTTCGGGCTCATCGGCTCGCGCTGCGCCCATCGCGGCATCTCCATGGCCTACGGCATCCCCCAGGAGAACGGCCTGCGCTGCGCCTACCACGGCTGGGTCTACAACGCCGAGGGCCGCGTCGTCGAGATGCCCTTCGAGCCGGCCTGCATGCAGCTCAAGCTCACGGCCTACCCCGTGCAGGAGCTGTGCGGGCTCGTGTTCGCCTACCTCGGCCCCCAGCCGGCGCCGCTGCTCCCGAAGTGGGACTTCCTGATGCGCGACGACCTCGACCGCGACATCATGGTCAGCGAGCTGCCGTGCAACTGGCTCCAGTGCATGGACAACTCCCTCGACCCGATCCACTTCGAGCACCTGCACGGCGCCTACGGCGGCTACTTCATGAAGCGCCGCGGCAAGCCGTGGCCGCTGAAGCCCGCCCGCCACCTCAAGATCGCCTTCGACGTGTTCGAGTACGGCATCTACAAGCGGCGCCTCGTCGAGGGCGAGTCCGAGGACTGCACCGACTGGACGGTCGGCCACCCGATCCTCTTCCCGAACATCCTGGCGCAGGGCGGCGCGGACCAGACCTCCAGCCAGCTTCGCATCCCGCGCGACGACACCCACACCCTCCATATCGTCATCAGCGGCAAGCGCCACGGCGAGGACCGGCCCAGCCGCACCGTCTTCCGCCACGAGCCCCTGAGCTACGACCAGTTCGGGCGGGCCTACGTGGACCACGACGGCGTAGGCAGCAACATCCCGTGGCAGGACGAGATGGCCTGGGTCGGCCAGGGCGCGATCACCGACCGCACCACCGAGCACCTGGCCACCTCCGACAAGGGCATCCTGCTCTATCGCAAGCTGCTGCTGGAGAACCTGGAGAAGGTCGAGCGCGGCGAGGACCCGATGGGCGTCATCCGCGACCCGGCGGTCAACGAGCCGATGATCGAGATCCGCCGCGGCAGCCAGTACAACGCCTTCGGCCGCCAGGAGATGGGCCGCGAGTGGTACAAGGAGTCCCTGCAGCCGGCCGGCGCCGCGGGGTAGGTAGCGCGGGGACCATCCGTAGCGCGGGTCCGAGTGGCCCGCGGCGGCCGGCCGGCCGCCGCGGGCCGCGTGCTCGCACGCCGAGTTGTCGTGCAAGCTGGCATCAGCCGTGTGTGGGAACAGGGGCAGTGCCGGGTGAGGGCGGGGACGAACGCGTCATGACGACACCCTACCGCGCCGACCAGATCGGCAGCCTGCTGCGCCCGCCCGCGCTGCTGGAGGCGCGCGCCGCCCGCGCCGCGGGCCGCCTGGCCACCGACGCCCTGCGCGCCGTCGAGGATCGCAGCATCCTGGAGGCCCTCGACCGCCAGCGCGCGACCGGCATCGACGTGCTCACCGACGGCGAGTTCCGCCGCGGCGCCTTCCTCACCGACATCCACGAGGCCGTCGAGGGCTTCGTCAGCGAGCGCGTCGTGCTGGAGTGGCACGGGCCGGGCGGCGGCGCCGAGGGCAGCGTCGCCCCCGTGGTTGGCGGCCGGCTGCGCGCGCGGCGGCCGCTCGTAAAGCACGAGGCCGATTTCCTCGCTGCCCACGCCGGCGGCCCCTACAAGGTCACGGTGCCCATGCCGTCGCAGCTCGCCGCCGTCGGCTACAAGCCCGGCGTGACCGACCGTGCCTACCCGACCCGCGCCGCGCTGCTGGCCGACTTCACGGCGCTCATCCGCCGCGAGGTGCTGGCGCTCGTCGAGGCCGGCGTGCCCTACGTGCAGCTCGACGCGCCGTTCTACACCTACTACGCCGATCCCGCGATGCGCGACCGGCTGCGCCAGGTGGGCCTCGATCCCGACCAGGCGTTCGACGCCGCCGTGGCCGCCGACACCGCCTGCCTGGCCGACGTGCAGCGCCCGGCCACCGTGCTGGCGGTACACCTCTGCCGCGGCAACAACCGCAGCCGCTGGATCGCCGAGGGCGGCTACGACCAGATCGCCGAGAAGCTGTTCAACTCGCTGCCCGTGGACGCCTTCCTGCTGGAGTACGACACGCCGCGCGCCGGCGACTTCGGCCCGCTGCGCTTCGTCCCGCCCGGCAAGACGGTCGTGCTCGGCCTGGTCACCACCAAAGACCCCACGCTGGAATCGCCGGACGAGCTGCGCCGCCGCATTGACGAGGCGGCGCGCTACGTGCCGCTGGAGAACCTGGCGCTCAGCCCGCAGTGCGGCTTCGCTTCGACCGCCGCCGGCAACCTGCTGACACCGGACGCGCAGTGGCGCAAGTTGGAGTTGGTCGCACGAACCGCGCGCCAGGTGTGGGGAGAGCGGTCATGAGCCGCTGGCCGCGGCCGCTGGCGACGCAGCTCGTCGGCAGCTACACCAAGCCCGCCTGGCTGCTCGACAAGGGCACCCTCGGCGGCGAGCGCTGGGCCGCGCCGCCGGAGGTGCTGGCCGAGGCACAGGACGACACGGTGCGCCTGGCGGTCTACGACCAGGAGCGCGCCGGCCTCGACCTGCTGGCCGACGGCGAGGGCCGTCGCCTGAACTTCGCGCGCCACTTCACGAGCGCCTGGCAGGGCGTGGACGCCACACGCCTCGTGGAGGTGCCCAACCCGCGCGGCGGCACGGCCCGCTACCCGCGCGTCGTCGGCCCGCTCGCCTGGCCCGGCCCGCAGGTAGTGGACGACCTGCGCGCCCTCAAGCGCCTCACCGACCGCCCCGTGAAGATGACCGTGGTCGGCCCGCTCACAGCCGCCGCGCGCCTCGCCGACGAGCACTATCACGACCCCGAGGCGCTGTTGCGCGCCTGCGCCGCCGCCATCAACGCCGAGCTGCGGGCGCTGGAGGCCGAGGGCTGCGACCTCCTCCAGCTCGACGAGCCGGTGCTGTACATCAACCCGGGGCCGCTGCAGGCCTACGCCGAGCAGGCGCTGACGTGGGCGCTGGACGGCCTCGCCACGCCCGTCGCGGTCCACGTCTGCTACGGCTACGCCTACCGCTACCCGCGCAAGCAAGCCGACCCGGAGTACGCCGCCGCGCTGGCGACGCTCGCGGCCCATCCGCGCGTGGCCTGGATCTCGCTGGAGTACGCGCAGCCCGGCCACCAGCCGGAGCTGCTGCGCCATTGCGGCGACAAGGGCGTGATCCTCGGCGTGCTCGACCTGGCAAACGGCGCGCCCGAGCGCCCCGAGGCCGTCGCCGCGATGGTGCGCGCCGCCCTCGCCGTCGTGCCGCCCGCGCGCCTCCACCTCTCGCCCGACTGCGGCATGTGGCACCTGCCGCGCCCCGTCGCCTACGCCAAGCTGCGCGCGCTCGTCCTCGGCGCCGAGCTGGTCCGCCAGGAGCTTGGCATGTAGCCGCGGCCAGGCGGCGGTAGTGCGCGAGCACGCTGTTGAGACCCTATGCACGGAGCCGCGCACCGCCAGTCTGGCCGCCCACACGCCGCACTGGGTATGCTAGGACAGAGATCGTTCGTTTAGCTGCTTATAGCGCCGCACCGGGAGTGAACGCGATGGCCACCATTGACGCCGACGCCCACGTCGTCGAGTCGGAGCGCACCTGGGAATACATGGACCCCGCCGACCGCGACTACCGGCCGCAGATCGTCCATCCCGACGGCAGCAGCGTGGCCTACTGGCTGATCGACGGCAAGATCCGCGGCTTCGTGCGGTCGGTCATCACGGCGCAGCAGTTCGCCGAGCTGGAAAGCCGCGCGGGCCGCCGCATGGGCACCCCCGCCGAGACCCGCGAGGCCGAGAACGTGCCCGCCCGCCTGCACCACATGGACGAGCTGGGCGTGGACGTGCAGATACTCTACCCGACGATCTTCATCGAGCAGGTGTCCGACAAGCCGGAGGTCGAGCTGGCCCTCTGCAAGTCGTACAACCGCTGGCTGGCCGACATCTGGAGCCAGAGCAACAACCGGCTGCGCTGGGCGTGCGTCGTGCCCACCGAGGCGCCCGAGCAGGCGGACGAGCTGATCGAGTTCAGCCGCCGCAACGGCGCCTGCGCCGTCTACATGCGCAGCATCGAGAACGGCCGCCTGCTGCACGATCCGCATTTCCATCCGATCTACGAGCGCGCCCAGGACCTCGACATGGCGATTGGCGTGCACATCGCCAACGGCACCCCCTGGCTGATCGACCTGCTCTCGCAGCGCAACGGCGGCGGCACCTTCTGGAAGTTCCGCCTCGCCTCCGTGGGCGCGTTCCACTCGGTCATCATGAACGGGCTGATGGAGCGCTTCCCGCGGCTCCGCATGGGCTTTCTCGAGGCCTCCGCCCAGTGGCTGCCCTACGTCCTGAAGGACCTTAAGCGGCGCCTACCCGGCCAGGGCCGCACCCTCCCCGACAACCCGCTGAAGGAGTACCGGCTCTACGTCTCCTGCCAGACCGACGACGACGTGGGATACCTGCTCGGCTACGCCGGCGAGGACAACCTGGTCATCGGCACCGACTACGGCCATCAGGACCAGTCCACCGAGATCGAGGCCCTCCGCAACCTGCGTGAGAGCGGCGGCCTCGACGAGCGCGCCTACACGAAGATCACCGACACCAACGCCCGCGCCCTCTACGGCCTCTAGCCGCGACCGCCATTCCCCATCCCCCTCTCCCCTAGAAGAGGGCTGAGGCGATGGCGCCGCTCCCCCTCTCCTTGTGCGAGAGGGCCCGGGGGATGGCGTCTCGCCCCCTCTCCCCCTGGGAGAGGGCCCGGGTGAGGGCGTCTACTCCCTCTCCCCCTGGGAGAGGGCCGGGGTGAGGGCCATCCTGGTCGCGCGCCAGCGCCAGAACGCGCTACACTGGCGCCACACACACAAGCACCGCCCCGTGGGGCAGCAGACGCGCGACGACGGAGAGCGGCCATGAAGCGACCGATCTGGCGCACCCTGGCGATCGGCACCTGGCTCCTGGCGCTGGTGGCGGCTTGCGCGGCGCCGGCCTCCCCGCCGGCCGCGGCGCCCGCCCCGGCCGCGGCCAATTCCGCCCCAGCGGCGGGGGCCCCGGCGGGGGCCGCGCCCACTGCGTCCCCGGCGCCTGTCGAGCATCTGCGCGCCGCCTACACCTCGCTGGGCATGACGCAGGCCTTCATGTGGGTGGCGCAGGACGCGGGCTACTACCGCGACGAGGGCCTCGACGTCGACCTGGAGTACATCCCCGGCAGCAACGTCGCCATCCAGGGCCTCATGTCGGGCGACCTGCAATACCTGATCGCCGGCGGCGCCACTAGCGCGGGCGTGAAGCTCGGCGGCGGCGACGCCGTGCTCCTCGCCACGATGATCGGCACCTTCGTCATCAACATCATCGGGCAGCCTGACCTGGCGCCCACCGCCGACGGCGTGCGCGGCCACACGCTGGCCGTCACGCGCATCGGCTCGACCTCCGACTTCGTGGCCCGCTACTGGCTGAAGCATATCGGCCTGGAGCCGGTAGCCGACGTACCGATCATCCAGGTCGGCGGCAACCCCGAGATGGTCGCCGCGCTCGCCACCGGTGCCGCCGACATGGTCGCCGCGACCGATCTCTTCGCCCTGGAGCTGCAGCGCCAGGGCTACCGCGAGCTGGCGAACGGCGCGGCGCTGGGCGTCGAGTACATCCACGCCGGCCTGGGCGCCCGCCAGAGCTACGTGGATGCCCACGAGGACGTGACGCGGCGCTTCCTGCGCGCGTCGTTCCGCGGCCAGGGGCGCTTCGTCGCCGACCGCGACCTGGCGCTGCAGGTCGTGAAGAAGTACACGCAGCTCGACGACCAGGACGTGCTGGGCCGCGCCTGGGAGCTGCACACGAGCCAGTACATCAAGCGCATCCCTTACACCACCCCCGCCGCCATGCGCCTCGCGCTGGAAGAGCTGTCCGGCACGAACGAGGCCGCCCGCGGCGCCGACCCCGAGCAGTTCTACGACAACCGCTTCGTCAAAGAGCTGGACGACGCCGGCTTCTTCAAGACGCTCTACCCGCAGTGATGGCAGGCTAGTGCCGCCCCTGGTGCGCCTCGTAGCGGTGAATCTCGACGGGGTCGGTGGTGAGCAGCCCGCCCGTGCCTTCGAGGATGGCGGCCAGGCCGGGCAGGAGCGCCTCCACGCGCTCCTGCGTGTCCACCCACTCCAGCACCAGCGGCAGGTCGCTCGACAGGTCCACGAGCGACGCCGTGTGGATGCGGCTGTGCGCGCCGAAGCCCGCGATGCCCCGCATGACGGTCGCGCCCGCTGCCCCCTCGCGGCGCAGGTATTCCAACAGCGCGCTCCACAGCGGCTTGCCGGGAAACCCGTCCCGCGCGTGGTCCCGCTCACCGAAGTAGATCCGCACGCGCAGCCCTCGCCCGGTGATGTCGTCCACGGTGCTGCCTCCCGGTTAGCGCCACACGGCGTGCGCGATGAGCACGCCGGCGTAGGCCGCGGCCAGCCCTACGCCGTTGCTTGCCAGCCCGTACCCGATGGCCTGCAGCCACTCGCCCTCGGCCGCCAAGGCCAGCGCCTCGAAGGTGTAGCTGGAGAAAGTCGTGTAGCCGCCGAGGAAGCCCACCACCAGCAGCAGCCGCCAGGCGGGGTCCACGGCGAGTTTCTGCGTGAGCACCGTGAGGATCAGCCCGATGGCAAGGCTGCCGGTGACGTTGATGAGCAGCGTGGACCAGGGGAACGCCGTGCCCAGGCGGCCCGCCAGCCAGACGCCAAGCGCGTAGCGTGCGTTGGCGCCCAGGAAGCCGCCCACGCCGACCCAGAGATAGTCCATGCGCCATTCCTCGCCGCGGCGCTTTCCCCAGGGAGAGTACCAGGTAGCCGGCGGCCCTGCCGCCTCAGGCGAAGGCGGGCATGACCTCGCGGGCGAACAGCCGCATGGCGCGCAGCACGTCGGCGTTCGGGATGCCGCCGATGTTGAACTGCGCGCCCAGGCAGTCGAAGGCGAAGTGCTGCTGGGCGGCGCGGATGCCCGCGATCACCTCGTCGGGCGTGCCGTAGATGTTGCGGCCCGGCGCCCGCTCGCCCCGCGCGCTCTCGCCCACCGTCGGTTGTGCCATCGTGCCGCCTCCCGCAGTCTCGCGCCCCGGCGCGCCGCGCACGACGACGCCCGCGCCCGGCGCCCCTTTACAGCGACGCCGGGCGATGCTAGCATCCGTCACGACATAGCGTCAATTGTCGCGCCGAGCAGGCGACGAGAGGAGCCATCATGGCCAAGATCCGACACATCGCGATCCGCGTGGAGGACGCCGAGGCGGTCGCGCACTTCTTTCAGGAGGCGTTCGGCCTGGAGCTGGTCCAGCGCCGCCCCAACGGTCCCATTGACATGTCCGACGGCGACATCAATCTGACCCTGCTGCCGCTCAACCTCGGCGGCCAGCAGTACCGTCCCGGCGAGATTCGCCCCGGCTACGCTCACATCGGCTTCTCGGTCGAGGACGAGGACGAGACGCACCGCCGTCTGGAGGCGCTCGGCGCCACCACGATGCCCGCGCCCGAGCCGGGTGGCTACGCCTACTACGAGAAGAAGTACCGCGGCATCGAGGGCCTGTACCTCGACGTGGGCCATTGGGTCGGCGCGCGGCCACTGGAGCAGCCGGCCGCCGCAACGGCGGAGTAGTGCCCGCGCGAACAGTCTGCGCCCTGCGGCGGACGCTCTGGGCGCTCAGCCTGGCAATGCTCGTGGAGCTAGCGGGCTGCGCGGCGCAGCCGCCGGCCGCCCCCATCCCACGCGCCGCCTCTACTTCCTCCATCAGCGGCCCCACGGGAGCCGAAGGAGCAGCGCGCGGGGAGCCGGCCGGTGGGGGGGCTGCCACCGCGCCCGCTTCCCCGGCCGTTCCGCCCGAGCCTACCCTCGTGCGGATGGGCGTGCTCGGCGTACTGGCCGACCTGCCCGTCTATCTGGCCGACCAGCGCGGCTACCTGCGCGAGCAGGGCCTGACCCTTCAAACTGAGCAGTTCCGCTCGGGCGCCGAGATGTTCCCCGCGCTCGCCACGGGCCAGTTGCAGGCGGGCTGGACCGCCCCCACCGCCGCGCTGTTCAACGCCTACGCCGCCGACGTGGACGTGCCGATCGTCGCCAGCTACGGCCGCACCGATCGCGACCGCAACAATGTTATCTTCGTCGTCGGCGGCGGCTCGGCCGTGCAGGACCCGCGCGACCTGCAAGGCCGGACCATCGCCATCAACTCGCGGGCGACCATCTCCTATCTCTACGCCGACCGCGCCCTGCGCCGCGCGGGCCTGACGCTCGGCGACGTCGCCATCGAGGAGCTGCCGTTCCCCGATATGCCGCCCGCGCTCGCCAGCGGCAAGATCGACGCCGCGCAGCTCATCGACCCGTTCGCCACCATGCTGATCCTCTCGGGCGCGGCGCGGCCGCTCGCGCGCGGCTACGATGTGGCCGGCGAGCACGACCCCGGCATGCTCCAGTTCGCTCCCGACTTCGCCCGCCAGCGCGCCGTCGCCACGCGCTACCTGAAGGCGCTGCTGCTCGCCGGGCGCGACTACGCGACGGGCCTGGTGTACGGCCAGGAGCCGCTGCGCCAGGAGGTGCTGGGCGTGCTGCGCGATCAGTTCCGCATCCAGAACGACGCCCTGCTCGACCAGCTCGGCTTCACCGGGCCAAACCCGAATGGCCGCGTGTCGCTGAACGGGCTGCGCGAGAGCCAGGACTTCTTCGTTGCGCAGGGGCTGGTGAGCCGCCCGGTCGTGATCGAGCGCATGGTGGACAACTCATTCGTCGACGCCGTCCTCGCCGACATCGGCGAGTATCAGCCGCCGCGGTGAGCGCGGCCCGCGACTGGAGCACGTAGCGGCAGGCTTTACGGCGCCGGGCAGCCGTGCTAGCATCCGGCGCTGCAAGCCGCGCGGTGCCGGGGTGGACGCACGAGGCGGAGGACGCGATGGCTCACTGGCGCAAGCTCGGAGGCGTCCTCGTGGTCGGCCTCTGCTTGCTCGCGGCGGCGTGTGCGCCCACGGCGCGGCCGCCCCAGCCTGCCACTCCAGGGGCACGCGCGTCGGCTCCCTCCCCCCAACCCTCCGGTGCCGGGGAAAGTCGCGCCGCGGCGGCCGGCTCCGCTCCAAGATCGGGCGGAGCCGTGGCCTCGGCTGCGGCCTCGCCCGCGCTGCAAGCCGTCGTGGACGGGGCACGGCGCGAGGGCAGCCTGTCGCTGGTCTGGGGCGAGGGCACGCTCGAGGGCGCCGAGGGCGCTGGGCGCGTCGCCCAGGCGCTCAATCAGCAGTACGGCGTGAGCCTCGACGTGCGATTCACGCCCGGGCCGAGCATGTCCACGATGATGGGCCGCGTGGCCCAGGAGTACCATGCAGGGCGCCCGGCCGTCAGCGACGTGTTCGTCGGCTACGCCAACAACCTCATCCCGCCGCTGCAGGCCGACGCGCTGGAGGCGGTCGACTGGGCGAGCTGGGCGCCCCACGTGCAGGACCCGCGCCTGGTGGCGGCGGGCGGCACGGCGGTGGCCGTGCAATCGAGCCTGCCGGGCATCGCCTACAACACCAGCCGCCTCACGGGCGACCTCGTGCCGCGCGGCCTCGACGACCTGCTCAAGCCGGCTTACAAGGGCCGCCTCGCCTCCACGCCCTACGCCGCGTCCTTTGACCAGCTCGCCGTGCCGGAAGCTTGGGGCGAGCAGCGCGCGACCGACTACGTTGAAAAGCTGGCCGGCCAGATCGCCGGGCTCATCCGCTGCAACGAGCTAGAGCGCCTCACCAGCGGCGAGTTCGACGCGCTAGTGCTCGCGTGCAGCCAGGGCCCGTCGCTGAAGGCGCGGGCGCAGGGCGCGCCCATCGGCTACGTCATCCCGGTCGATGGCCCGATCATGAAGCCGCTCTACCTGGCCATCCCGAAGAACGCCGCCCATCCGAACGCCGCCCGGCTCTTCATCGACTACCTCATGAGCCGCGAGGGACAGGACCTAGTCTACGAGAGCGGCTACGAGGACTCGCACCTGATGCCCGGCTCGAAGACGGCGGCGCAGATGGAGCAACTCCAGGCCGCAGGCGTGAGATTCATCCAGGCCGACGTCGAGTTCTACCAGCGCAACGATGAGCGCGAGCAGACGCGCCTGCTCAACAACTTCGTGCGCATTCTCTCGCAGAAGTAACCGGCTCGGAGTCGAAGGGGAGCCCTCCTCCACCCGCGCTGCCGCGAGCCTGGGGTGTTCTCTACGCCCCCGCTCCAGCCATAATGGGAACGGCGACGGGCAGTCGCGGAGCGAGTAAGGGAGGCCATGATGGCGGGAAAGCTGAAGCACCTGGCGATCAGCAGCGAGAACTACGCCGCGCTGGCGCGCTTCTATCAGGCGGCCTTCGGGCTCACGGCGTCGCCCACGAATCGCCCCGAGGGCGCCGTGTCGCTCAGCGACGGCTATCTGGGCATGAACTTCAACATTCGCCGCGTGGGCGCCTGGGGCCGCCTCGACCACTACGGCTTCGAGATCGACAGCGTCGAGGAGCTGGAGGACCGCCTGCGCGACGCCTACCCGCGCGTGCAGCTCCTGAAGCGCCTCAGCATCCGCCCCTTCGCCGGCTTCACCATGCACGACCCGGCCGGCAACTACTTCGACCTCTCCGTGCCCTCGATGGAGAATCGGCGCGACGTGTACGCCGAGGCCGGCAGCGAGCATCCGCGCTACGTCCACCACTTGACGCTGCGCGCGATGGAGCCGGAGATGCTCTGCAGCTTCTATCGCCACGTCTTCGACCTGGAGGAGCGGCCCAAGGCGGCCGGCGACCCCAACCACTACCTGTTCGACGGCCGTATCACGCTCGTCATCACGCCGTGGCGGATCGGCGACTACACGGGCGGCAACGTCGAGGCGCCCGGCCCCGACCATATCGGCTTCGCGGTGGAAAGCCTGGAGAAGTTCGAGGCCGATGTCGAGCACATCAAGCTGCGCAACCCGCGCCTCCACCCGATGCAGCTTGGCTACGGCCCCGAGGGCGAGAGCCGCCTGCGCCTGTTCCAGGCCTGCCACTACGGCCAGCGCCACCTGGCCGACCCCGACGGCGTGCTGATCGACGTCGTCCAGGCGTAGCCTACAAAACGACGCGCATCAGGAGAGCCGGATGGCGCTGACCCAATCGGCGGACCGCATCGCCCACAGCCCTGACGATTACCAGGACTTCGCGCGCACCGGCCCGGGCACCCTCGCCGGCCGGTATATGCGCCGCTTCTGGCAGCCGGTGGCTGTCGCCGCCGACCTGTCGCCCGGCCACGCGCGGCCCATCCGCGTGATGAGCGAGGACTTCACGCTGTACCGAGGCGAGGGCGGCACCCCACACGTGGTGGCCTTCCGCTGCGCGCACCGGGGGACGCAGCTCAGCACCGGCTGGGTGGAGGGGGACTGTATCCGCTGCTTCTACCACGGCTGGAAGTACGATCACACCGGCCAGTGCGTCGAGATGCCCGCCGAGGCCCCCTCCTTCCCGCCCAAGGTGAACATCAAGAGCTACCCGACCGCGGAGTATCTGGGGCTGATCTTCGCCTACCTCGGCGAAGGGGAGCCGCCGCCGCTGCCGCGCTACCCCGACTTCGAGCGCGCGGGCGTGCGCGAGAACAGCACGTATCTGCGCGCCTGCAATTACTTTCAGAACGTGGAGAACGCGCTCGACCCGGTCCACACGGCGTTCGTCCACCGCGCCTCGGGCACGAGCTTCGAGGGACTGGTCGGCGTGCCGCGCATGGCGGGCGAGGAGACGCTTTGGGGCATCGAGATGCGCGGCACGCGGCCGAACGGCAAGGTGCGGGTGAACCAGTTCGGCATGCCGAACGTGCTCCACCTGGCGCTGCGCTTCGGCGGCGTCTGGGGCGACACGCTGGCCTGGCGCGTGCCCATTGACGACGAGCAGCATCGCAGCTTCAGCGTCCACTTCGCGCCGCTCACGGGCGAGGCGGCCGCGCAGTACCGCGCGCGTCGGGCGGCGGCGCCGCGCTCCGACGACGCCGCGATCGCTGCGCGCGGCGAGGCCATCCTGCGCGGCGAAGGCCGCGTGCAGGACATCCCCGAGGACGACCCCGATCTGATCAACGTGCAGGACTACGTGGCGCAGGTCGGCCAGGGGCGGCTCGTGGACCGCGCGCAGGACCGCCTCGGCCGCTCGGACGTGCTGGTGATCCTGCTGCGCCGCATCTGGGCGCGCGAGCTGCAGGCGCTGGCGGAAGGGCGCCCGCTCACCGTCTGGAGCCGCCCGCCCGGGCTCGTCGCGACGAGCGGGGCATAGCGATGGCGAGAGTGCCACGGGTTTGCGTCGCTCTACTGGTGCTGGCGCTGGTCGCCTGTGGGCCGGCGGCCGGCGGCCCACCGCGGGCCGGCGAGGGCGCCGTCCCGGCCACCGCGCCGGCCGCCTCCCCGCGCGAGCAGACGCCTAATGCAGCCACGACGCTCGCGCAGCCTGGATCGGCCTCCTATCAGGCGCTGATCGACGCCGCGCGCCGCGAGGGGCAGCTTAACCTGGTCTGGAGCAACAACTCGTTCGGCGGCATGGAGGGCGCGCGGCGCTGGGCCGAAGGCTTCAACCGCACCTATGGCCTGAACGTGGACGTGCGCTTCACGCCCGGCCCCGCTCCCAATGAGGTCGCCACCCGCGTCGTTCAGGAGTACCAGTCCGGCCGGCCCGCCTCGACCGACGTGCTGCTGCTCGGCAGCTCGCCGCTGGCGGGCATCCTCCAGTTCGACATGCTGCTCTCCTCGGACTGGACCGTCTGGGCGCCCAACGTGCGCGACGCGAGCTTCGTGGCGCCCGGCGGCGTCGCGGTCGAGGTCTCGATGCGCACGCCCGGCATCACCTACAACACCAGCCGCGTGCGGCCGGACGAGGTGCCGACCAGCCTGCAGGACATGCTGAAGCCGCAGTACAAGGGGCGCGTCGCCTCGACGCCCTACGCCTCGGGCTTCGACTGGCTCGCCACGTCGGACTTCTGGGGCGAGCCGCGCACCCGCGAGTACGTGAGCAAGCTGGCCGATCAGATCGCGGGCCTCATCCGCTGCGGCGAGATGCCGCGCATCGCCAGCGGCGAGTTCGACTTCCTGGCGCTCGACTGCGGCGGCTTCGAGGCGCTGAAGGCGCAGCGGCGCGGCGAGCCGCTGGCCTCGGTCATCCCCGCCGACGTCGCCGCCATTACCTACTGGTACATGGCCGTGCCGAAGCACGCCGCCCACCCGGCTGCCGCCCAGCTCTGGATCAACTATCTGCTCAGCCGCGAGGCCCAGGACATCCTCTGGGACGTGGATGCGCAGGACCACTACCGCGTGCCCGGCTCGCACCAGGCCGCGGCCATCGCGGCGCTGGAAGCGGGCGGCGCGCGGCCCGTGGAGGTGGACGTGGCGTTCTTCCAGCGCCACGACGTCCAGGAGCTAGACCGCGTCTCCGACGACATGCAACGGCTGCTGCAGAAGCAATAGTCGGTGCAGCAGGCGTCCGGCCCGGGGCTGGTGTGGGTGTTTGGCGAAGCCAGATATCCACACCAGCCCTATGAGCCAGCCTAGCGATACGGGTCGGGCCAGCGCCCGAGGCGATTCACGGCGTACTCGATGAACTGCGGGTCGATCAGCTTCGCCGTGTCCACCCGCGCAGGCAGGATGCCCTTCTCGATGCAGAAGTCCTGGTAGCGGTCGATGGGCCGCGGGTCGAGGTAGCCGTTCGGCTCGACGCCGTGGAAGCGCATCTTGTCGTACATCGCGGGGTCTTTCACCGGCGTGTACTTGATCATCCACTGAATGATCTCGCTGCGGTCGGCCTCGTTCTGCACGAAGGCGCGATAGTAGTCGCGCTGCCCGCGCAGGTGCGCCGTGACGAAGCGCCGCACTGCCTCCGGGTTCTCCTGAATGAAGGCTTCCGACGCGTAGAGCACCTGCGGGTACTCGTCGGGGACGATCTGGCCCGCGTCAATCAGGGGGGTCGCCAGCCCGCGCAGGACCATCGTGGTGAGCAGCGGCTCGTACATCCACGCGGCATCTACCGCCTTGTTGGCGAGCGCCACCGGCATGTCGGTGAGCTGCATGAGCGCGAAGTCCACGTCGTCGAGAGTCAAGCCCACCCGCTTGAAGGCGGTCTCCATGTAGTAGTCGGGCGTGAGGTTGCGCCCCATCTGGGCGATGGTCTTGCCGCGAATCTGGGGAAGCTCGCGCAGCTCGCCGCTGTCGTAGAGGTCCTGGCGGGCCATGAGCGCGGCGGTCCCGCTCTCCGCGCGGAAGCGAGCCTTGTCCTGCAGAATCTTGATGTTGATGCCCCGCAAGACCGCGTTCAGGACCGCGGGATCGAGACTGCTGCTGCCAAACTGCACCTGGTTTGTGGCCAGCAGCGGCAGCAGCCCCGAGCTGCTCTGGGCCTGCACCATATCCACGTGCAGGCCCTCGGCGGCGAAGTAGCCCCGCTCCTGGGCGATGTAGATGCCCGCGTCGGCGAAGATGAAGGGGAGGCCGAGCGTCACGCTCACCGGCGGGCTGAGTGGCGGCACCGCCGTCGGCGCGCTGCTGGCGGCCGGCGCCGCGGTCGCCGTGCCGCTCGGGGCCGCGCCGCCGCCCGCCGACTCCCCGCTCGCGGCGGGCGCACCGGACCTGCTACTCGGGGCTGACGCCGCGGGCGCCGCCGGTCGTCCGCTGCCGCACGCCAGGAGCATCGCCAGCGCCAGCAGCGCCACGACACCCCGTAAGCTGCTCATCCCATCCCGCATGACGCCCACCTCGGCCTTCCGATTGCGCCGCGCCTCGATGCTCAAGCCGTGGCGGTGAGCTGGCGGTAGTGGCCCACCTTCGAGACGGGCGCCAGGCCGCTGGCGATGCGCGCCCAGCGCTCGCCCTGGTCATCGCTGGCGTACACGTCGCCGTCCGTCGTGCCCACGAACAGGCTGAACCCGCCGGGCCACGACGCCAGGGTGAGCGCCTCGAAGTTGGCGCGCATGTACTCGGGCAGGCCGTCGCGCAGCTCCTCCCAGGTGCGGCCGCCGTCGCGGCTGCGCAGGATGCCGGGCCGCGCCTCGTGGCTCGTGCGCCAGACGCCCGGCGACTGGCTCGCGCCGCTCATGTACACCACGTCGGGATTGTCGGGCGCGAACGCCAGGCCGTCCGGGTAGCCAACGCGCGAGTCGCGGAACGTCAGGTGCTCCCACGTCTCGCCCGCGTCGTCGCTGCGGTAGAGGCCCATGCCGGTCGCTAGGAACAGCCGCTCCGGCCGCGCGGGGTGGATCGCCAGGCGGTGGATGTCCTTGTACGAGTGGTCGCCGGGGCGGTAGTAGCTGTCCAGCTCGCGCCAGGTGTGCCCCTCGTCGGTGCTCTTCAGCAGCGCGCCCTGCTCGATCCCGGCGTAGACGACGCGGCTGTCGCGCGGATCGAAGTTCACGTTCTTCACATGGCCCGTGTGCGGCGGCGCGGGGAACGTCCAGCGCTCCTTGCCGGGGACCTCGGGCAGATTTGGACGCTCCACCCAGCTCTCGCCGTAGTCGGCGCTGCGGTAGAGGTGCGACGGCTCGGTGCCCACCCACAGCACCACGTCGCGGTCCTGCTCGACGGCGGCGATGGTGTAGACGTGGTCGCAGGTCAGGCCGCGGGTCTTCAGCGCCCAGGTCTGGCCGCCGTCGTCGCTGCGGTAGAGGCCGTGGCCGTGGATGCCCGCGAACAGCCCGCCGCGCCGCGGCTCCCAGAGCAAGGCACTAACGTGCAGCCCCTCCAGCGCCCGCCGCGCCACGCGCCACTCCGCGCCCAGGTCATCGCGCGCCAGGAAGGTGATGCCGTCCAGCGTCGCCACCGCCAGCTCGCGCGCCGGGGCGTCGCCGGCGTACACGGTCCGCCCATTGGGGGAAAGGCAAACGATCATCGGGCGCTCCTCCCATTCACTTGGCCGGCGCTGGCGCGCGCCTCCGCGGGCCAGATCGCCAGCACCTTGTTCGAGTTGAACAGATAGCTCTGCACGAACGACGTCATCTCGGCGCGCCGGCCGGCCATCGCGCCGGCCAGGCAGACCCAGTTCAGCATCTCGTGCTGCCCCGACGCCTGCAGCGCGGCGGCGTCGAGGTCGCGCCAGCGGTGAGACTCGCCGGCTTCTAGCTCGGCGTAGCGCGCGCGGTCGGCCTCGACGTCGGGATAGAGATAGTGGTGCTTGGCCGTGAGGGTGCCGTGCGACCAGCTCGACGAGCCGATCAGCGCCGCGCGCCACGGGCCGGCGGCGATGATCTCGGCCACCCGCTTGCCCAGGTCGTAGCAGCGCCAGGGCGGCGGCGCGGGCGGGGGGCACAGCGGCGGCCCCTCGGCCCCCGGCCGGTCGGCGGGCGGCACGCGCAGGCTGCTGCCGTAGCAGTTCACGTGGAAGGGGACCACCGGATAGTCGAAGCCGCGGCGGTCGTAGTCGAGATACAGGATGGTGCGGGTGTGCGCGTGGCCGAGCGTGGCGCTGTGGTGCATGCGGTAGGCAGTGGCCACGTCGAAGCCGCTCTCGATGAGGGCATGGGCGAGGTGGTTCGCGGCCGCCTGGTGGCCACGCAGCCGCAACACCGTGTCAGTGGGCGCGCCCCACACGTTCGCGCTCGCCCCCAGCCCCTTGCTCGCCTTGAACGGCGCGATGGTCACCTCGTCCAGCGCGTAGACGCAGAAGGTCGGCAGCAGGTCGACCTGGAAGTTCTCGTACTGGTCGTCGCCCCAGATGAGCACGAAGTCGGGCTGGAAGGCATCGAGCGCGGCCCGCGCGGCGCGGAAGCCCGCCAGCAGCTCGGCGCGGTGGCGCCGCGCCGCCGTCAGCCCCTCGTCGGCGCCCCACTCGGCCTGCATCGGCGCCGGCCAGTTGCGGGGGTCGCGCAGGGCCTCCGGCGTGCGCTCGCTGCGCATCGTGCGGCGCAGCACGTTCGCCATCGCGTCGTCGGTGAACTGGAGGTGCGGCGCGTGCGTGCAGCCGATGCCGAGAATGTCGCCCATGCTCTCACACCTTGCTACACGGCGGCCGACTCGGCTGCCATCACCGCTTGCTGGTAGGCGTCGTAGCTGAGCCACTGCTTCGCCTGCGAGCGCTTGTGGTGCAGCCAGATCTCGCGCTGCACTTCCAGGGTCGTCGCGCGGCTGATGATGATCTCCCGCCCGATCTGGCTGTGGTCCTCGTCGGCCTCCTCGTGCGCCTGGAACCAGACGGTCGCCTCGCGCGGCACGCCGTACTTCTCGACTAGCGCCCAGCCCCACATCGGGAAGACGATCGAGCTGACGCGCTCGCCCATCCGCATGTTGGCCGGCAGGCCGCCGATCCGCTGGCTCAGCGAGCGGTAGCGCTCGGCCTCGAGGATGACCTGGGTGAGCGGCGTCGGCTCGGAATTCGTGATCTCGTCGCGCGTGAGGCCCAGCCCCTCGCCGAAGCGCAGCCACAGCTCGGGGTGGCTGTCGCCCGCGCCGTCCACGCCCGCCTCGGACGCCACGACGCGCGCCTGCTTCTTCATCTCGTCGAGCGTCGCCGCGGTCGCCACAATCATCGCGTCGTTGCGGATCGTCTGCACCTTGTCGTGGAAGCCTTCCTTCGCCCAGGCCTGGAGCTGCCGCCAGGTGTACTCGCCGCGCATCAGGCGCAGGATGAAGGGGTGGATCACCTTGGCCGAGTGATCGAGCACCGCGTCGGCGATAGCGTCGGCGAAGCGCTCGGGCGCGAGAAAGCGGTCGGGCGGCGGCGGGAACTCGGGCATCGGCCGCAGCGGCGCCGTGTCGTAGATGCGCTGCACCCGCTCGCGCAGCTCGGCCATCGTCGCCATCGCTCGCACCTCCGTCAGACCCACATCAGGCGCAGCGCCTCGAATCGCGGCCAGTGTAGCACACCGGCCCGCCGGCGCCCACGCGCCGCGCGGTGGAGCGGCCCCTGAGCGGGCGATGTCCGGGCCGGGCGCGGCACGCGGTAAATGCCGAGGAACGATTAAACGGTTAAGCGGTCGAGGCGCGTCGTTTTCCAGGCCGGGCGCGGAAAAGCGGCCGATCGGGGCGCGCGTGGAGCTTAATCGTTTTACACGGAGTGTGGCTTTGGGCTGTACCGAATGCCGCCTCTGGAGGACGGCTTGGGGCAAAGCGATACGCGGCGAGCGAGCCGTGGCCACGGCCGAGCCGGGGGCAGGACGCGGGCGAGTCGCCAGCCGTCCGGACGGGAGGCAGAGCGAAGGTGGGGCCGCCGCCGCGCCGGCGGCCGACGCGTGGGGAGCGAGAATAGCCGTTTCATGTGACATAATCGCGAGCCCTCAACGCGAGTGGGGAGCCGAGGGGTAAGCCCGCGGTCTCTACTGAGGATGGCGTTTGGGGAACGGGCTTCGTCCGGGCGGGGGGCGATGCCTGATCCGTCCTTGTGGTTCCGGTACCGGGGCGCGCCCTCACCCCGACCCTCTCCCAGGGGGAGAGGGGGAGGACGGGCCCCCCTCTCGCAGGGGGAGAGGGGGTAGGATGCGCCCTCACCCCGCCTCTCTCTCAGGGGGAGAGGGGGTGAGGGAAGTGAGCCGCGCGGGGGCGGCGGGCCGGGGCCTACGCGGCCCCCGGGGATGCAAGCGCCGCGAGGAGGCTGTCCACGAAGCCCTCGGCCTCCAGCTCGCGCAGCCAGTGGAGGTCCCACACGCTGAGGGGGTTCATCTGGCCGGCGGCGCCGTACTGGGCCGTGGCGATCTCGTAGGTGTTCGCGACCGCCTCGGGCGTCGGGTAGGGCGGCAGGTGCAGGTCGTCCACGATGGCGTCGAACTGGCGCTCCAGCTCGGCTTCGTCGGCCAGGCGCATACGGCGCATCGGCTCGCCGCGTGCGATAGCCAGCGCCTCGGCACGGCGCAGGCGCATGAGGGCCAGCGCGTGGACGACGCTCTGGACGTAGCGGCGCACGCGGTCGGGATGGGCCGCGGCGAAGCGCGTCAGGCACGCCTGGCCGTAGTGGCCCACCACCTCGATATCCGGCGCGTCGAGCACCTTGAGGCCCGCCGCGAGCGCCGGCGGCAGGTAGAGCCGCGAGATGAACGCCGCAGCGCACGCGCCGTCGGCGACGGTGCGCCACTGCGCCCAGCGGCCCACGTCCTCGTCGCGGACGATGGTCGTGGCGACCTGGCCCTCCAGGCCCATCTTGCGCAGCCGCAGCAGGATGGCGTGCGGGCGGCCGTGCGAGCGGATGGCGATCGTCGTGCCGCGCAGGTCGGCCACGCGCTGCACCTCGGGCCGCACGACCAGCTCCAGGCCGTTGCGGAGCACGGGCGCGCAGAACAGGCTCACCTGGCGGGCGAGCGCGGGCTGGCCGTACAGATACTCCAGGTGCTCGATGATGACGTCGCAGGCGCCGTCGAAGAGCGCCGCCTCGTACTCGCGCGTGCCCTTAATCTGCAGCACCTCGACATCGAGGGCGTAGTGGGCGCGCGCCATCGCCTGGATGCAGAAGATCACGGGCGTGCGGTCGTCGTCGCGGTAGGCGAGGCGGATGCGGTCCACGGGCGGTCCCTCCGGGGCAAGGTGGGCGGCGCGTGGGCACGGGGCCTGCAAGCCGGGGCAGTGAGGGGCCGCGGCCACGCTACTATGGCGCCGCGCGCCGGCCCTGTCAAGACGGCGGGGACAATAAACACTTCCTTAGCATCGTGGCAACAGAGTCACAATGCCAGCGTGGAAGCCTGGAAGTAGAGAGGGGCGGGGCGCCCGAGGTTCAGCGCTGCCACGGACGCGGCGCCCATTCGGAGGTCGGATATGCTCGTCTATGCCATCGCGGTCGGCGCCTTCCTGGTCGCGGCGTTCGTGTTGATGCTGCTCATGCACCGCGCGCTCACGGCGGAAGATGCCCGCTACGGCGCGCGGCCCGCGGACATGGCGCCCCAGCCACCGGCGCCTAGCCCAACGCGGGAGCTGGACCACGCCGCCTAGCGGATCGCCCGCGGCGTGAACCCGGGCGGGAGCAAGCAACGTTACGGCAAGCGTGGCCCTTCGTTCCCCGCCACGCGGCCGACCAGCTCGCGGACGTGCGCCTCGTCCGTCCAGTACAGCTTGACGCGCGCGCCGGGGAGGGATTCCCGCGCAAAGCGCGTGAGCGCCTCGGCGGCCGCGGCGTCGAGGCCCGCGACCACGGCGACGCCGGCCGTGGCCCGCGCCGTCTGGCGGAGCGCCGCGAGATCGGCCCGCAGGACGAGCCACCAGTGGTACCAGAGGAGCGCCGCGGCGACGGCGCCGTCGAGCGCGAGAGCGGCGAGGCGGAGCGGCAGCGTCGGCTCCCACGCCCGGCCCAGCGCCGTGAGGGTCAGCTCGTAGACGATGCGCGCGCTGTTGGTCAGGAGCAGCACGACGGCGGCAAAGATCACGACGTAGAGATACCAGCGCCGCGTGGTGGCGCGCGTCTCCTCCTCGCCCCCGGGGCCGCCCACGAGGCGCTGGATGCGGCCCCAGTGGTAGAGCCAGACGGGCAGCGCGATGACCAGCCCGCTCGCCTCCGTCGCCAGCGTGCGGCGCAGCGCCGCGGGATCCACCAATGGGGCTTGCAGAGCCAGCTCGGCCAGCAGCCGTAGCAGTCCGGCCAGGCTCTGGGCCAGGAGCGCCAGCGCCACCAGCGACACGAAGTAGAAGTAGATGCGCCGCACGCTCGCCTGGCGGCCGGCCTCGCCGGCGGCGGCCGCCTCCTGGTTGACCGCGCGCCAGTAGTAGGCCCAGAACGCGCCAAAGACCACCAGGTTGGCCAGCGACGCCGCGAGCGCGACCAGCACCGGCGCGCCGCCCACCGCCTGCGGCGCCACGCCCAGCACGGCCAGGAAGCCATAACGGAGCACCTGGCTGGCGTTGAACAGCACCCAGCCCACCGTGCCCAGCACCAGGCCGTAGAGACAGACCTTGCGAAGCACCGAGCGCTGCTCGCTCTCGCCGTACCAGATCGGCTGTTCCACCGCGGCCTCGGCGCAGCCGCGGTGGAACAGCCAGACGCCCAGGGCGACGAGCGCGGTCGCGCTGCTGGCGGCGACCGTGTGGGCGGACGCGGCAGCGCCCACCTCGGCGAGGGCGGCCCGATCCACCAGGCCGACCCACACCTGCTGCAACAGCGACGCGAGGTTGACCATGAGCGGGACGACCCCGGCGACGATCAGTCCGTAGACGTACCAGCGGCGTAGCGTGGCGCTGGCGCCGGTCTCGCCGACGAGCGCCCGATCGGCCGCCGCGAGCCGCCAATGGTAGACCCAGAAGGGCGCGGCGATCACAAGGTACGGCAGCGAGCGCGCGACGCCCACGAGCTGCTCGGAGCCGCGGGCCAGGCCCAGCGGCAGGCCAAGGACGTGCTCCAGGAGGTCGCGGCCGGCGACGTAGGCCGTGAGCGCGGTGGTGAGCAGCACCGCGTAGAGGTAGAGCCGCCGCAGGGCCGAGGCCCGCTCGTCGTGCTCGCCGGGGCCGACGAGCCAGCCGCCGACCGCGCGCCAGTGGAGCGCCCAGACGGGCAGCCCGATGAGCACGAGCGCGATGCCGAACGCGGTCTGCTCGCGGAACTGCTCACGCCCGGCGAACAGGCCAAAGCTGATGCCACTCGACGCCGCGCCGAGCATCTGCTCCAGGAGCACGCGCAGGACGGTGGCCAGGCCGGTGAGCACCATGGCCAGGCTGATGTACAGGACGAGGTAGAAGTAGAGCCGCCGCAATCGCAACATGGCGCATCTCCCGCGGCTACCAGAGGCCGTACTGCTGCGTTGGCGCGAGCTTCCATTCGCCGCCCTCGCGCCGCAGCACGACGGTTCGCGCGATCGTGTTCTCGTGCGACGAGAAGGGGAAGATGCCGCCGTACCCCGGGTAGCTCAGGCGCACGGTGACCCGCGCGGTGTCGTCTTCGACGCGCTCGTCGTCGATGCGAATCCGTTCCGCGCGGCCAGGCGCCACCTGGCGCGCGAACTGGTCGTAGGGGGTCTTGGCCTGCGCTTCCTCGGACAGGTAGCCGTAGGCAAGCCGGGGGGCGTCGTTCAGGAGCGCCAGGTAGTAGTTGTGGACCACCCCGGCCGGACGGGCTTCGTCCATCGGCTGCGCCGTCTTGGGCTGCGCCAAGAGGACCGCGAACACGACCGCCACGAGCGCCACCCCGCCGATCGCGATGCCGAGCGTGAAGCGGTCTAGCCCGTGTCCGCGCCCCGCGGCGGGGGGGCGGCCGCTCGCGCGGGGCGGCTCGGCGCGCTGTTGCTCCGCTACTGGCTGCACGTTCCACCTCCAGACCGCTCGCGTGCCCTGCCGCGCGGCCCAATGGGGGCCTGCTGTAGGTTAGTGTACCGGCGGGAGGTTGCAGACCAGGCTGTCGGGGGTAACAGGCAGGTAAGCGCGCGAGGGGCGGCGGCGCCGGGAACTTCCGCGAAGGGGCGCTGCCCCGGCCCGCCCGGCTGCGCTATCATTGGCGAGCCGCTGACACCCGAATGCCAAGGGTCTGCGGTGGACCGCGCCTTTCTCGCGGCTACTGGCTTCGGCCTGCGTTCAAGTGCTCCAGAAAGGCCCGCGGCTCCAGCACCGGGGGCTGCAGGTGGGTAAGCACCGTCAGGTCTCGGTCGCCCGAAACCAGATAATCGGCATTAGCCTCCTGAGCTAGCGCCACCAGATAATCGTCGTCAGGATCCCGTGTTAGGCCTGGACGTATTACCGGGTCAGGAGAGTGCTCGGCGACTTCCGCGAGCCGGGCAACGTAGCGTTGCGCCTCCTCGACCGAGAGATAGCGGCGCAACTTCGGGCGGCGCAGCACCTCGTCCAGTTCGGCCAGCAGGGACGGACAGGTCACCAGCGCGTACCGCTCGTCCAGCACGGCCTGGAGCAGTTGGCCGCAGACCCCGCGCGGCGCGATCGCCGCGGCCACCAACACTCCGGGGTCGAGCACCGCCCGGAGCACTTAGCGACGGCGGCGGGCGCGCCGCGCGGCCTCGAGCTCGGCGTAAGCCACGTCTAGCGCTTCTTGGTCATCGGCGTGGGTCCGCGCGGCTAGCTCGTCGAGCAGCTCACGGAGCTCCTGCCGGCTCGTGGCGGCCTGCGGGGTAGCCAGATACTGGCGCAGAGCGTCCTCGAGGATGTCCGCGTCCTCCCGGCCCGTGCGCGCCGCCCGCGCCCGGACCTCACGCAAGAGCGCAGAATCAACGTAGATGGTGGTCTTCTTCCGCATTACGGCCACCGCCTCACTATCGGAGCGAAGAGGGAGCGCACCTGTGCGAACTATACCACCCCCGCCCCGGAGCCCATTCCCTACCGGAGGATCTACGTCGCCAGCAGCAGCACGTGCTGCGGAATGGTGATGCCGAGCGCCCGGGCGGTCTTGAGCTTGACCACCAACTCGAACTCGTGCGGCTGCTCCACAGGGAGATCGGCGGTCCGACCCGGGTCGCGGACGGCTGCCCCGGCCCGCCCGGCTGCGCTATCATTGGCGAGCCGCTCGGATCGCCCGGCGCTGACACATGCCGTGAAAGGGAACCGCCATGCCACGTACTGGCTCGCGCGGCCCGCTCGTACTCCTTGGCGCGCTGGCGCTCGGGCTGGCGCTGGCCTGCGCGCCGAGCGCCAGCCGCGCGCCGGCCGCCGCGCCGGGCGGCTCCGCCCCGGCCGCGCCCGCCGCCCCAGCCGACTCGGGAGGCCAGGGGGCCACAGCCGCGGCGCCCGCCAGCGCCGCGCCCGCGGCCCTCACGAAAGTGCGGATGGCGGTGACGGCGCAGGGTGCCACCTACTGGCACCCGTACATCGCCAAGGAGCGCGGCTTCTTCCAGCAGCAGGGTATTGACTTCGAGGTGCTGGTCATTGGCTCCTCCGTCACGCAGACGCAGGCGCTGATCGCCGGCGACGTGCAACTGAACACCTACACGGTGGATTCCGTGGCCAAGGCGGTCGTCGGCGGGGCGCCGCTGAAGCTGATCGGCTCGGCGCAGGAAGTGCCGAACTTCGTGCTGATCGTGGACCACAACATCGCAACCTGGGACGACCTGCGGGGCAAGACGCTCGGCGCCGGCTCGCCGGGGGGCTACTACGACGTTATCCTGCGCGCGATGCTGAAGGCGAACGGGCTGCAGCCGGGCGACTACGAGCTGCGCAGCATCGGCAACTCGGCGCTGCGCCTGCCCGCCATCCAGGCGGGCCAGATCGCGGGCGCCATCGTGGGCGACACCGACGGCTACATAGCGCAGGCCGCAGGCTATCGGGCGCTCGGCTCGGTGCACGAGTACGTGCAGGACGTGCAGTACACGGGCTACGCCATCACCGATGACTGGGGCAAGGCGCACGAAGAGGTCGTGGTGGGGTTCCTGCGCGGCATCCTGCGCGCGATCGCCTGGATCAACGACCCCGCGAACAAGGACGAGGCGAAGCGCATCTACCACGAGATCAGCGCGCTCGACGAGCCGTACCTGGAGGACTCCTACACCCAGATGGTCACGCGGAAGATGCTCTCCCAGACCGCGCGCCCGAACATGAAGGGGCTGGAGAACATCCTGGCGCTGACTTACCAGAGCGGCGGCCTGCAGTTCATCCCGCCGATTGACTCCTGGGTGGATATGAGCTACCTGGACAAGGCCAGCCGCTAGATGGAACCCTGCCGCGTCTGGCTGCGGCTGGACATGCCCGACGTTTATCTTGAGCGCTTGCGGGATGGCTTTCCCGAATGCGCGTTCCGCCGCGGCCCCGAGGCGGCGCTCGATCCGGCCTGGCTGGCCGGCGCGGAGGTGGTCTACGCCGACGAGCCGATCCCCGACGCGGTGCTGGCGGCGATGCCGGCGCTGCGGTGGCTGCACGTCACCTGGTCGGGCGCCTACCGCTTCCTCACGCCGTCGGTGCTGGCGCGGCCCGTGCAGGTGACGACCTCGCGCGGCCTGCACGCCGTCACCTTCGCTGAGTTTGGGCTGGCGTGCATTTTCGCGCTGGCGAAGAAGCTGCCCGCGTGCTTCGCCAACCAGCAGCGCCACGGCTGGGAGGCGCCGCTCACGGAGACCGTGGCCGGCAAGACGCTGTGCGTCGTCGGGCTGGGGGTGGTCGGCACGGAGCTGGCGCGGAAGGCGCACGCGCTGGGGATGCAGGTGCTGGCCACGAAGGGCACGCCCGGCGAGCGGCCGCCGTTCGTGGCCGAGCTGGGGCCGCCCGAGGCGCTACAGGGGTTCCTGGCCCGCGCCGACTTCGTGGTGCTGTGCCTGCCGGAGGCGCCCGCCTTCCACGGGTATTTTGGCGAGGCGGAGCTGCGGGCCATGCGGCCGAGCGCGTATCTGATTAACCTCGCGCCAAAGCGCTGCGTGGACGAGGCGCTGCTGGTGCGCGCGCTCAAGGAGCGCTGGATCGCGGGCGCGGCGGTGGACGCGCTGCCGCGCGAGCCGCTGCCGCCCGAGTCGGAGCTGTGGGACCTGCCGAACGCGCTCGTCACGCCGCGGGTCGCACAGGCGATCGAGCCGCCCTGGGCGCTGCGCCTGCCCATCCTCGAAGAGAACCTGCGGCGCTTCCTCGCCGGCGCGCCGCTCCTGAACGCCATCGACAAGGTCCGCGGGCACTAGCCCCAGGCGGCAAAGCCCATCGCGCAGCCCACGCCGGTCGGGGCGCGATAGAGCGGCTGGTACTCCAGCACCTCGGCCGGGCGGTCGAGGGCGCCGGCGGCAACGAGCCAGTTGCGGATCTCGGAGGTGCCCTCGACGAGCGCGCGGGATTCCAGCCGCGCCAGCGCGTCCAGGTCGTCCGCGCGCAGCGCCGCCAGCACGGCCTCGTCGAGCGCGACGTCGATCTTCGTGTGGCTGAGGCCCCCGGAGGCGACGACGGCGACGCGGCCGGTGCCCGCGTAGTCGCGCAGCGCGCCGGCCAGCGCCTGGCCAAACTGCACGCAGCGGCGGGCCGACGGCGCGGGCGGATAGTAGGTGTTCACCATGATCGGCACGATGCGGTAGGGCGCCTCGGGCAGCAGGAACTTCAGTGGCCGGGCGAAGGCGTGGCCCAGGCCGCCCGCGTAGCGCGTCTGGCGCGAGTAGGCGGCGTCGAAGCCACGCTCGGACAGGGCCTCGACGAGCCACAGCGCCAGGGGGGCATCCACGGCGTAGCGGGCGCGGTTCTCGGAGAGCGGCTGGTCGAGGTAGCGCAGGCTGGTGCTGGCCTCGACGGCGTCGCCGAGGAAGACCGAGAACGGCGGCATGTTGTCGTCGAGCAGGTTCTCGTGCTGGTCGTCGCCCACGATGACGACGGTGTCGGGCGCGAGCGCGTCGAGCCGCTCGCGGAGGCGCGCGATGGCCGCGTGGCACTGGCGCCACTTCGCCCACTTCGTCTCGATGGTCTCGCGCGCCAGCTCGGGCCGCACGGGCAGCGGGTCCCAGCTCCGCGTGTGGAGGAGGCCCCACTGGTCGGGGTTCAGCATGAGCTGGGGCGCGTGCGACATCGCCAGGCCGCCCACGATCTCCGCCATCGTGCCTTGCCTCCCTGTGTCGGCGGTCCGTGACCCACCGGAAGGATAGGCCGGGTCGGCCGCGCCGTCAATGACCGGCCCGTCCACTTACCGCCCAGCGGCCGATCCGGTAGGGGCGGCGGAGCGGCATGCGGCTCTATGGGCACCAGGGGCAGGGTGCGACCGCTGGCGGCATCTGGACGCGGCCACCTGCCTGCAGCGGCGCCCGGGGGCCACAATGGTCCGCCACCGGCAAGGCGCGGCGTATTGCGCGGGGCGGCCGGCTCTGGTACGTTGCGAGCATGACCGGCCAGGCCACCGCCCCGCCCCCCGAGCCCACGGACGCCCCGCCAGCCGCCCAAACGCGCGGCCCCTGGAGCGTGCTGCGCCAGCGCGACTTCCGGCTGCTCTGCGCCGGGCTGCTGATCTCCAATACGGGCACGCGGATACAGCAGCTCGCGCAGTACTGGCTACTGTGGGAGCTGACGCGCTCCGCGTGGGCGCTGGGGCTGTACGGGCTGTTCCGCACGGTGCCGTTTCTCGGCGTGTCGCTGTACGCCGGGGTGCTCGCCGATCGCCTGGACCGCCGTCGGCTGCTCGCCTGGTCGAACGGGGCGAGCATGGTCTTTCCGCTGGCGATCGGCGCGCTCGTGGCGGCCGGGCGGGCCGAGCCGTGGCACATCTACCTGATGGCGCTGTGCAGCGCGACGGCGGACAGCTTCGACAACCCGGCACGGCAGGCGCTGATCCCGACGCTGGTGCCCCGCGCCCAGCTCATGTCGGCGCTGAGCCTGATGAACGGGCTGCGCCGCATTGCGACGCTGGTGGGGCCGTCACTCGGGGGCCTCATCATTCTGTGGCTGGGAACGGCGGGCGCGTTCTACGTGAACGGTCTGAGCTATGGCGCGGTGGTGATCGCCGCGCTGCTGATGCGCGCGCCGCTGCCGACCGCCGGCGGCGCCTCGACCCGCGCCTGGAGCATGGTGCGCGAGGGGCTGGCCTACGTGCGCCAGCACGAGATCCTGGGCACGCTGCTGGCGGTGGAGACGGTGGTGACGCTGTGCACCGCGTACCAGTCGATCATGCCGGTGTTTGCCGACGACGTGCTCGGCGTGGGGCCGGCGGGGCTGGGGCTGCTGATGACGGCGCCGGGGGTCGGCGCGGTGCTCGGCTCGATCGTGCTGGTGAGCCGTGGGGACGTGCGGGCGAAGGGGCGCTGGCTGCTGGTGAGCGGCGGGCTGTTCGGGCTCGCGATGCTCGCCTTCGCGCTGTCGCGCGACTTCGTGCTCTCGCTGGCGGCGCTGGCCGTGGTCGGCTGCATGGACGCGGTGTACGCGGCCGTGCGCAACACGATCGTGCAGCTCGCGGCGCCGGAGGCGTTCCGCGGCCGCGTGGTGAGCGTGCAGACGATCGCGCAGCGCGGCCTGTCGCCGAGCGGCAGCTTTGTGACGGGCAGCCTGGCTGCCATGATCGGCGCGCCGCTGGCGGTGGCGGTGCTCGGCGTGGTGACGACCGCGCTCGTGCTCTGGCGGGGCCTGGCGCTGCCGGCGCTGCGCGACTACCGTGACGACGCGTCCGGCTAGGCTTGCGCGGGCGCCGGCGACCTGCCATACTCTCCGTCGCTTGCACGGCAGCAGATGGACCGCCGGGCGGAACGCGTTTCAGAAACCAGCGGGGCCGGAACGGTGTAGGGGCGCAGCAAGCCGTGGGGCGCAGCAGGCCGTGGGGCGCAGCAAGCAGCGCCCCTACACGGCCAGCTCGGCCGGGGGCGGGACGCGGCGCGCGGCGTTCGTTCGCCCCGCGGCGGGGAACAACAGGAGCGACATGGCGCGGATCACCATCGCGGACGTACAGCGCATGAAGGCCGAGCGCCGCAAGATCGTGGTGCTGACGGCCTATTACTACGAGATGGCGCGGGCGCTCGACCGGGCGGGGCCGGACATGATCCTGGTGGGCGACAGCGGCGGCCGCTTCCTGCTGGGCCACCCCGACAACAACGACGTGACGCTGGACGAGATGATCCTGATGACGCGCAGCGTGTGCCGCGGCGCGGAGCACGCGCTGGTGATCGGCGACCTGCCGTTCATGTCGTATCAGGTGAGCGTCGAGGAGGCGATCCGCAACGCCGGCCGTCTGGTGAAGGAGACGCGCTGCAACGCGGTGAAGCTGGAGGGCGGCGCCGAGTTCGCGCCGACGGTGCGGGCGCTGGTGCAGGTGGGCATCTCGGTGATGGCGCACACGGGGCTCACGCCGATGACGAGCGCGGCCGTGGGCGGCTACACGGGGGGCGCGGTGCTGCCCGAGGAGCAGGTGCGGCGCGACGCGCTGGCGCTACAGGACGCGGGAGCCTTCTCGATCATCCTGACGGGGGTGGCGCCCGACCTGGCGGCGCGGCTGAGCCAGGAGTTGCGGATCCCGGTGATCAGCGGCCACGGCGCCGGCGACGACTGCGACGGGCAGATCGGCGTGGCGCCGAGCAGCCTGGGCTGGACGGCCGAGCAGATCGACCGACCGCGCTCGGCCTACGGCCCGGTGTCGCGCGCCATCTACGAGGCGGCGGCGGCCTGGGTGGCCGACGTGCGGGCCGGCAAGCCGGTCCGCGCGGCCCGCGAGCACGCGGCCGCCGAGTAGGATGCGCTGGCTGCACAGCACGGCGCTGTACCCGTGGGACAGCGAGGACGAGGACCACGACCGCGAGCTGGAGTCGGGCGCGGCCCTGCCCGCGCGTCAGCGGCGCGGCCGCGAAGGAGGACGTATGCGACCGATGCGCTGCTATCCCCGGCTGCTCCTCGGGCTGGCCGCGCTGCTGCTCGTCATGGCGTGCCAGCAGACGCCGCCCGCGGCACGGCCCGCCCAGCCCGCCAGCGCCGGGGGCAGCCCGGCCGGGGCGGCTGGCGCACCTCAAGGCCCGGGGGGGCAGGGGGCGGCCGCGGCCGCGCCGACGGCCCGCGCCGCGCCGGCCAAGATCGTCCTGGGCAAGACCGGGTCGGGGGCCGAGCTGCAGTTCTGGCCCATCTACGTGGCGAACGCCAAGGGCTTCTTCGCGCGCGAGGGCGTCGACGTCGAGCTGATTACCGTGCCGGCGGCCTACACGGCGACGCAGGCGCTGATCGGCGGCGACGTGCAGCTCGTCGGCTTCACGGTGCTCTCCATGGCGGCGGCGGTGGTCGGCGGCGCGCCGCTGAAGATGGTCGCCTCGAACCAGGATTTGCCCCTCATCTGGGTCGTCGCGCGGCCGGAGATCGGCTCCTGGGCCGACCTGAAGGGCAAGACGATCAGCTCGGGCAACACCACTGGCGACTACTTCGACGTGGTGATGCGGCTGGTGCTCGCCGCCAACGGGCTGCAGGACGGCGACTATACGATGCGCACGATGCCCGGCCAGGCGCGGCTGCCCGCGCTGCAGACCGGCCAGGTGCAGGCGGCGCTGCTCAGCGCCTACGACGCGAACCTGGCGATGCGCGAGGGCTACAAATCGTTTGGCCTCGTCCACGAGTTCGTGAAGGACATCCAGTACAGCGGCTACGTGGTGGACGACGGCTGGGCGAAGGCGAACGAGGCCGCGCTGGTCAGCTACTTGCGCGCCCTGCTGAGCGCGACGAGCTGGCTGTTCGACCCCGCCAACCGCGACGAGGCGGTGCGCCTCTTCCTGGCGGAAGGCCCCGAGCTGGGCCAGGAGCAGGTGGAGCGGCTGTACGAGCAGGGCGTAACGGGCCAGGTGATCTCGCGCACGTTGCGGCCGAACCTGAAGGGCACGGAGAGCATCCTGAAGATCGCCTACGAGCAGGGCGCGCTCCCCGAGATCCCACCGAACGACCGCTGGATCGACCTGAGCTACCTGGACAAAGCCAGCCGCTGACCGGCCACCTCGATCAGCGCCAGCACGCGCTCGGGCGTGAGCGGCGTGGCCGCGACCTCGACGCCGAACGGGCGCAGGGCGTCCTCGACGGCGTTGGCGATCGCGGCGGGCGGGGCGATCGCCCCGCCCTCACCGAGGCCCTTGAAGCCGAGCGGGTTGCGCGGCGTGGGGCTCTCGAAGTGGCCGAGAGCGATGGGCGGCACGTCGCAGGCGGTCGGCACGAGGTAGTCCATCAGGCTGGCCGTGACGAGCTGGCCGTTCTCGTCGTAGACGACCTCTTCCATGAGCGCGTTACCGATGCCCTGCGCGACGCCGCCGCACACCTGGCCATCGGCGAGCACGGGGTTGATGATGCGCCCGCTGTCGTGGACCACGACGAGCTTCAGGAGCGCCACCTGCCCCGTCTCGACGTCCACCTCGACCAGCGCCGCCTGCACGGCGTTCGCATAGGTGAACGCCGGCGGCTCGAAGTAGTGCTCGGCGCGGATGGGGAGGATGGGGGAACCTAACCCCCCCGGCCCCCCTTCCCTATCAGGGAAGGGGGGAGCCGGTAGCTGGCTGCGCCGGTCCGCTTCCCCTTCCCGCATCGAGGGGGGAGCCGGTGGCTGGCTGCGCTGGGCTTCCCCCCTCCCGGTGCGGGAAGGGGCAGCGCTGTCGGTCGGCTCGGCCGGCGCCCCCCTTCCCTGAGAGGGAAGGGGGGGCGGGGGGGTTAGGTCAGCGGCCCGCGCGACGACGGCCGCGAGGGGCACGGCGCGGTCGGGGACGCCGCGGACCTGGACGGCCGCGCCGCGCACCTCGAGGTCGGCGGGGCTGGCCTCCAGCAGCGCGGCGGCCAGCTCGCGGAGCCGCTCGCCCACGGTCTGCGAGGCCTGGGCGATGGCCGCGCCGGCCGTGACGGTGCTGCGGCTGGCGCGCGTGCCCTGGCCGCGGGCGATGCCGGCCGTGTCGCCGGGCACGACGGTCACCTGGTCCACGCTCACGCCAAGCTGCTCGGCGCAGACCTGCGCGAACACGGTCTCCATGCCCTGCCCCTGCGAGCAGGCGCCGGTGTAGACCCACACGTGGCCGTCGGCGTCCAGCCCGACCACGGCGCCCTCGAAGGGGCCGCTGCCGGTGCTCTCGACGTAAGCTGAAAGCCCCACGCCGCGGTAGACGCCGCGCGCCCAGAGGGCGGGCTGCTCGCGGCGGAGGGCGCCGTAGCCGACCAGCTCCAGCGCCTTCGCGAGGCAGGCCGGGTAGTCGCCGCTGTCGTAGACGTGGTGGTGGCCGTCGCGCGCCATGATGCCGGTGTCGTAGGGCATCTCGGCGGGCGTGACGAGGTTGCGGCGGCGCAGCTCGGCGGGGTCGAGGCCCAGCTCGCGCGCCGCCACGTCGAGCAGGCGGTCCATGGCAAAGACGGCCTCGGGCCGGCCGGCGCCGCGGTAGGGCGCGAAGTGCGCCTTGTTCGTGTAGTAGACGGTGCCCTCGATGTCGGCGGCGGGGATGCGGTACGGCCCGACGAGGTGGCTCGCGGTGTTGTGCGGCTGGCCGAGGCCGAGGGGGTTGTAAGCGCCGCCGTCCACGGTGAAGCGGTCGCGCAGGCCGAGGATCGTACCGTCGGCGCGCAGGGCGAGCGCGATGTCGTGGACCTGGTCGCGGGTCTGCGTGGCGGTGCGCAGGTGCTCGGTGCGGTCCTCGATCCACTTCACGGGGCGGCCGTGCTCGCGCGCGAGCCAGGCGGCCAGGATGACCTCGGGGTAGACGCCGGACTTGATGCCGAAGCCGCCGCCCACGTCGCGCGCGATGACGCGGATGCGCGCCGGCTCCATCTGGAGCGCCTGGGCGATCGCGTCGCGCGTCATGTGGACGGACTGGCTAGCCGCCCAGACGGTGAGGCCGCCGTCTGGCTCGGGGCGCGCCACGACGCCGCGCGTCTCGATGGGGATGCCCGTGATGCGCTGCATGCGGAAGCGGCGCCGCACCACGCGGTCGGCCGCGGCGAAGGCGGCGTCCACAGCGTCGGGCGCGCCCGCGCGCACCTGTAGGCGCAGCGATATGTTGTCCTCGAACTCGTCGTGGACGCGCGGCGCGTCGGGCTGGCTCGCCGCGGCGGCGTCGGTGACCGGCGGCAGCGGCTCGTAGTCCACGACGATCTGCTCGGCGGCGTCCTCGGCGGCGTAGCGGCTGTCGGCGAGCACGGCGGCCACGCCCTCGCCCACGAACCGCGCCTTCTCGACGGCGAGCAGGGGCTGCGTCTCCATACGGATGAGCGGCACGATGGTCGGGTCCACGGCGATGATGCGGGCCGCCTCGCTCTGCTTGCGCTGGCCGGTGGGCAGCGACCCCAGGCGGTCGCGCACCGTGGCGCCGTCTACCACGGCGACGACGCCCGGCCGCGCGCGGGCCGCCGCCAGGTCCACGCGCCGGATGCGGGCGTGGGCGTGCGGGCTGCGGAGGACGGCCAGGTGCAGCATGTCGGGGAGCTGCACGTCGTCCACGTACTGCCCGCGGCCGGTCAGCAGCCGCCCGTCCTCCTTGCGCCGGATGCCGGCGCCGATCCACCCCTGGGCCTTGCCGTAGCTCTCCACGTGCGCCCCCTCGGCCAGAGTCGCCGAAGGATAGCACGCGCGGGGCGGCCGCCGCCCGAGGGGGAGAAGCTGGCAGAGCGCCTCGTATGCATCGAGGTGGAATGCGACCGAGGACACGACATTCCGCTGCCGACCTATCCCGAAGAGGCGTGGCTAAGCCAGCCGGGCACCCCGCCACCAAGCCCAGCCCCGCCGGGGCGGGCTCGCCGGCGCCGGCGGGGGTGACGAGCGGAGTCGCCGTCGCAGCAGCGCTTCCCGGACCAGCTCGGCGGTCAGCACGACTGCTCCCGTGTCCGATCGCACTTCCACCTGGCACCCGCTGAGGTCCTCGGCGCGCGCAACGGCGGCCGCGATCGAATAGTGCTGCGCCCGAAGTGGGGCGAGGCAATGGCCGATCAGCCCCAGCAGGACGGCCCAGCGGGTTAGCGCCGCGGGGTCATGGTAGGCCTCAGGCGGGAGCCTCGTACCCGCGGCGGGCGCGAGCTGTCCCCACTTATACTGTCGGAACGTGTATCCGCCTCGCCCCACGAGGATGCCCGACGAGTCGAGAGTCAGCTCGAGGTCCGAGACGAGGTGCTCGTCCAACTCGGCACCGACAGCCTGGAGGGCCTCCTCGAGGGTCAGATCGGCGGGTAGCGCCCACGCCATGTCCTGCTCCCAATGCCCCGGCCCGCTGCCAGGAACAGCAGGATCCGGGCCATGGAATTGGTGAATTGTGCGTTAAGGCGATCATACCAACCGCGGGTAAACAGGCAGGTTACAGAGGGTAAACCGCGCGTAAATGCCCTTCGCTTGCTTCAGGCTGAGATTGCCGACTGTACGTCGGCTCTGCACGCTGCGTGCCAGGCCCGAGTCCGCCAGGCGTTGCCTCAGGCCGAGATTCGCAGACTGTACGTCGCCCGGGTTGGCCGTACCGTTGGCCGCGCTCAGTCAGAGCCACGCCGCTCATCGAGGCCGCACTCTACTCCACCGGCCTCGGTCGCAGCAAGCTGCTCGTCCGTGCTAAATCCCTAGCCAACGTAGCCACATAGCGCCGTATCGAACTGCGCGGGGTCAGCACTGGCCGCGCGGGCGGCGGCAATTCCCCGCGCGACCGCCTCCATTTGACCGGGCGTGTGCGCGTGGGCGCCGGCTTTCAGCCATTGCAGGCCGGTGGCTAGCGGGTCGCAGTGGCCGCGGCGGAGCAGCCCCCCCAGCCCGGCGTGCGCGCACCTGAACGCGCGATGGCCGAGCCGCCCGCAGCGAGAGCGACCAGCGTCGGGAGCGGCAAGGGTGTGCCCGCGATTCGATGCTGGTTCTGAGCCGGGGAACACGCCAGTCGGGCGCGGTATCTCCCGCACGCGGGGCGGCCAGCTACGCGCCGGCGGTGGCCGGGCGCTCGAAGGAGAGGGCGCGGGCGAGCGCCGCCACGCGCTCGCCGATCTGGGCGAGGCGCTCAGGCGGCAGGCGCTGGGTGGGGCCGACGACGCCGATCGCGCCGACCGGGAGCGGATCGCTCAGGTGCAGCCAGGAGGCCGCGCCCGACACGCCGACGAGGTACTCCTCCTGGTCGAGCGCGTAGCCGCGCTGGCGCGTCGCCTCGATCTCGCGGCGCAGCGCCCGCCGGGCGGTGATCGTGCGCTCGGTGTAGCGCGTGAGGGTCAGCTCCGCCAGCGTGCCCGCCAGGCGCTCCGGCGGCAGGCCCGCGAGGGCGGCTTTGCCCAGACAGCCCATCGCGATGTGCGAGCGGCGGCCAAGCGGCGACAGTACGCCCACGGGATGGCGGGAGTCTACCTTGGCCACGACGACGACCTCGTGCGTGGCCCAGTTCACCTGGGTGACCAGCACCGTCTCGCCCGTCTCCTCGGCCAGTGTCTGCACCGTGTCGGCGGTCACCTGCGCCAGCACGAGGCGGCTCTGCGCGATCGCACCGAGCTCGAACAGGCGGAAGCCGGGCTCGTAGCGGCCGTCCTCGGCCTGGCGCACGAGCCCGTTCGCCACCAGCGACGAGACGATGCGGTAGGCGGACGGCTTCGGCAGCCGCGCGGCTTGGGCGAGCTGCGCCAGCGAGAGCGACGGCTGGCTGAACGAGAAGCTGAGCAGGATGGCCGCGGCCCGATCGACGGCGCGCGGCCCGATCGCCGCGGCGTCCTTCGCCGGGGCCGCGCGCCCGCGCGCGGCTTTCCGTACCACGCGGATCTCCGGCCGCTCGTCGCTCGGCTCGCTCACTGCTCTGCCTTCTCCACTGTTGGTCCGCATCGCCGTATTGCCGCGCCGGGCGGCAGGGGACGAGTCCCTGCCCTACCTTTCTCTTCTCTCTTCCGTGAGCCGGCTAGCGCGCCTGGTACGGGCCGAGGCGCTGGAGCGCCGCGTCGCGGAAGCGGTTGTCCACGACGGTCGTGACGTCGATCGGGTTCGGGATGGCGCCAAAGTCGACGTAGAACGCCTGCTGGTCAATCAGGTTGGCCACGTTCAGCGTGCCGTCGGGGTCGATGTACGAGAGCCCCATGCGATCGTAGAGCGCCGGGTCCTTCACCGACGTGTGCTTGATCAGCATCTGCACGATGGCGGCGCGGTCGGTGCCCTGCTTGAAGGCGGTGGTGTAGTCGCGGGCGCCGCGCAGGTAGGCCGTCATGAAGCGCTGGCCCACGTCGGACGGGTTGTGCAGCAGGCTCGGGCCGTAGGTGAGCACGGCCGGCGTGAGGCCAGGCGCGTAGTCTACGGTGGCCTTCCACTTCGCCGCCACGCCACGGTCGGCGGCCAGCGTGGAGAACGGCTCGCTGGTGTGCGCGGCGTCGATGCTGCCGTTGGCGAAGGCCGGGATCATGTCGGGGAACGGCAGCTCGACGATGTTCACGTCGGCCAGGGTGAGGCCGCCGTGCGCCAGGCCGCGCGCCACCGTATAGTCGCCGACGGTAGGCCGCCCCGGCGGGATGGCGATCGAGCGGCCGCGGAAGTCGGGCCAGTCGCGGATGGCGTTGCTGTCGGCCAGCTCCTTGCGGACCATCAGGTAGCCCGAGTTGAAGCCCTCCTCGTAGCTGCTGAGGCTGCCGACCATCTTCACGTCCACGCCGCGCTGCACGGCGTTCACGAAGCCCGGGCTGAACGCGCCGCCCGAGGCGTCCACCTGGCTGGTGGCGAGCGCCGGGATGGCTTTCGCCCCCGTGTCGAAGGTGATGAAGTCGGCGGTGATGCCCTCTTCGGCGAAGTAGCCGCGCTCCTGAGCGATGTACATCCCCGCCTCGGCCAGGATGGCCAGCACGCCCACCTGGACGGTCGCCGGCTCGCGGGCGGCAGGCGGGGCGGCGGGCGCCGTGGGGGGCGCGCTGGCCGCGCTCGTCGGCGCGGCCGCGACCGGCGCGCTCGGCGTATTCGCGGCGCTGCTCGCGGGCTTCGCGGGCGCCGCCGGGGCCGGCGCGCCCGGCCCGCAGGCTGCAGCGAGCAGCAGTGGCGCCAGGATCACCGCGAGCGCGCGCGAGCGTGTTCGTGCCACGAGTGCCTCCTTAGGTTGCCGATCAGGTGTGGCGCTGCCTAGACCCCCTGGGAGCGCGGGCACCTGCTTGCGTCGCCGGCGAAGGCAGCACCGGCCGGGCGGGCGGGACGCCCGCGCTCCCAGGGGGTCGTTCCTGCCGCGCGGCTACGCGCCGACGCGCGCGGCGATCTGCTCCTGGGTCTCCGGCTCGACGGCCCAGCCGGCCTCGGCCAGGTCGATGCCGGTGCCGACCGGGTCGTGGATGCGGAACTCGGCGTAGCGGCCGTCGCGCGGGCGCGGCGCGATGCCGGTCTGCGCGCCCGCCTCCTTGCCGCGGCGCGCGATCTCTTCGACGTCGTCCACCTGGAAGCCGAAGTGGTAGATGCCTTCCTTGCCATCGTTGGCCGACGCCGGCAGGAGCGCCAGGTTGATGTAGCCGTCCGACACGAAGACCGCCTTCTCCAGCCGGGCGACCTCGTGCATGCCGAACGTGCTCTTGTAGAACTCCGCCAGCTTGAACGGCTCCTGCGCGCAGATAGCGATGTGCCGGATCTTCGCCGCCATGACACCCTTCCTTTCCGCGCTCCCCCTGGCGCTGTGCGCCCTCATTCTAGCGCGCGCCGCCCCCGCCCGGCGGCCCTTCGCCCCCGCCGCTTAACCCGTTCGGAACACCCGCGCGCCGAACGCCCGCGGATAGCTCGCCTGCAACTGCCGCCAGCGCTCGCCCGCGTCGTCGCTCGCGTACACGCTGCCGTCAGCGTAGGCCGCGAACAGCGCGTCGGCGTTCTCGGGATGCACTTGCAGCGAGCAGATGACGTACGGGTGGGCGACGGGCAGCCCGCCCGCCAGCGCGCGCCAGTGGTCGCCCGCGTCGTCGCTGCGGAAGATCACCGCCTTCGCGCCGCCCAGCTTCTCCGACAGGTCGAGGCGGTAGCGGCTGGAAGCATAGGGGCCGCCGCGCGCCGGCCGCCAGCCCTTCCAGCCCGGCGGCCCGTTGCCGGCCGCGCCGACGAACAGCCGCTCGGGCGCCGCCGGGTGCGCGGCCACCAGCAGCGAGTAGGCCACCGGCAGCCCCTCGGTCAGCATCGCCCACGACTGCCCGCCGTCGTTGCTCCGATAGGTGCCGCGGCCGGTCGTCGCGTAGAGGGTCTCTGGCCGCGCCGGGTGGCGCAGCACCTGGTGTACGTCGCGGTAGACGCGGCCCGGCTCGATCTCGCCCGGCTCGTAACGCGCCTGCCCCGCCAGGTCCTTGTGCGCGGGGAAGGCCGTCGCGCTCGGCGGCCCGCTGCAATCCTCCCACGTCGCGCCGCGGTCGCGGCTGCGCGCCACGCCGCCCTCCTCGATGCCCCCCAGGATGTCGTCGGGCAGCCGCGCGTCGAGCGCGATACAGCGCACGTGGGCGGTGTGCGGCGCGGGCGGGAAGGTCCAGCGCGCGTAGTCGGGGAGCGCGCGGAAGCTCGCCAGCTCGCGGAACGAGCGGCCGCCGTTCTCGCTCACGTACACGGCCGCGGGCATCGTGCCGACGTACAGCTCGTTCGGCCGCGTCGGATGCGCTGCCAGCGCCCAGATCTCGCGGTAGTCAATGCCGCCCGCCGGAAGCTGGTCCCAGGTCGCGCCGCCGTCCTCGCTGAGGTAGAGGTCGGTCGTGCTGGCCGCCCAGAGCCGCCGCGGCTCGGCCGGGTCCTGGCACACCTCGCGGATCGTCTCGCCGTCGAGATCGGCGCCGCCGAGCGCCAGGAGTGCCAATTCGGCATCCAGTTCGCCGCGCACCAGCCCGTCCGCGGTCAGGAGGAACAGGGCCAGCCGCTCGGTCGCCACTGCCATGTCGCGCCTCCTCTCGTCGCCTGCGCTACGTGCCTTGCAGCGCGCCCACGGCCGCGCTGCCGTCGCCGGCGGCCGCCGCGACCTGCCGGTCGCGGATGACTACGTTGCCCTCGCCGTCCAGGGTGGCATGCTGGCCTGGCCCGACGACGACCGTCGTGCCCGGGAACTCGAGGATCGCGGGGCCGTCGAGCTGCGCGCCGGCGGGCAGGTCCTCGCCGCGGAAGACCCCGGTGGTCACCACCTGCCCGCCGAAGTCCACGTCGCGGCGGCCGAGCAGCGTGGCCATCAGCGAGCCGTGGTGCTCGCCGACCTGGGGCGCCTCGGTCACCGGCGCGGGCGTCGGGATGCGCCCCTCGACGCGGTAGGTGTTGATCTCGATACCCGCCTCGGGCAGGCTCGTGCCCTTGCCGTAGATGCGCTCGTAGCGGTCGTGGAACTCCTCGGCCAGGCGGTCCACATCGTCGCCGGTCAGCTCGCCCGCCGGCACGGGGATCGGCAGCTCGTGCGTCTGGCGGCGGAAGCGGAAGTACAGCACGCGGCTGAGGCGGAGCTGGGGGTGGTCGTCCATGGCCGCGCGGCAGCGCGCCTCCAGCTCCGCGAACTTGGCGTTGATGCGCGCCACGTCCAGGTGCTCCGACGCGCGCTGCGAGTGCGGCGGCGTGCGCTGCGGGTCGCTGAGCTGGAAGGCGCGGAACTGGTCGGAGGAGACGGCACCGTAGGCCGAGTGCGCCGTGGCCGTGGACGGCACGACGATCGTGCCGATGCCCGCCTCGCGCGCGAAGGCGTAGGCGTGGGTAGGGCCGGCGCCGCCGTAGGCGAACAGCACGAAGTCGCGCGGGTCGTGGCCCTGCTCGACGGTCACCTTGCGCAAGAGGTCGGCCATCTGGTTGTCGGCCACGCTGCGGATGCCCGCCGCCGCCTCGGCCACGGTCATGCCGAGCGGCTCGGCGATCACGCGGCGGATCGCCTCCTCCGCCAGGTCACGGCGCAGGGGGATGCGGCCGCCGAGGAAGTAGTCCGGGTCGATCACGCCCAGCACCACGTCCGCATCGGTGACGGTGGGCCGCGTGCCGCCGCGGTCGTAGCAGGCGGGGCCGGGCTCGGCGCCCGCGCTCTCCGGCCCGACGACGAGGATGCCGTCCTCGACGCGCGCGATGCTGCCGCCGCCCGAGCCGATGGCCGTGACGCGGATGCGCGGGCAGGCCAGGTGGTAGTTGCCGGCCTGGCTGAACGTCTCGACCAGCGGCTCGCCATCCACGATCAGGCCCACGTCGAAGCTGGTGCCGCCCATGTCGGAGGTCAGCACGTTCGGGTAGCCGAGCCGCTTCGCCAGCGCCGCCGACGCGAGCACCCCGCCCGCGGGACCGGAGGTGAGCATGTTCACCGCGCGCTGCGCCGCCTCGCGCGCCCGCATCACGCCGCCGCCCGAGTCCATCACGCTGAAGTCGCCGCGGAAGCCCGATTCGTGCAGCCGGTCTTCCAGCAGGCCGACGTAGCGGTTGATGACCGGCCCGAGGTAGGAGTTGATGACCGCCGTGGCCGTGCGCTCGTACTCGCCGATCACCGGCGCGATGTCGCTGGAGAGGGTGAGGAAGACGTCCGGCCACTCCTCGCGGACGATCGCGGCCGCCTGCTGCTCGTGGTCCGGGCGCACGAACGCCCAGAGGAAGCAGATGGCGATGCCCTGCACGCCGCGCGCCCGCAGCGTCCGCACGGCCTCGCGCACCTGCTCGGTGTTCAGCCGCACGATCTCGTCGCCGGCGAAGTCGATGCGCTCGTCGATCTCGATGATGTTGTGCTTGTCGACGATCGGCACCGGGTTGCGGCGCTGGCTGTAGTGGCCGGAGGCGTCGCCGATGCCCGTCCACGAGCCCATGGCGCGCTGGATGAGCAGCGTGTCGCGGAAGCCGCGCGTGGTGAGCAGCCCCGTCGGCTCGCCCTTGCGCTCGATGAGCGCGTTGGTGGCGGCGGTGGTGCCGTGTGCGAAGTAGGCCGTGCGCTGGCAGAACTCCTCCAGCGACAGGCCGTACTCGGCCGCCGCGAGCTTGAACCCCTCGACCACGCCGAGGCTGCGGTCCTGCGGCGTCGTCGGCGTCTTGAACACGCGCACGCCCGTCGCGCCGTCAATCACCACCATGTCGGTGAACGTCCCGCCGATGTCGGTGCCCACCGCGAACTGCCGACCGTCCATTCCGCTCCCCTCGGAGAATTGCTCCGCCCGGATCGAATCAGCCGCGCATCAGCCCGCGGCCGGGGCTTCGTCGTGCTCCCGCGTGGCGCCGCGCCGCGGTAACCCGCCTGCGCGGGTCTCGTGCCCGCCCCTACGTCCCATTGCGTCGGCGAGCGACGATTCAGTTGTCCCTACGGCACCCCCGCGAACGATCACGCACCGCCGGAGGCTACGCTAGCGCCAGGCGGATGTCGTGGCGGGCGGGCGCGCCCTTGCGGCACACGTCGACCGCGTGCAGCAGCCCGCAGCCGGGGCAGGCGTAGAGGCGCACCTCGATCTGGTCGTTCAGCCGCACCGCGGGGCCGAGCTCGGCGGGCGCGGCGGGGCGGCTGGCGGCGTAGTCGCGCCAGTTCTCGCGCGCCGGGGCGAGCACGCGGCCGCAGCGGCAGCGCGTCCAGTACGCGCCGTGGGCGTCGCGCACGACGTCGAGCTGGTCGCCCAGCGGGCCGACGCGCGTGAGCGCATCCGCTGCCGGGGCGCCCGCGAGCTGGCGGCGGGCGGGCCAGCGGCGGCGCTCGGCGCGGAGGGCGTCGCGGCGCGCGGCCGTGGCGGCCGG
>Ga0070741_10002273_pt1 | contig 52665 bp, 47 predicted proteins | sample Coa_R1_4_FD_66440 | JGI IMG/M metagenome (GOLD analysis project Ga0070741, IMG submission 66440) | Surface soil microbial communities from Centralia Pennsylvania, which are recovering from an underground coalmine fire - Coalmine... | ecosystem: Environmental > Terrestrial > Soil > Unclassified ... | reverse complement strand
GGCAGTGATCGCCGCCGGCGTGTCGAGCCGCGCCGCTACGCCGTCGCTCGCCGCGATCGCCCGGTAGAGCCGCACCATGCCCGCGCCGCAGAGCACGGTCTCGGCGCTCACCCGCTCGCCGTCGCGCTCGATATGCGGCCAGATTTCAAGGTCGCGCCTGGTCACCGGCCCGAGCCCGATATGCCCGCCTTCGCCGGGGACCGGGATCCAGACGCTCCGCGAATGGATGAGCGCCCCGGCGCCGAGGCCGGTGCCCGGCCCGATCACGACGCGCGCGCCGTGCTCGCTCATCTCGCCGCCGCCGATCGGGTCGAGGTCGGAGGGCCGCAGTTGGGGAAGCCCGAGCGACTGCGCCTCGAAGTCGTTGAGGAGGACGACCTCGGCCAGGCCGAAACGGGCGATGGCGCGTTTCGGCTCGACCACCCAGTCGCAGTTGGTGAGCGGCACGCTGTCCCCGACGATCGGGCCGGCGAGCGCCAGCACCGCGGATTTCGGGTTGCACCCGGCCTTGCCGACGACGGCGTCGTCGATCGCGTCGTCGATCGTGGCGAAGTCGGCGGTGTGCACATTGGGGAGCCGCCGCACGACCGCGTCGGCATGCTCGATCAGCGCGAAACGCGCATTGGTTCCGCCGATGTCGCCGATGAGAATCGGGAAGGGCAGATGGTCGAGGAAGCCGGCCACGCCTATTCCTTGATGTAGGGCTTGCCGTCGGCCGCCGGCGGACGGGCTCTCCCGACCAGTCCGGCGACGAGGACGATGGTCGCGATATAGGGCGCCATCGCTAGGAACTCGGACGGGATCGGCGTCTGCAGGATGGCGAGCTTCTGTTGCAGCGAATCGGCGAAGCCGAAGACCAGCGCCGCCAGCAGCGCCCCGACCGGGTGCCAGCGCCCGAAGATCATCGCGGCAAGGCCGATGAAGCCGCGCCCGTTGGTCATGTTGATGTCGAAACGGCCGACCGAGCCGAGCGTGAACCAGGCCCCGGCGAACCCGGCCACCATGCCGCCGATCGTCACGTTGATGTAGCGCGTGCGGTAGACGTCGATGCCGAGCGTGTCGGCGGCTTCCGGATGTTCGCCGACCGCGCGGGCGCGGAGGCCCGAGCGGGTGTGGAACAGGTAGTACGTCGCCCCCGCAATCAGGATGGCGGCGCCGTAGACGAAGAGGTTCTGCTGGAAGAAGACGCGCCCGATGATCGGCAGGTTGCTAAGGAGCGGTATGTCGATGCCGCCAAATATCGGCGCGTTGTTCAACTCGCGGTGCACCGTCAGCACCTGGCTGGTGACGTAGGATGTCAGGCCGAGGGCGAAGAGGTTGATCGCCACGCCCGCGATGATCTGGTCGACGCGGTAGGTGATGACGAGCACGCCGAGGGCCAGTCCCATCAGGCCGCCGACGGCGATGGCGGCCACCAGACCGGGCCAGCCGCCGAGCAGCGAGCCGACGATGGCCCCGGTGAAGGCGCCCGAGAGAAGCATTCCCTCGATGCCGATGTTGACCACCGCGACGCGCTCGCAGAGCGTCCCGACCAGCCCACCGAGCGCGATCGGCACGGCCCGCACGACCGTCGCCTCGAGCATGCCGGTCAGCGAGAACTGCTTTCCCGCCGTCGCCCAGACCAGGAATGTCGTGACCGCCAGGAGCAGGCCGATGCCGAGGAAGATGCTGGAGCGCCGCGCCGCCCCGCGCATGAACTGGCGGAAGCCGAAGAAGGCGAGCACCGCCGCGATGGCGTAGTTGTAGGGAGCCGCCGGCACGACGAGGCTCGGCAGGGTGAACATGTCGCCCGGCAGGGCGAGGCCGAAGGTCGCGTCGCCGGAGGATTGCAGGCCGAAGACCGCCGCCACGACCACCGCCAGCGCCAGAAGCAGCCAGCCGATCACCAGCGTCTGGCGTCGCTTGATGTGGTCGAGGTTGGCCCGGCTGGCCGTTTCGCTCATCGCCATGGCGTCAGGGCCTCGCGGGCTTGTTCTTGCGGAAGGCCCAGGGGAACGCCGCGCGCATCAGCATCGGCGCGGCGACGAAGGCGATGATCAGCGCCTGGATGATCGCGATGAGGTCGATGCGCACGCCGGCCTCCACCTGCATCTGTCGTCCACCGGCGTCGAGCGCGCCGAACAGGATGCCGGCGATGAGGACGCCGGCCGGGTGCGAGCGCCCGAGCAGCGCCACCGCGATGGCGTTGAAGCCGGCGCCGCCCGTAAAACCCGGCGTCGCCCGGCCGAGCACGCCGAGCACCTGGTTGGCTCCGGCGAGGCCGGCGAGGGCTCCTCCGATCGCCATCACCGCGACGATGATCAGGCTCGAGCGCATGCCGGCGTAGCGCGCCGCCGAAGGGTTGAGGCCGCTCGCCCGGAACTCGAAGCCGAGCGTGGTGCGGAAGAGGAGCCAATAGACCAGAAGCACCATCACGAGCGTGATGATGATGCCGGCATTGAGCCGCAGGTTGGGATCGAGCCAGGTCAACAGCTTGGGCAGTTCCGCGCTGGAGAGCACCGACGACGAGACCGGATCGTGGCGCCCCGGCTTCTGGATCGGCGGATTGCGCAGGAGGAAGTTGGTCAGCTGCATGGCGATCAGGTTGAGCATGATCGTGGTGATCACCTCGTGCGCCCCGGTCGTCGCCTTGAGCCAGCCGGGGATGGCGCCCCAGATCGCGCCGGCCGCGATGCCGGCAAGCAGCGCCAGCGGCAGGTGGACGAAGACCGGCAGCCCGGTCAGCGAGAAGCCGACGGTTACCGCCGCCATGCCCCCGGCGATCATCTGGCCCTCGGCGCCGATATTGAACAGGCCAGCGCGGAAGCCGAGCGCGACGCCGAGCGCGGCGAGGGTGATCGGCGCCGCCGCGGTCAGCGTTTCCGAAATGGCGGAGAGCGAACCGAACGAGCCCGTGAAAAGCGCGGCGAAAGCCTGCCCGACGGTCGGCACGCTCACGCCGGTTGCCAGCATCGTCAGCCCGCCGAGGAGGATGGCGAGCGCCACCGCGAGCACCGGCACGATGAGCAGCTGTTCCACGTCGAAGCGGACCGCGCTCGCCCGCGTCAGCGCCGCCTCCTCGGCCGTCTCCTGCCGGATATAGTCGCTCACGCCGCAGCCCCCGCCATTGCCAGGCCGATCGAGCTCCGGCTGACGTTCGCCGCGTCGAACTCGCCCGCGATGCGTCCGCGGAACATCACGAGGACGTGGTCCGACAGCGAGAGGATCTCGTCGAGTTCGGTGGAGACGATGAGCACGCCCACGCCGGCATCGCGCGCCGCGATGATGCGCTTGTGGATGTACTCGATCGAGCCGACGTCGATGCCCCGCGTCGGCTGCGCGGCGATGACCAGCTTCACGTTGCGGCTGAGTTCGCGCGCCACGATCAGCTTCTGCTGGTTGCCGCCGGAGAGGTGGTCGGCGAGGGCGTAGATGGACGGCGTGCGCACGTCGAACTCGATCACGTTCTTGACGCAGACCTTGTGCACCGCCGGCCAGTGCATGGTCAGTCCGGTCGAATACGGCTCGTCGTAGTAGCTGTCGAGAACCATGTTCTCGGCGATGTCGAACTCGCCCACCATGCCGCTGCGGTGGCGGTCCTCCGGCACGTGGGCGATGCCGAGGAGGTGGCGCTCGCGCGCCGAGGCGCGGGTGATGTCCCTGCCGAGGAACGAGACGCTGCCGCGCACGATCGGCCTGAGGCCGGCCAACGCCTCGACCAGCTCGGTCTGTCCGTTGCCCTGAACGCCGGCAACGCCGACGACCTCGCCCTGGCGCACCGTCAGGCTGACGCCGTCCACGGCCAGTTCGTCGCGCTCGTTGGTGACCATCAGGTCGCGCACTTCGAGGAGCGCCGGTCCGGGCCTGGCGGGCCGCTTCTCGACCTGGAAATGGACCGCGCGGCCGACCATCATTTCGGCGAGCTCGGCCTCGGTCGCGGTCTTCGGTTCCGCTTCGCCCACCACCTTGCCGCCGCGCAACACGTTGATCCGGTCCGCGACTTCGAGGACTTCGTGCAGCTTGTGCGTGATGAACACGAGCGCCTTGCCCGCGTCGCGGAGCGACCGCAGGATGCCGAAGAACTCGGTCACCTCCTGCGGCGTCAGAACCGCCGTCGGCTCGTCGAAGATGAGGACGCTCGCCGAGCGGAACAGGACCTTGATGATCTCGACGCGCTGCTGCGTGCCGACCGGCAGTTCCTCGATGATGGCGTCCGGATCGACGTCGAGTCCGTGTTCGGCGCTGATCTTGCGAACCTGCTCGCGCGCCGTGGCGAGGTCGAGGTGATCGAGCGGGCCGACCGGTTCGACGCCGAGGACGACGTTCTCCGCCACGGTGAACACCGGCACCAGCATGAAGTGCTGGTGCACCATGCCGATGCCGGCCCGGATGGCGTCGCCGGCGCTCTCGAAGCGGGTCGGCTTGCCGTCGATGAGGATTTCGCCCTCGTCCGGCCGGTACAGGCCCGAGAGCACGTTCATCAGCGTCGATTTGCCGGCGCCGTTTTCGCCGAGCAGGCCGAGGACCTCGCCGGCGCGGATCTTGAGGCTGATGTTGTTGTTGGCGACCAGGTCGCCGAACCGCTTGGTGATGCCGCGGAGTTCGATATCCAAGAGCTGGCGTCCCCGAATCCCTCTCGGCTCTGCGTGTCCCGAGGCCCCCGTCCGGCGAGGCAACCCGCCGGATCCTCGCGATCCGGCGGGCCCTCCAGTGGTCTTTTCGGCTGCGCCGCCTACATTCCCCCGACCTTGATCGATCCGTCGATGATCCCGGCCTTGATCTTCTCGATCTCGGCCTTGAGGTCGGCCGGCACGGCCGCGTCGAGGTCGTGGAACGGCGCCAGCGCGACGCCGCCGCTCTTCAGGTCGCCGACGATGACGCCGGGCTTGAAGGTTCCCTTGAACGCCTCGGTGACCGCCTCCTTGGTGGTCGAGTCGACGCGCTTCAGGACTGAGGTCAGGAACACGGCCTTGTGGTCGGGGTCGGTGGCGTACTGGTCAGTATCGACGCCGATTACCTTGAGCTTGTCGGCGCCAAGTTCCATGGCGAGCGCCGCCGGGCCCTGTCCGACCTTGCCGGCGACCGGCAGGATGATGTCGGCGCCCTCGTCATTCATGCTCTTGGCGATGTCCTTGCCCTTGTCGATCGAGCTGAAGTCGCCGACGAACACGCCGTCCTTCTTGGCCGGGTCCCAGCCGAGAACCTTTACCTTCGCGCCCTTCTGCTTGTTGTAGTACTCGGCGCCCCACACGAAGCCGTCCATGAAGTCGGTCACCGGGCCGCCGATGTTGATGCCGCCGAACGTGCCGAGCACGCCGGTCTTGCTCATGCCTGCCGCCAGGTAGCCGGCGAGGAATGCCGCCTGGTTGGTCGCATAGACCTGGCCGAGCACGTTCGGGATCGGCGGGTCGTAGGCATAGTCGACGATCGTGAACTTGATGTCCTTGTTGGCCTCTGCCGCCGCCTTGGTGGCATCGCCGAGCAGGAAGCCGACGGTGACGATGACGTCGCACTTGGCCTTGGCGAAGGAGTTGAGGTTCGGGACGTAGTCCGTCTCGGCCTTCGATTCCAGAAGCTTGGTCTGGAAGCCGCCTTCCTTGGCGGCGTCCTGCACGCCCTGCCACGTGTACTGGTTGAAGCCCTTGTCGTCGACGCCGCCGGTATCGGTCACGGCGCACGCCAGAAATGCCCAGGCCGGTGCAGCCGTGCCAATGGCGGCCGCGGCGGCAAAAGCGGCAAGGGTCGTCGTCAGAGTTCTTGCTTTCAAAATTGCCTCCATCATGAACCACGGAACTCCGGGAAATCGCCCCGGAGCGTGAGTAGCCAAAATCTCCTGCCCGGCCGTTCGCGGCATGCTTCCGGGGCTCGGAAAGGGCCGTGCGGCAAGGCGATTTCCTAACCTTGCATTTCCTTTTGTCATCGTCGAGGGGGCCTCGGCTTGACGCCGCGCCGCCGCCCCGGCTTGATCGGCACTGATGGGGGGCTGGAAACGCGGATGGATCGCGAGCTTTTCGAGGCGGCGAAGCGGGCGCGGGAGAAGGCGCACGCGCCCTATTCGCGCTTCCAGGTCGGCGCTGCCATCCGCACACTTGCCGGCACCGTCCATACCGGCTGCAACGTCGAGAACGCGTCCTTCCCGGAGGGCTGGTGCGGCGAGACGTCGGCGATCGCCGCGATGATCGGGGCAAGCGGCGCTGCGCCGGGCCGCCGGATCGCCGCCATCGCCGTGGTCGCGGCGCGCATCGACGGCAACCTGACGACGCCCTGCGGCGGCTGCCGGCAGCGCATCGCCGAGTTCGCCGGGCCGGACACGCCGGTTCACGTCTTCGACCTCGACGGCGAAGGACGGAGCTTCACGCTGGCCGAGCTTCTCCCCGCGGCCTTCTATCTGGCGCAGAAGCCATGAGCGGCGGCGAGGCCGAGCTTGCTGCGCGGCTGATCCGCTCGCGGCGCGACCTGAAGTTCGAAGTGGGCATGATCCTCGGCTCCGGCCTCGGCGCCCTGGCCGAGGCCGTCGCCGATGCGGTGCGCATCCCCTACGAACGGCTCCCCGGCTTTCCCGGCTCGACCGTCTCCTCGCATCGCGCCGAGGTCGTCGCCGGCACCATCGAAGGCGTGCCGGTCATCGTCTTCGCCGGCCGCGCGCACTACTACGAGACCGGCAATCCGGCCGCGATGCGCGGACCGATCGCCACCCTTGCCGCGCTCGGCGCCGATTCATTGCTCATCACCAACGCCGCCGGCTCGCTTCGCACCGACGTCGGGCCGGGCGAGATCATGCTCATCACCGACCACATCGCCTTCTCCGGGATCAATCCGCTGATCGGCGAGAAGGGCGATGGCCGCTTCGTCGGCATGACCGCCGCCTACGACCGCGAGCTGCGCGCCGAGATCCTCGGCGCCGCGGAACAGGAGGGCGTCGCGCTCGGCACCGGCGTCTACATGTGGTTCTCCGGCCCGTCCTTCGAGACGCCCGCCGAGATCAAGGTCGCACGCCTTCTCGGCGCCGATGCGGTCGGCATGTCGACCGTGCCGGAGGTGATCCTCGCCCGGTTCTTCGGGCTCCGCGTCGCCGCCGTCTCGACCATCACCAACTTCGCCGCCGGCATGACCGGCGCCGAGCTGTCGCACGAGGAGACCAAGGCCCTGGCGCCGATCGGCGCGGCCAAGCTCGAACGGGTCGTCCGCCGCTACCTCCGCCGCCGCGCCCAGCATCGGCTGCGTCGCTGATGCTGCCGCAGGAGGTCATCCGCAGGAAGCGCGACGGCGGGACGCTTACCGCCGGGGAGATCGCCTTCATGGTCGAGGGCCTGACCGCCGGCTCGGTCAGCGAAGGCCAGGTCGCGGCGCTCGCGATGGCGATCTTCATCCGGGGCATGGAGCGCAACGAGGCGGTGGCGCTGACCCTGGCGATGCGCGATTCCGGCACGGTGCTCGACTGGTCCGACATGCCCGGCCCGGTCGTTGACAAGCACTCGACCGGCGGCATCGGCGACAATGTCTCGCTGATGCTCGCTCCGGCGCTCGCCGCCTGCGGCTGCTACATCCCGATGATTTCCGGCCGCGGCCTCGGCCACACCGGCGGCACCCTCGACAAGCTCGACGCGATTCCGGGCTATGTCTCGGTCCCCGATCTCGCCCGGCTCCGCAAGACCGTGTCCGAAGTCGGCTGCGCCATCATCGGCCAGACCGCCGACCTCGCGCCCGCCGACCGCCGCCTCTATGCCATCCGTGACGTGACCGCGACCGTCGAGTCGATCCCGCTCATCACCGCCTCGATCCTGTCGAAGAAGCTCGCCGCCGGACTGCAGGCGCTGGTGCTCGACGTGAAGACCGGTAACGGCGCCTTCATGCAGTCGCTCGCCGATTCCCGTGCCCTGGCGGAAAATCTGGTCAGCGTCGCCAATGGCGCCGGCCTGAGGACGAGCGCCCTCATTACCGACATGAACGAGCCGCTGGCCTCCGCCGCCGGCAATGCGGTGGAAGTCCGGAACGCCATCGACTTCCTCACCGGCAAGGAGGCCGACGTCCGCCTCTACCGCGCCACCACCGCGCTCGCGGCGGAGCTCCTGGTGCTCGCCGGGGTCGACGACGAACGCGGCGCGGCCATGAAGATCGAGGCGGCGTTCGAGTCGGGGAAGGCGGCGGAGAAGTTCGCCGCCATGGTCGTGGCGCTCGGCGGTCCGGCGGACCTCATCGAACATCCCGAGCGTCATCTGCCGAAGGCGCCGGTGATCCGCGCGGTGAAGGCAGAGAAGGCCGGCTTCGTCTCGGCGATCGACACGCGGGCGATCGGGCTTGCCGTCGTGGAACTGGGCGGCGGCCGCCGCCGCGCCGAGGACAGGATCGACCCGTCCGTCGGATTCACCGGGCTCGCCCCGCTTGCCGCAAAGGTCGCACCGGGCGATCCGCTTGCCCTCGTCCATGCCCGGAGCGATGCCGATGCCGACCGCGCCGCCGAAGCGATCCGCAATGCCTACGGGCTCGGCGAGGAGATTCCCGGCCGCCGCACGATCTGGGAAAGGATCGGGCCGAACTAGGCCCCGGCTACATCTTCCGGAAACGCACCCGGGCGCTCCGCTCGATCGCGGCGACCGCCAGCTTGTCGAGTTCCAGCCGGTCGCGCAGCATCTGCAGGAAGCGCAGTTCCTCCTGCTCGACATGCAGGTCCGCCGCCGCCACTTCGATGGCGAGCGCGTAGGCCGTCTCGTGAAGGCGTGGAGGGAGCGCGGTGGCGATGACGTCGAGGATCTCGTCGATCCCGTCCTCGTGCTGGAGGAGGGCGCTGCAGGCGTCGGCCGCCGCGCCCAGCCGCTCGTGCGGGAAGTCGCGGAAGGCGGGCAGCGTTTTCACGATGTCGCCGATCTTCATCAGTTCGCTGTCGCTGAGCCGGCGGTCGGCCGCGGCCACCGTCACCATGGCGTAGATCAGCGCGTCGTGCGCCGAGATGGCTTTCGCCGGCTTGTTCATGGCCGTTCCTGGCTGGTCCGAAGAAATGCGCGCGGAACCTATGGCTTCGCCGCCCGGCGCGCAAGCAGCGGCGTTGACGGCGGCGGGCCGCCTTTCTAGGGTCCGCCCGCCCCGACAAAGCCGGAATCCCCTCACCTTGTCAGCGACGCTGCCCGTCCTTGAAGTCTCGCCCGCACTCCTTGAGGCGGCGCGGCGCTCGAAAGCCTGGCCGTTCGAGGAAGCGCAGAAGATCGTGGCCCGCATCGCCCGCCGCGGCGGCGCCCCGCGCGAGATCGTCTTCGAGACCGGCTACGGCCCCTCGGGCCTGCCCCATATCGGCACGTTCGGCGAGGTGGCGCGCACGACCATGGTGCGGACCGCCTTCCGGCTCCTCACCGAGGACCGCATTCCCACGCGCCTCATCTGCTTCTCCGACGACCTCGACGGCCTCCGGAAGGTCCCCGACAACGTGCCCAACCGCGAGGCGATGGCGAGGTACCTCAACCAGCCGCTCACCCGCGTTCCCGATCCTTTCGGCGAATACGAGAGTTTCGGCGCGGGCAACAATGCGCGGCTCCGGAAATTCCTCGACCGTTTCGGTTTCGCCTACGAATTCATGAGCGCGACCGAGACCTACCGCTCGGGCCGCTTCGACGGGATGCTGCTGCGCATGCTCGCCGAGTACAACGAGGTGATGGCGATCATGCTGCCGTCGCTGCGCGAGGAGCGCCAGCAGACCTATTCGCCGTTCCTGCCGATCAGCCCGACCACCGGGGCCGTGCTGCAGGTGCCGATCCTCGAGCGCAACGTTGCCGGCGGCACCATCGTCTACCGCGATCCCGACAGCGGGACGCTGGCCGAGGTGCCGGTCACCGGCGGCCGCGTCAAGTGCCAGTGGAAGGCGGACTGGGCGCTCCGCTGGGCGGCGCTCGGCGTCGATTACGAAATGTCCGGCAAGGACCTCATCGATTCGGTGAAGCTTTCCTCGCAGATCTGCCGCGTGCTCGGCGCCGAGCCGCCGGAATCGCTGAACTACGAACTGTTCCTCGACGAGAAGGGCCAGAAGATATCGAAGTCGAAGGGGAACGGCCTGACCATCGACGAGTGGCTCGCCTACGCCACCCCCGAAAGCCTCGCGCTCTACATGTTCCAGAAGCCGAAGGCGGCGAAGAAGCTCTATTTCGACGTCATCCCGAAGGCGGTCGACGAGTACTTCACGTTCCTCGCCGCCTTTCCCGGCCAGAACGAGGACCAGCGCCTCGGCAACCCGGTCTGGCACATCCATTCCGGCAGGCCGCCGGCCATCGACCTGCCGGTCAGCTACGGCATGCTTCTCAACCTGGCCAGCGCCTCGAACGCGCATGACCGGGGCGTGCTCTGGGGCTTCATCCTGCGCCACGTCGAGGGAGTGACGCCGGAAACCCACCCGAAGCTCGACGAACTGGTCGGCTACGCCGTGCGCTACTACAAGGATTTCGTCGAGCCGACGAAGGTCTTCCACGCGCCCGACGATGTCGAACGCCAGGCGCTGGAGGGGCTCGACCGCAAGCTCGGTGCGCTTCCCGCCGACGCCGACGCCGAGACCATCCAGCACGCCGTCCTCGACGTTGCCCGCGCCGTCCCGCGCTTCCAGGACCCGGCCCGGCAGGGCCCGGACGGCGGCCCCGGCGTCTCGCTCGCCTGGTTCTCGACGCTCTACCGCATCCTTCTCGGGCAGGAGCGGGGGCCGCGCTTCGGCTCGTTCGTGGCGATCTACGGCATTCCCGAGACGCGCGCGCTGATCGGGCGGGCGCTCGCCGGCGAACTGGTCGCCTCCTAGGCGGGCGGCTTCGCCGGGCAGTCGGCGGGCGGCGTCTCGCCCCGCCAGAGTCCGAGGCGGGCGCAGCGCGCCGTCTGCGAGGCTTTCCGGTATTCCTCCGGCGCCCCGTCCGCCGGTTTCGCCCAGCCGGTGGCCAAGAGCCACAGCCCGATGTCGGTCTTGCCGACCCGGCAGGGAACGGTGAGCGGCCTCGCCGGGTCGTCCGAGCGGAACCAGCACTCGACCGGCCGGCCGAGCAGAAAGCGGCGGAGCGCGGCGAGCGCCGCTTCGCCGCACGGCCATTCGGTGCCGTCGGCGAGCCTGCAGGTCGTCTGCCGCGGATCGGCGACGACGCCCGCCACGTCGATCTGGCGGTCGGCGACCACGAACGTCGCCGCGTCGGTGGTCATCGGCAGGATGAACTTGTGCCAGCGCTCGGCGATAGGCGGCGGCGGCGCGACCGGCTCGCGGACGAGCGGGCCGCTTCCCGCCGGGGCGGGCGTGAAACCCGGCGGCGTCACGTCGCGGCTGGGCGGCGGGACGATGTCCGGCGCCGGTTCCTGCGCGGCGAGCGGCGCGGCTCCCGCGAGGACGAGGAGAGCGGCCGCCATGATCGCACCGCGCCGTCCTACTGGCTTGCCCAGATGATCCGCCCGAGCCATTCGATGTCGCCGGCCGGGATGGTCCGTCCGGGATGCGCCGGATTGAGCGAGGCGACCTCGACCTGCTTCAGGGTCTTCCGCTGCAGGACCTTGGCCATCACCTCGCCGTCGCGCGTCTTCAGCACGATCCGGTCGCCGCGCCGCACCTGCGCGTCGCGGGCAACGATCAGGCGGTCGCCGTCGCGGTAGAGCGGCAGCATCGAGTCGCCGGTGACTTCGAGGGCAAAGACGTTCTCGGTCGTGCCGGGAAACTCGACCTCGTCCCAGCCCTGTCCGGCAGGGTAGCCGGCATCGTCGAAGAAGCCGCCGGCCCCCGCCTGGGCGAGGCCGAGGAGCGGCACCGGCCGGAACGCGACCGGCCGCCCGCGCCCGCCCGCTTCGAGGCCGAGGAAGGCTTCCAGCCCGGTCGCCGTCGCTTCGAGAATCTTCGAAATGCTCTCGGTCGAGGGCCAGCGCGGCCGCCCGTCGGTCGAGGTCCGCTTCGAGCGGTTGAACGTCGTCGGGTCGAGCCCGGCGCGCCGGGCGAGGCCGGACGGGCTGAGCCGGTTGCGCTCCGCGAGGCGGTCGATCGCCTGCCAGATGCGGTCATGGGACAGCACGAGGACCCCTCCCTGCCGTGCCCCAGAGGAATAAATACCTGTCTGGATTAGCCCCGCTACGGGTCGCTGTCCAGTGCCCGCGGCGGTCAAACCGCCTCCCGTCTCAACCTCTGGTTTAGCGACGCTCTCCCGACTCGTTCCGCGACGGGGTCGTTCGGCGGCAACCTTTTGGTCAGTCTTGTTACCGAAGTTTTGTCGCGGCCTCAGTACGTTAACCCTCTGTTTACCATGTTGGCCGAAGTCTCCGGCAATGCCGGAAGGGGCACCGATTCCCTGCCGATTCGGAAGGGTTCGGGGCCGGCAGAACGGCCGCTACCGGCGGCGCGTCGCGGCAGCGGGGTCAACGCAATGAAATCCGTCACGAATTCGGTTCTGGACAATCTCGACCGGGAGACGCGCGAGGCAGCCCTGGCGGCCGCCCGGCGCGCCGGGGTGCCGGTCAACGACTGGTTGAGCGGCGGCCGCTCCCGCCGCGAGCCGGAACCGGGCAGGCAGTCCTATGCCCGGCCCGAGGCGCCGCCTGCCCGGGACGAGGAACTCCAGTCGCTGGCGGGCGCCATCGCCCGCCTGACCAGCCGCATCCGCAGCATGGGACAGGATGCCCGCAGCACGATTTCGGGCCTCAAGGACCGCCTCGACGAGATCGAGGACAATCTCGGCCGCATCCCCGAATCCGAGATCCGCGACGGCAGCGGCAGCCGGTCGCTCCGCGGCGTCTCGGCCATGGTCGACCAGCTCTCGCGCGAACTCGACAATGCCGACGAGACCGCCCGCTCGACCATCGAGGGCCTGCGTTCCCGCGTCGGCGCATCCGGCCGCCGCGACGCGCCGCGGCCCGATCCGCGCGACGAGCAGATCGGCCAGGCGATCCGCTCGCTCGACCAGCGCATCGCCGCCATGGCCGACCGCCTGCGCCGGCCGGCGGCCGAGGACCAGGACCGCAGCCGCAAGCTCGATGCGCTCCGCGACCGGCTGGACGGTCTGCTTGCCCGCAACGCCGAGCCGCGCCCCGGTACCCGCCAGCTCGACAGCACGCTCGAAGTCCTCGAACGCCGCATCGACGAGGCGAAGGCGCAGATCGCCGCGCCGGCCGCCGTGGCGGAAGACGAGCGCATGCGCCGCCTCGAAGCGAGCCTTGCCGGCATCGTCAGCCGTATCGCCGAGCCGCCGCCGCCCGAGCGCCACCCCGAGGACGATGAGCGCATCCAGCGCATCGAAGGCCGCCTCCACCAGATCAGCGGCCGTCTTGCCGAACCGCCGCCGCCGCCCCCGCCACCGCGCCGCAGCCTCGAAGACGAGGAGCAGATGCGGCGGATCGAAAGCCAGCTCCACGAGATCAACAGCCGCATCGCCGACCTGCCGCCGCCGCCCCCGCCTTCGCCCCGCCGCACGCGCGACGAGGAGGAGCAAATGCGCCGCATCGAGGGCCGGCTCCTCGAAATCAACAGCCGCCTCGGCGACCCGCCGGCGCCGGCCCGGCTTTCCTACGAGGATGCCGAGCGCGTCCGCCGCATCGAGGAGCGCCTCGACGAGGTCGCGGCGCGGCTTGCCGCGCCGCCGCCGCCCCCGCCGCCCAATCCGGCGCTCCGCCACATGGAGGAGCTGACCGCGGCGATTGCCGAGATCGCCACCCGCCAGAAGTCGCTCGACGACCGCGTCGAGACGCAGGCGATCCGCAAGGACCAGCGCACCATCGCCGAATCGATCGCCGCGATTCGCGCCGATCTCGCCGGCCTTGCCTCGCGCATCGCCGATCTCGGCCATGCCGGGATCGAGGAGGAGCAGCTTTTCCGCGATCTCTCCCGCCGCATCGAGGTGATCGCGGCCGAGGGTCCGGTCGACCGCGCCATCCTTTCCGAGATCCGCCACGAGCTGGAAATGATCCGCGCCGCCAGCGAGAGCGGCGCCCGCGAGGATACGCTGCGCAGCCGCCTCGACGACCTTGCCCGCACGATGCCCGAGCGCGCCCATCTCAATGCGCTCGGCGACGAGCTCGCCGCCATCCGGCATGCGCTCGAGTCCGCCGACAGCGCCCGCGCCATCGCCCGCCTCGAAATGCGCGTCACCGAACTCGCCCGCGCCGTCGATCTCGGCGTCAATGCCCGCGGCGCCTCGATCGACGCCGGCAGCGCCGCCGTCGCCGCCGGCCTCACGGACGTGCGCCGCGCGCTCGACGACCTCATCAACGAGAGCCACCGCGAGCGCCCCGACCGCGTCGGTCCGGCGATCGCCGAGGTAGCCGGCGGCGTCGCCGAAATCCGCGCCGCGGTCGATGAACTCGCCGTCGCGGTACGCGCCGCCGATCCGTCGGGGCGGGTGCTGACCGGCCTCTCCGCGACGCTCGCCGACATGCGCCGCTCGATCGACGACCTGACCGTCGCCACCCGCGAAGCCCAGCCCGGCGAGTCGATGATGGCGAACCTCGCCACCGGCTTCTCCGATCTGCGCGCCGCGATCGACGACCTCGCCGCCTTCAGCCGCCGCAACGACCCGGCCGCCACCGTGCTCGCCGGCCTCTCCGGCACGCTGGCCGGCATCCGCGCTTCGGTCGAGGGCCTCGCCGACACGGTGCGCCGCAGCGATCCGGCGGGCGCCGTGATCTCCGGCCTTTCCGGCAGCCTCGCCGACATCCGCACCGCGATCGACGGCCTGGCCGCGCTCACCCGCCAAGCCGATCCGGCGCCGGCGGTGATCAAGGGCCTCTCCGGCAGCCTCATCGACATCCGCATGGCGATCGACGAACTGGCCGCCAGCAACCGGGCCGCCGCCCCGGCGGCGCTGCCCGCCGAACTCACCGAGGCGATCGGCGACATCCGCCGGCGGATCGAGGAGATCGCCGCCGCGCCGAAGCACGAAATCAGCCCGTCCACCGCCGCCGCCAATGCCGCGGTCGCCGGTCTTTCGGCGAGCCTTGCCGATATCCGCGGCGCCATCGAGGACCTCGCCGTCACCGGCAAGTATTCCGGTTCGGGCTCGGCCAATGCCGCCGTCGCCAGCCTCGCCATCAATCTCGACGAGATCCGCACCGCCATCGACGCGCACGAGGCCGCCGCCCGCCGCGCCGAGGAGGCGGCCATCGCCCGCCTCGAAGGCCGCCTCGACGAGATCGCCGGACGGATCGACGGCGTCCTCGGCCTCGCCGCCCCGGCCGAAGTCGTCAACGGCCTGCACGACCGCCTCGAAGCCCTGGTCGACCGGCTCGACCGGGCAACCGGCGATGCCGCCCGGCCGGCGGTCCTCGACGACATCCTCAACGAGATCGCCGCCATCCGGCAGGAGATCGGTTACCGCGAAGTGCCGCGCGTCGATCACCTCGAGGACCAGATCCGCGACCTCGCCAGCCGCATGGAGGAGGTCGCCCGGCCGGACGCCGAGGCGCGGCAGATAGCCGACCTCGAAGCGCAGGTCGCGCGGCTTGCCGCCGAGCTCGAAAATGCGCTGCCGCGCTCGGCCGCGCTCGAACAGGTCGAGGCCAACCTCGCCCGTCTGCAGTCGCACCTCGCCGAGAATCGCGGCGAGTCGATCGAGGCCGCCCGCGACGCCGCCCGCAATGCCGTGCGCGAACTGGCCGGCGACAGCCTCGACCGCGAACTCGTCCGGTCGCTCCGCGCCGACCTCGATCACCTCCGCTCCGCCGCCGGCGACATCGATGAGCGGACGAAGGGAACGATCAGCGCATTGCAGGGCGCGCTCAACACGATCGTCGACCGGCTGAGCCGGATCGAGGCGGCCGAGGGTGCGGGGAAGGCCCGCCCGGCGGTGGCGCCGATCCCGACGCTGGCCGCCGCTACTGCCGCCTCGTCCGCGGCCGATAGCACCCGCCGCCAGCCCGGCGGGCCGGAAGCCTCGATCCGCGAGCGCCGCGGCGACTTCATCACCGCCGCCCGCCGCGCCGCGCAGGCGGCCGCCGCGGAAGCCGCCGGCGGCACGCGCGAGGCCCCCGCCGAAGGCGCGCCCGCGGCCCGCCCGGGCGCCTTCGCCCGCATCGGCCAGGCGATCCGCAACCGCAAGAAGCCGCTACTCCTTGCCGCCGCCGCGGTGGTGCTGGCGATCGGCGCCATCCACCTCTTCGGCCCGCCGCTCCTCGAGGGCAAGGACCGGACGGTGACCGCCGCCGCCAAGGCCCCGACCGCGGTCGTCGCCGCGATCGCGCCCGCCACGCCGGTTGAAGCGGCGAGGCCGTCGCCGGCGGCCGTCGCCGCCGCCGATCCCGCCCCGCGGGTTGCCGATCCGGCGCTGGTCCCGCCGACCGCCGGCTGGGTGGCGGCAGCCACGCCCGGTCCTGTCGCCGCAAAGTTCGGCGACGGCACCGTCCCGCCCGCCGCCGGCAGCTTCAAGGCTGCCGATGCGGCGCCCGCGCCCGGTGCGGCGCCGCCGCCGGTGCCCGAGCCGGCGCCGCTCCCCTCCGCGACCGTCGCCGCCGACGATGCCGGGACGCCCGCCGCGATTCCCGCGGTCGCCACCACCCCGGCTGCTGCCGGGCCGGCCGCGATCGGCTCGGAGAAGCTCCGCGCCGCCGCCGCTGCCGGCGACCCGGCCGCCGCTTTCGAGATCGCCACCCGCTACGCCGAGGGCCGCGACGTCGGCCAGAACCTCGCTACCGCGGCGGAGTGGTATAAGCGCGCCGCCGAGGGGGGCATCGCGGTGGCCCAGTACCGCCTCGGCAGCCTCTATGAGCGCGGCCAGGGCGTTCCCAAGGACCTCACCGCCGCGGTCAACTGGTACCAGCGCGCCGCCGACCAGGGCAATGTCGGCGCCATGCACAATCTCGCGGTGCTGATGAGCGAGGGTGTCGACGGCCCGCCCGACCCGGCCAAGGCGCTCGAATGGTTCCTCGCCGCCGGCAATTACGGCGTCAAGGACAGCCAGTACAATCTCGGCGTCATCTTCGCGCGCGGCATCGGCCACGACCGCGACCTCGTCGAGTCCTACAAGTGGTTCGCGATCGCCGCCGCGCAGGGCGACACCGACGCCGCCGGGCGCCGCGACGAGGTCGGCGCCATGCTCGATGCCGACCAGCTCGCCAAGGCCCGCGCCGCGGTTGCCGCGTGGAAGCCGAAGACCCCGATCCAGGAAGCCAACGGCGTCACCACGCCGGACGGCGGCTGGGACGACGGCGACGGCATCACCGACAGCGACCGCATGGCGCTGGTGAAGAAGATCCAGTCGCTGCTCGCCGAGAACGGCTATGACCCGGGGCCCGCCGACGGCGTCTCCGGGCCGAAGACGAAGGAGGCGGTGAAGGCCTTCCAGCGCAACATCGGGGTCGCCGCCACCGGCGAAATCGATGGCAGTCTGGTGACGGCGCTGGCCTCGAAGAACTGATCCCCGAGCGCGGGCCGGAAGCCAGGCGTCCGGCCCGTGCCCGCGGCGGCTTGCGTTGACAGCCGTTCGCACCGGGCGCTTTATCGACGGGCAGCTTTGACGGCGCGCCGGACGAGGGCGCGCTGCCTCATTTCACGTAATCGGCCGTGCTGATCTATCTCCCCATCGCCGAACTGTCGGTGAACATGCTGATCATCTTCGGCATGGGGGCGGCGGTCGGCTTCCTCTCCGGTCTTTTCGGCGTCGGCGGCGGGTTCCTGCTGACCCCGCTCCTCATCTTCTCCGGCGTCCCGCCGGTTGTCTCGGTGGCGACGGTCGCCAGCCAGATCGTCGCCTCGTCGGCCTCGGCGGCGCTGTCCTACTGGCGGCGCCAGCTGATCGACGGCAAGCTCTCCATCTTCCTGATGGCCTCGGGCGTCGTCGGCACACTCATCGGCGTCGTCGTCTTCAATGCCCTCCGCGATCTCGGCCAGCTCGATCTCATCGTCGCCATCGCCTACGTCACCTTCCTCGGCACGGTCGGGGGGCTGATGCTGAACGAGGCGATCCGCGCCATCGTCAATTCACGCGCCGGGCGCCCGGCGCCGCTCCGCCGCCCCGGCCAGCATTCCTGGGTGCACGGACTGCCGCTCAAGGTGCGCTTCAAGAAATCCCGGCTCTATGTCAGCGCCATTCCGGTGATCGGGCTCGGCGTCGGTATCGGCTTTCTCGGCGCGCTGCTCGGCATCGGCGGCGGCTTCATCATGGTGCCGGCGCTGATCTATCTGCTCCGCGTCCCGGCCAATCTCGTCGTCGGCACCTCGCTCGTCCAGATCGTCGCGACCATGTCGGTGGCGACGATCCTGCATGCGGTCACCAACCAGTCCGTCGATGCGGTGCTGGCGGTGATCCTGATGGTCGGCGGCGTCATCGGCGCGCAGTTCGGCGCCCGCATCGGCCAGAACATCCGCGGCGACCAGCTCCGCGCGCTCCTGGCGCTGGTCATCCTGGCGGTGGCGATCCGCTTCCTTGCCGGCCTCGTCGCCGTCCCCGACGAGCGCTATTCGCTGGCGATCATCGCCGGCGGCGCCCCGTGATCCGGCCGGCCGCCCTTGCCCTGGCGCTCGTCGCGACGGCCGGCGCCGCCCGCGCCGAGCAGCTCCAGGTTTCGCTTTCGACCGACTCGGTGAAGATCGATTCCAACTTCACCGGCGCCACCATCACCGTCTTCGGCATCATCACCCGCGACGCGACCACCGTCTCGCGCCCCGGGGGCTACCAGATCGCCGTCGTCGTCCGCGGCCCGCCGGAAACCGCGGTCGCCCGCCGCAAGGACCGTTTCGTCGCGATCTGGGCGAACGGCGCCTCGGAGACGTTCACCGAGGTCCCTTCCTTCTACGCCGTCGATACCTCGGCGCCGCTCGACCAGGTCGCGGTGCAGCCGCTGCTCAGCCGCTACGGCATCGGCTTCGGCAATCTCGCGATCCCCGCGGAGAACACTTCCTACCGTCCGGAGGCGACCGCCGAGTTCCGCGACGCCTATCTTCGCCTGAAGTCGCAGAGCCTCCTCTATGCCGAGCGGATCGGCGGCGTGTCTTTTCTCGCCGACTCGGTGTTCCGCTCGAACCTGCTGATTCCCGCCAACGTTCCGGTCGGCCGCTACACGATCACCGCCTACCTCTTTTCCGGCGGCACGCTGCTCGCCTCCGGCGGCGGTTCGCTCGACGTCAGCAAGGAGGGCTTCGAGCAGTACATGTCGACCGCGGCGCGGAGCCAGCCCTTCATCTACGGCCTTGCCTGCATTGCGCTGGCGCTGTTCACCGGCTGGCTCGCCGGCGTGATCTTCCGCCGCGACTAGTCCGGCCTCAGCAGGCGCGGCGCCACCGCATAGACGCGGCCCTCGCCGAGAAGAAAGGCCCGGAACGTCGCCGGCGCGAACAGGCCGGCAAAGGCCCGGTCGAGAACGTTGAGCCCGCCCGCATAGGCGCCGAAGGCCGGCAGGACCAGCCGGTAGCCGTCGCCGGCAAAGCAGCGGCGGCGCACGGAGCGCCCGTTGCCGGCAACCCGCGCCGCCGGGTGGAGATGCCCGGCGACCTCGCCGTGCGTGCCGTCCGCCACCGGCGCGTGCCGGAAGGTGAGGGGACCGGCGGCGAACGTTTCGACGAACGTCCCGGCGAGCCCGTGCGGCCGCGGGTCGTGGTTGCCCGCGATCCAGATCCAGTCGCGCCCGCGCTGCAGTGCCGCGAGGCTGTCGCGGTCGCGCGCCGAGAGCCGCGCCGGTCCGTCATCGTCATGGAAGCTGTCGCCGAGCGCCACAACCAGGCGCGGGTTGAGCCGCGCGACGAGCATTGCCAGCCGCGCCAGCGTCTCGCCGGTATCGTAGGGCGGCAGCATCTGGCCGCGCCGCGCGAAGGACGAGCCCTTTTCGAGGTGCAGGTCGGCGACCGCGAGAAGGCCCGGATCGGCCCACCACAGCGCCCCTTCCGGGAAGGCTTCGAGAACGACTCCGGCGACCGCGACCAATGCCGGTTTCGCCTCAGCCCCCGCCGCCGCCCGCAGTGCTTCCGCCATCCCCCATCGCCTCTCTGACCAGGTCGTCCGCCGCTTCCCGGAGCACGTCCTCCTGCGCCTCGCCGACGATCGCTTCCTTGCCGATATCGAGCATGATCGGCACGGCGAGCGGCGAGATGCGGTCGAGGCGCTGGTGGACGATCTTCCCCTTGATTCGCTTCAGCATATCGCCGAGGCGTCCGATGTCGAGGAGCCCGGTCGCCGCGTCCGCCCAGGTCGCCCGCATGAGGATATGGTCGGGCTCGTGGCGGCGGAGCACGTCATAGACGAGGTCGGTCGAGATCGTCACCTGCCGCCCGCTCTTTTCCTTGCCGGGATGCCGCTTCTCGACGAGGCCGGCGATGAGCGCCGCATTCCGGAACATGCGCTTGAGGAGGTACGTGTCGGCCATCCAGGCATCGAGATCGTCGCCGAGCATGTCCTCGTCGAAGAGGGCAGGCAGGCTGGGCTCCTTAGCCGCGAAGGCCGCGCCGAGGTCGCGGAGCCCCCAGACGCCGAGCGCATAGTCGCTGGCGACGAACCCGGTTGGCCTGAGCCGCGCGCGCTCCAGCCGGCGGGTCAAAAGCATGCCGAGCGTCTGGTGCGCCAGCCGTCCCTCGAACGGGTAGGCGACCATGAAGAAGCGGTTGCCGCGCGGGAACGTTTCGATCAGCAGTTCCTGCCGCTTTGGGATGCGCGAGCGCTCCTTCTGCAGTTCGAGCCACGAGGAGACCTGCTCCGGCAGCCGGCTCCATTCTTTCTCCTCGGCGACGAGCCGCCGCACGCCGTCGGCGAGGTAGGTGGAGAGCGGGAACTTGCCGCCGGCATAGACCGGGATTTTCGGCGCCTCGTCGGCGGTGCGCGTCGCGATCGCCTCGTTTTCGCGCACGCCCTCGAAGCGGAGGACATGCCCGGCGAAGAGGAACGTGTCGCCGACCGCGAGCGTCTCGATGAAATATTCCTCGATCCGCCCGACCACCCGCCCGCCCCGCCCGCTCAAGCCCTGTGCCGCCGTGCGCGCGATCCGCACGTTGAGGAGCGTCGATTCGATGATCGTGCCTACATTGAGCCGGTATTGCTGCGCTACCATGGGGTTGGCGATGCGCCAGAGTCCATCGGCGCCGCGCCGGATCTTGGCGAAACGCTCGTAGGTCTTCAGCGCATAGCCGCCGGTTGCGACGAACTCGATCACCCGGTCGAAGGTCGCCCGGTCGAGCTTGCGGTAGGGATAGGCGGAAGTGACCTCGCGGTAGAGCGCGTCCGCGTCGAACGGCGCCGAGCAAGCCATGCCGAGGACGTGCTGCGCCAGCACGTCGAGGGCGCCGGCGCGGATCGGCGGCGTGTCCTGCGCCCCGAGATAATTGGCATCGAGCGCCGCCCGGCATTCCAGCACCTCGAACCGGTTCGCCGGCACCAGGTAGGCCTTCGACGGCTCGTCGAGCCGGTGGTTGGCGCGGCCGATCCGCTGCGCCAGCCGGCTCGCCCCCTTCGGCGCGCCGACATTCATCACCAGGTCGACGTCGCCCCAGTCGATGCCGAGGTCGAGCGTCGAGGTGCAGACGACGGCGCGGAGTTTCCCGCCCGCCATCGCCGCTTCCACCTTGCGGCGCTGGGTGGCGTCGAGCGAGCCGTGGTGGAGCGCTATCGGCAGGTTATCGCGGTTGATCCGCCAGAGTTCCTGGAAGAGGAGTTCCGCCTGGCTCCGCACGTTGACGAAGAGGAGCGCCAGCTTGTGGCGCCGGATCGCCTCGTACATTTCGGGCAGCGCGTAGCGCGCGGTATGGCCGGCCCAGGGCATGTATTCGTGCGTCTCGAGGATCGAGATGTCGGGCTTGGCGCCGCCCTTGACCACGACCAGCTCTGCCATTGCCTCCGCGCCCCGGTGGGAAGACGGACGTTTCGCCGGGCGAGCCGCAGGCGGGCTGAGGGTAATGGGGGAAGGGGGCGTCCCGGCGTCACCTGGAGTTTGCGCGACCAGCCATGCCCTCAGCGCCTCGGGCTCGGCCACCGTCGCTGACAGCCCGATCGTCTTCAGGTTCGGCGCGAGCGAGCGCAGCCGCGCCAGCCCGAGCGAGAGGAGGTCGCCGCGCTTGTTGGTGACGAGCGCATGAAGTTCGTCGAGGATCACGGTGTCGAGGTCGGCGAAGAAGCGCGGCGCGTCGCTCGCCGAGAGAAGCAATGCCGCCTGTTCCGGCGTGGTGAGCAGGATGTCCGGCGGATTGCGCTTCTGGCGGGCCCGCCGCCCGACCGGCGTGTCGCCGGTCCGCGTCTCGATGCGGAAGGGGAGGCCCATTTCCTCGATCGGCTGCGCGAGGTTGCGGGCGATGTCGACCGCGAGCGCCTTCAGGGGCGAAATATAGAGCGTGTGGATGCCGCGGCCGCCCGGCCGGTTCGCCGGCGGCTGCTCGTAGAGCGCGGTCAGCGTCGGCAGGAACCCGGCGAGCGTCTTGCCGGCGCCGGTCGGCGCGATCAGGAGCGTCGAGCGGCCGGCCCGCGCCTTCTTGAGGAGTTCGACCTGATGCGGGCGCGGCTGCCAGCCGCGCGCCGCGAACCACGCCGTGAACGGGGCGGGGAGGAGGGCGGCGGACCCGGGTCGCGATGGGCGGGCGGCGATATCCATACGACCGGTCATATAGGCAGGCTGCGGCGTCCCTGTCGCGATGGGAAACTGTCATTATCGCGGGGTAGTGATTCTCGGCCTTCCGCCGGCGTCTTCCCGCGTTCGCCCCGGTGCGGCCGGTCCGCGAGCGGGAGCGCGGCCGACACCGGCGCCGGAGCGGCAGGCTTGAGGGGGGGAAACCATGCCTCATCTCTGGCGGTACGTTCCGCTGGCGTCGGCGTTCGGCCTGACGCTCATCTGCATTGCGGCCGGGATCGAAGGCGCGCCGTTCTTCTACTGGCCGCTTCTGCTTCTGCTGCCGCTCTCCGCCCTCGGCATCTTCGACGTCGTCCAGGGCTCGCACGCGATTCTGCGTAACTACCCGATCATCGGACACCTCCGCTACCTCCTCGAGGAGCTGCGGCCGTCGCTGCGCCAGTACATCATCGAGGACGACCGCGACCCGGTGCCGTTCAGCCGCGAGCAACGCAACGTCGCCTACCGCCGCGCCAAGGACGTTCACTCCAGCCATCCCTTCGGCACCATCATCGACGTCAACGAGGCCGGTCACGGCTGGATCTGCCATTCGATCCGCGCCCGCGAGATCGAGGATTGCGATTTCCGCGTCGTCATCGGCGGCCCCGCCTGCCGCCAGCCCTACTCGGCATCGCTGGTCAACATTTCCGGCATGAGCTTCGGCGCGATCAGTTCGCGCGCGATCCTCGCCCTCAACACCGGCGCCAGGATGGGCAACTTCGCGCAGAATACCGGCGAGGGGTCGATCAGTCCCTATCACCGCCAGCCCGGCGGCGATCTCATCTGGCAGGTCGCGACCGGCTATTTCGGCTGCCGCGACGCGGCCGGCAATTTCGATCCCGAGAAGTTCGCGCGGACCGCCGCGCTTCCCTCGGTGAAGATGATCGAACTGAAACTGAGCCAGGGCGCCAAGCCCGGCCATGGCGGCGTTCTGCCGAAGGCGAAGATCACGCCCGAGATCGCCGCGACCCGCGGCATCACCGCCGAGCGCGATTGCGTCTCGCCGCCAGCCCACCGCGCCTTCGCCACGCCGGCCGAGATGATGGTCTTTGTCCATCGGCTGCGCGAACTGGGCGGCGGCAAGCCGGTCGGCATCAAGCTCTGCGTCGGCCACCGCTACGAGTTCCTGGCGATGGTGAAGGCGATGATCGCGACCGGCGTCACCCCGGACTATATCGTCGTCGACGGCACCGAGGGCGGCACCGGCGCGGCGCCGCCGGAGCTTTCCAACCATGTCGGCCTGCCCCTGATCGACGGCCTCACCTTCGTCCACAATGCCCTCGTCGGCGCCGGGCTCCGCGACCGCATCCGCGTCGGCGCGAGCGGCAAGCTGGTCACCGGCTACGACCTCTGCCGCGTCTATGCGCTCGGCGCCGATTTCGCCATGATCGCCCGCGGCTTCATGTTCGCCGTCGGCTGTATCCAGGCGCGCTCCTGCCACACCAACCGCTGTCCGACCGGCATCGCCACGCAGGATGCGCTCCGCCAGCGCGCCATCGTCGTCCCGGTCAAGGCGGAGCGGGTCGCCAACTTCCACCGCAACACGCTCCGCGCCATCGCCGACGTGCTGGGCGCCGCCGGCCTGTCGCACCCGCGCGAACTGACCCCGCGCCATCTCCAGTTCCGCCGCGAGGACGGCCGTGTCATCCACGGCGACGAAATCCACCGCCCGGTCCTGCCCGGCGCGCTGGTCGAGGGCAGCGAAACCGGTCCGCTCGCGGTTGAATGGGCGCGGGCTCAGCCGAACACCTTCGCGCCCTCGGCGTAGCGGGCTAGGTGGTCTCGGCGGCCAAGGCAGCCAGAGCTGCCCGCGGGTTGCGCGCGACGATGGTGAGAAGTGCCTTGACTGCCGGATCGAGCGAGTTCCGGCCCTGTTCCCAATTGCGGAGTGTGGCGACCGGAACGTGCAGTGCCGCCGCGAACTCTTCCTGGGTCATGTTGAGGCGGCGGCGCAGATTCCTCGGCGCGATCAGGTCCTCAAGCGTGACCTCCGCGGCCGTGTCCGGGTCCTCGGCAACCTGTCGTGCGATATCCGCGTCGGTGGTCGCGCGAATCCTGGCCCAGTCGACCGCCGGCTTCGAAGCCTTGATCCCGCTCAGGGTCTTGCGAACAGTCGCCATAACTCGCGCTCCTTCCGGTTGGCCCGCCGCGCCGAGATGATGCGCCGGACTCCGCCACGCATTGTCGAAACGACGACGAGTACTTCCTCACCGACGGCGCCGATCGCGACAAGGCGCTCTTCTCCATAGTCGCGCCTTTCATCCACGAATTCGAAAAACGTTTCGGCGAAGATCGGGGCCGCCGTCTCGAAGTCGAGGCCACGCTCGCGGAGCGTCCGTGCCCTCTTCTCGTCGTCCCACTCAAATTCCATTTTCTATATGCGCTAGTCGCGTAGTCGGTTCAATGCTCCGAACGACGTTCGGCGCATTATATTCCACCGTCATGCGTCCCGAAGACCTGCTCTGCCCCTCGCCCTCCGGCCTCTACTGCAAGCCGGGCGACTTCTATATCGATCCGGTCCGCCCGGTCGATCGCGCGCTGGTCACCCACGGCCATTCCGACCATGCCCGCCCCGGCAACGGCGCCGTCATGGCGACGGCGGAGACGCTGGCGATCATGCGCGCCCGCTATGGCGACGATTTCACCGGCATGGAGCAGGTGGCGACGCTCGGCGAGACGCTGACCATCGGCGGTGTCCGCGTCACCTTCCAGCCCGCCGGCCATGTCCTGGGCTCGGCCCAGATCGTCGTCGAGAAGGATGGCCTCCGCATCGTCGCCTCGGGCGACTACAAGCGCCGCGCCGATCCGACCTGCCTGCCCTTCGTGCCCATCCCCTGCGATATCTTCATCACCGAGGCGACCTTCGGCCTGCCCGTCTTCCGCCATCCGCCGGCCGAGGAGGAGATCGCCAGGCTCCTCGCCTCGCTCGCCCAGTTCCCCGAGCGCGCCCATCTCGTCGGTGCCTATTCGCTGGGCAAGGCTCAGCGTGTCATCCGCATGCTCCGCGATGCCGGCTACGACCGGCCGGTCTATCTGCACGGCTCGATGGAGCGGCTCTGCCGCCTCTACGAGGATTGGGGCGTCCGTCTCGGGCCGCTAGCGCCGGCGACCATCGCCAGGGGCGCGAAGGGCGACTTCGCGGGCGCGGTCATTATCTGCCCGCCTTCCGAGATCGCCGAACGCTGGGCACGCCGCTTCCCCGATCCCGTGCCCGCCTTCGCGTCGGGCTGGATGCGCATCCGCCAGCGCGCCAAGCAGGCCAATGTCGAGCTGCCGCTGATCCTCTCCGACCACGCCGACTGGGACGAGTTGACTGCCACCATATCCGAGCTCGCGCCCGCCGAGGTCTGGGTGACCCATGGCCGGGAGGAGGCGCTCGTCCGCTGGTGCCAGCTTCAGGGCCTGCCGGCGAGGCCCCTCCACATGGTCGGCTACGAGGACGAAGAGGAATAGGCCCGCCGACGCTCGATCGCCCGCCCGGCGAGAAACACGCCCGCGGTCGCGGCGATCAGCACCGGCATGATGGCATGCGCCTGGTGCAGGCCGACCAGGTCGGCGAGCGCGCCGAGCGCCGCCGGCATGGTGAGGACCGCGGCGCTCCCGGCAAGGAGGGAGCGTGCGCTGGCGAGATCCGTCGCCTTGCCCGCCGCCCCGATGGCCAGGCCGAAGAGAAGCGGGAAGAGGACCGAGACGCCAAGGCCGAGGATGAAGAGCCCGGCCACCGCGACCACCGCCCCGCCGGCGAAGAAATAGAGGAGGAACCCGATCGCCTGGAGGGCGTAGGCGCCGAAGAGTATCGCCGCCGGCGTCATCGTCCTGACCAGCCGGCTGCCGATGGCGCGGCCGAGGAACATGGCGATGGCGAATGCGGCTGCGAGGCTCGCGGCGCTCGCCGCATCGAGGCCGATCACCTTTTCGAGGTAGGTCGGTGCCCAGAACAGGGCGCAGAATTCGAGCGAGATGCCGAAGGCGAGCGACAGCCAGTAGGTCCAGTAGAGGAGGGGCAGGCGCTCGCCGCGCTCTGCGGCGCGCACCGGCGCCTCGGGGACGCCCAGCCGAGCGAAGCTGGCGAGCAGCGCGAGGCCGAAGACCGCGTCGACGACGATCGCGGTCCGCCAGCCGAGGCCGAGCGAGACGACGATGCCGGTGAGGAGCGGCGCGGCGATGCCGAAGCCGTAGCAGACGGCGTTGATCTCGCCGAAGGCGATGTCCTTCGCCCGCCCGTGGATCTCGGCCAGGACCGGATAGGCAATCGAGATGATAAAGCCGCTTGCGAGGCCCATCAGCACCGTCGAGCCGATGCTCTCCGCCGGCGAGCCGGCGAGACAGAGCAGAAGTCCCGCAACCGCCATGCCGCCGACGCCGAAGACGAGCATCGCCTTCCGGCCAAGCCGCCGCGTCACCAGGTATCCCGCCAACCCGACCAGCCCCGCGCCGACCGCGAAACCGCTGAGGTGCAGCCCGGCGACACGGTAGCTGAAGCCGAGCTCCTCCTTGAGGAACGGGACGACGTTGCCCTGGACGTTGACCAGGAACTGAAAGAACCCGAAGAACAGGTAGAGGTGCCAGGTGAGCGCGTCGCGCACGATGCCGGGCCGCGCCAGGCCCGCGCCGGTAACCGCCTCTGTCATGGGAAATGTCCTTCGCGAGGGCGCGAACCTATCAGCGCCGGCCGCGCCGCGCCATCACGCCTGCGACCTCGCGAAAGCGCGTCCTGCGAAGTAGAGCGAGATCGCCGCCAGCACCAGCATCAGCCCGATGCCGAGCGCCACCGTCCCGTCGAGGATGACGCCGGCGAAGAGCGAGCGCATGGCGTCGACGGCATGGCTGAGCGGGTTCGCCGCCGCCACCCATTGCAGCCAGCGCGGTGCCAGCGTCATCGGCAGGAGGATGCCGGAGAGGAGAAGCACCGGCAGGAAGACGGCGTTGATCACCGGCGCCAGCACGTCCTCGCTCTTCACGGCGAGCGCCACCGAATAGGAGAAGGTGGTCATGATCAGCCCGATCAGTGCCAGGAGAACCAGCGCGATGACGAAGCCGCCGGGCTCGATGGTGAGGCCGAAGGGGAGGGCGCAGACGATGATCAGCGCCGACTGGACGAGGAGGATGGCGACGTCGCGGAGCGCCCGGCCGAGCAGCATGGCGATCCGGCTGATCGGCGTCACCCGCATCCGCTCGACCACGCCGGCGCGCAGCTCGGCAATCAGGCCGAAGCCGGAGAAGGTCGAGAACATCGCGAGCTGGACCAGCAATCCCGGCACGAACACGTTGAAGGCGCCGCCTTGCGGGAAGCCCGGCCCGGAGGCGATCGGCTCGAGGAGCGGCGCGAACAGCGCGAGGTAGAGGATCGGCTGCATCAGCCCGATGAAGACCCAGACCGGGTTCCTGAGCGTCAGCATCAGCGAGCGGACGAAGATGAGCCAGGTGTCGTGCAGGACCTTGTTCATGCCGCTTCGCCTTTTCTGTTTGCACCACGCCCTGCTCCCGCCACGTCAAAGGGAGTGCTCGAGACGAGCATGGCGATGCTCATTCCTTCTCCTCCCGGAGCGACCGCCCGGTCTTCCTCAGGAACACGTCGTCGAGGCTCGGCCGCGACATGGCGATGGTGGAGGCCGCCAGACCGGCGCCGTCGAGGAGCCGCAGGATCTGCGGCACCGCCGTGTCGCCGTGGTCGACGTAGAGGCGGACCTGTCCGTCCTCGCCGGCGCTCGCTTCGCGGACGAACGGCTGCGCCCTGGCGAGCGCCAGCACCGCGTCCGACTTGCCGTCGACGCCGAGCGTGACGAGGTCGCCCGCCACCTCGCGCTTCAGCGCATTGGGCGAGCCTTCCGCGACGATGAGGCCGTGGTCGATGATCGCCAGCCGGTCGCAGAGCGCGTCCGCTTCCTCGAGATAGTGGGTGGTGAGAAAGATCGTCATGCCGTCGTCGCGGAGCTTCCTCACCTCGTCCCAGATGCGCGCCCGCGCCTGCGGGTCGAGGCCGGTGGTCGGTTCGTCGAGAAAGAGGAGCTGCGGCTTGTGGATGATGCCGAGGCCGATATCGAGCCGCCGCTTCATGCCGCCGGAATAGGTCTCCGACTTCCGGTCTGCGGCCGATTCGAGTTCGAGGAGGACGAGAATCTCGTTCGCCCGCCGCTCCGCATCGGTCTTGCTCATGCCGTAGAGGCGGCCCTGGATGACCAGCTCGCGCCGGCCCGATTCGAGCGGGTCGCTGCCGCCGCCCTGCGCGACATAGCCGATGCGCTCGCGGATGAGCGTCGGCTCCTTCAGGAGGTCGGCGCCCGCCACGCTTGCCTCGCCGCCGCTCGGCGTGATCAGCGTCGTCAGCATCCGGAGCGTCGTCGACTTGCCGGCGCCGTTCGGGCCGAGGAAGCCGAAGATCTCGCCCTTGGCCACGTCGAGGTTGATGCCGCGCACCGCCTCGACCGGGCCGGTCTTTGCCCGGAACGTCTTCCTGAGGTCGCGTGTCGTGATCATCCGGGGGTCCCTGGCGCTCGCGTTCGGCCGGGCTGGCTATCCCCGGCTCGCGGCGAAAGCAAGGTAGCCCGGCGCTGCTGACAGCCCCGTGTCAGGAGCTTCATTGCGATCGGGCGTTGGCATCACCTCTCCCTCTGGGAGAGGTCGGCAAGCGAACGAAGTTCGCGCTCGCCCGGCTGACGCCGGGCTCACGACCTCTCCCCCTCCGGGAGAGGTGGGCGTGATGTCTGCCCTACACCCACACCACCCTGAGCAGCCCCTCGTAGTCCGCCGCGGTCAGCGCCCGCGGGTTGGTCGGGTGGCTGTGGTCGGCGAGCGCGCGTTCGACGATCCAAGGGATCTTCTCGTCCGGCACCTTCAGCGTCTTCAGCCCCGCAGGAATCCCGATCCGCCGGTTGAGCGCATCGAGTTCGTCGGCGAGGTCGGCGGCGGCAGGGATACCCATCGCGGCCTTCAGCCGGTCGAGCTTGTCGCCGACCGAGCCGGCATTGGCGCGCACTACCGGCGGCATCAGGATCGCGTTGAGCGTGCCGTGGTGGAGGCTGGGTTCCTTCAGCCCGCCGAGCGCATGCGAGAGCGCATGCACTGCGCCCAGTCCCTTTTGGAAGGTGAGCCCGCCTTCGAGCGACCCCATCATCATCTCGGCGCGCGCCGCGAGGTCGCTGCCCTTCGTCACGGCGCGGTCGATGTTCCGCCAGATGCGGCCGGCGCCATCGAGCGCGATCGCTTCCGCCGGCGGATTGTAGCGCGGCGACAGGAATGTCTCGATGCAGTGGGAGAGCGCGTCGCAGCCGGTCGCCGCGGTCAGCCAGGCGGGCAGGCCGAGCGTCAGTTCGGGATCGCAGATTGCAAGCTTCGGGAAGAGGTAGGGCGAGATGAAGCCTAGCTTCCGCCCGTCGTCCAGCGTGATCAGCGCCGCGCGGCCGACCTCGGCGCCCGTCCCCGCCGTGGTCGGAATCGCGATCACCGGCGCGACGGCGGCCGTGATCTTCGGCAGGCCGCCATAGATCGCGGCATAGGTTTCGAGCGGCCCGGAATGGGTGGCGAGCAGCGCCACGCCCTTGGCGAGGTCGATCGGCGAGCCGCCGCCGAGCGCGACGATCCCGTCGGCGCCGTTCTCCCGGTAGGCCGCGAGCGCCGCCTTGGTCGCGGCCTCGGTCGGGTTGCTCGGCACGTCGAGGAAGACCGGCGTACCCGCGCCGGCAAGTTTCGCCACCCGCTCGGTGAGCCCGGTCGCCGCGAGCCCCCGGTCGCTGACCAGAAGCGGCCGCCTGATCCCGAGCCGCTTCAGCGCATCGGGGAGAGTCTTGAGCGCACCCGGATCGAACTCGACATTGGTGAGGTAGGTGATGGCGGACATTCTGGCGCTGACCGGTTGGAACCCGGCGGTACGCCGGCGCCGCCAGTCTAGGCTGCCGGCCGGTCGCGGCGGAAGCCGTCAGCCGGCGCGGCGGCTCACCCAGCCGAGCGCCAGGCCGAACGCGACGAACATCACCAGAACCCCGATCATCACCAGCAGGCTCGTCTCGGACATGACCGATTCCCTCCATTTCCCCGCGCGATGGAGAATCGACCGGGCCGGACCGGCCGCGCCTTGATCTGGCGCAAGCCGCCGTTCACCGATTGCGAACAAAGCGTGAATACTATCTCCTGACAGTCCGCTTCAAGGCTTTGATTCGCCATGGCAAAGACCGCGCCCAACTACCTGGAAAGACTCAACCCGGAGCAGCGGCGGGCGGTCGAGCATGGCGACGGGCGGGTGCCGGCGCCGCCGCTCCTCGTCATTGCCGGCGCCGGTTCGGGCAAGACCAATACGCTGGCGCACCGCGTCGCCCACCTCGTCGTCAGCGGCGCCGATCCGCAGAAGATTCTGCTCATGACCTTCTCCCGCCGCGCCGCCTCGGAGATGGCAAGGCGGGTGGAGCGGATCGTCGGCAATGCGCTTCGCGGCCATGTTGGAGCGGCGGCCTCGGCGCTCGCCTGGTCCGGAACGTTCCACGGCATCGGCGCCCGGCTTCTTCGCGAATACGCCGCCGAGGTCGGGCTCGATCCCGGCTTCACCATCCACGACCGCGAGGATTCGGCGGACCTGATGAACCTCGTCCGCCACGAACTCGGCTTCTCGCACACCGAAGCGCGCTTCCCGGCAAAGGCGACCTGCCTCGCCATCTACTCGCGCACGGTCAACGAGGAGGCGCCGCTCGACGACGTCCTGATGCGCGCCTTCCCGTGGTGCGCGTCCTGGGAGAAGGAACTGAAGGCGCTCTTTGCCGCCTATGTCGACACCAAGCAGAGGCAGAACGTCCTCGACTACGACGACCTCCTCCTCTACTGGGCCGGCATGCTGGAAGCGGAGGCGATCGCCGCCGATATCGGCAGCCGCTTCGATCACGTACTGGTCGACGAGTACCAGGACACCAACCGGCTCCAGTCCTCGATCCTGTTGGCGCTGAAGCCCGACGGCAGCGGCCTGACCGTGGTCGGCGACGACGCCCAGTCGATCTATTCGTTCCGCGCCGCGACCGTCCGCAACATCCTCGATTTCCCGAAGGCTTTTTCCCCGCCCGCGGCGATCGTCACGCTCGCCCGCAACTACCGCTCCACCCAGCCGATCCTGGCCGCGTCGAACGCCGTCATCGGCCTCGCCGCCGAGCGCTACACCAAGGACCTCTGGTCCGAGCGGAAGGCGGCCGAGCGGCCGCTCCTCGTCACGCTTCCCGACGAGGCCGGCGAGGCCGCCTATGTCGTGGAGGAAGTGCTGAAGAACCGCGAGGTCGGCATGCCCCTGAAGGAGCAGGCGGTGCTCTTCCGCGCCTCGCACCATAGCGGCCCGCTCGAGATCGAATTGACCCGGCGGAACATCCCCTTCGTCAAGTATGGCGGGCTGAAATTCCTCGAATCGAGCCACGTCAAGGACGTGCTCGCGATCCTCCGCTTCGCCGAGAACCCGCGCGACCGGGTGGCCGGCTTCCGTGTCCTCCAGCTCCTGCCGGGTATCGGTCCCGCCACCGCCGCGCAGGCGCTTGACGCCGTCGGCCGCGAGGCGGACACCGCCGCCGCGTTTCGCCTTTTCGCTCCGCCGGCGCGCGCCGCCGCCGACTGGCCCGCCTTCGTCGCCGCCATCCGGTCGCTTCACGCCGGCGGCGGCAAATGGCCGGCCGACCTCGAACAGGCGCGCCTCTGGTACGAGCCGCACATGGAGCGCATCCACGAGGATGCCGCGATCCGCCGCAACGACCTCCTCCAGCTCGAGCAGATCGCCACCGCCTATCCCTCGCGCGAGCGCTTCCTCACCGAGCTCACCCTCGACCCGCCCGACGCGACCAGCGACCGGGCCGGCACGCCGCTTCTCGACGAGGACTACCTCATCCTCTCGACCATCCATTCCGCCAAGGGGCAGGAATGGCGCGCCGTCTATCTGCTCAACGCCATCGACGGCTGCATCCCGTCCGACATGGCCGCCGGCACCAGCGAGGAGCTGGAGGAGGAGCGGCGTCTCCTCTACGTGGCGATGACGCGGGCCAAGGACCGGCTCGACCTCCTCATGCCGCAGCGCTGCTACGTCCTGCAGCAGCGGCGGAACGGCGACCGCCACATCTTCGCGCAGCGCACGCGCTTCATCCCGGATTCGATCCTCGACCGCTTCGACATCCGCCTCTGGCCGGCCGTCGCGGCCGGGCCGATCGGCCGCCGCGCCGCCGGCCGATCTCCGGTCGACCTCGGCGCCCGCATGCGCGGCATGTGGCGCTGAACCGGAGCGATTCCAGAGCCTTGTGTTGCTGCCGGCGGGCTGGCGGCGGGCCTCGCGCCGAGTATATTCTCCAGCCGGCAAACTCGCTCGGAGTGGCGCGCATGGCTGACAGGACACTCGAATCGCCCCATCAGAAGGACCGCACCGAGGGTCTGACTGACACGATGAGCCGGCCGGGCCGCGTGTTTCGGGCGATCATCGGGGCGATCAGGTGGTGCGAGAGTCTCAACCGCAAATATGCCCGCGACGGAAACCTCCCCGTCTACGATAACGCCACCTTCCCGTGGGCGAAGGACGTTGAGGCAGAGTGGACGCTGATCCGCCGGGAACTCGACCGCCTGCTCCTCCGCAAGGACGAGCTGCCCGGCTTCCATGAGATCGCCAAGGAAGTCTCCAACATCTCGACCGACCGTAACTGGAAGACTTTCATGATCACCGGTTACGGCCACACTTCCGCGGCAGCGATCGCCGCCTGTCCGGAGACCTGGCGCATCCTCCAGAAGATTCCCGGCCTCAAGGCGGCGATGTTCTCGATCTTCGAGCCGGGCAAGCACCTGCCCCCGCACCGCGGCCCCTATAACGGCGTGCTCCGCTTCCACCTCGGTCTGATCGTGCCGAAGGCCGAGAAGGGCAGGATCGGCATCCGCGTCGCCGACCGCACCTGCTACTGGGAAGAGGGCAAGGCGCTCATTTTCGACGATGCCTTCGAGCACGAGGCGTGGAACTACAGCGACGAGGTCCGCGTCGTGCTCTTCGTCGATTTCGTCAAGCCGCTCCGCTTCCCGGCGCGCTTCTTCAACTGGTTGCTCCTCAACATCGCGATCTTCACGCCTTTCATCCGCGAGGGCTATAAGGCGCAGAAGAACTGGGAGAAGCGCTTCTTCGGCGACCGCAAATACACCGCCAACGGTATGTAGCCGGCGGGCGTCGGAAGGAGGCGCTGCACCCTCGTCCGCGAAGCGGGGAGGGGGACCGCCGCAGCCGGTGGATGGGGCGGGGCCGGCGCGGAGCCACCCGGCAAGACGCGACCTGCCTATGCCTCGCGCACGAGGCGCCACTACTCCAGCGTCTCGCCCATCTGCGCCAGAAGCTTCTGCGCGCCTTCGTGACCTTGCGCCGCCGCCGCCTTCAGCCACTTCACTGCCTCGGCGCGGCTCGCCTCGGGGCTCGAGCCGAAGATCTTTCCTTCCTTGTACATGACGCCGAGATTGAACTGGCCGGTGGCGTTGCCCTTGGCCGCCGCCTTGCGCAACCAGATCGACGCCGAGATCATGTCCGGCCGGACGCCGCGCCCGAGGCCGAGCATGACGCCGTAGGACGCCTCGGCGAGCGCGAATCCCTGGTCCGCCGCCAGCTTCAGCCAGATCACCGCCGCGCGGTCGTCCTGCGGCAGGCCGAGTCCGTTCGCAAGCATCAGCCCGTACTGCGTCTGGCCGGCCGGGTCGCCGCCTTCCGCCGCCTGCTTGTACCAGCCGGCGGCGGCGGCGAGGTCCTGTGGCACGCCACGCCCGAACTGGTAGGCAAGGCCGAGGTTGATCTGCGCCTGGCCGAAGCCCTGGGCCGCCGCCTTGCGGTACCAGTCCAGCGCCTCCGGCAGGTTCTTGTCGGCGCCGCGGCCCATCGCCACCATCGTGCCGAGGCTGGTCTGGGCGACCGGCGAGCCCGCTTCCGCCGCCTTGCGGTACCACTTGTAGGCTTCCGCATCGCTCTGCTCGACGCCCTCGCCGACATCGTAGTCGTAGCCGAGCGTGAACTGCGCGGCGACGTAACCGCCGTCGGCCGCCTTCCGCAGCTCTGTGATTTCCTCCTCGAAGCGCCTCGCCGCGGCATAGGCGAGGGCGAGCTGGAACGTATAGCGGAGCTCGCCGGGCGAGGCCGCCGCCGCGGCCTCGCATGCCGGAATCGCGACCGCAATGTCGATCTTGTCGAACGCCACCGGCGGCACGTCTTTCGGGCGCGCCGCGTCGGTGACGTTGGCGGCGAGCCGGTCGCAGTCGGCGCCCGGGTCGGCAAACGCCGGACCGGCGCCGGCAAGAAGGACGAGGAATGGCGGGACGAGCCGTCTGAGCATAGATACCTCGGGATGAATCGTTCCGGTTTCCGGCAAAGCCTAACCAACCGGCGCGCGCTCGTCGCCCCAAATTGGCGTGAGCGGCGCTAGATGATCCGCTTCGCCCGGCTCCTCGACCGCCTGGTCCTCGCCCCGCAGCGGAACGTCAAGCTCCGCCTGCTCGCCGACTATTTCCGCCAGACGTCCGACCCCGACCGCGGCTATGCGCTCGCCGCGCTCACCGGCCAGCTCGACATTCCGGCGGTCAAGCCGGCCATGCTCCGCGCTCTGGTCGTTGCCCGCGTCGACGAGGTCCTCTTCCATTATTCCTACGACTATGTCGGCGACCTTGCCGAGACGATCGCGCTCGTCTGGCCCGCGCCTCCGCCTGCCGCCAACGACGATGCCGGCGACCTCGGCCTCGGCGCGGTCGTCGAACGCCTGCTCGCCGCCTCCCGCCTCGAGGGTCCGCGCCTCGTCGAGGCGCTCCTCGACCGACTCGATGCGACCGGGCGTTGGGCCCTCATCAAGCTCGTCGCCGGCGGTCTCCGCATCGGCGTCTCCGCCCGCCTCGCCAAGCAGGCGCTTGCCGACATCGGCGGCAGGGCGGTGAACGAGATCGAGGAGGCCTGGCCCGGCCTCGATCCGCCGTTCCTCGACCTCTTCGCCTGGCTGGAAGGCCGCGCGCCCCGGCCCGAAACGAAGATCGCCGCGCCGTTCCGCCCGGTGATGCTCTCGCATGCACTCGCCGACGACGAACTGCGGCTGATCACGCCGGAGGTCTATGCCGCCGAATGGAAGTGGGACGGCATCCGCGTCCAGGCGGTGCGCGAGGCCGGCGTCTCGCGTCTCTACAGCCGCACCGGCGACGACATTTCCGGCGCCTTCCCCGATCTGGTCGACGGCCTTCACTTCACCGGCGCGCTCGATGGCGAGCTACTGGTCGGGAGACGGAGCGCGGAGGGCTTCGCCGTCGGCTCCTTTGCCGACCTGCAGCAGCGCCTCAACCGGAAGAGCGTCACGGCCAGGCATATGGATGCCTTCCCGGCCTTCATCCGCGCCTATGATCTCCTCGTCGACGGCGAGGAAGACATCCGCAGGCTCCCGTTCCGCGAGCGCCGCGCGCGTCTGGAGGCGCTGATCGCCCGCTCGCGCCTCGACCGGCTCGACCTGTCGCCGCTCCTATCCTACTCCGGCGGCGAGGAGCTGATGGCGCTCCGCGCGGCGCCGCCCGAGGCGGTGATCGAAGGCGTCATGCTGAAGCGCTGGGACTCGGCCTATGAGCCCGGCCGCCCGAAGGGCCCCTGGTTCAAGTGGAAGCGCGATCCGCACACCGTCGACGCCGTGCTCATGTACGCGCAGCGCGGTCACGGCAAGCGCTCGTCCTACTATTCCGACTACACGTTCGGGGTCTGGCGCGGCGGCGCCGGCAGCGAACTCGGCGAACTGGTTCCCGTCGGCAAGGCCTATTTCGGCTTCACCGATGAGGAACTCGCCGAGATCGACCGCTATGTGCGCAACAACACCGTCAACCGCTTCGGCCCAGTAAGGGAAGTGGTCCACGAGCCCGGCAAGGGCCTTGTGCTGGAAGTCGCCTTCGAGGGCCTGCAGCGGTCGGGTCGGCACAAGTCCGGCCTTGCCATGCGCTTCCCGCGGATCGCGCGGCTGCGCTGGGACAAGCCTCCCTCGGAAGCCGACCGCATCGAGACGCTGGAAAAGCTGATCACGCCGCAGGCGTAGCTACTTCGTCGCGAGCGCCATGTCGATCGAATCCACGGCCATAAGCGCCTGCCCGTCGGCGTTCGGCTTCTGCGCCACGAGCAGAATCGTCATTGGAAATGACGGCTCGCTGGCGAACTTCTCCACCATCGGAAACCTCAGCAGGAAGTCCTCGCTGGTCGCACTGCCGTCGCTCTTAGCCGGATAACGCAACTCCATCGATTGGTTGCCGAAGATCACGATGAGCAGGGCTCGCCCGCCCTCGCTCAGCTCGACGTGACCCCGGATATCGGCATTGGCGCCGGTCACCTTTGGCAGAGCCTCCGGCTTGATCGGGAAGTTCACTGCGAAAAGTCTGCGTTCGACCAGTCCCGGCGATCCGGGGAGGTTATCCAGAATAAAGTTGTCGAAGAGGACACTCAAAACCGTTTCATTGAAGACAGGCGTGGCCTGAATGTCGGAGAATTCGATCGCTCCCCACAGCGAAGTCTTTGCTGGCGGCGCGTCAGCCGCGAAGCCGGCGCTTGTCCCCATGATGCCGAAAGCGAAGCCCAACCCAAGCCGGACGAACCGGTGCATTGTCCCCTCCCGGTTGCAGGATTATTTCCGAGCAACCTTAGCGTATAGGTGCGGCGAATACTACCGCGATTGCACAACGCGACCGTGGTCTGGCGGACATCCTGTCGCCGCCGCCTGCCCGGCCTCTAGCCCGCCGCCTCGCCACCGACTGCCGCGGCAATCGAAGCGAGCCCGCTCCGGTCGAGCCGCTCCGAGAGGCCTTCCAGAATCGTCCGGACGAGTCCCGGACCCTCGTAGATCATCCCGGAATAGATCTGGACGAGGTCGGCGCCGGCAGCGATCCGCGCCCACGCCGTTCCGGCCGAATCGATTCCGCCGGCGCCGACGAGCGCCATCTCCCGCCCGACCAGCCGCCTCGCCTTGGCGAGCATCGCCATTGCCCGCGCCGCGAGCGGCCTGCCCGACATGCCGCCGGCCTCGCGCTTCTCCGGGTCGCTGAGCCCCTCGCGCGACAGCGTCGTGTTCGCGATGATGAGCCCGTCGACGCCGGCATTGATCGCGGCCTCGGTCACCGCGGCGAGCGACGGATCGTCGAGGTCCGGCGCGATCTTCAAGAGTATCGGCGGCTCGCGCGGCGCGCCTGCCTTGGCCGCCATCACCAGGCCGAGCAGCCGCTTCAGCGCCTCCGCCTCCTGCAGGTCGCGCAGGCCCGGCGTGTTGGGCGACGAGACGTTGATGGTGACGTAGTCGGCAATGTCGGCGAAGCGTTCGACGCCGCGGGCATAGTCCGCGGCCCGGTCGCTGCTGTCCTTGTTGGCGCCGAGATTGACCCCGACGATCCCCGTCCGCCGCCGCGCACTGAGCCGGCGGTGGACCGCGTCGTGGCCGTCGCTGTTGAAGCCGAAGCGGTTGATGATCGCGCGGTCGCCGGGCAGCCGGAACAGACGGGGGCGGGGATTCCCCGCCTGTGGCAGCGGGGTCACCGTGCCGACTTCGACGAAGCCGAAGCCGAGTGCGAACAGCCCGTCCACCGCTTCTGCGTTCTTGTCGAAGCCCGCCGCCATCCCGACCGGATTGAGGAAGCTCAGTCCCATCAGGTGGCGCCCGAGGCGCGTATCGTCTGGCGGCGGGCGGTGCGGGAGGAGCCCGCTCGCCAGCGCCCGGATCGCCAGCCGGTGCGCATGTTCCGGGTCGAGCCCGAAAAGGAGCGGCCGGAGGAGGGAATAGAGCCGGCTCACAGCGCAAGGTCCGGGAACACATGCTGCCCGTCCGCACCAAGCGGCAGCGGCTTCACCCACACCACGGCGGCAAGCGGCAGGTCGCCGTAGAGATGCGGGAAGAGCTGGCCGCCGCGCGACGGCTCGTAGCGGAGCTTCGGCCCGAGCCTGGCCTCGTCGACCGCCGCAAGCAGAAGGTCGCGCTGCCCGGCAAAATGCCTTGCCGCCGTCTCCGCCGCCTGCGCCGCGGTCGAGAAATGGATGAACCCGTCGGCACGGTCGGCCGGCGAGCCGCGGAACACGCCCGCAGCCTCGGCCGCGCGCCAGAGATCAGCCGGACAAATCTTGTAGATCGTGCTCACCCCTCACCACTTCTCCGAAAGAGGCACTGCATCCTCCCCCCGAAGCAGGGGAGAGCCTGTCCGGGGAGTGACCGGCCGCAGGCCGGTGGAGGGGGCGTGGTCCGCACGGACGTCACCGCCGCGACTTGAACCGCTCCGTCGCCCCGATCAGCTCGTGGACGATGCCCGGCTCGCTCATCGCGTGCCCGGCGTCGGGGACGATGCGGAAATCCGCTTCCGGCCATTTCCTGTGCAGGTCGTGCGCAATGAAGATCGGCGTGCAGAGGTCGTAGCGGCCGTGCACGATGACGCCGGGGATGTCGCGCAGCCGCGTTGCGTTGGCGATCAGCTGGTCGTCGCGGTCGAAGAAACCGCGATGGTGGAAGTAGTGGCTCTCGATCCGCGCGAAGGCGAGCGCATAATCGGGCTGGCCGAAGGCGGCGACCCGGCCGGGATCGGGGAGGAGGGACAGCGCCGAGCCTTCCCACATCGCCCAGGCCCGCGCCGCTTCCATCTGGACCTTCGGGTCGCTCCCGGTCAGCCGGCGGTAGTAGGCTTCCATCAGGTCGCCGCGCTCGGCCTCCGGGATCGGCGCCAGAAACCCTTCCCAGTTCTCCGGCAGCATCAGCGATGCGCCTTCCTGGTAGAACCAGAGCAGCTCCTTGCGGCGGAGCGTGAACACCGCGCGCAGGATCACCTCCTCGGCGCGGTCGGGGTGGGTCTCGCTATAGGCGAGCGCCAGGCACGAGCCCCACGACCCGCCAAACACCTGCCAGCGCTCGATGCCGAGCGTCTCGCGGATTCGCTCCATGTCGGCAACCAGATCCCAGGTCGTGTTTTCGCGCAGCTCCGCGTTCGGAGTCGACTTGCCGCAGCCGCGCTGGTCGAAGACGACGATGCGGTAGGCGGCCGGGTCGTGGAAGCGCGGCATGGTTGCGTTGCTGCCGGCGCCCGGTCCGCCGTGCAGGATCACTGCCGGTTTGCCCTTGCGGTTGCCGTATTCGGCCACGTGCAGCTCGTGCAGCGCCGAGACCTTCAGCCGGTGGACGGCGTATGGCTCGATCGGTGGGAAGAGAAATCGGCGCGCTTCAGGCATGTCTGGCGGACTCGGTTGTGCTCTGGGCAGGCGGTGGCGGGACAGGTCTCGATTCGCGGCCCGGACGGCGGAGGAAGTCGACGATACGTTCGGCCGCGGCGCCGGGTGCGCCCGTTGCAAGGCTAACGCCGGCCGTGACGAGAAGGCCGAGCCGCACACCGTAAACCGCCGCGGCGGCCGGCGAAACATCGCCGGGGAAGCCCGCCGGCGGCGACCCGCGGAACATCGTGGCGGCAACGTAATAGGCGGTGATCCCGAGGCCGCTCGCAAGGCCCGCTATGGCGCCGGCCCGGTTCAGGCGCCGCCACCAGATCGCGAGGAAGAGGATCGGCGCGAAGGCGCTTGCGCTGAGCGCCGGCACGATGAGGCCGAAGTCGAGCGCCGCGGTTCCGAACCGGCCTGCGGACCACGCCGCGCCGGTCACGATCGCCGCAAGCGCCAGCCGCGTCAGGATGATGCGCCGGCCGGGCAGCGCCTTCGGCGCCAGCACGCCCCCGTAAAGGTCGTGGCCGAGGCTGGTCGCGGCGGTGAAGGCCAGCGCCGTCGCTCCCGCCAGCCCGGCGGCGAGCACCCCGGCGGCGATCAGCGCCGACATGACAACGGGCAGGTCGGTGATGTCGGCAAAGGCCGGCACGATCGCGTCCGGGCTGAGGCCGATATCGCCGGCGCGGAGCGCTCCCCCCGGCCCGATGGTCGCCGCACAGGCGGCCCGGAACGCGTCGATGTTGCTCGGGTCGAACCCGCAGATGCGGACGAGCCCCTGCCTGCCATAGGCGAAGACCCAGCTTGGCAGGCTGTCCGCGTCGGCATCGACCAGGTCGCGCCAGATCGCGTATCGGGCGAAGGCGGCGAGCGCCGGCGCCGTGAGCAGGATGGCGGCGGCGACCGCCAGCGTCCACGCGCCGGCAAGGCGCGCTCCGCCGGCGGTGAAGGTGACGGCGCTCCGCGCCACCAGCGAGGGAAGCGAGGCCGTCGCCAGCGCAAAGGTTGCCCCGAGCGCGAAGAGGCTGGCGCCGCCGATCCCGTGGAGCGGCAGGAGGTGGCCCGCCATCGCCTCGCTCGCCTCGGCGCCGGTCGCCGCCAGCGCATAGCCGTAGGCGAATTGCGGCAGGGGTATCCCGTACTCGCGGACCGAGATCGCGGCGCCCGGAATGAAGAGCCCGAAGAGAAGCACGACCGCCTCGGCTCCGGCGACCAGCACCACCGCGCGCATTCCGCCGAAGAGCGAGGATGCGAGGACCATCGCCGCCACCGCCACGGCGGCCGTCGCGGGTGCCAGCGACAGCGCCGCCGCGGCGAGGCCGGCGGTCGCCGCCATCGTACCGGCGAGGGGCGGCAGGGCGAAGAGGAGGGTGAGGACGGCGGCCGTTGCCCGGATCGCGCGGCCGCCGAAGCGGAGGCCGAGAAACTCGGCGAGCGTCGCCGCGCCCGATTTCTGGAAGTAGGGCGCGACCAGGACCGTCAGCAGGAGGAAGCCGCCGGCATAGCCGAGCGTCGCGGCAAGCGCCCCGTCGGCGCCGTCGTACCAGGCGCCGGTCAGCCCGGCGATTCCCGGCAGCGAAAGGCTGGAGACGGCGCTGCCGAGGCCGTTGAATCGTACCGGGATTGCCCGACCGCCGAGGAAGAACTCGTCCTCGGCGAGCGTCCTGCCCGAGAACCCGACGACGACCAGCGCCAGTCCGACGAGGGCGACGACCAGGGCGATGATGGCGCGGTCGGGGAGGCCCATCTGGCCGAGGATGGCGACGACCAGCACCACGAGGGCGAAGGCTGCCGAGAAGAGCGCGAGCACGCGCCCGACATGCCGACCGGCTCCCTGTTCGCTGGGCGCCATCGCCGGCTAGTCCCCGGAATGGCTGTGACTGCGGTCGATCTCGCCCTGCCGCCGCGCGAAGCGGAAAGCGATCGCGACCCATGCGAGCGGCAGCCCGATCGCGGCAAGCGCAAAGCCGAGCGGCAGCCCGAGGAACGTCGAGCGGTCGAGCGGCGCCCTCAGCACAGTGAGCGCCAGGGCAAGGGCAAGCGCGCCGGCGAGGGTCGCCCCCGCCAGCAACGCCGATTTCCGCCAGCGCCGCCGCTCGCTCTCGTCCATTCCGCTCCCGCCGATTCGAGGGTGGAGAATCGCATGTTGCGCATGCTTGTCCCATGCCGCATAGCGGCCCGGCTGCCTTGCGCCGGTCCGGGCATTGCGGGAGAATCCGCTTGCCGGAAACTGAATTGCCGGCAAAGACCTCGAAAAATTCGGAGGCGACGGCATGCTTAAGGAATTCCGGGAATTCGCACTGAAGGGCAATCTGGTCGATCTCGCGGTCGGCTTCATCATCGGGGCCGCGTTCAGCGGCCTCGTGCAGTCGGTGGTGAACGACCTGCTGATGCCGATCATAGGCTGGATCACCGGCGGCATCGATTTCTCCAACATGTATATCCAGCTTTCCGGCGCGCCGGCGGCTACCCTCGCGGAAGCCCGCAAGAACGGCGCCACGCTCGCCTACGGCAACTTCATTACGCTGCTCATCAATTTCCTGATCGTCGCCTGGGTGCTCTTCATGGTGGTCAAGGCCATGAACCGGATGAAGCGGCAGGCGCCGCCGCCGGCTCCGGCCACGCCGCCGCCCCCGCCGCGCCAGGAAATCCTGCTCCAGGAAATCCGCGACCTGCTCGCGCGCCGCGCCTGACGCGCTTCCTGTAGTTCGCTGCCGCCGCCGGACGGTCATCGTCCGGCGGCGTTCGCTTTAGGGAGGAATTCGGCTCGTCATGGGAATCGACACGCTCATCTCCGCGCTGAGGCCCGAGGCGCGCGAGGCGCCGGAGAGCGGCATCGTCGAAGTCTTCAACTATGGCCGCGAGCGGCCGGGCCTGATCCCGCTCTGGGCCGGCGAGGGCGACATGCCGACGCCCGCCTTCATCCACGAGGCGGCGACGAGGTCCCTGGTCGAGGGCGAGACCTTCTACACCTACCAGCGCGGCATCCCGCCGCTCCGCCAGGCGCTTGCCGACTATCACCGCCGCACCTTCGGCGTAACGCTGCCGGTCGACCGCTTCTACGTCACCGGCTCCGGCATGCACGCGATCGAACTGGCCGTCCGCCTGGTCGCGGGGACCGGCGACGAGGTCGCCGTGCCGATGCCCGCCTGGCCCAATCTCGCCGCCGCCGTCGGCGTCGCCGGCGCCCTGCCGCGCCCGGTCGCCATGCGCCTCGGCAATGACGGCTGGAAGCTCGACCTCGACCTCCTGTTCGACACGGTCACCCCGCGCACCAAAGCGGTCTTCCTCAATTCGCCCTGCAATCCGACCGGCTGGACCGCGACCCGGGACGAATTGTCGGCGATCCTTGCCTTCGCGCGGCAGCGCGGGCTCTGGATCATCGCCGACGAGGTCTATCACCGCTTCTTCTACGGCGCGCCGCGCTCGCCCTCGTTCTACGACATTGCCGACCCCGACGACCGGGTCCTCTACGTCAACACCTTCTCGAAGAACTGGGCGATGACCGGCTGGCGGATCGGGTGGCTGTCGGCGCCGCCGGTCCTCGGCCAGACGATCGAGAACCTCATCCAGTATTCCAATTCCGGCGTGCCGGTCTTCAGCCAGCGCGCCGCGACGGTCGCCCTGAATGAGGGCGATGCCTTCATCGACGTCCAGGTCAGGCGCGCCCATGAAGGCCGCGACATCATCTGCAGCGGGCTCCGCGCCACCGGGCGCACGCGCTTCGCCGAGCCGGCCGGCGCCTTCTACCTGTTCTTCGCGGTCGAGGGGGAGACCGACACGCGCCGCCTGGCGCTCCGCCTGGTCGACGAGGCCAATATCGGCCTCGCTCCCGGCACCGCCTTCGGCGATGCCGGCGCCGGCTACATGCGCATCTGTTTCCTCAAGAGCGCCGACCAGATGCGCGAGGCGACCGACCGGCTGGTCGCCTGGCTGAGGAAGTGAAGCCGCCGTCCCTTGTCCTGACCGCCCGCACGCTTGCCGTCGCGGCTGCCGGCGGCGGCCTTGCCACGCTCGCGGGCCTCCCTGCCTCGTGGCTGACCGGGGCGATGCTCGTCACCGCCGCCGCCTCGATCGGCGGCTGGGACACGCGCCTGCCGCGCCTCCTCTTTGCGGTGGCGATGGTGTTCATCGGCACGACGCTCGGCGTCGGCGCCACGCCCGACGTCGTCGCCCGCGCCGGTTCGTGGCCGGTGAGCGTCCTCCTCCTCCTCGCCAGCATCGTCGCCGTCCAGGTCGCGGTGCAGTTCTTTCTCGTCCGCGGCATGGGCTGGGACCGCATGACCGCGTTCTTCGCCGCCATCCCGGGCGCGATGAGCTACGTGCTGGTCACGGCCGCCGAGGCCGGCGCCGACCTTCGCCGCGTCGCCGTCGGCCAGTCGACGCGCGTCTTCCTCCTGGTCGCGCTGCTGCCGCCGGCGATCACCGCGGTCGAGCCGCATGCGCTCGCCGTATTCACCCCGCTCGTCGCCGGCTGGGGCGAGCAGGCCGCGATGCTCGCCGCCGGGACCGCCGGCGGGCTCCTTTTTCATTTCCTCCGCGTGCCGGCCGGGCTCCTTTCCGGCAGCCTCATCGCCAGCGCCGTCCTGCACGGCACCGGCCTCGTCGCCGGCACGCTGCCTGGCCCGGTGGTGATCGCGATCTTCATCACGCTCGGCGCCTTCGTCGGCAGCCGCTTCGTCGGGACGAGCTTCGCGTTCCTGCGTCAGGTCGGCCTTGCCGCCCTCGCCTCGTTCGTGATTGCGCTGGGGCTGGCCGGGGCCTTTGCGCTCCTCTCGGCCACGCTTACCGGCGTTTCATTGCCGGAGACGATGGTCGCCTTCGCGCCGGGCGGCCTCGATTCGATGACCTCGCTGGCCCTGGCGCTCCACATGGACCTAGCCTTCGTCTCGGTTCATCAGCTCGCGCGTTTCATTGGCGTCGCGCTGGTGACCCCGATTATTGTCCGGCTGATGAGGCGGAAGCGCTAATCATCGACCAACCGGACCGCTCGATCAAAACTGTTTCCGGTCGCCCGAAATAGAAACTATGAATAACCTCTCGCGTCATTGGACAACCGGAGAGGGTGCGATGATCGAACTCCTAAAAGACCCAATAGAGATAGTTACCCACGCTGTTGGTGCTCTAGCAATAGTATTTGGAGTATATCAATACTATAGATCAGAGAAATGGAAAAGATTGGAATTCGTTTCCAAGTCGTATAAAGAAACAATCGATGACGCGTTATGTCAGCGCGCGCTGACGCTTATAGACTATCCAGCTGACATCATATCCTCTGTTCCTGATCTCAAAGAATTTTCGAAAAAGGACGATTGTGGGTTGCACAAAGTTGCATTGGCGTCAGCTCTAGATTTCAGTCAAGACGAAGTAACGGCCCTAGACGTAGAAGTCAGAAAATACTTTGACCGATTGTTTGTTTATATGGAGCAGTTCGAGCGAGCAATACGCGCCGGCTTAGTCAAAGAAGCCGAAGTTCTCCCATATTTCAACTATTGGATATACAAGATAAATACTGAAGACTCTGCCGGTGCTGCGATAAGAAAATACGTTGAGGAAGCAGAATTCGATGATGTCGAACGTTTCCTAAAGCGTGGTTCCGCTTCCCCGGAAATCGAGACTTCGTCGAGCCGTTAGCCGCCGGCGGGCGGGAAGACGAGGCGTGAATTGCCGCCGGCCGCCGCCACCCGCGGCTCGCCCGCGGGCTCGGCAAAGCGCGGCAGGCCGAGCTTCTGCCACACCTCGGTCAGTGCCGTGGCGAGCGTCGCGATCAGCGCCGCGTCGTGGAACGGCGTCGGCGTGATGCGGAGCCGCTCCGTGCCGCGCGGCACGGTCGGATAGTTGATCGGCTGGATGTAGATGCCGTGCTCTTCGAGGAGCAGGTCGCTCGCCCGCTTGCAGAGATCGGCGTCGCGCACCGCCACCGGCACGATATGCGTCTCGGTCGGCATCACCGGCAGGCCGGCATCGAGGAGCGCGGCCTTGGTCGCGGCGACCGCGCGCGCCTGGCCTTCGCGCTCGGCCGAGGATGCCTTGAGGTGGCGGATCGCGGTCAGGGCGGCGGCGGCCACCGCCGGCGGCAGTGCCGTGGTGAAGATGAAGCCCGGCGCGTAGGAGCGGATCGTGTCGACCACCACCCGGCTGCCGGCGACATAACCGCCGAGCGTGCCGAAGGCCTTGGCGAGCGTCCCCTCGATCACGTCGATGCGGTTCATGACGCCGTCGCGCTCGGCGATGCCGCCGCCGCGCGGGCCGTACATGCCGACCGCATGCACCTCGTCGAGATAGGTCATCGCGCCGTACTTCCGGGCGAGGTCGGCGATCATGCCGATCGGCGCCACGTCGCCGTCCATCGAATAGACCGACTCGAAGGCGATCAGCTTCGGGCGCACCCGCGACAGCGACTTCAGAAGCGTTTCGAGATGGTCGAGGTCGTTGTGGCGGAAGATCATCTTCTGCGCGCCCGAGCGCCGCACGCCCTCGATCATCGAGGCGTGGTTCAACTCGTCGGACAGGATCACGCAGTCGGGCAGCATCCGCGCGATCGTCGAGATCGCCGCCTCGTTGGAGACGAAGCCCGAGGTGAAGACGAGCGCCGCTTCCTTGCCGTGCAGGTCGGCGAGTTCGGCCTCGAGCGCGACCAGCGGGTGAGTGGTGCCGGAAATGTTGCGCGTGCCGCCGGCGCCGACGCCCATCCTCGCCGCCGTCTCGTTCATCGCCGCGATCAGTTCCGGGCTCTGGCCCATGCCCAGGTAGTCGTTCGAGCACCAGACCGTGATGTCGCGCGTGCCGCTTTCCGTATGCAGGATCGCGCGCGGGAACTGCCCGGCGACGCGCTCGATGTCGGCGAACACCCGATAGCGTTTCTCGGCGTGGAGGGCCGCGATCGCCTCTGCGAAAATCGATTGATAGTCCATGGGAATCCGCCGTTTAGAACGGTGCGAAATTAGTAGTCCGGCCCGGCCGAGTCCACCGACACGTTGCCGCGCCGGAGATCACTCTGTCTTGATCTTGCGCAAGTGCGATCCGGGAAGGGTCGCCCGCAAGGGTTGATTTTCGGTGAGTATCTGTCGACTCGGGCCATTCTGCTTGGGCAGCGAACTGGCCAGACCACACCCCTCACGTCATGGCCGGGCCCGGCCATGACGTCCGATGGAAGGATTAAGCACATCACCTCTCCCGGAGGGAGAGGTCGTGAGCCCGGCGTCAGCCGGGCGAGCGGGTGAGGGGTTAGAGCGCCTCCGGAAGAGTCCGCAGCCGATCCGCCTACCCCGTGTACGACACGCCGCGGTACCTCATCCCGATCTGCACCGCGCCGACGATGAGCCGCGACAGGATCTCCATGTCGACCGGCATGTGCGGCCGCCACACGTCGAGGAGCAGCGCGATGCGCGGCTCGTCGGAATTGTTCATCACCTCGTGCGGGAACGTGTCGTCCCAGAGCAGCGTCTCGCCGTCGCTGATCCGGTATTCCTGGTCGTCGATCATCATGATCGTCGCCGGCCTGCCGCCGGGCTCGCTCGGTATCTTGAGGCCGAGGTGGAAACGCATGACGCCGCGGAACGGGCCGCGGTGGCGGGGGATGTGCTTGTGCGGCGCGAGGAACGAGACGGTGGCCGACTTCACCTCCGGGCATTCCTTGAGAAGCCGCGCCAGCGTCGGCATCTTGGCGAGGTTCTCCGGCACCTCGACGCCATAGGCCTTGAGGATAAGCATCCGCCAGTCCTTGCCGTCATTGGCGGAAATCTCGGCCTGCTCCGGCATGATGTCGTGGAAGCGCGGCTGCTTCTCGAGCCGCGCCGCGACCGCCTCGTCCCGGATCTTCCGCCACTCGGCCGCGAATTTTTCCGAATTGGGGAAGTCGCGCTTGGCGTCGAGAACGGCCGGCGCATCGATCCGCTTTTCGTAGATCTTGCGGACGACGTTGGATGCGCGGTCGTAGAAGGTGGTCATGGGGGCAGCTCCCTCCGGCGGCCGTCACGCGGCCCGATTCCGGTCGATCATAGCGAATCGGAAAGCGCCCCGCACCGGTGCCGGCGAGGACCGGAATCATTCCAGACCGGCCTGTTTCTCGCTTTCGGTGAGGCCGCGGACGGACCGCCATGACCGGGCGCGCGCCGGGCCGGCCGCTCGGAACCGCCCCCCGCGTAACATGTCGCTAACCATCGCCGGTAACCGAATCCTAGCGCTGCCGGGTGTAGGGAAGCCAAGGGGCGAGGGAGAGTCACCGTGCTCGGGCTCGCATTTCTGCATCGGCTGGCCAGCCCGGTCGTTCGGGATGAACGGGAGCTCTTCCGCTACGTCGCCCGGCTGACGGCGCTCTGCACCGGCGTGGCCGTCCTCGTCGATGTCGTCAATCAGGCCGTTGTTGCCCGTTCCTGGAGCGAGGCGCTCCTTTCCTGGCTGGTCACCGCCGTGCTCGCCGCCACCATTGCCGGCTTCGCCTCGCGCATCGCCGGGGCCGCCCACCTTCAGCTTTACCGCGCCAAGGTCGAGGCCGAGCAGGCGAGCCGCATCGACATCCTCACCGGTCTCCTCAACCGCCGCGCCTTCTTCGACCTCGCCGAGGCCACGCCGGCGGCGACCGTGGCGCTCGCCATCGCCGACGTCGACCGCTTCAAGCGCATCAACGATACGCGCGGCCACCTCGCCGGCGACGACATCCTTGCGGCTATGGGCGAGATCATGCGGCGCGAATTGGCCCCGCTCGGGCCGGTCGGGCGGATCGGCGGCGAGGAATTCGCGGTGATGGCGACCGGCATCCCGGCCGCCGAGGTTCTGAGGCGCATCCGCTCGTTCCGCGAGCGGATTGCGGCGCTGCCGATCCGGATCGCCGGCGGCGCAGTGCAGGTGACCGTCTCCGTGGGAATCGCCTGGCGCCGGCCGGGGACGACCTTCCGCGAATTCTACGCCGACGCCGACGAGGCGCTCTATGCCGCCAAGAACGAGGGCCGGAACCGCATCGCGCTCGCCCCGTCCTTTCGCAGCGCGCTCGTCGAGACCGACGACACGGACCTGATGGGCTGGCTCGCCGACGCCGACGCGGAAACCGTCGGCCGCAGCGTGGCCTGACCCGGCGCCGACCGGAGCCTTGCGGCGGGTCGCGGCTGCCTCAACGCTGCAGCGACGATCGGTGCGCGACGGCTCGACCGGATGTTGTCGGCGGGAACATCCGCGATTCTTTTCGGGCAATTTCCGCGACTGCGCCTATGTAAAAAGCCAGACCCTGCTGGCCGCCCGCAAGGACCCGGACGATGAAAGCCCTCGTCAGCGCCATGATTCTCGTTTGCGTGATCGCCGCGCCGGCTCTGGCACGCGCGGCGCGTCCCTTCGACGGCCGCTGGTCGGTTCACGCGAAGGCCGATCCGGGCGTCTGCGAGGACAAGTATGGCATGCTCATCGACGTGGCGGCCGGTCAAGTCAGGTTTCGCGGCCTTATCGCGCTCATCGCGTCGGGGACCGTCAGCCCGAAAGGCGCCATCGTCATGCAGGTCGGCGAGGCGCGCGTCGAGGGCCAGCTTGGCACGCGCACCGGCGGCGGCCGCTGGGCCTCGCCGAAATGCCGCGGCGGATGGACGGCGTCGCGCGTCTGATTCCGTGACGGCCGGCATGGACGGCGAACGGAACCGCGTCTCCGCCGCCTCATCGTCCCGCTTCGTTGAAACTGGTGCTGCCGGACAGGATTGAACTGTCGACCTCCCCCTTACCAAGGGGGTGCTCTACCACTGAGCTACGGCAGCCGGGTCAGCGCGGGCGTTACTGCCACAGCGGAAAAGGGCGTACAAGGGCGCAACCGTGCGGGGTGCCGCGCCGCTCCGCGCCCACCATATTGAGGGCGTCCGCCGCCCGCCGCCTCCCGGAGTCTCTCGATCGTGTGGAAGCCCGGAAATATCCTCGCCATCGCCTTGTCGGCCGCCGCCCTGGCCGGGATCGTCTGGTGGAACTGGTCGGCCTTCGCCTTGATCGGCATCGACATGCCGGTCTTCGGATGGGCGGCGCTCCTCGCCGGCGTCGTCCTTACCATCGCCGTCGGCGGCGGGCTGATGTTCCTCGTCTTCTTCTCCAGCCGCCGCGGCTACGATGACGCCGTGCGCATGGAATGGGACGAGAAGCGGACCGGTGCGGACGGGGAGGGGCCGGCGCCATGAAAGAGAAGAAGGGGACCGCTCCGCACCCGAGCGAGAAGGCGCGCCGGCAGGCCCGGCTCGCCGAGGCGCTTCGCGCCAACCTCCGCCGCCGCAAGCAGGCGGGGAAGGCCGCCGAACCGCGCGACAGCGGCCCCGCGGAAAACGCCGGGCGCGGCCAGGGTTCCTTGAACCGGCCGTAATCCTTCGCTAGACCGGCCCGGACTCGCTCCGATTGGGCGGCGCGAGCGAGGGGCATCTTCCTGACATGGATCGCATCCGCATCGTCGGCGGCAACCGCCTCCACGGCACGATTCCGATTTCCGGCGCCAAGAACGCCGCCCTGCCGCTGATGATCGCGAGCCTCCTCACCGAGGAGACGCTGACGCTCGAAAACGTCCCGCGGCTTGCCGACGTCACCCAGTTGAAGCGCATCCTCGGCAATCACGGCGTCGACTGCATGGTCGAGGGCAAGCGCCCCGGCCAGAACGGCTTCGCCGGCGAGACCCTGCAGCTCTCCGCCAGGCACATCGTCGATACCACCGCGCCCTACGACCTCGTCTCGACCATGCGCGCCAGCTTCTGGGTGATCGGCCCGCTGCTTGCCCGCATGCACGAGGCGAAGGTCTCGCTCCCCGGCGGCTGCGCCATCGGCACCAGGCCCGTCGACCTGTTCGTCATGGCCCTGAAGGAACTCGGCGCCGAGCTCGATATCGACCGCGGCTATATCGTCGCCCGCGCCCCCAACGGCCTCACCGGCGCCCGCGTCGTCTTCCCCAAGGTCACCGTCGGCGCCACCCACGTCACGCTGATGGCGGCGGCGCTCGCCAGGGGTGAGACCGTCATCGAGAACGCCGCCCGCGAGCCCGAGATCGTCGACCTCGCCGCCTGCCTCACCCGCATGGGCGCCAGGATCGCCGGCGCCGGCACCTCGACCATCCACGTCGAGGGCGTCGAGCGCCTCGTCGGCGCCCGCCACCCGGTGATGCCGGACCGCATCGAGGCCGGCACCTACGCCATGGCCGTCACCATGACCGGCGGCGACGTGCTCCTCGACGGCGCCAGCGAAGCGACCCTTGCCGCGCCGCTGGAAGTGCTCCGCCAGGTCGGCGCCGCCGTCACGCCCACCAACCGCGGCATCCGCATCGCAAGGAACGGCCACGGCCTTGCGCCGGTCGATGTCACCACCGAGCCGTTCCCCGGCTTCCCGACCGACCTGCAGGCGCAGCTGATGGCGCTGGTCACCCGCGCCGAGGGCGCCTCGCATATCCGCGAGACGATCTTCGAGAACCGCTTCATGCACGTTCAGGAACTCGCCCGCCTCGGCGCCGACATCCATCTCGACGGCCAGGTTGCGACGGTCCACGGCGTCGAGCGGCTGAAGGGCGCGCCGGTCATGGCGACCGATCTCCGCGCCTCGGTATCGCTGGTCATTGCCGGCCTTGCCGCGGAAGGCGAGACGATCGTCAACCGCGTCTACCACCTCGACCGCGGCTTCGAGCGGATCGAGGAGAAGCTCGGCTCCTGCGGCGCCACCATCGAGCGCCTGTCGGCCTAGCCTCCCCCTCTGCACCATCCATTCCTGGAAGGGCGCTGCATCCTCCCGCCAAGCGGGGGAGGGGGACCGCCGGCAGGCGGTGGAGGGGGCGGCCCCGGACGCGTCGATCCGACGCTGGCTCCGCCCATGCGCCTCGCCGCTGCGTGCCGCTACTTCCCGACCTGGTCGAAGAGCGTCGCAAATGCCTGCTTGGCCTTGCCGACCTGCTTCACCGCCTTGGCGGCATCGAGGTTGACCGGCTCGCCGACCACGACCAGGGCGACCATGCCGAGGGAGTAGTGGGGCTTGCAGCGGATGCCGTAGACCCCCGGCTTGTCGAACGTCACATCGACCTCCGCGCTCATCTTGCCGGCGAAGGGCTCCGCGCCGTCCGGCAGCATGCCGGGAATCGTCTCGGCATTGTGCCCCTTGTCGGTCGGGATGAACTTCACCGTGTCGCCGGGCGCGATCCGGATGAAGCTCGGCTCGAACACCATCATCGTCGCGCCGCTCTGGTTCAGCATGTGAACCTCGACCTCGGCGGCGCCGGCCCCGGCGGCGAGCGCAACCACGACGCCGGCGGCCATCGCGGCCCGCGCCATCAAACCTGAAAACATCTTGGTCTCCCATTGCTCCGGGCCGCCGGCATCGCAACGACGGTCGCCCGCCCGAGCCATGTAGTCAGCCCGCGACGCAGCCGGCTTGCGGCAGGTCAAGCTCGGAACACCGTATTTGTACGTAGCTCGAATCGTTCGAACGTTGCGCTGCATCAAAGAAGCCGGACTCCGTCGGTCCGATATTCAAAGTCGAGGGCAATCGCTGGATCAGGCCCGACGGAGAGGGAAGATGCTCAAGACGTACAGGTCCTGCTTGCTGGCGGCGGTTGCCGCCGCGGCGCTCATGGGGCTGGGCGCGGCCGCCCGGGCGACCGAGATGACCCCGGACATGGACATGGACAAGATCGCCCGCGGCACCGCCGAGGCGCCGGTCAGCGTCGTCCGCGAGCCGACCGATCTGCCCCCGCCGCTGGCGCTGCGCGCGCCGCAGACGGTCGTCGTCAACCTCGAAACGATCGAGGTCACCGGCCGGCTCGATGACGGCACCAGCTACAATTACTGGACCTTCAACGGCAAGGTGCCGGGACCGTTCGTGCGCGTCCGCGTAGGCGATACCGTCGAGGTCCGTTTCAGGAACGCCGACGACAGCATGGTGATGCACAATGTCGACTTCCACGCGGTGACCGGTCCGGGCGGCGGCGGTCTCGCCACGGTCTCCGAGCCCGGCCAGAAGAGCGGCTTCACCTTCAAGGCGCTCAACCCCGGCATCTATGTCTATCACTGCGCCACCGCGCCGGCCGCCCAGCACATCGCCGCCGGCAT
>Ga0070741_10002272_pt1 | contig 52687 bp, 46 predicted proteins | sample Coa_R1_4_FD_66440 | JGI IMG/M metagenome (GOLD analysis project Ga0070741, IMG submission 66440) | Surface soil microbial communities from Centralia Pennsylvania, which are recovering from an underground coalmine fire - Coalmine... | ecosystem: Environmental > Terrestrial > Soil > Unclassified ... | reverse complement strand
TGTCGAACTTAGTGACAACTTGTCACTAGCGATCATGCGACGACCGCCGTTGCGCCGATCTCCGCGACGAGTCCGCCGCGCGCGGCGTGCGCGGCGGCGAGCAGCTTCGGGACGATGCCGCCCTCGAAGCTCCCGTCGCCGACGAGCCTCTCGGCGCGCTCCGCCTCGATCTCCTCGAGGAGCTCGCCGTCGTGGAAGACGCCCGGGACGTCGCTGAGGAAGAGAAGCCGTTCCGCGCCGAGCCCGACGGCGAGTGCCGCCGCCGCCTCGTCCGCGTTGACGTTGAGCGGGCCGGCCGCGAGCGGCGTGACGACGGGGACGAGCCCGGCCGCGAGCGCGTCCACAATCGCCGGCGGCGCGGTCGGAAGCGCGCTGCCGACGAGACCGAGCTCGGGCCGCGGCTCCGCGAGCAGGCCGATCTCGTCCCCGTGGAGCGGTACGGCGCGCGAGCCGATTGCCCTGCAAATCACCGCATTCACCTGCACGAAGCTCTCCCGCACGATCTCGAGCACCTCAGGCGTCGTGACGCGCCGGCCGCCGACGAACTGCGGCTCGAGCCCGCGCCGCTCCATCTCCTCGCTGATCTGCGGCCCGGCGCCGTGCACGACGACGCACGGCCCCGCTGGGAGCCGGAGGCTCGCGACGGACGCGCCGCCGACCTTGAGCACCGTCGTCACGAGCGGTACTCCGCGTTGATCCGGACGTACTCGTGGGACAGGTCGGTCGTGAGATACGTCGCCTCGCCGCCGCCGAGCGCGAGGTCGAGCTCGATCGCGCAGTGGCCGTTCGTGAGCTCGGGCTCGTCGCCGGTCGGGCTGCCGGAGAGGAGCACCGGCACGCCGTCGATGACGATCGAGAGGAGGTCGGGATCGAGCCGCGCGTAGCCGCCGTTCCAGCGGGCGGAGCCGGCGGCGGAGGCGATCCTCCCCCAGTTCGCGTCGTGCCCGTGCAACGCGGTCTTGACGAGCGGCGACGTCGCGACGCGCTCGGCGATCGCGCGCGCCTCGGGCTCGGTCGCCGCGCCGCGCACCGCGATCTCCGCGAGCACCGTCGCGCCCTCGCCGTCCGCGACGATCTGCCGCGCGAGATCGGCGCAGACCTTCCGCAGGCAGAGCGCGAACTGCTCGTCGCTCGCCGGCGTCCGCTCGACTCCGCTCGCGCCGTTCGCGAGGAGCAGGACGCTGTCGTTCGTCGAGCACTCGCCATCGACGGAGATCGAGTTGAAGCTCGCGTCGACCGCAGGCCGGAGGAAGTCGCCCGCCTCGCCGGGCTCGAGCGGAAAGTCGGTCGTGACGACGGCGAGCATCGTCGCGAGGTTGGGATGGATCATCCCCGAGCCCTTCGCCATGCCGCCGACGGCGAAGCCTTCCCCGCGCGCCAGCGACTCCTTCGCGCGCGTGTCGGTGGTCATGATCGCCTCGGCCGCCGTCGCGCCGCCCGTCCGCGACAGCTGGAGCGCGGCGCTGCGTACGCCGCCGAGCACCTTGTCGAGCGGCAGCGGCGCGCCGATCACGCCGGTCGAGAACGGCACGACCTGCTCGGTCCGGAGCCCGAGCAGCCACGCCGCTTCGGCCGCAGTCGTCCGCGCCGCGATCACGCCCTGCTCGCCGGTCGCGGCGTTCGCGACGCCGGAGTTGACGACGACCGCCTGCGGCTCCGCGCTCGCCAGGTGCTCGCGCGAGACGACGACCGGCGCCGCCTGGACGCGATTGGCCGTGAACATCCCCGCGCCGGTCGAGGGGACGAGCGAGCGGACGACCGCGAGGTCGCGCCGGCCGCTCTTGCGGATCCCGCAATGGACGCCGGATGCGACGAATCCCCGCGCGGCCGTCACGCTCATACCAGCACTCCGCTCAGCCGCAGGCCGGCCGTCTCGTCGAGGCCGAGCGCGAGGTTCGCGTTCTGGACGGCCTGCCCGGCGGCGCCCTTGCCGAGGTTGTCGAGCGCGCAGACGACGATCGTGCGGCCCGTGGCGGCGTCCTCGAAGACGCCGAGCTCGGCGCCGTCGGTGTGCTGGACGCGCGCGAGCTCGGGCGCCACGCCCTCCGGCAGGACGCGCACGACGTCGCTCTCCGCGTACGCGCTCTCGAGCACCTCCCGCGCGTCGCCGTCGACCGTCGCGTAACACGTCGCGAGCAGGCCGCGGCGGACGGGCAGGAGATGCGGGACGAACGTGACGGGGAAGCCGAGCAACTGCGCGATCTCGGGCGCGTGCTGGTGGCTGCCGATCCGGTACGGGGAGAGGTTCTCGAGCACGAAGCCGGCGTGCGAGCTCTCCTTCAGCTCGCGCCCGGCGCCGGAGACGCCCGACTTCGCGTCGACGACGACCGAGCCGGGCTCGAGCGCGTCCGCGAGCGGCGCGAGCGCGAGCAGCGCCGCGGTCGCGTAGCAGCCGGGATTCGCGACGAGCCGGCCTTCCGCCGGGAAGAGCTCGGGCAGGCCGTAGCTCCACGCGCCGGGCGCCGCCGGGTAGTAGCGCGCGGCCTCGGCGGGATCCGCGAGCCGGTGGACGCCGGAGAGGTCGACGACGACCGTGTCCGCCGGCGGCTCGACGGCGGCGGCGCGCTCGTTGCCGAGGCAGAGGAAGACGACGTCGGCGCCGGCCGCGAGCGCCTCGTCGTTCGGCACGAAGGCGGGAAGCGAGCCGTTGAGGCGGACGTCGAGCGCCGCGGCCGACTCGCCCGCGAGCGAGTCCGAGCCGAGCGCGATGACGGTCAGCGAAGGGTGCCGGAGCACGCGATCGAGCACCTCCTGGCCGGAGTAGCCGGATGCGCCGAGGATGGCTGCCGTGAGCACGTCCGCATAATAAGCAAAATCTTGCGTAATATGCGTCAGGCGGCGCCTGGTAGCGTCGCTCCGTGGACGCGGCCCGGACGCTCGAGCTCCTCGACTGGAAGCGTCGCGTCTTCGCGCTCTACGCGGAGATCCGCGCCGCGCGGGATCCCGAAGCTGCGTGGGAGCTGTGGCGCGCGACACGCGACGAGCTCTTCCGCACGCATCCGCAGTCGCCGCGGCCGGGCCACGCCGGGCTCGCGTACTACGACTACGACCCGGCGGCGCGCGTTCTCGCCGAGCTCGAGGATCTCGACGCCGCGCCCGCGCCGATCGAGACGAGCGGGCCGGAGCCGATGCTCTTCCGGCCGTTCGCCCGCGCGCGCTTCGAGCTCCGCGGCGAGCCCCTCGCGCTCGAGCTCGACTGGCTCGAGAGCTACGGCGGCGGGATCTTCCTCTGCTTCCGCGACACGACGAGCGGCAGCGAGACGTACGGCGGCGGCCGCTATCTCCTCGACACGGTGAAAGGCAGCGATCTCGGGGAAGAGGACGGCAAGCTCGTGCTCGACTTCAACTTCGCCTACGACCCGTCCTGCTCGTACGACCCGAGCTGGGTCTGTCCGCTCGCGCCGCCCGCGAACCGGCTGCCCGTCGCCGTCCTCGCCGGGGAGAAGCACGCGTGAGCGATCTCGCCGGCCTCCGCGCGGAGATCGAGACGCTCGACCGACAGCTGCTCGAGACGCTCAACCGGCGGCTCGAGCTCGTCGCCGCGGTCCGCCGCCACAAGGAGGAGGCCGGCGAGCGCTGGATCGATCCCGAGCGCGAGGCGGAGCTCCTCAAGGCCCTCGTCGCCGCGAACGCCGGGCCGCTGTCGGAGCGCGGTGTGCGGTCGATCTTCTCGGCGATCCTCGACGTCCTCAAGCAGGAGGTCGCCGAGGAGCGGCCCGCGCGCGAGACGACGAGGGCAGGACAGGCGCCCGCGCGTGCAATCGAGCGCCTGGCGATCGTCGGCACCGGTCTCGTCGGCACCTCGGTCGCGCTCGCCGCCCGGCGCGCAGGGACGACCTGCCGCGGCTTCGACGGCGACCGCGCGACGCTCGAGCGCGCAGCGGCGCTCGGCTCCTTCGCCACGGCGCACTCGCTCGACGAGGCAGTCGGAGATGCAGAGCTCGTCGTCGTCGCGGTGCCGGTCGCCGCCGCTCCCGCGGTCGTCGGCGACGTGCTCGCCGCCGCCGGACCGGACACGGTCGTCACCGACGTCGCCTCGACGAAGCGCGCGCTCGCGGCGATCGAGGACGCCCGCTTCGTCCCCGGCCATCCCGTCGCAGGAGGCGTGAGCGGCGGTCCGGCCCGCGCCGCCGCCGACCTCTTCGACTCGGCGACGTGGTTCCTCACTCCGACGGCGGCGAGCTCCGCCGAGAGCGTCGAGCTCGTCGAGCGGTTCGTCTCCTCCCTCGGCGCGAGGCCGGTGCGCACCGGCGTCGAGGCGCACGACCGGCTCCTCGCGCTCACGAGCCATCTCCCCCATGCGCTCGCGAACGTCCTCATGCTCCGCGTCGCCGAGGCGGCGGAGACGGACGACGCGCCGCTCGCCTTCGCGGGCGCCTCGCTGCGGGAGATGACCCGCCTCGCCGGCGCGAACGCCGCGATCTGGAGCGACATCTTCCTCGAGAACGCCGACGAGATCACCGCCGCGATGAGCGGCTTCCGCGCCACGCTCGACGAGCTCGAGATCGCGCTGCAGGCCGAGGATCGCGCGGCGGTCGAGCGCTCGATCGCCGCCGCCGCGGCGGCGCGAGAGCGGCTGGAGTCCTTCGCCTACCGCACGGAGCCGGCGCAGCTGAACCGGATCCGCGTCCGCGTCCCCGACCGGCCCGGCGTTCTCGCCCGGATCACGCAGATCCTCGGCACGGCGCGCATCAACATCGAGGACTTCGAGCTCCGCCACGTCTCGCCGGAGTACGGCGGCGTCCTCGTCATCCTCGTCGCGGGAGCCGAGAACGCGGAGAAGGCGCGGGAGCTACTCCGCCGCGAAGGCCTCGCCGCGGCCTAGCGGGGCCGAGCCAGTCGTGCGATCCGCTGCGCCTCGCCGACCGTGAGATGAGCGCCGATGACGTTGACGTTGACCACGGTCGCGCCGCTCGCCCAGTAGAACTCGATCTCGGTCTGGTCAGGGTAGGCCAGTGGCGGCAAGCGGCGAGCGACGCCTCCGTTCACCGCAGCTACCGGGCGTCCCGTGTACGACTTGTCGAAGTCGGGCTCGCGGAGCAGTCGCTGCGCCTGCCGCGGCGACGCGAGCCTCAGCCACTGGTCCGTGACCACAGCCGGCCCGGGATGCCCACGGGCGAACCGAGCCGGCACCGAGTACCGGTCGCCCTGGTCGAACGCCGTCGTGAGGATCCACGCCTGGTACCGGCCGCCGCGGAGCTTCGCGGCCGTGCACCAGGCCGACACTCGGAACTCGCCCTTCATGCCGGCGCAGACCGAGCTTCCGACCCCGCTCGAGTGCACGAGCGTCATCCCGGGGATCCGAGCGATCCCGGCGCGGCCGGATGCGGCTGCCGGACCGCTCCCTCCATTAGCCGGCCGCAGGCCGAACGTTGCCGCTAGCGCGCCGCCGGCCACGACGAGGCTCGCAAGCGCAACGAGCGACCGGCGCCGGCGCATCCGCAGCTTCGCCTAGTCCGAGTCGTCGAGCGCCGCGACGCCCTCTTCGGCCTCGGCGACACAGCGGTCGAACTCGGCGAACGCGACGGCCCACGTCTCCGGGTCGCGAAGGTCGACGCCGAGCGGCGCGAGCAGCTCCTGCGGCGAACGCGACGCGCCGCTCGCGAGGAAGTCGAGGTACGCCGGCGCGAAGGTCTCCGGATCCTCGCGATACCGCGCCACGAGCGAGAACGCGACGAGGTGCGCGAACGAGTACGCGTACGTGTAGAAGCGGACGTGGATGAAGTGCGGGATGTACGACCAGCCGAGGCGGTAGCCGTCCGGCAGCTCGAGCGAGTCGGCGTAGTAGCGCGCGTTCTGCTCGAGCCACGCCTCCGCGAGCCGGTCCTTCGTCAGGCCCTTCCCCTCGCCGCGGACGCCGTACGCCCACTGCTCGAAGCGGGCCATCATCGTCTGGCGGAAGATCGCCGCGCACGCGCCCTCGGCGCGGTCGGCGAGGAGCATCGCGCGCGTCGACGGGATCTCCTCCGCGTCGATCAGACGCTCGACGGCGAGGAGCTGCGCGAACGTCGACGGCACCTCTGCGAGCGCGAGACCCGTGTGGTACGAGCGGTACGTCTGGCGCTCGAGCGAGAGCGTCCCGTGCACGACGTGCCCGAACTCGTGCGCGAGGGTGGAGACGTCGCCGATCCGGTCGGTGTAGTTCATGAGGACGTACGGGAGGATCGTCTTCGAGACGGAGTGGCAGTACGCGCCGCCGACCTTGCCCGCGCGCGGCTCGGCGTCGATGTGGCCGCGCTCGAGGCAGTCGCGGAAGATCTCCCCGAGCCGCGGCGCGAAATCGCTCAGCGAGTCGTCGACCATCTGCACCGCTTCGTCCCACTCGACGCGCCGGTCGCTCCCGACGGGCGCGTACTGGTCGGCGAGCTGGAGCTTGTCGAGCCCGAGCACCTGCGCCTTGCGCTCGAACCAGCGGCGCGCGAGCGGGTAGTTCTCCTCGACGGCGCGCATCATCGCCTCGACGACGTCGTCGTCGAGCTCGTTCGCGCGATTCGTCGGATCCATCGGGTGCGGGATCCCGCGCAGCCGGTCGACGGAGAGGCGGTCGCCGACGAGCGCGTCGTAACAGGCGGCCTGGACGTCCGCGACCTGGTCGAGCGCCTCGTAGAGCGTCTCGAGCGCGGCGATCCGCAGCTCGCGGTCGGGATGGTGAACGTACGAGAGGAGACGGTCGATCGTGTGTGGCTCGGGGCCTTCGCCGCCGTCGAACTCGACGGTCAGGGTCGCGAGCTCCCGGCCGTGGAGCGACTGCCACGCCGAGATCGCCGGCCGCCGCGCATTGAGCGCCTGCTCCTCGCCCTCCGGCAGCACGTACGGCTTCTCCTCGCGCGCGACCCGCAGCCGATGGGCGTACGGCTCGAGCTCGGACGCCGCGAGGAGCGCGTCCGCCTCGGCGTCGTCGAGCGCGATCCACTCGAGCTCGACGAAGAGGAGCAGGCTCTCGAGGTCGGCGGCCCGGTCCCGCGCGAGCGTCGCGAGGTCGTTCGTCTCCGCGTCGTTCGCGTCCGTGTGCTCGCGGGCGGTCGCGTAGAAGTGGACGCGGTTGAGATCCGCGTGCAGCTCGTCAAGCTCGTCGAGCAGCTCGCGCAATCCCTGCGGGCCTGCGGAACCGATCGTGCCGCGCCGCCGCTCGGCGAAGTCGCGGGCACGGGCGAGCAGCTCGTCCCACTCCCGCCGCGCGGTCTCGGCGTCCGGCTCGAGGTCGTCGAGACTCCAGCGGACACCCGCGGCGCTGAGAGAAGCGCTCACAGCCACGTACGGAGCGTACAGAGCGCCGGAACGCGATGCGATACTGAAAGCGCATGCGGTACCGCTGGGCCGTCTGGGGCATCGCGCTCGTCGCAGGCGTCGGCGTGGGCGTCGGCGCGGCGATCGCGACGCGCGGCTCCGGCGGGACTCCCCTCCCGACCGTGCCGCCGCTGCCGAGCGCCGGGAACCCGCGGCTCGATCCGGGCACGCCGATGTCCGGCCGCGCCCCCGACTTCACGCTCACCGACCAGTTCGGGAAGCGCGTCTCCCTCAGCTCCTTCCGCGGCAAGGTCGTCGTCCTCAGCTTCAACGACCCCGTCTGCACGACGATCTGCCCGCTGACGACGACGGCGATGCTGCACGCGAAGGCGCTGCTCGGCCCGGCGGGACGGGACGTCCAGCTGCTCGGCGTCGGCGCGAACCCGGAGGCGACCCAGATCAAGTACGTGCGCGCCTATTCCACGGCCCACCACATGCTCCACAAATGGCTCTTCCTCAACGGGCCGATCGGGCAGCTGCACGCGGTCTGGAAGAAGTACAACATCGCCGCCGCGGTCATCCGTGGCGCCATCGATCACACGCCGGCGACGTTCGTCATCGACTCGCGCGGACGGTACTCGCGCCTCTACATCAGCGAGATGGCCTACTCGAGCGTCAACCAGCTCGGGGAGGAGATGGCGCAGAGCATTGCGGCGCTGCTGCCCGGCCGCCCGCACGTGCGCTACGACCAGTCGCTCGCCCCGGTCAAGCTCCTCGGCCCGGCCCACCCGGTCACGCTGCCGCGCGTCGGCGGTGGGACGGTGAAGCTCGGGCCCGGCACAGGCCCGCACCTCGTCCTCTTCTTCGACACGTGGGAGAGCGAGGTTCTCGACATGCGCGCCGGAATGGAGAGCCTGCAGCGCTACGCCGCCTCCGGTCTGCCGCCGCTCGTCGCGGTCGACGAGGCCGACGTCGAAGGATCGCCGACGGCGCTGTCGAGCTTCCTCGGCAGCCTGCCGCGCCCGCTCTCGTATCCGGTCGCGATCGACAGGACCGGCCGGGTCGCCGACGGCTATCGCGTCGAGGACTCGCCGTGGCTGACGCTCGTCGACGGGAAGGGCCACTTCCTCTTCTACTACGACGTGAGCGTCAAGGGCTGGCCGAGCCCGAGCCGCCTCGCCGCCCGCGTGCGGGCCGCGCTCGCGCGCGCTCCACGCTGACCGGCGGGGCGATCGCTCGCCCCGCCGGCCACGGAGGGGAGGAGAACTCCCGGGCCGCGATCGGGTCGAATGGGCTCGCGGCTCGGGCTTCGTGGAAGTCAACCGCCCGCACGTGAGACGCGCGTGTGACGGCGCGAAGAAGGAGATGTGAGCCGAGTGTCGGGAACCTGTGCCTAGTTTGCAAAAACTGGCGTCTTATCCCCCAAAAGGGGGGTAGCTGGTGCGAGGGTTCGCTGCTCGACTGTGCCGACCACGCCGACAGCGAGCGGCCGCCAGGTACGACGGCCGCGCCCATCGACGGAAGTTCTCACTCTCCCTTGCGGCCACTCCGCTACCTCATACTGTTGCTCGTACTCGCCGCCGCCATGGTGGTGGCGCTCGTCAAGCCGCTCGCCGGCCGGGCCGGCGAGACCGCGACGAGCACGGTGAAGGGGAAGCACACACGGAAGCACGCGAGCCGGCGCCGCCACCTGATGGCGCATCCGGCCGAGACGATGGGCACGAAGGTCGTGAACTACGCGCGCCGGTTCATCGGCACGCCGTACAGCTGGGGCGGCACGTCCCCGCGCTACGGCTTCGACTGCTCGGGCTTCGTCCGCTTCGTCTACGGCCACTTCGGTGTCGCGCTTCCCCATTCGAGCTTCGGGGACATGTGGCGCGGCCGGCGCGTCCTCAGGAAGTACCTCAAGCCCGGCGATCTCGTCTTCTTCGCCGGCGGCGGCCACGTCGGGATCTACGTCGGCGGCAACCGCGTGATCGACGCGCCGCACACCGGAGCCGTCGTCCACATCACGACGATGAGCGGCTGGTACGGCTACTCGTACGACGGCGCGCGCCGCGTCCTCGCAGGCGCCTAGCCCGCCAGCAGAGCCGCCGCGCACTCGCCGAGCAGGCGGTGCCCCTCGACCGACGGGTGGTCGCCGTCGTCGCTCCAGCGGAAGCCCGCCTCCGCCAGCGTGGCGTGGAACGGCAGCTGGGTCACCCCCTCGATCGCGTGGATCAGGGCGTTGAGCCGCTCGATCTCGGCCGCCGCGCGCTCGTCGCCGTCAGGCCAGGGGAGCACGTCCGCGACAGCGACCGCGAGACCCGCCGTCCGGCCTCGCGCGACCATCGCCTCGAGGTTTCGCGCCGCCTCCTCGAGCCGGCGGCCCTGGACGACGTCGTTGATCCCGCCCTGCACGACGAGCACGTCCGCGCCGGTGAGGACGAGCTCGAGGCGGGCGGCGATCTCGTCCGTCCGCTCCCCGTAGACGGCGGACGTCCGGAACTCGAGCCGCGGCTCGGCCTGCGCCGCCCACCACTGCCACTGGCTCCGCTCGTCCGGCGCCGCGATCCGCACGCGGACCGCCGGATCGGGATCCCAGAGCGGCGATCCCGCCGAGATCGAGTCGCCGACTACCGCAACGACGATTCGGGACGTGTCCAACTTAGTGACAAGTTGTCACTTGCCGTCGAGCGGGACGAGCTCGACGACGAGATCGCATTGCAGCGCCTCGGCGATACGGAGGAGCGTGTCGATCCGCGGTGGGCGGCCGCCGCGCTCGAGCCGGGCGATGGCTGACTGCGTCGTCCCGACGAGCTCGGCGAGCTCGCGCTGGGAAAGGCCCATCGCGCCGCGGCGCTCGGCGACGCGATCCGCGATCTGTGCGAAGAACCAGCCGCGGTCGCGCGTCGCGATCCGCTCGTGCAGCCGCTCGACCGGCCCCTTCGCTTCTACGCGCCCCTTCGCGGCCATATCCCCGAATGCTATGCGGGAACGACCGGATCGCCCACCCGGACGCGTCCGGGCTCGACGACGTCGCAGTAGACGCCGAACGGGAGCGGCTCCGCGACGCCGTCGCGGCGGTAGCCGGCGAGGACGTCGAGCGTGTCGAAGGCCGGCTCCCCGGTGTCGGGGTTCTTCGTCGTGACGACGCAGCGTCCGACGTCGCCGAGCGGAGCGAGAACCGCGCCGCCGACGCGAACGCGCCCGCCGATCCAGCGGTCCTCGTCGTGGGCGCCGACGCCGTCGATCTCGAACAGCATCCGGAACTGGCGGCCGTCGGGAGGCTCCGGCGCACCGGCCTCCTCCCCAAGCTTCGCGAGCGACGCGCGCGAGACGAGCGAGGCCCAGCCGCCGCGGTCGGCGCCCCGGTCGACGGCTCCGCCTTCGGACCAGAGGAGCGTCAACGGCTCGCCGGCGAGGTCGGAGATCGCGTCCTGCCACGGCCCCGGCACGAGCCGCGACCGGTGCGGCACGCCGTAGAGGGTCGCGTCCACGGCCTCGCCAGGCACGACGACTCCCTCGAGCCGCTCGCCGTTCGGGAGATCGAGGACGAGCGTCCGCGTCGCCTCGTCCCACTCGGGCCGGATGGCCATGAGCTGGGGGAAGCGCTTGCCGTTGGCGAGCCGCCCGTCCGCGTCGAGCAGCCAGAAGCGGCGATCGCCACGGACGCCCGTCTCCGTCAGCTCGACCTCGTCCGGATGCACGACGTGGAGCGCCTTGACCGGCGCGATCGAGATCCGGACGACGGAGCCCTCCACCGGGCCGAACGCTAGCTAGCCGGGCGGTTCCCGCACCTCGACGACCTCGCCGCCGCGGCGGAGGCCGCTGCCGTCGAGCTCGAAGATCCAGAAGTTCCGGCCGGTCACGTGGACGGCGACGTTGTAGACCGGGATCTCGCCGATCCGCCCCTCGAACGCGCCCGCGTGGGCGTGGCCGTGGAGGACGAGGTCGGCGCCGTTCTCCGCGATCGGCGTCGCGAGACGGTCGCAGCCGAGGTACGTGTGGATCCCTGCGGGCTCGCCTTCGAGCGTGTCCGCGACCGGGGCGTAGTGGAGGAGCACGACGCGGACGTCGCAGTGGACGATGGCCTGCAGCCCGCGCGCGATCGCCTCGGCCTCGGCGGTCGTCTCGGCGTAGACGCGGCGGAGCAGCGGCTCGCCGAAATCGGGCAGCGCCGAGCCGGGGAAGCCGCCGACGAAGCCCTTCGTCCCGACGATGCCGAGCTCGAGCTCGTCGATCCGGCACGTCGAGCATTCGCGGTCGAGGACGCGGACGCCTGCGCCCGCGAGCACGTCCTTCAGCTCGTCCGTTCGCTTCGCGTGGTGGTCGTGGTTGCCGAGGACGGCGAAGACCGGCACGTCGACGAGACGGCAGGCGTCTGCGAGCACCTCGGCCTGCTCGGGCTCGCCGCTCGTCGTCAGGTCGCCCGCGAGGAGGACGACGTCGGCCTCTCCCTCGAGCTCCGCGAAAGCGCGCTCGAGCCGCTCCCGGCTCACGTCGGAAGCGTGGACGTCCGCCGCTGCGGCGATCCGGATCACGCCCGGCATGTTGCGCGTTTGGGCAAACCGGAAACGACCTGCCGATGCCCGAGCCGACGTTCGAGGAGATGCTCGACGCGATGAAGGTGGCGGCGGGAGCGCTGCAGAAGCACGAGATCCCGTTCGTGCTCGGCGGCGGCCTCGCGGTCTGGGCCCGCGGCGGCCCGAAGAGCGAGCACGACGTCGACTTCATGATCAAGGAGGCCGACGCGAACGCCGCGCTCGCGGCGCTCGAGGACGCGGGGCTGCGGACGGAGATCCCGCCCGAAGGCTGGCTCTACAAGGCGTGGCACGAGAACGGCACGCTCGTCGACCTCATCTTCCAGCCGACGGGCGGCCCGATCAGCGACGAGCGCATCGAGCGCTCGCCGGTCATCGAGGTCTCGGCGCTGCGCGTCCACGTCCTCTCGCTCGAGGACGTGATGACGACGAAACTCCTCGCGATCACCGAACAGGAACCGAACTTCGGCCAGCTGCTCAGCTACGCACGGGCGCTACGGGAGCAGATCGACTGGAACGACGTCCGGTCGCGCACGGAGTCGTCCCCGTTCGCGCGTGCGTTCTTCACGCTTGTCGAAGGGCTCGGCATCGTCGAGTGAGGGACGATGGCCTGGGCGAGCCTCCTCTACCTAGCGGGATTTCGAGCTCTTGAGCCTCGCCGCCGCCAGGCCGCAGCGTAAGACGGCGTAGCCCGCTTACGTGGAGGCCGACTCCACAACGACCGTGCGAACCGCGTAAGCCCGGCAAAGCTCTGCTGTACGGAGCCCGTCGGAGACCGCGCTCTCCGACGGGCGGAGTTCCTTCACGGTTCGTCTGAGTCGCGCAGCGACTCAGACGAAAGAGCGACTCAGAAGAAGAAGTCCGACCACGCCGACCACCAGTCCTCGCCGCGGACGACGAGCGTCTGGGGGCCGGTCACCTCGACGGACTTCCGGTTGCGGTACTCGGCCAGCCGGTCGGGGGACGTGAACTCGATCGCGATCTCGCAGGGACTGCCGGGGTCGTACGGCTCGACGGCGGAGAGGTCGGACAGCGCCTGCTTCGCGGCCGCCTCGATGAGCTCGCGCGCCTGGGCCGGCGTCTTCATCCGCGCGCCGAAACGGCCGAGCCCCTCCTTCACCTCGACGGTCGTCAGCCTGTCGCCGAGCAGCTCGCGCGCCTCGCGGCAGACGGCGCGGTCGCCGGTGACGAGGACGACCGGGACGCCCCAGTGGCCGCACACGGCGGCGTTGATCCCGGTCTCGCCGACGAGCGTCCCGTTGAAGCGGAGGCTCTGCCACGCCTGGCCCGAGACGGTGTGGGAGAGGACGCCGTCGGGCGTGCCGGCCATCGCGTGCATGCCGACGAGGAGGCAGGCGTCGCAGCCCGCCTCGAGGAAGCCCGTGTACTCCGTCCACTCCTCCTGCACGACGTACTCGCACGCCGGGTCGAGGAGCTCAGGGACGAGCGAGTTGAAGCTCCACGGCCCGCCGGCGCCGTGGTTGTCCATGACGACGACCTCCGTCGCGCCGGCCGCCTTCGCGCCGCGCACCGCCGCGTTGATCTCCTCGGTGTAGAGGACGCGGCCCTCCTCGTAGAGCTTCTCGCCGCCGGCGCACTGCTGCCACTTGACGATGCCGGCGACGCCCTCCATGTCGCTGATGATGTGGACGCGCACGAGCGAGACGATAACGTCGGGCCGTGGAGACGGGCCTCGGAGGGAAGGGCGTTCTCGTCACCGGCGGCGCCGGCGGGATCGGCTCCGCCTGCGTCCGCGCCTTCGCGGCGGAGGGCGCGCGGGTCGTCGTCCACTACAACACGAGCCGCGAGCGGGCCGAGGAGCTCGCGACGGAGGTCGGCGGCGTCGCGGTCCAGGCCGACCTCACCGACGAGGCGCAGGTCGACGAGCTGTTCGCCGCCGCCGGCGACGTCGAGGTCTGCGCCGCGGTGGCCGGCTTCTGGCCGCGGGAGGACGAGCCCGTCTGGCAGCTGCCGCTCGACCGCTGGGAGGCGACGCTGCGGACGAACCTCACCGCGACGTTCCTCACCGCGCGCGCCTTTCTCCGCGTGGTCGAGCGCACCGGCCGCGGCAACCTCGTCCTCGTCGGCTCGACCGCCGGCCGCTTCGGCGAGGCGGGTCACGCCGACTACGCCGCCGCGAAGTCCGCCGTCCAGGTCGGCCTCCTCCTCAGCCTCAAGAACGAGATCGTCCGGATCGCGCCGCGCGGCCGCGTCAACGCCGTCGCGCCCGGCTGGACGTACTCGCCGATGACGCGCGGCGAGCTCGACGAGGCGTTCGTCGAGCGCCTCAGCCGCACGATGGCGCTGCGCAAGGTCGCGGTCGCGGAGGACATCGCGCGCGCCGTCGTCGTCCTCGCCTCCGACGAGCTCTCGGGTCACGTCACCGGCGAGCTCGTCACCGTGGCGGGCGGGATGGAGGGCCGCACCGTCCACGCGGACGCATGAGCCGTTTCCTCGAGCGCCTCGGGAGCGGGCCGCCGGTCGTCGCCGACGGCGGCATGGGCGCGCTCCTCGCGAGCGCCGTCCCCGGCCTCCGCTGCCCGGAGGAGGCGAACCTCCGCGCGCCCGAGAGCGTGCTCGAGGTGCATCTCGGCTTCATCCGCGCCGGCGCCGAGCTGATCGAGACGAACACGTTCGGCGCGAACCGGGCCAAGCTCGGGCGCCACTTCCTCGCGGAGGAGACGGAGGCGATCAACGCCGCCGCGGTGCGCGTCGCGCGCGAGGCGCGGGAGGTGTCGGGCCGCGACGTGTTCGTCGCCGGCTCGATCGGCCCGCTAGGAGACGTCGAGCTGCGCGGGCTCGACCCGGCCGAGCTGTTCGCCGAGCAGGCGCGCGTCCTCGAGGGCCGCGGCGTCGACCTGTTCATGGTGGAGACGTTCTTCGAGCTCGACGCGCTCGAGGCGGCAATCGCCGCGGTCCGCTCCGTCTCCTCGCTGCCCGTCGTCGCGCTCCTCACTTTCGACGCGGACGGCGAGACGCTCGCCGGCGCAACGCCGGAGGAGGCAGCCGCACGGCTGCGCCCGCTCGGGCTCGCCGCGTTCGGCGCGAATCACGGCGCCGGCCCCGCCGCCGCGCTCACCGCGCTCGCGCGGATGGGAGCGGAGAGCGGCGACGCCCTCGCGGCGCTGCCGAACGTCGGCCTCGCGAGCATGTCCGGCCAGCGGATCGTCTTCCCCCACGCGACGCCGGCGTACTTCGGCGAGTTCGCGGCACGTGCGCAGGAGCTCGGCGCGCGGCTGATCGGCGGCTGCTGCGGCACGACGCCCGCGCAGATCGAGGCGATCCGCGCCGCCGTCGACGAGGAGCGCCGGCCGACCGGCTCCTTCCTCCTTCACCAGCGCGAGGAGGCGACGCAGCCGGCGCCGGCCGAGGAGGAGACGCAGCTCGCGCGGCTCCTGCGCGAGGGCGAGTTCGTCGTCTCCGTCCAGGTCGACCCGCCGCTCGGCGCGAACCCGGAGGCGCTGCTCGAGACGGCGCGCGCCGTTCGCGAGTCCGGCCGCGCCCAGTTCGTCGACGTCAACGACAACCCGCGCGCCCGGGCGCGGATGAGCGGCATCATGGCCTCCGTCGCGATCGAGCGGTTCACCGGCGTGGAGACGATCCCGCACCTGACGCCGCGCGACATGACGATCACCGGGCTCGAGTCGATCCTGCTCGGCGCCCACGCGGAGGGCGTCCGCAACATCCTCGCGGTGACCGGCGACCCGCCCGAGGCAGGCGACTACCCAGGCACGGGCGCCGTCTACGACGTCGACTCGATCGGGCTCGTCGAGCTGATCGCGCGCCTCAACGCGGGCGAGGACTGGCACGGCCGCGCGATCGACGCGCCGACGTCGTTCTTCCCCGGCGTCGCCGTCAACCCGACCGCCGACGACCTCGGGCTCGAGGAGGAGCGGTTCCATCGAAAGATCGCGGCCGGCGCCCGCTTCGCGATGACCCAGATCCTTTTCGACCTCGAGCCGCTCGAGGCGTTCAGGGAGCGGCTCGGCGGCGCCTGGCCGATTCCGGTGCTCGTCGGCGTCTGGCCGATCCGGACGACGGAGACGCTGATCCGCGTCCACAACGAGGTGCCCGGCATCGTCGTCCCCGAGCATGTGCAGGAGCGCTATCTCACCGCCGGCGCAGGGGCGCGCGAGGTCGGGCTCGCGCTCGGGCGGGAACTGATCGACGCTGCCCGCGAGGTCGCGAGCGGCGTCTACGTCATGGCCCCGTTCCGGCAGCCGCTCAACGTCGTCGAGTTGCTTCCCGAGCAGAGCTAGGGAGCGCAGCTCTCGGTCGAGACGGGAGTCGTGCCGGCCTTCGCGAGGTCGGCGCGGACGATCGAGGCGGGGACGCCGTAGCCGCTCGCCGAGCCGACCTTCGCCGCGAACATCGTCGCCTCGACGGCTCCGGCGGTGTCGATCACCGGCCCGCCGGAGTCGCCGTGCTCGACCTGGCCGGCGACGGCGGTGATCGTCCGGTTGACCGGGCCGTGGCCGAGCGCGTCCTGCGTCAGCGCGTTCGCGGTGCGTCCCATCCGGCCGGGCACGGCGGTGAGGTTCCCGTCGAGCGGATAGCCGGTGATCGCGACCGACGCGCCGGGCCGCGGATCGACGAGGCGGAGCGGCGTCTCGCCCGCGCCCGCGATCCGGAGGACGGCGACGTCGTTGTGGGCGTCGAAGGCGACGACCGTGGCGGCGCGTGCGAACGTCTCCCCGGGGATGCGGACGATCGTGTCGTGCTCGCCGGCGACGACATGGGCGGCGGTGACGACGAGGTCGCTCGTCGCGAACCAGCCACTTCCCTCCACCCCGACGCCGCACGCCGTCCCGAGCACCTTGACGACGCGGGTCAGCGAGGAGCGGATCGCGCGGTTCCGCAGGACGCCCGTCGAGGGCGGCAGCGTCGGCGCGGCCGGGCCGGCGATCGACGGGAACGGATCGATCCGCGCGAGGAGGTTGAGGAGCGTGCGCGGCGGCAGGGCGGCATCGAGCCGCTGCACGACCCACGACCGCTGGATGTCGTGCCGGAAGCGCGTCTGTCCCGGTGTGAGAAGGGCGACCGCGGCACCGACCCAGACGATCGCGAGACCGGTCGCCGCGCCGAGGAGCAGACCGCCGGCGGAGTCGACGAGGCGGAGCGGCGTCAGGCGCAGCCCGCCGCGGATCGCCGAGCCGGCGAGGACCGCGGCGATCTGGAGGAGCGTCGCGCCGAGCACCGCGCCGGCGAGCCCGACGAGCGGCGTCCAGGCAGAGCCCGCTCCTCCGCTGAGCAGGTACGGCGCGATGCGGGAGCCGGCGTATGCGCCGCCGGCGAGGCCGACGAGGGAGAAGGCGCTGAGGACGAGCCCGCGGTGCAGGCCGGCGAGGGCCGCGAGCACGACGATCGCGAGCGCAACCCAGTCGACGAGCGTCACCGCGGGAGCGTAGAGGAGAGGCCGCCGGCGCCGGAGCGCGGCTACACTGAGCCGCCCGCGGGGGCGTAGTTCAGTTGGTTAGAACGCCGGCCTGTCACGCCGGAGGTCGCGGGTTCGAGTCCCGTCGCTCCCGTTCTCAGAGCAGTCCGGTTGGGCCGACTCGTCAGAGGTCGCTCTTGTAGACCAGTCGGTCCGCCGTATTCGCAGCGTTGTTGGAGATCACGCCGGTCGTGGCTTGATCGACGATCCAGACGCCGGTGGCGGCGGGTGTGCTCAGATGCTCGGAGAGATAGAGCGCTGCGATTCCGGCGACCAGCGGCGACGCCATCGACGTACCGCTGATCGTGTTGGTCGCGGTCGGACTGCCGATCCAATCGCTCGTGATTGCCACCCCTGGCGCATACGCGTCGACGCAGGGGCCTTGATTCGAGAACGACGCCTTCCTGTCGGCCGAGTCGCTTGCGGAGACGGTGAACGCCTCCGGCACGCGCGCCGGAGAGTAGGTGCACGCGTCCCGGTTGTCGTTGCCGGCTGCGACGCTCACGAAGACGCCCGACTCGATCATGTGGCGTACGGCGTCGTCCATGGCGGCGCTCGCACCGCCGCCGAGCGACATGTTCGCGACGGACTTGCCGACGACATGATGCTCCGTGACCCAGTTCACACCCGCGATCACGCTCGAGATCGTTCCGGATCCCTGGCAGTTGAGGACCTTGACGCCGACTAGCGTCGCGAGCTTCGCGACGCCGTACGTCGTGCCGCCCGCGATCCCCGCGACGTGTGTGCCGTGCCCGTTGCAATCCTCGTTGCGCGAGTCGACGGAGTTGAAGGCAAAGCGTGCGCGGGAGCCGAAGTCGACATTGTTCGCCTGGATCCCCGTGTCGATGATGTAGATGGAAACGCCGGCGCCGGTCGACGAGTAGCTGTAGACCCCATTGAGGTCGAGGCCCCGCTCGTCGATGCGGGTGAGGTCCCATGGGGCGCTCGTCTGCACTCCCTCCTCATGGACGCGTTCGTCCGGCTCGACGAACCTCACCGACTTCGAGTGCCGTAGTTCACTCAGCTGCACACGGGTCAAGTCGGCCGCAAAACCCTCGAGATCCGCGTTGTATACGAACATCGGCTTCACCCCGACCGAGTGGGCGACCCGCTCATCCGCTGCCTTCGCCCTCCTCTCCGAGCGGCTCGTCGGGTGAGTCGGCACACGGCCGTCCAGCACCACGATGTACTGGTTCGGGATGCGCCCGCTCGGAGTCGTGTGCACCGCAGCCGCAGCGCCGGATGAGCGGGATGAGCCTTGCGCCGCGGCGGTGGCGGCAAGAACCGCCGTCGCCGCCGCTACCGCTACCACAACTGCGCAGCGCCGAGACCGCGTCACCCTCGACTCGCGCCTGATCCACCCGAGCACGCGACCAGCCTAATCTCATACGTCGTCTTGCATAGTCATCGCCGCATCCAGCTTCGACGGTGGCGACTCGCGCTTAGGCGTCTCCCGAGCGCCCGGCTTGTCAGGATCGGGGACAGCCTGGAGCGCCAGGGTCAGAGCGTCTCTTCGCCGAACGCAGGCTCGAGCCGGCCGGCGGGCGTGCTCTCCGGCTGGTCGCTGCGACTGATCGTGAGGTAGACGACGCAGGCGACGATCAGCGCGGCGAGGATGAACCCGATCGGGCCGTCGCCGATGCCGATCCCGCCGAGACTCCGGCTCTTTCCTGTCCAGTCGGCGAAGGAGGCGCCCAGCGGCCGCGTCATCACATAGGCCGCCCAGAAGGCGAGGATCGCGTTGACGCGCAGCGTGGCGAACGCGAGCCCCGGCAGGGCGAAGAGGACGGCGAAGACGATCCCGGCGGAGAGGAAGCCGAGCTTCAGCGTGTAGGCGGCGAGGTCGCCGAGCGCGGTGCCCATCGCGAAGGTGGCGAGGACGGCGGCCCAGTAGAAGAGCTCCCGCCTCGTTGTCGTGATGCTGTGGATCGAGAGCGTGGGCTCGGTGCGCGACCAGGCCCAGAAGACGGCGGCGAGCAAGACCGCGAAGAGAATCGACGACGCGACGTACGGGACGCGGAACTCGACGTGCAGGACGTCCGCGGCCATCGTCCCGAACACGGCGACCATCGCGACGGCCAGCCAGTAGACCCACGGCACGTAGCGATCGGTGCGCAACTGCAACACCATCGCCACGACGAAGACGACGAACCCGCCGACCACGGCGAGATAGGGATTGACGTTGTGGACGAGATAGTCCGAGGTCGACTCTCCGAACGCGGTCGTCAGGAGCTTGACGATCCAGAAGATCGCCGCGATCCGCGCGGGAACCTTCAGCGAGACCGGCTTGCGAATCCACGACATCGGCGACCCCCTGGGCGAGCGAGCAAACGCCGGCCAAGATATCCCCGCCCGCGGAGCACGGCTCGAACTCCTAAGAAGAACTTAGGCAGCCGCCTTCGCAATCCCGATCGACTCGCGGGCGATTAGTGGTGAGCGGGCCGTCGCGATACGCTGCGCTATGACCTCGCGACAGGTTGCGCCGGCGCCGGAGGCGCCACGGTCGCTCGACCGCAGCCTGCTCGGCGGACTGGTCGGCTTCGAAGCGTTCCTCTACGGCGCGGTGGCGATCCTGCTCGCGACTGCGGCGGTGCTCGTGCTCGTCGGCACGGTGCACGAGCTCGCGCACGCGATCTCGACGAGCGCCGGCGGCGTCGACACCGGCGTCACCGTGCTCGACCGGATCCTGCTCCTGTTGATCATCGCCGAGCTCGCGTACACGCTCCGCTTCGTCCTGCGCACGCACAAGATCGCCGTCGAGCCGTTTCTCTTCATCGGTCTGATTGCCGTCGTGCGGCGAATCCTCATCGTCACCGCCCAGTTCGAGCGGCTCCCGTCGACCGGCCACATAGTGACCAACTTCCTCCTCGAGCTGGGCCTGCTCGGCTTTCTCGCCCTTGCCCTCGCGATCGCCGTGAGGCTGATCCGACAGCCCGCAACGGCCGCAGACCGGGCAGTTGACAAAGAATAATGGTGCTAGCGATAATGATACTATGACGACCGCGGTTCGGAGGCCTTCGCTCTCGCTCGACCCGCTGATCGCCGAGGCGAAGCAGCGGATGCGCCGCCGGCGTCTGCTCGTAGCCGCCGCCGTTGCCCTCCTCGCCGCCGGCACGGTCGCCGGTGTCGACGCGCCGCGCTCAGCGACCAACACGAGCCCGTCCGGTCTCGCCGTCTTCGCCGGGAACTGGTTCGGACACACGCGAGGCCTGGACATCTCCCGGTCGGGGGTCGGACGGGAATCTCTCAGCGTCGGCGCTACGCCGGTCGCGAGGCTGACGTTCAAGGTGCTTCGTGTGGACGGCACTCGAGCCGCCGCGGACGCGCGCATTCGCCTCTCTTCGGTGCGCATCGTCGACGCCGGCGCGTTCGGCCGGCGGTCGGTGCCGCAAGTGGGAGAGCTCGGCTTCCTCCGGCTCCGCGGCGGAGTCGTCACCGACTTCATCACGGGCGCGAGCTTCTGCGCACCGAAGCCTGCCGCGCAAGGCGTCTGCGGTCTCTGACCCAAACGACGCCAGGCTCGCTTGCGTCCACGCGTGACGCGAATGAGACCCGCGTCCAGAGCGGCGACCAGGCTAGTCCTCGATCTTCGCTTCTCCCGCCTGTTGCGACGCTGCGACTGCGGCCCGCATCGCCTCGAGCCTCTCCGGCGAATGACCGGGCCAGTCGACGAGCTCACCGACGACGCGCAGGGGCTCACGGCTACGGAAAGACAGGGTCGGATTCCCGGGGAACTTCTTGTCGGTCAGGTTCGGGTCGTCCTCGAAGTCCCCGGCGGGCTCGACGACGTAGATGCGTCCGCGGCCCTCGCCGGCGGCGAGCTCTGCGCCCCAGACCGCCGCGTCGAGCGTCCCGGTGAAGTAGACGTAGTTCATCGCGCGGCCCGGCTCGAAGTTCGACTCGCGCCCCGGGACGAGCAGCTCCCCCACCGCAAGGTCTGCCTTCGTGCCGTGCAGGTACATGCCCGGCTCGTACGGCTCGAACGGAACGGGCTCGCGCGAGGCGCTCACCGGGCGATGCTAGCGTCGACCGAAGCGGCTGCCAGGCGGCGCCGAGGCCTAAGGGCCGCCGTCTTACTCGAGCCCGACGACCCTCCGCGCCTTACGCCTGAGGTCGCGAGTTCGAATCCCGTCGCTCCCGCTCCGATCGTCGGCCCCCGCGGAGATGGCGCTTCCGTCAGGCGCTGGTGATCGGCGACGGGCGGCCGACGTGGAAGCCCTGGGCGAAATCGACGCCGTAGTCGGCGAGCATCGCCAGAGTCTCAGCGTCTTCTACGCCCTCGGCGATCGTCTCGTAGCCGAAGTCCTTGGCCAGCCGCGCGATGGCCTTGACGAGGTGCTGGTTGGACGTGTCCGTGGCAAGGTTGCGCACGAAGTCGACATCGATCTTCAGGAACGAGAGGTCGAAGGTCTTCAGATACGTGAAGCTCGCGAACCCTGTGCCGAAGTCGTCGAGGGCAACCCGGCAGCCGATGTCGGTGAGCCCGGCGATGAAGACCTTGCCGGCTTCTAGGTCCCGCATGAGGGCGGTTTCCGTGACTTCGAAAACGAGGCTCGCGGGATTCGCGTCCGCATCGCGGAGCTCGTCTTCGATGAAGGTCAGGAGGCCGAGATCGCTGATCGAGTCGGCCGAGAGATTGACTTCGACGCTTTGTCCGCTTCCGGCGAGCCGGGCTGCCTGGCCGATCATCCAGCGGTCGATCTCGGCGATCAGCCCGTATTTCTCCGCCACGGGCAGGAAGCTTCCCGGCGCGATGACCTCGCCGTTCGTGCCGATCATCCGCAGCAGGAGTTCCTGGCTCGGCTGCCCGCCGGCAAGTGGGACGATCGGCTGGGAGTAGAGCGCCAGCCGACGCTCGTCGATTGCGTCTCTGATCCTTCCCACCCAGGCAAGCGTGTCGAGCTCGCGGCGGACACGCTCGTCCTCTGCCTGCTCGTCGCTGGTGTCGCGGAAGACGACGACCACGCCGTTGGCCTTCCAGCCGTTGAGCAGCGGCGCGGCCGAGTAGGAGACAGGGCAGATCGTTCCGTCCTTGCGCGTGAACGCCTCGTGGCTTCTCCGGGTCGGCTTGCCCAGCTCGCGGACCCGCAGCAGCGGGCAGTCCTCCACGGGGTGAGGCGAGCCATCCGCGTGCTGGAAGTGGATCGTCTCGTGCATCGGCTTGCCGCGTAGCTCGTCCTCCGTCCATCCGAGGATCCGCTCGGCCGCGGAGTTCATGAATGCGACACGGCCTTCGTCGTCCAACGCGTACAGGCCCTCAACCATCGTGTCCATCATCGTCGAGCGGAAGTGCTCGGCCTCCGCGCGTTCGGTTACGTCCGTGACGACGACCCCGACACCGGCGACCTCGTCGTCGACGAGCACGGGGTAATAGCTGGCCAGCCAGTGCCGGCGGTCCTGCGTGAGCGCTCGAACACGATCGACCTCGAGGTTGACGACCGGCTCGCCGGTCTCGAGCACATGCCGGTAGACGGCTTCCATCTGCGACCAGATGTCCGGAACCAGCTCCGCGACGGGCCTGCCGATCTGCTCCTCGACGGGAGCGCCGTTGACCTCCGCGAGAACGCTGTTCATCCGCACCACGCGCAGCTCACGGTCGACCAGGGCGAAGCCGACCGGCGCGCTCTCCTGGAGCGCCTCGACGAGCGTCAAGGACTCGGCTGCACGTTGCGCGTCGACAAGCTCGGTGACGTCCTGCACCGCGCCGACCATGCGCGCTGGGCGCCCGTCCCTCGAGTCCGCGAGCTCGCAGAACGAGCGCAGCCAGCGGATGCCACCGTCGGCCCACACGACCCGATAAGTCACGTTCGGGAGCCGGCCCGTCCGCCGCGCCGCCTCGAGCTCGTGCTCGACCCGGTCCCTGTCCGCGGGATGCATCCGCGACAGCACGTACTCAGGCGAAGGCGTGACGGCGCCCGGCTGGACACCGAGCAGGCGGTACATGTTGTCCGACCACAGCAGCTCGTCGGACTCGAGATCCCATTCCCAAGTGCCGGAGCGAGCCAGCCGCTCCGCGCGGTCGACCACCGCACGATCGGGCCGAGAGCGACACGAGCCCGACGGCCGGCGAGCCGAGCCGTTTGGCTGATGCTGTGGATGAGCCGCCGCTGTCATTTAACAAGAGTCGTCCGAAAGCGGAGCTCGCGCCACCGCGAGCCGCCCGCCAAGACCTTGCGGGAAACCACGTATCCGTCCGTCGGTCGGTCGCGGGTCATCTCGCGTGGCGTGAGCTGGAGCCGCATGAGAAATCACCCACCGGCCGGCGCTTCGCAGAGCGCCATCGGGATGCGTAGAACCTACGGTCCAAAGCGGCGGCACTGGGGCCGTTGACTTGAGTATGGCGGTATCTCGTCTCCGACCGTGGCGGCTCGCTCTGAGCGTTCTCGCGGCCGTCGTCGTCTTCGCCGGCGTCTATGCCTTCGCCGCCTCGGCGGGCGTCCGCGCCGGCGACTTCGGAGCCAACGCCAGGATCGTGGCCTCCTGCGGCTCCGGGATGACCTTCACGTACACGACTGCGTTCGACAGCGGCATCTCCGGCTACGCCGTCGACGGGATCGACGTCTCCCGGATCCCTGCCGGCTGCCGGGGAGAGCAGCTCTCCGTGAACTTCTACGACGACGGCGACGAGGTCGGCGGCTCGCCGCTCACCGTGAGCCTCCCCGCGTCGGGGACGACGGAGGAGATCCCCGTCGACCCGGGCACGCACACGATTGCCGTCTCCCGAGTCAGCGGCGTCTCGGTCGTCGTCTCGTAGCGCCGCTCAGCCGGGCTCGAGCCGGACGGTCCGGGCGGCGAAGTCGAGCGTGAGCGTGAACTCGCCGCGGCGGACGCGGAGGGTGCGCGCCTCCTCGTCGGCCTCGGTCTCCACCTCGCGCGGCAGGGAGCGGCGCAGCTCGAGCAGGCGGCGGTAGAAGGCCGCGACCTCTCCGTCGCCGTTCTCCGGCCGGAGCTTCGACCGTTCGAACGTCGCGGGATCCTGCGGGTCGGGGATGTCCTCGCCCGCGAACGACGTGAACGCCGCGAACTCGCGCCGCCGCCCCTCGCGCGTCGCCTCCGCGATGGCCGGGTCGATGTGGTCGGTGAAGAACTGGAAGGGCCGCTGCTCCCCGTACTCCTCGCCCATGAACAGGAGCGGCGTCTGCGGCGCGAACAGCACCGTGGCGGCGCGGATCAGGAGCTCGTCGGGCTTCGGCCGGTCGCCGAAGGCGCGGTTTCCGACCTGGTCGTGGTTCTGGGAGCAGACGACGAGCCGCTCGGCCGGCGTCCGGGCGAGCTGGCGCGCGAGGGCGCGGGCCGAGGGCGCGTAGCCGGAGTAGTAGCCGTCCCGCTCGCCGGTGAGGAGGACGTGGAGGATGTGGTGGAGCTCGTCCGCCCACATGGCGTCGTGTCCCCACTCCTCGAGCGGCCGTAGGTCGCCGACGCCGATCTCGGAGATCACGAGCGTCCCAGGCTCGATCGCCCGGACGCGCCCGGCCAGCTCGGTGAGGACGTGCGCCGGGCTCTCGTCGAAGATCGTGTCGGTCGCGTCGAGGCGGAGCCCGTCGGCGCCGTAGTCGCGCACCCACATCTCGGCGTTCTGGATCGCCCACTCGCGTACGCCGCGGTGCGAGTAGTCGATCGCCTCGCCCCAGAAGGTCTCGTGGCGGTCGGTGAAGTAGGGCCCGAACGCGGCCACCGCTTCCGAGCCGGGACCGATGTGGTTGTAGACGACGTCGAGCACGACGCCGAGACCGGCGGCGTGCGCGGCGCCGACGAGGCGCGCCAGGCCTTGCGGGCCGCCGTAGACCGGATGCGGCGCCCATGTGTAGACGCCGTCGTAGCCCCAGTTGCGCTCGCCGGGGAACGTCGCGACCGGCATCACCTCGATCGCGGTGACGCCGAGCTCACGCAGCCGCGGCAGCTGCTCGACGACTCCGTCGAACGTGCCCGCCTCGGAGAACGTCCCGACGTGGAGCTCGTAGAGGACGAGCTCGTCGAGGTCGAGCCCGAGCGGCTCCACGCGGGGCGCCTCGACGACGCGCGAGGGGCCGCGGACGCCCTCCGGCTGGAAACGGGAGCAGGGGTCGGGCCAAGCACGGCCGTCGAGGACGAAGACGTAGTCGTCGCCGCTCGAGGCCTCGACGACCGTGGAGAAGAGCCCGTCTCCTTCGGGCGCGAGCGGGTGCTCGCGGCCGCGGACTCGCACCGAGACCTCCTCCGCGGCCGGCGCCCAGACGCGGAACTCGACCCGGTCGCCGCGTGTGAAGGCGCCGAGTTGCGGCCAAGACTCCATCCGCCACCTATGACCGAACGGCCCCTCCATTGCACCTACCGGCTGCAGCTCCTCCCCCACCTCGACTTTCGCGCCGCACGCGAGCTCGTCCCCTACCTGCGCGATCTCGGCGTCAGCCACCTCTATCTCTCGCCGGCGATGCAGGCGCGCTCGGGCTCGACGCACGGCTACGACGTCGTCGACCCGACGCATCTGTCCGAGGAGCTCGGCGGCGAGGACGAGTTCCGGTCGCTGTGCGAGGCGGGCCTCGGGGTGATCCTCGACGTCGTCCCCAACCACATGGCGGCGAGCGACGACGAGAACCCGTTCTGGCGCGACCCTCTGCGGCGGGCGAAGTTCTTCGACGTCGAGTGGCGCACGGGCGGGGTGCGGCGCTTCTTCGACATCGGCGACCTCGCCGGCCTGCGAATGGAGGATCCCGAAGTCTTCGAGGCGACGCACGCGAAGGTGATCGAGCTCGTGCGCGAGGGGCTCGTCGACGGGATCCGCATCGACCACCCCGACGGGCTCGCCAACCCCGCCCGCTACCTCAACCGGCTGCGCGAGGCCGGTGTCGAGCAGGTCTGGGTGGAGAAGATCCTCGAGCCGGGCGAGCAGCTGCGCGACTGGCCCGTCTGCGGCACGACCGGCTACGAGTTCGCGAACGACGCGACCGCCCTGTTCCTCGACCCGACGGCGGAGGAGCCGCTCACCGAGCTGTACCGCGAGATCTCCGGCGAGGAGCGCTCCTTCGGGGAGATCGCCCTCGAGGCGAAGCTCGAGCAGGCCCGCACGACCTTCGAGCCCGAGGTCGACCGGCTGGCCGCGGACATCGCCGGCCTCGACGAGGAGCTCGACCTGCCGCGCGCGCTCGCCTCGTTCCACGTCTACCGCACGTACGTCGACCCGGACAGCGGCGAGGTGGACGGGCTCGACCGCCAGGCCGTGGCCGACGCGAGGCTGCCGCCGCGGCTCGCCGCCCTGCTCACGCTCGAGGAGCGCGGCCACGACGCGTTCGTGATCCGCTTCCAGCAGACGACTCCGCCGGTGATGGCGAAGGGCGTCGAGGACACCGCCTTCTACCGCTACAACCGGCTCCTCTGCCTCAACGAGGTCGGAAGCGACCCGGCGCGCTGGTCGCTCTCGGTCGACGACTTCCACGCGGGGAACCTCGAGCGGGCGCGCCGCTTCCCCCGCCACCTCCTCGCGACCTCGACGCACGACACGAAGCGCAGCGGCGACGTCCGGGCACGGCTGGCGGCCCTCACGTGGATCGCGGACGAGTGGCGGGAGAACGTCCTCCGCTGGCGCGAGCTGCTCCGTCACGACGGCCCGCCGGGCGGCAACGAGGAGTACTTCGTCTACCAGACCCTCGCCGGTGCCTGGCCGATCGACGATGCGCGAGTCGACCGCTACCTCGAGAAGGCGCTGCGCGAGGCGAAGGTGCACACGAGCTGGCTCGAGCCCGACGAGGCGTACGAGACGGCGGTGAAGGAGTTCGCGCACCGCGCCGCCGAGCACGTCGCGCCGTTCGCGGAGCGGCTCGCGGAGCTCGGCGAGCGGATCGCGCTCGCGCAGACGCTGCTCAAGCTCACCTGCCCGGGCGTGCCCGACCTCTACCAGGGCGACGAGCTCTGGAACCTGACGCTCGTCGATCCCGACAACCGCGAGCCCGTCGACTGGGAGCGCCGCCGCACGCTGCTCACCGAGCTGCGCGCGGGCGCCGCACCCACCCGCGAGACGCTGAAGCTCTTCCTGATCTGGAAGACGCTCGAGCTGCGAGCCGAGCGGCCGGAGGCGTTCCGCGGCACCTACGCGCCGCTCGACCGCGGCCCGGACGTCTGCGCGTTCCAGCGCGGCGGGGAAGTCCTCGTCGCCGTCGCATTGACGCCCGGAGCCGAGGTCGCGGTCCCGCACGGCTGGCGGGACGTCCTCGGCGGAGCGGTTCCCGGCTGCCTGCTCGGGATCCCCGCCACATAGCGATGGGCTTCCGGCGGGGATACGACGCGTTCGACCGCTTCCAGCAGCGGCACGGCTGGCTCGGCTTCCCGCTCGCGGTGCGCCAGAAGTACTCCGACGACCAGGGCGGCTACCTCGCCGCCGTCATCACCTACTACGGCTTCTTCTCGATTTTCCCGCTCCTGCTCGTCGCGGTCACGATCCTCGGCTACGCCCTGCACGGCCACCCCGGCGTCGAGCGCTCGCTCGTCCACTCGGCGCTCGGCCAGTTCCCGCTCATCGGGCACGACCTCCGCTTCCACGAGCTCGGCGGCAGCGCCGTCGCCCTCGCGATCGGGCTCCTGCTCTCACTCTGGTCGGGGATGGGCGTCTTCCTCGCCGCCCAGAACGCGATGGAGCAGCTCTGGGGAATCCCCTACCGGCGGCGGCCGGACTTCTTCCGCTCACGCGGCCGTGCCCTCCTCCTCCTGCTGACGCTCGGCGGCGGCGCCCTCGGCACGACGATCCTCTCCGGCCTCGGCACGTTCGGCGCCTCGTACGGATTCGCCTGGAAGATCGCCTCCGTAGCGCTCTCGACGCTCCTCGACGTCGGCCTCTTCTGGACGGCGTTCCGGCTGCTCACGACGAAGGACGTCACCTGGCGCTGCCTGCGCGGCGGCGCGATCACGGCGGGCGTCGCCTGGCAGATCCTCCAGTCCGTCGGCACGTACTACGTCGGCCACGAACTCAAGCACGCCTCGACCGTCTACGGGACGTTCGCCACCGTGATCGGGCTCCTGTCGTTCATCTATCTCTCCGCGCACGTCACCCTCCTCGCCGCGGAGGGAAACGTCGTCGCGACCCGCCACCTCTGGCCGCGCAGCTTCTCCATCGTCCTCGAGCAACCGTCGACGGACGCCGACCGCCGAGCCCTCACAACCCGCGCGCAGGTCGAGGAACGACGAACGGACGAGACGGTCGGCGTCGAGTTCGACGACTAGCTCAAGAGTCGACTGGGCGGTCGCCGCGGCCGCCTACGCCACTCGACCGACGCGCCCCAGGCGGGAGTCACCGTCCCCGCGTTCTCGTTCGGGCGGGTGAAGAGCTTTATCCTGGGGTCGGCCGTGGCCGTCGTGAACCTTCAGCTCGCCTCCAGGTGATCGACATCGGTTTGATCGGCTGCGGCCGCGTCGTACACGAGAACTACGCCCCGACGCTCGTCGGAAGGACGGAATACCGGGTGCGGTACGTGTTCGATCGCGACGAGAGGCAGGCACTGTCCGCCGCAGCCATCTTCGGCGCCGAGTCGGTCTCCCTGGAGCGGCTGCTCGCGACCGCCGACGCCGTCGTCGTCGCAACCCCGCCGTCGACACATGTCGAACTCGTCGAGCGTTGCCTGGAGCAGCGCGTGAAGATCATTCTCTGTGAGAAGCCCTTCGCGCCGTCGTTCGCCGCCGCCGCGGATCTCGTTCGCAGAGCGGAGGAACGCGGGGTAGGACTGTACGTGGGACACCTTCGCCGGTCCTTCCCCCACCTACGGCTTGCGCGCTCCCTCGTGTCGCTCGGCTCGATTGGCGCACCTCGCGCCTTCGTCGCGAGCGAGGGAGGCCGGTTCAGGTGGGAGTCGGTCTCGGATTACACGGGATCGTCCGAGACCGGCGGAGTCCTCTGGGACACCGGCTCGCACACGCTGGACACTGCGCTCTTCGTCGCCGGTCTGGATGAGCCGCAGGTCGAAGGTGTGAAGGTGGTCTGCGTCGACCGCGATCAGCCCGAGCCGAGCCATCACTTCTCCGGCGACTTCGTCCTGGATCTGGGCGATAGCGAGGTCGAGGGCAGGTTGCACTTGAGCAGGCGGGAAGCGCTCCCGAATGTCGTCCGTATCGTCGGATCTCGCGGCGAGGTGTCCCTTTCGGTGCGGCCCGATGACCGCGTCCGGCTCACCACGGACCGAGGAACAGTCGTTCTCTCGGCCGGCATCGCGTGCGGCGGCATCCTGCAGCATCTCGACGTGCAGTTCCGGCGCGTGCTTCTCCAGCAGGACGCCGGCGACTTCGATGCGAAGCGGTTCGTGGGCCAGACTCGGGTCCTGGAAGCTCTGTCGAATGCGTGACGGTCAGCGCGTCGCAGTCGTCGGCGCGGGCGGCTTTGTCGGCCAGGCGGTACTGAATCTTCTGCAGGAGCAGGGAGTGCACGCCGTGGCCGTCGTGCGGGGCGACCCCGCCATCGCCGACCGGTCGGGCTTCCATCGGGTCGTCCCCACTCTTGGGGCTCTTGCCGGGGCGCAGGTCGACGCGCTGCTCAACCTCGCGTATCCCACCCGCGGCGAAGCGGAGACGCATCGATCTCAGACCGAGCAGCTGTTCGCAGACATCGGACGTGCGGTTGTCCCGGGCGGGCGAGTCATCCACACGAGCACTCTCGCTGTCTTCGGTCTCGCCCTCGATCGGGTCGTCGATGTCGGCCCGGTGCGCCGGCAACGGGACGTGCCGTACGTGGAGGCGAAGATCGCGGCCGAACATGCGGCCGCCCGGATCCAGAGCCGCGGCGGCTTGTCGCTCGACATCGTCCGCCTCGGCAACGTCACCGGCCGCTCCTCCCCGATCTGGGCCCAGCAGTTCGTCCACCGGCTGCTGACCGGGCGCCCCGTCGGCGTGCGCGGGGTCACCGGCGTGAGCAACGCGACCGATGTGGCGAATGCCGCTTCGTACCTGACGTGGCTTCTCCTGGGCTCACCCCAGACAGGGATCCGATACCACCATCTTGCGGAGTTCTCGGCCGCCCCATGGAGCAGCTGGATCGACCCGATGGCCTCTGTCTTGGGGGTTGAGCCGGTCCTGGCAGAGCGTGGCGGGCCCCAGCCCTTGTCCGTGCGTGACGAGCTTTCGCGGGCATTCGCCGGATTCGGTCCGCGCCGTGTCTATCGCACCCTCCGCCGCGAGCGCGTAATGGGGTCGTGGATGCGGTCATTGCGTGCTCACACCCCTTACCGTCTCGTCCCTCGGTCCGCGTCAGCCGACATGGTGTTCGCACCGCCGGTGTCGTACGCACGCGGAGAGCAGGACTTCCTGGCGACGATGGCGGCGCAGCAGGAGTTCCGATCCGTCACGGATCCGCGCTGGACTCCGAGCATCGACCTGCCGGAGTCGGTGAACCGGCTGGTCGAGTGGCTGGCCCAGGACTGGCGCTTACCCGCCCGATAGAAGCGAGCACGCCAAGGCGGGCGGCGCGAAAGCCGGCGGTCGGCGCGTCAGCCGCGCCACAGCGGCTGGTACGGCTCGATGCGCTCGATCAACTCACGCAGCGGCGGGCCGTCGACGTCGAGATCGGACAGCACCTGCGGCTCCGCGGGCCAGGTGATCCCGAGGTCGGGATCGTCCCACGCGCAGGGAAGGTGGTCGTCCTCGTGGTAGTACGCGGTTGCGCCCACAACCGCGTACGAGTCCTCGTGGAAGTAGATGCCGTGGGCGACACCGCGAGGCATGACCATCCCGGTCAGATCCTCGCCGGACATCTCGAACGTCGCGGCAGCCCCCTCCGTCGGTGAGCCGTGACGGAGGTCTTTCAGGCCGACGGTGATGCGTCCGTCGAGAAGCACGAAGAACTCGTCGTGGAGGACGTGCAGATCCATAGCGCGGAGCGTGCCGGCGACGGACTTGAGGACGAGCCATTGCACGGGCTCCACGCCGGTTTCCCATTCGAGACGGAAGAACTCGGTGAGGAAGCCGCGCCGGTCACGATGCATCTCGAGCCGTCGGAACGTCACGCCCGCGACTGCCGGACTCTCCGTCGTCGCCACGCATGGATCCTACGACTCGCCGCGAAAGCCGGTGCAAGCGGCACGGGGAGATTGGCGAAGGGCCAGAGCTTCCACGCCGGCGCTCCGAGAGAGCGCGCGACCGCGAGATCGTTCCGCGCGTCCGCGCGGCGGCGTTGGCGCAGCCGCGCCGTAGCCCGCTCGACGTGGGCGCGCGCGAGGTGGTCGAGCCGCAACCGCTCGGTTGCGGGGTCGGATAGCTCGAAGCTGGACCAGAGCGAGACCACGAGGTCGTGCACACCGGGCCCGGCGGTGATCGCGTCGTCGTGAAGCGTCCAGCGCAGCAACGGAAGGTCGACGTAGGAGAAGACCGCTCCCAGCACCGCTGCGCGAAGGACGATGAACGAGCTCGCCGCGGTGTCGGGCGGCATCGGATGTGCACGTTCGCCCTCCTCCCACACCGTCCGGCGAAGAACCGCAGTATCGGACGCCGGCCACTGGGCCTTCAGGAACGGAAGCAGGAACTCGTCGTACGTCCCGTCGGTGAACGGACTCTCGTACACCCGGCGGTCCGAGCCCCGCTCGGTGACGAGGTTCGTGAACACGACGCCGGCCCGCGGCACGCTCGCGAATCGCTCCAGCGTCCGCTCGGCGAACTCCGGCAGCAGACGGTCGTCGTCGTTGAGCAGGAACAGGAAGTCGCCGCGGCCGTGGTTGAGCGCCTCGCGTGCATTCCAGGACGGCCCGAGGCGCTCGGCGTTGCGGTGGTAGGAGACGCGCGGATCGTCGAACGCGCGGACGGCCGCCTCGAGGTCACCCTTGTCATCGGAGACGACGACCTCGACCGTGTCGACCGTCTGCGCGAGCGCGCTCTCGATCGCTCCACCGACCATCGAAGCGCGCCAGCCCCGTACGCAAAGGGAGAGGAGCGGTTTCATGGCTCGAGACTAGGGCCGCGCCGAGCGGATCAACACGCTGCGCGGTAGATCTCCAGGAGCTGAGCGGCGCTCCGCTCGGGGGTGAACGCGCGGCTCCGTTCCCGAGCCGCTTCGCCAAGACGGCGGCGGAGTTCCGGATCCGCGTGCAAGCGCCGGAGCGCGCCGGCAAGCGTTGTCGCATCACCAGGCGGGACGAGCAGGCCGTCCACGCCGTCTTCGATCAGCTCGACCGGACCCCCGGCGTCCGCCGCGACAACCGCCAGTCCTGCCGCCATCCCCTCGAGAACGACCTGCCCGAACGGCTCGGGCGTCACGGAGCAGTGGACCAGCACGTCGAGGTCGCCCAGCTCGTCCCAGATCGGCTCGCGGAAGCCTCGAAAGTCGATCCGCTCGGCTATCCCGAGGTCGCGGGCGCGGTTGCGCAGCTCCAGCGCGTACTCCTCCTCACCGAAGAGTGCTGCACCTACGATGCGGCCGCCCACCGGCTGGTCGCCGAACGCCTCGGCGAACGCCTCGAGAAAGACGTGCTGCCCCTTCCACGGGGCGAGCCGGCCCACGATCCCGACGGTGAGCTCGGCGCCGTGATCCTTCGCCGAGGCGGCGGTGCGCGGCTCGACCGAGTTGTAGACGACCGATCCGCGGCGGGCGCCGGGCAGCGTCGCGAGCGTGGCACTCGAGTTCGCCACGACGGCAGTGGGAAGGATCCGTGCAGCGAGCCGGACGAGCCGAACGGCGGGCCGTGGCAGGTAGTCGTCGCTGATCCGGTCGCGGATGTGCCAGACGACGGGGATCCCCGCGAGCCTTCCGGCCGCCCCGCCGTAGAGAGCAGCCTTGAGGGAGTTCGTGTGGACGACGTCGGGGTGCAGGCGGCGGAGCCGTCGTGCGAGCCGGATCACATATCCGGGCAGCCGCACGGTCGCGCGCGGAGATAGGCCAACCGGCCGGACTGAATCCTTGTGGAGGTCCCGCAAGCCTGCGGCGAGAGGCAGCACCTCCACCGCGACCCCTTCCTCCCGGAGGCGTTCGGCGAGCGGCCCGTCCTCCCCGAGGACCGCGTATGCATCGACGTCGTCTCGGAGCGCCCGCACCAGCCCGAGGAGGGCGAGCTCACCGCCGGACAGGCGGGAGACGTGGTCGACGAACACGACGCGCAGCTTGCGATCGCGGCTCATGCCGCCGCCACGATCTCACGCATGCGGGAGGCGAATCGCTCTCGTGAGAACAACTCGGCGTGACGCTTGATCACCGCAGGGTCGAACGCCGTCTCGTCGAACGTCGCGAGCGCCTCTGCGAGCCCACCGACGTCGAGCCGGTCGAAGAAGACGCCTGTGCTCCCCTCGGCCACGGAGTCGAGATAGCCGCCGGCGCGCAGCGCGAGCACGGGCTTCCCGAAGCTCATCGCCTCCACGGGAGTCAGCCCGAAGTCCTCGTGGGCGGCAGCCACGAGCCCGCGACAGTTCGCGTACAGCCAGCGGAGCTGCGCGTCGTCCAGGCCGCCGGTCGCGGCGATCAGCGGAACGCCCGCGGCGCGAGCCGCCGCCTCGACAACCGCGAGGTTCTTGTAGCCGCGCGGACGGCCGACCGTGAGCAGGAAGGGCGCATCCCCGACGGCAACCGGACGCTGAAGGCCGTCAGGATCGAGCGCAGCCGGCGGGTGGACCACTTCCGCCGCGCGGCCGTAGACCTGCGCGATCCGATCGCGGACCACCGTCGAGTTGGCGACGTAGCTTGCGGCACTCGCCGCTGCGCGCGCGTCCCAGCGCCGGAGTGGCGCGCGAGCGGCCGCGGCTACCGCCCGAACGACAGGTCCGTGGCCTGCCACGTAGTCGCCGGTGAGATAGAGCCACCGCGCAGGCGTGTGGCAGTAGACGACCTTCGGAGCCGTCGCTCCGATTCCATGCGCCCAGCCGCTACTGCTGCAGACGACGACGTCCGCGTCGTCGACGAGATGCCGGGAGAACGCGGGGGCGAGAAGGGGAAAGGCGAACCGCGCGTCCCGCCCGAACGCTCCCGCCGCCGGAAGGATCGTCTCTATCTCGAACCCGCGGAACTCGGGGAAGGTCCTGTCGGGCGCGAAGACGCTCGTCACGACCCGAGAGCCGGGAAACGCCTCGAGCAGCGCCAGCACGACACGCTCCGCCCCGCCGCGCTGTGTCAGGTAGTCGTGCGCGATGACGACCTCGGTCACGCGCACAGGTTTGCAGGAAGCGAGATCCTCCCGGCCGAGCGAGCGAAACGACAGACTCTCGCGCATGCGGATCTCCGATCACGCGAAGGCGCGAATCGACTGGCCCCTCGCCCTTCGGCCCGGCAAGCTCGCTGCGCCGCCGTTCCGGGTCTATGCGGTCGCCCGTGAACGGAATGAGGGAAGTCTGCGCGCCCTCGCCGGACAAGCCGAGGGCAGACTCGTGCTCCGGTCGCTCGACGAGGGTCACGGCCGGAAGTTCGACCTGGTCGATGCGATGGCGCGCGAGCAACCACCCGATCCCGACGAATGGCTCGTCGTGGCCGACGACGACATCCGCCTCGTTCGTGGCGACCTCGCGCGGTTCGTCGCGATTGCGGACGCGGCGGGATTCGACCTGGCACAGCCTGCGCTCGACCGCCGCGGCAAGGTGACGTCCGGCATCACGGTCAGCCGGCCGCTGACGAGGGCCCGTCTGACGAGCTTCGTCGAGTTCGGACCGGTCTTCGCCATCCGCCCGGCTGTCCGAGACGTCGTGACCGCAACCTTCGCCGGCTCCGGGCTGGGCTGGGGGTTACGCCGCGTCTGGCATTCCCTCGAACCACCGCTGCGCCTGGGAATCGTCGACGAGGTGCGCGTGCTCCGCCGGAACGCACCCGACGACGAGGCTGAGGCCGCCGAAGCTCGGCTCGAGATGTATCGGACGTGGGAGCGACACGGCCTCGTCGACGGGCAACAGCCGGAGTACACCTATCGCTCCTGGCGAGCCTGGCAGAGGATTCCCTAGACGAAATGGCCGCTGGACGATTTGCCGCGCCCTGACAGGTAATCGAGCGTCTCGCGAGTGGCAGCTGTCGGCAACTTCGCCAGTATGTCTCACATGCGCCGTCCGAACCTCTTCATTCCCGGCGCTCCACGCTGCGGGACGACGGCGATGTTCGAGCTCCTCGGGGCGCACCCGGAGATCTTCCCGTCCTCGATCAAGGAGCCTCACTATTTCGTGCCCGGCCACAAGCGGACACTCAGGGAGTACCTCGATCTCTTTTCCGGGGCGACGAACGAGCGATGGCTGCTCGAGGCCACACCTCACTACCTTCTGGTCGACGACACCCCTGGCCGGATTCGCGAGTTCTCGCCCGATTCGAAGGCGATCGTCATGGTCCGCGATCCCGTCGAGCTCCTCCACTCGTCCCACGATCTGCGCAAGCTCATCCAGCGCGAGCCCGACGATCTGCGAACAGCCTTGGGGCGCGCGGACGCCGAGCGGTACTGGCGCATCGGGCGACTGGGGGAGCAGCTCGAGCGACTTTTCGGAGCGTTCCCGCGGGATGACATCCATGTCGTGGTCTACGACGACTTCGCGGCCGACAACGCAGCTGAGTATCGGCGCGTCCTCGACTTCCTCGACGTCAATCCGGACTTCACGCCTCGCTTCCGAAGTGTGAACCCCAGCGGCGAAGCACGCAGCGCATCGCTACAGCGAGCGTTATGGCGGGAAGACAGTGGCCTCAAGAGCGCCGCCCGCACGCTGCTTCCGCGGTCCTTACGGACAAGAGCCTGGAAAACGCTGCATCACCTCAATCGTCGTCCTCGTCCGCGGTCGCCACTCGACGATGAGGTGGCACGGACGATTTGGCTCAGACTCGAGCCGGACGTTGCGGTCTTGAGCAGGTTGTTGGATCGCGATCTCGTCGCTCTCTGGCGACGCTAGCGGGAGGTCACCGTTCGAGCGCCAGCCGAGGACGGGGATTCGCGTTTGCCCTATCGAACCGCGCGTGAGAATGTCGAGTTCTCCGAGTGCGGCTCAGCTCTCCTCGCGAGGGCCTCGAAAGTCCCTTGCAGGCGCGCAATCCCGATAAGGATGGGGCGTACTCTGTTCCAATGCGCTCGCTGCGCGTGAAGCTGCATCGCGATCTGCTCCAGCGAGCAGACGACCCCGTCGTGCGCCGCGCGAACCTTCGCCGCGTCGGACGGCTCTTCGCCCCCTACCGGCGCCGCCTGGCACTCGTGTGCGGCCTGATCGTGAGCGGGGCCGCGCTGGGAGTCCTGCCCGCCTTCCTCCTCAAGCGCGCGCTCGAGGCGATCTACAGCCACGACTCGACCGCACTCGCCCTCTCGGCGGGCGCGATGATCGTCATCGCCCTCGTCACCGGTGTCCTCGGCGTCGTGCAGACGCTCCTTGCCAACCGGATCGGCCAGCGCGTGATGCACGACCTCCGCGCGGCGGTCTTTCGCCACCTGCAGCGCCTGTCGCTCGCGTTCTTCACCCGCACCCGTAGCGGCGAGGTGCAGTCGCGTATCAACAACGACATCGGCGGGATCCAGAGCGTCGTCACCGAGACCGCGACGACGATGGCGTCGGCCGCCACGACGTTCATCGCGGCGGCGGTCGGGATGCTCATTCTCAATTGGGAGCTCGCGTTGTTCGGGCTTGCGTTGATCCCGCTCTTCGTCGCGCTGACAAAGCGCGTGGGGGTCGAGCGGCGGAAGGTCGCGAAGTCGACGCAGGAGACGCTCGCGGACGTCTCGAGCCTTGTGCAGGAGTCGCTGTCGGTGTCGGGGATCCTGCTCGGCAGGACGCTCGGCCGGGCGGATGGGGTCGCCGAACGGTTCGAGCAGGACTCGCTGAAGCTTGCCGACCTCCAGGTCCGCCAGCAGATGACCGGCCGCTGGATGCTGGCGATGATCCAGACGAGCCTCGCCGTGATGATCCCGGCTGTCTACTGGTTCGGAGGATCGGCTCTAGGCGGACACGTGTCGGTTCCGGTGCTGGTCGCCTTCGTGGCGCTCCAGGCACGCCTCTTCTTGCCTGCCAACCAGCTCCTGAGCGCCGGCCTCGACGTTCAAACCTCCTTGGCGTTGTTCGATCGCATCTTCGAGTACCTCGACCAGCCCGTCGACATCACGGAGCGCGTGGGGGCCCTCGCCCGCGAAGACGTGCACGGCGCGGACGTCGCCTTCGAGCACGTGTGGTTCCGCTACGGCGGTGAGAAGTGGACGCTCGAGGACACGAGCTTCGTCGTTCCCGCCGGGACGATGACGGCCCTCGTAGGCAAGACCGGTTCCGGGAAGACGACGCTCGCCTACCTCGTGGCGCGCTTGTACGAGGCCGAGCGTGGCGCGGTACTCATCGGCGGCGTCGACGTCCGTGACCTCTCCTTCGACGCTCTCTCCAGGCTCGTCGGCGTCGTGGCGCAAGAGACGTACCTCTTCCACGCGAGCGTGCGCGAGAACCTCCTCTTCGCCAAGCCGAACGCAACGGAGGACGAGCTCGTCGCGGCCGCCGAGGCGGCACGCATCCACGATGTAATCGCGGCGCTTCCAGACGCGTACGAAACCGTTGTCGGTGAGCGCGGCTACCGCTTCTCCGGTGGCGAGAAGCAGCGAATCGCGATCGCGCGGACGATCCTCCGCAACCCACCCATCCTCGTCCTCGACGAGGCGACCAGCTCACTCGACACCGCGACGGAGCGGCTCGTGCAGGAGGCCCTCGACAGCTTGTCCGAGGGGCGAACGACCATCGCCATCGCCCACCGGCTGTCGACCGTTCGGCATGCGGACCAGATCGTCGTCCTCGACGGCGGCCGCATCGTCGAGACCGGCACGCACGATCAGCTCCTCGCCGGCGCCGGTCGCTACGCCGAGCTGATCGCGCGCGGCGCAGCGCTCCAGCTGGTCGACTAGAAGCGGTAGGAGCGGCGATCGCGGTAGCGCGTCCGCAGGAGGATCCCGAGCTCCTCCCACCGCCCGACCCCCCGCTCGCGCAGCCACTCACGGACGAGCCGCGCCTCCCTCCGGTGTCCCTTGCGGAGAAGGAGATAGTGCATGTGCGCGAGTCCCTGGTCGAGCGGGAGGCAAGGCTGCGTGCCGAGACGAGGACGGAAGTGCTCCACGAAGAGCCGCACGTCGGGAAGCCAGCGCGGGTCGTCGAAGTCGCGACTGAGCCGATCGGGCGCGTCCGAGTGGTGGACGTCCCAGACCTCGTCGACGTAGAGCACGCTGTGCCGTAGCCCGAGCACGAGCTTGAACGCGAACTCCTGCTTGTAGAAGGACGGCAGTTCGTCGACCCATTCGCGCACGACGGCTGCTCGAAAGACATCCATGACGTCGAACGGGGGTGGGGTGCGCCGGACATACGTGGCGGGATCGACGATGTGCCGACCTCCGGGGACCCGGAGCGGCAGCCGCCCGTCGATCTCGGCGAGGCCGATCACGGCGCCGACATCCGGGTGCTCGCGGAGCAGCTCGACCGCCCGGGCGAGCGTGTGCGGGAGGAGCTCGTCGTCGCTGTCGAGTTTCGCGACGATGTCTGCGCGGACATGCGCGTAGCCCGTGAGGCGCGCGGCAGCAGGCCCGCCCCTTTCGTCCCGGCGGATGTAGCGAAAACGGCCTCCGAACGCTTCGACGACGGATTCGAGTCGCTCCGTCGAGCCGTCGTCGACGACAACACACTCGAAATCCGCGAGCGTTTGGGCGGCGACGCTCGTGAGCGCCCGGCGGAGAAATTCCGGGCGGTCGTGCACGGGGATCACGACGCTGACGATGGGCTTATCGCTGCTCATCGGCCCACTAGCATGATCGCGTGGCTTCCATACGCACGCCGCCGTTGGGGCGCGTCCGCGACGCTGCGCTCACCTGGGCCGAGTACATAGCGCGTGCCGGGCGGAACACGAGCGACACGCGGGTGGTCGCGGTGGTGGGGATGCACCGCAGTGGGACGAGCGCCGTTGCGGGCACGCTCCAGAGCGCGGGCCTTTACCTCGGCAACGTTCTGCGCAAGCACGAGTCGAATCGCCGCGGAACCCGGGAGAACCTCGAGATCGTTGCGTTGCACGACGCGATCCTCGCCCACTCCGGTGGCTCGTGGCGCAATGCGCCCCCCAGGGTCACGTGGACGGACGCTCACCGATGCGAGCGCGACCGGATCGTCGCGGAATATGGCGGAGCAGGACTGTGGGGGTTCAAGGATCCGCGCACGATCCTGTTGCTCGACTTCTGGCGCGAAGCGCTGGGCGAGTCGCTCACGCTCGTCGGCGTGTATCGCGAGCCCGGCGCCGTCGCCTTGTCACTCGTGCGCCGCGATGGCGGCACGCCGGACGAGTGGCTGAAGCTCTGGGTCCAGTACAACGCGCGGCTGCTGCGGGAACACGAGGAGCGGGAATTCCCACTGGTCGAGTTCGTCGCGCAGGTGGAGCGGTTCGACGAGCAGGTCGTTCCTGTTCTGCGCGCCTTGGGGCTGCGGGCGCGGACGCAATCCGGCTTCTTCGACCCGGCCCTGGCAGCGGTCGACGAGCCGGCGCGCGCTTCGGCCGACGCTGTCGCTCTCTACGAGCGATTGTGCGCCGCGCGGGGGTAGCGTGGACGCTCTGGCGATCCTCCCGATCCGCAATGACGCTCCGTACGTGGCGAACTGCCTTCGGAGCCTCATCCGGGAAGGGCTCGCAGTCGCGGTCATCGACAACGACTCGACCGACGGCCTCGACGAGATCCTCGCTCGCCCGGAGTTCCACCCACATCTGGTCGACCGTTCGCGCCTTCCCTTTCGGGGAACCTACGAGGTGACGCGGATCTGGGCGGCGGTCGACGAGGTCGCGTCGCGCATGGCGCCGGATTGGGTGGTCTACGTCGACGCCGACGAGGTGCTGCACTCGTACTCGGAGGAGGAGCGCGTCGTCGACGTGCTCATCGCCGCCGAGGCCGCGGGCTGCAACGCGGTCAACTTCGACGAGTTCGTCTTCCTCCCGGTCGAGCACGACTACGTCCCCGACGCCGCCGGTTGGCAGCCGCTACGGCACTACTACTTCTTCGAGCCCCGGCCGACGCGCCTTGTTCGGGCCCGCCGCCATGACGCAGGCTTGTCGATGGCGGCGTCCGGGACGCACGGGTTGCGCGATCCGCGTGCGCGAATCTTCTCGCGAAGCCTCGCAAACCGGCACTACCTGTTTCGCTCGGCCGAGCACGCGCGGACGAAGTATCCCGAGCGCCGCTACTCAGCGGCGGATGTCGAGCACGGCTGGCATCTGAATCGAGTCGAGTACGGGCCACGCGACTTCGAATTCCCGTCGCCGTCCCGACTGAAGCGGCTGGCCCACCCGGACGACCGTCGACTCGATCGTTCGGAACCGTGGCGCCGGCACTACTGGGAGCGGCCGTCCGGGCTCGGGGAGCGCGCCCTCGCGCTCGCGCGGCGGGCAGGACGAAGCCTCAGCCGATGAGACTCGCTATGACGCTCCTCGTCAGGGACGAGGAGGACATTCTCGAAGCCCACCTTCGCTACCACTTCGCGGCGGGGGTCGATTTCGTCATCGCGACCGACAACCGGTCGGAGGACGGGACGAAAGAGATTCTCCGCGCCCACGAGCGTGAGGGGCGCCTGCTGTTGTTCGAGGAGGACGGCGACAACTACGACCAGGGCCGGTGGGTGACGCGCATGGCCCGGCTCGCCGCGACCGAGCACGGTGCCGACTGGGTGATCAACAGCGACGCCGACGAGTTCTGGTGGCCCGACGAGGGCGACCTGAAGGCGGTGTTCGAGGCTGTGCCGCCGACCCATCTCGCCGTGAAGGCGCGAATCAGGAACTTCGTCCCTCGCCCTCCGTCGACCGAGCCCTTCTTCCGCTCGATGACCGCGCGTGTTCGAGAGCCCACGACGAAGGGCGCGACCACCGAGCCGCGTCGCGAGCCTGCCGCCAAGGTCTGTCACCGGGCGCTGCGCGACATCGAGCTGGGCAGGGGAAATCACGCCGCCTTCCGGCGGCGCCTCTTCTGGCGGCGCCGCCTGCCCGCCCCGCGAGCTCCTCTCACCGTCCTTCACTTCCCCGTTCGCTCGTACGCGCAGTTCGCGAACAAGATCGAGAAGACGGGAGCAGCGATGGCACGGAACGGCAAGCTGCCCGCGGCGTCGAAGGCTTGGCCCGCCCGAGTCCTCTACGAGGCGTTTCTCAGAGGCGAGCTCAAGGCCCACTACGAGCGTCTCGTCTGCGACGACGACGCGATCCGGGCGGGCATCGCCGACGGCACTCTCGTCCTCGACCAGCGGCTGCGTGACCGCCTGGACGTGCTCGGCCTGGGCGAGTCGGGCCAACCGTCCTGAGCGCTCTCGATCCCCGTCCGGGACCGTATCCCTCAGTTGGGGGTTATTTGGCGCGATCACCCCAACGGGGGAATGTCCGGTCCCGACCCGCCACCTAGAGTCGGCAGCGCTCAGTTGCGGGATTTGGGGGCCTTGGGTGCAGGAGGCACTCGCGACAGCGAAAACTGCGGCGGTGGGTCCCGTCGCACTGCGGAAGGGATCGGGACACAGATGCGGATGCGCCGGACGTTGCGCAAGAAGACATTCGTCGTGCTGCTGCTCACACTTGCGGCGGCCGCTGGGGTTCTGCTGATCGGCTCGGCCGGATCGGCCTCGGCCAGCGGATCGGTCACGTTCACCCAGGAGCAGGATCAGCCGATCCCGCCCGCCCAGAACTACGCCGGCAGCGCGAGCGGAGACGGCTGGGCGGTCGCCCTGTCGTCGAGCCGCGTCTACAACGTCTTCCACCATTCGACGACCGCATTGATCGTCGCCTGCCATCTGCAGAGCAACGCGCAGCCTTGCTGGGGCGTCGACGGCAGCGGCAACGCGGTCACGGAAACCGTGACCGACTCGACCGGGGGCGGATTCGCGACGACCTCCGATCCGAACATCTTCCTGGACAAGAACGGGAAGCTCTGGATCTACGCCCTGAGGCTGTCCGACAAGAGCGTCGGCGTGGTCTGCTTCGACACCACCGCTCCCGCTCCGACCGTGAGTACTCCTAGTCCGGGGTTCTGCGGCTATACGCCACTCTCGGGCGCAGGGGATTCCGGGATCGTGTCAGGCCGGCCTCTGTTCGGAACGCCGCTGCAGAGCGGCACCCGCATCTACGCCTTCAACTACGGCCAGAACGTCGGCGCAGGCGGCGGTACGCACCACACGGAGAACACCGTGCTCTGCTTCGACGAGAGCCTCAACAGCGGTCAGGGCGGCGCCTGCTCCGGCCAGCCCTACAGCGTGTCGATCGGAAGCGGGACGGTCACCCGTCTCGTTCCGGAGCCGAGCGACGCACTGATCGGCTCGCACTTGATCATCCCGATCGCGACGTCGACCGCGTCCTCGGGACTCGCATGCTTCGACACGACGAGCAACACCAACTGCGGCAGCTCGTGGCCCGTGCTCACTCCGACCATCCCGCTGTTCGCGGGGATCGTTCCGGTCTACGGGGCGCCCTACCCGCTGCTCAGCCCGGCGGGGAACGTGACGGGCTTCTGCCTGGCGAACGGCACCGACCCGTGCTTCGACTTCACCACGGGAGCAAGCGTCTCGACCCCGTCCGGTATGAGCGCGCAGGTCCCGCAGCAGTACGCCATGAACGGCCCGTCTCTCATTCTGGGAACCCGCGTCTACATCCCCGAGTGGCAGACGAGCTCGGGCTCGGTGTCGTGCTGGGACTACTCGACCGGGGCTGCGTGCCCCGGCTTCCCCAAGGTGTTCGCGGCGCCGCCGTCCTCCACGGGCCTCGCGCAGCTGTACACGGTGAACGCCGATCCCTATCGGCCCACGTGCCTTTGGGTGAATGCGGACAACGGCGCGGCTCAGATCCAGAACTTCGACGCCTACACGGGCGGGCCGTGCACGCAGACCCGCGTGCTCGCCACACAGTTCGTCGTCCCCGGCGTGCCGGACTGCGCGCCGACGGCGTACACGTCACTCCAGGTTCTCTCGCCCACGCCCGACCAGTACCAGGGCGGGTCGATCTCCTTCGCAGATGCCGGCGGCAATGCGCTCACCGCCCTGGGAAGCGTCCAACTCGACGCGACGGGCACGGCCGACCTCAGTGGCATCTCCAGCAGCCTCAGCTCGCTGCCGAGCGGGCTACCGCAATTCCTGATCTCACTCAACAACGCTCCCGTCAACCCGGCGCCGCTCGATGTCAAGCTGACCTGGGTCGCGTCCAACGATCCGGCTTGCACGACGGGCGGTCAGAAGACCCAGACGACGACGGCGCTCGACGCCGTCCTCAACGACGGGACGAACACCAGCCACAGCCTGACCGAGTGGGTCGGGACGCCGGTGACGAACAACACGAACGGTCTGCTCACGGGCACGAACGCCGCGACCGCGACCGGCTCCGTCACCTACCACTGGTGGACCGACAACACCTGCACGACGAAGCAGGTGGCGGATGACACGGAGACGATCACGACGCCGGGCACGCTCCCCGCGTCTCAGCCGGTGAACCTGCCGGCGGGCGTCTACTACGAGACCGTCGACTACAGCGGCGACAGCGCCAACGCCGCGTCGAGCACGACGTGCGGCTCCGAGATCCTCACCGTCAACAAGGTGCCGACGTACGTCACGTACACCGGCGACACGAGCGTCTACGCGGGTCAGACGGCGAACGTCTCGTTCGTCCTCAAGAACGCGTTGAACAACCTCGTGCTCGGCAGCCAGTCGGTCACGATCACGCTGCCGGCAGCGCTCGGCGGGGGCACCGTCACGGGAACGACCGACTCGAACGGCGTCTTCTCGACGACCGTCACGACGCCGGACGTCTCCAACGACCCGACGTACACGCCGAGCGAGTCGTTCGGCGGCACCGGCACCTATCTCGCGAGCTCCGGTCCCGGCAGCCTCGAGGTGAAGCCTGTCCAGACGGACATCAGCTACCTCGGCGACACGAACGTCTACTCCGGCCAGACGGCCAACCTCACCTTCGAGCTGACCGACCAGTTCGGCAACTTGCTGCCGAACGAGCCGGTCGTCATCCACTTCAACGGCAACGACTACCCCGAGACGACGGACGGCTCCGGCATCGCCACCGTGCAGATCACGGCGCCGAACGTCTCGACCGACACGCCGTTCTCGCCGAGCGAGTCGTTCGCCGGCGCGGCGCAGTACCTGCCGTCGACCGGCCCGGGCGGGATCGTCGTTCATCCGATCCCGACGACCATCAGCTATCTCGGCGACACCAACGTCTACTCGGGCCAGCAGGCGACGCTGAAGTTCGTCCTCAAGGACCACTTCGGGAACGTCCTGCCGAACGAGCCGGTCGTCATCCACTTCAACGGCAACGACTACCCGGAGACGACCAACGCCTCGGGTCTCGCCTCGGTGGTCGTCACCTCGCCGATCGTCTCGACGAACACGCCGTACACGCCGACCGAGTCCTTCGCCGGCGACTCGCCGTACCTGGCGAGCACCGGTCCGGGCGGCCTCGTCGTGCACCCGATCCAGACGAGCATCAACTACACGGGCGACACGAACGTCTACTCCGGCCAGCCGGCGACGCTGACCTTCGTGCTCAAGGACCAGTTCGGGAACCTCCTGCCGAGCATGCCGGTCGTCATCCACTTCAACGGCAACGACTATCCGGAGACGACGGACGGCTCCGGGGTCGCCTCGGTGATCGTCACGTCGCCGATCGTCTCGAGCAACACGACCTTCACGCCGACCGAGTCGTTCGCCGGGCAGGCGCAGTACCTGTCCTCGACCGGCCCCGGCTCGCTGCTCGTCAAGCCGATCCCGACGAACATCACCTACCTCGGCGACTCGAGCGTCTACTCCGGCCAGCCGGCGACGCTCAAGTTCCTGCTGAAGGACCAGTTCGGGAACGTCCTGCCGAACGAGCCGGTCGTCATCCACTTCAACGGCCACGACTACCCGGAGACGACCGACGCCTCGGGTCTCGCCTCCGTCGCCGTCACCTCGCCGATCGTCTCGACGAACACGCCGTACACGCCGACCGAGTCCTTCGCCGGCCAGGCGCAGTACCTCGCGTCGAGCGGCCCCGGCTCGCTGCTCGTCAAGCCGATCAACACGAGCATCACGTACGACGGCGACACGAGCGTCGTCGCCGGCCAGTCCGCGACGGTCAAGTTCCAGCTGAAGGATCAGTTCGGGAACACGCTCGCGAACATGCCGGTGACGATCACGCTGCCGTTCGGTCTCGGCCCGTACGCAGGGACGACGGACTCGAACGGGTACGTCTCCGACACGATCACGGCGCCGATGCACACCGGCTCCTATGGAACCTCGGAGTCGTTCGGCGGCCAGGCGCAGTACCTCTCGAGCAGCGGCCCCGGCTCCATCGCCGTCCTCCCGATCTCGACGAGCATCACGTATCTCGGTGACACGAGCGTGACCGCCGGCCAGACGGCGGCGGTCAAGTTCCAGCTGGAGGACCAGTACGGGAACACGCTCGCGAACATGCCAGTCACGATCAACCTGCCGTTCAGCGGCACTCCCTTCAGCGGGACGACCGACTCGAACGGCATCGTCACCACGACCGACACGGCGCCGATGCACACCGGCTCGTACGGGACCGACGAGTCGTTCGCCGGCCAGGATCCGTACACCGGCAGCGACGGCACCGGCACGATCGTCGTCACCCCGATCCCGACGAAGATCACCTACATCGGCGACACGAGCGTCACCGCCGGCCAGACGGCAACGGTCAAGTTCCAGCTCACCGACACCTCCGGCAACCCGCTTCCCGCCGGCGAGACGGTGACCATCAACCTGCCGTTCAGCAGCACGCCGTACACCGGCACCACCGACGCGCACGGCATCGTCACCACGACCGACACGGCACCGATGCAGACCGGCTCCTACGGAACCAAGGAGACCTTCGCCGACACGGATCCGTACACCGGCAGCAACGGAACCGGCACGATCGTCGTCACCCCGATCCCGACGACCATCACGTACACCGGCGACGGGACCGTGCAGGCCGGTCAGACCGCGAACATCAGCTACGTCCTGACGGACAAGTCCGGTAACCCGCTCGTCGGGATGCCGATCACGGTCAACCTGCCGTTCGGCGGCCAGGCCACCGGCGTCACCGGTGCGGGCGGCGTCTTCTCGACGACGCAGCTCGCCCCGCTGCACACCGGCACCTACGGCACCGACGAAGCGTTCGCCGGCCAGGATCCGTACACGCTGAGCGACGGAACGGGCTCGATCCAGGTCACCCCGATCGGGACCAACATCACGTACGTCGGCGACACCTCGGTGATCTCCGGTCAGCCTGCCACGGTCGCGTTCGTCCTCAAGGATCAGTACGGACACGTGCTGCAGGGCATGACGGTGACCATCACGCTGCCGTTCGGCGGCACCTTCACGGGCACCACGGATGCACTCGGCATGGTGAGCGACACCGTCACCGCGCCGACCGTCTCGAGCAACACGAGCTACGGCACCTCCGAGTCGTTCGGCGGCTCGAATCCGTACCTCTCGAGCAACGGGCCCGGTTCGCTGGTCGTGCAGCCGACTCCCACGCCTCCTCCGCCCGCGCTGAACTGCTCGGCGAAGGGCGTGAAGTGCGAGTCGATCCTCGCCGACCCGAGCGTCGTCTCGAACACGCAGCTCCAGATCGTCGCGACGGACGACGCGTCGTTCGCAGGCGCCTGCGCGCCGACCGCCATCCTGCTGAGCAGCGGCGGCGGGTGGCAGCAGCTGTCGGTCTCGTCGAGCCCGACGAGCGGTTGGCCGCAGAACTACGTGGACAACCACAACGGCTCGATGTCGAACAAGTACCAGCAGCTGATCAAGATCACCCTCCCGAGCGGGCTCTCGGCCGGCCAGTACTCCGTCCGGATCTCCGCCTGCGACGGAGACGGCGATCAGGATCAGTGGACGTGGACGGTCGCAGTCGACGGCAGCGGCAACGTCACGACGGTCAACACGGGCCCCGGCGCGATCGACTGCACCGTCAAGGGCACGAAGTGCGAGTCGCTCCTCGCCGATCCGAGCGTCGCCTCGAACACGCAGCTGACGATCGTGGCGATGGACGACTCGCCGATCGGCACGAGCGGCTCCACGGCACCGAGCGCCGTCCTGACGACCGGTCAGGTGCTCAACGTGACCACCGCGCCGACGAGCGGGAAGCCGGCGAACTACGTCGACAGCAACAAGGGCTCGATGTCGACGAAGTATCAGACGCTGATCACGATCAACCTGCCGAGCCTCTCGGCCGGTAACTACACGATCCGCGTCACCGCCTACGACGGCGACGGCGATGTCGATCAGTACAACTGGTCGATCACCGTCGACGGCAGCGGCAACGTCACGTCGAGCGGCTCCGGCAGCGGGACTGGTGGAACGCTCGCCGCCGGCAACACGAACTGCAACGGCGTCTTCAGCGGCACCGGGCAGACCGTGACCGTCCAGGCGGGCGCCACGTGCACCCTCCTGCCGGGCACCAGCGTGACCGGGAACGTGACGGTGCAGAAAGGCGGCACGCTGATCGCGAGCGGCGTGACGATCGGCGGCAACCTGGCGATCCAGGGTGGCGCCGCATCGGTCTGCAGCAGCTCGGTCGGCAACGACCTCACCGCCGCCGGCGCACCGGGAGCGGCAGTGCCCATCGTGATCGGTGGTGACTCCTGCGCCGGCGACACCGTCGGGCACGACCTGAACGTCACCGGCGAGACCGGTGGAGTCAGCGTCGTGGGCAACACCGTCCGGCACGACATGAACGTGAACAACGACGGCCCGACGACGGTTGTCACCGACAACACGGTGAGCCACAACGCGACGTGCAACGGGGACACGGGGCAGACCGCCTCGAACAACAACGCGGGCGGCACGAACAACTGCCCGGCTCCGCCGCCGCCTCCGCCGCCGCCGCCGCCGCCGCCTCCTCCGCCGCCGCCTCCGCCGCCCCCGGGGAAGCACTAAGACGGAACTGAGCTCCGCCCCCTAACGGGGGCGGAGCTTTATCCGGCGGAGAACAGGCAGGGCGGACGGCCGCGTCCCGGCGGTGGTGGAGGCTGTCGGCCCGAACTCCGCGCGCGCCTCCGCGCGCCGCGCCCCGGCCGATCGCGGCAGCGGCATCCGCTCCACACCGGCGACCACCTCGCGGTAGAGAGCCGACTGCGCCTCACCGACGCGCGGCCAGGTCCGCCCGCCGGCGAGCGCGATCCCTTCCCGACGACGGCGCTCGAACTCGGCCGGATCGAGCTCGAGGATTCGCTCCGCGAGCGCCTGAGCGTCGCCGGTCGGGACGAGGAGCGCGGGATCGCCGCCGACCTCTCCGATCGAGCCGCTGTCGTAGCCGGCCACGACGGCCCCGCTGGCCTGTGCCTCGACGATCACGCGGCCGAACTGCTCGGTCCACGTCGGCGTCGGGCGGCTCGGGACGAGGGCGAAGTGCGCCGACCGGAAGACCCGCGCCAGCGTTGCCGGCTCGACGGGACCGAGAACGTCGACTCCCTCCCCTTCGGGCGCCACCGGCCCTTCGCCGCAGACGACGAGACGGGTCGGCCGCGTCTCGGCGAGCAGCGTCGCGACCTGGACCGCGTCGTCGACGCCCTTCTCCGGCACGAGCCGGCCCGCGAACGCGAGGACGAGCTCGGGGTCGTCGAGCGACTGCTCGCCCGGCTGGAAGATCTCCGGCTCGTAGCCCAGCGGCAGCACCTCGATCCGGCCCGCGAACCCCTTGCCGCGCGCGACGCTCGCCGCCTGCCGGCTGCACGGATAGAGCGCCGCCACCCGCCGGTGCGCCGCGCGCTCCCACTGGTGGAACGGCGGCGGGAACCGCTTGTCGACGTTCTGCGCCGTGTACATGACGACGGGCAGCTCGGGCGGAGCCGCGCGCAGCCACTGCCGGGCGGCGACGCTGAACGGCTCCTCGTGGAGGTCGAGCACGTCGGGCCGCGCCTCGTCGAGAAGCGCGCGGATCGCGCCCTCGTCCGGGTAGTGGTGCCGGTTCACGTCTCCGGGCCGCCGGACGTCGAGCTCGACGATCCGGAACGGCTCGGGAGAGAGCTCAGCCTCGCCGCCGGGCCACTCCCGCGGCACGACGAGCGTGACGTCGATCCCGGCAGCGACGAGCGCCCGCTCGCGGGCACGGTGAGCTGCGTCGCGACCGGCGTGATAGACACGGAGGATCCGAAGCGGGGACGACATGGAGACCGCGAGAATACGAGCCGGCGGCGGCATCGGTTGCACGATCGCCACAGCGAGCTATATGGCGTACGCGCGGGTTCTCGCCGCGCACTGGGCCCGGTTCCATCCCGACACGCCCTTTTACGTCTTGCTCCTGGACGGCGACAAGGCTGCGGTCGACCGTGAGGGATTCGAGCTCCTCGGCTGCGACGACCTCGACATCTCGGCGGAGGAGCTCGAGATCCGCCGCGGGATCTACAACCCGTGGGAGCTCGCCACGTCGCTCAAGGTCGAGCTCCTCCGCACGCTGATCGCGGACGGGTCCGACGCGGTGGTATTCGTCGATCCCGACCACGGGGTCTACGGTCCTCTCGACGACGTCGCCGCCGCGGCCGCCGAGCACGGCATCGCCCTGTCGCCGCATCTGCTGCGGCCACCGCCTGCCGACGGCTTCTACCCGAACGAGCTCGACATCCTCAAGTTCGGGATCTTCAACGGAGGGTTCCTCGCTGTCGGCCCATCCGCCGCGCCGTTCCTCGAATGGTGGTCGGGCCACGTCCGCCGCGATTGCCTCGACGAGCGCAGCGGCGGATTGCACGCGGACCAGACGTGGCTTCAGTCCGTCCCGCAGTACTTCCCCTTCACGATCCTCACCGACCCGACGCTCCACGTTGCCCACTGGAACATCCACGAGCGCGACCTCGAGTTCGTCGACGGCCGCTACCTGGTCGCGGGAACGCCGCTCCGCTCGTTCCATTTCAGCCAGTTCGACCCGGAGCGCCCGGACGAGCTCTGCTCGTGGCTACCGCTGACCCGCTACCGGATAACCCGTTCCCGGAACCCCGCGGTCTTCCAGCTGCTCAGGGAGTACGCCGGCGAGGTGGTCACCGCCGGCTACGTCGAGGACCGGGCGACCGGATACCGGTATGCGACGAGCGCGTCGGGGAGGCCGCTGGGGAAGTGGGAACGCGCCGTCTATCGCGAAGCCGTCCTCGCCGCGGAAGCTCGCGGGAGCGCGCTGCCACCGAGCCCGTTCGAGCCCGCGCGCGCCGCCGACTTCGAAGCGTTGGTGGGCAGCCGGGCGTCGTGGCCATCCCTCTCACCGCAAGCTCGGGAGCGTCTCGAGCGCTTGCGGCCGGCTGGCGCTCCCCGGACCGCCGGCGGGCGAGCGGCCAGGCGCCTGCGGCGAGCCGCCGGCTATGCGCTCACAGGGCGACTCGCCGGACGATCGCTCGATTCGAGCATCCCGACGCGGATCACGAGTGATCTCGTCCGGCTCGAATACCGACGGTCGGAGTAGAGCTGCCGCGCTCCACGCAGGAACTACGCGTCGAAGGACTGGAAGTGATGCCAGGGCCGATCGTCGTCTCGCTGCTTGCGGAGAGCGACCGCGGCGACCGGGGGCAGCAGCCGTGACCGCGCGCGCACCGTCCGCAGCAGTGACGCTCTCCGGCTGAGCCGGAGCGGAACGGAGTCGACGAGGTCGTAGGCACGGTTGCGCAACGCGAACTCGGCCACGGCCCGGACGCCGGGCATCCAGGTGTCGTCGAGAACGACGACGCCGCCCGGACGCAGCAACAGATCGACGAAGAAGAAGTCGACGAGGCAGTGGTCGAACGTGTGCCACCCGTCGATCAGCGCGAGATCGACCCGGCATCCACTTTCGACCAGGCGAGGAAGCGCGAAATGCGACGACTCCTCGATCAGCTCGCAGAACTGAGAGAAGCCCGCGCGCTCGAGCTGGCGGATCGCGACGCCGTCCCAGTCGCCGTGCTGGTTGGGGTCGATGGAGATGAGCTTCGGCGTCTTGCTCGCGCTGTTCAGCGCGTCCGCGAGCGCCAGGCTCGCGACTCCGTACGCCATGCCGATCTCGAGGGCCTCCGTCGCGCCGACCGCCTCGACCTGGCGGTAGAGCAGCTCACACTCCTCGACCGGGATGTTCGAGTGGAGCTCGTATCTGCGCCCTTCGAGCTCGATGTAGCCGCGCTCGAGCACCTCGGCGAGCAGCGGATGAAGCTGCCGGCTCACAACGAGCCGGGGCCGAAGACCGGGTGAGCGCCCATCACGCCGAGACTACGCTCTCCTTCTGCTCGGACCGACCGTGGATCCGCTCCGCGACGCTCACATCGACATGAAGATCCTCGTCCTCTCCTCTCTCTACCCGCCGGCAGCCGTTGGAGGGTACGAGCGCTTGTGCCGGGACGCGGTCGAACGATTCCGCCAGGACGGACACGAGGTCGCCGTCTTGACGAGCACGTTTGGCGGACTCCGGGAGGACGACGACCCGTACGTGCACCGGGAGGTGCCGATGTATTGGGACGGCGGCAGTCTCGTCTGCCCGCCGCGGCTGGAGCTGTTCCGATCCGAGCGCGCCAACACTCGCATCCTGACGCGACTCCTCGCCGAGTTCGCGCCGGACGTCATCTCGATCTGGGCGATGGGAGCCTGGTCGCTCGGCCTGCTCGCGACCGCCGAGGCGTCCCCGGTGCCCGTCGTCTACAACGTCATCGACGACTGGCTCGTCTACGGCCGCTCCTCGGATTGCTGGACAGGACGCCTCGACCGAAGGCCGCCGCTCGTCCGCCGAATCGCCGCAGCGTTGGGCGCACCCACCGGCCCGGAGTCGTTCGCGTCCACGAGCAGGTTCTGCTTCGTCAGCGAGTTCACGCGCTCGAGGGCGCTCGAGCACCGGAGCATCGACCCCGGGTCGACCTCCGTCGTCCCGGCCGGGATCGACACGCGCGACTTCCCGCTGGCCGACGGGGACGAGCAGCGTCCCTGGCGCTGGCACGTCATCTTCGCCGGCCGCATCGCCCCCGAAAAGGGCGTCGACGTCGCGATCCGAGCGGTGGCCGATATCCCGGAGGCGCGGCTCACGATCGTCGGCGAGAGCGGCCCACCCGGCTACCACGCCGAGCTTCACCGGCTCGTCGACGCCGCGGAGATGAGCGGCCGAGTCCGGTGGACGAGCGTCGAGCGGAGCGAGCTCGCCCCTCTGTATCGCTCCTCGGACGCGCTCGTCTTCCCGAGCACGGGAAGCGAGGCGTTCGGCCTGGTCCCGCTCGAAGCGATGGCGTGCGGGACGCCCGTTGTCGCAACGACCGGAGGAGGCTCGGCGGAGTATCTCGTCGACGGCGAGAACTGCCTCCTCTTCGAGCCCGGCGACGCTGCCGCGCTCTCCGCCGCCCTGCAACGGCTGAGCGCCGAGCCGGAACTTCGCAGGCACCTGGCAACGGGCGGGCTCCGCACTGCGGCGAGGCTCACCGTCGACAACTGGGCGCAGAGCCTCGAAGAGATTCACCGCACGGCTGCCGCCGAGCCGGGGTTCGCTTAGCCCGTCAACGCCGCCGCAGTCTGCTCGGCGACCTCCCGCCAGGAAGGCAGCGGATCCTCGTGAGCTTGTGGATGCGCGCTTCGGGCGCGCGACAGCTCCGCCGCAGTCTCGGCCAGCACGCTCGCGAGCGCCGCGGGGTCGCCGGGCGTGAAGCGCCAGCAGCGCGACGCTCCGGCAGTCAGCTCGCGGTAG
>Ga0070741_10002271_pt1 | contig 52726 bp, 72 predicted proteins | sample Coa_R1_4_FD_66440 | JGI IMG/M metagenome (GOLD analysis project Ga0070741, IMG submission 66440) | Surface soil microbial communities from Centralia Pennsylvania, which are recovering from an underground coalmine fire - Coalmine... | ecosystem: Environmental > Terrestrial > Soil > Unclassified ... | reverse complement strand
CAACGGTAGTCGGCGCGGAGTTGTATTGCTCTCGCTGGAATGCTTGCATCCGGGGCAGGGAAGCGCTATTGAGATCGCGCAACTTGCGAGAGGAAATTTCTGGGATGTAGAAAGCGGAACCCAACCCGATGAGCTAGGTATAGGGCTAAATTTGTTCGCCGCGGCAGCACGAGCTCGAATTAGGTAACCACGTCGCCCTACCCTGCCGTTCTGACTATTCCTCTCATTTATCGCTGGAGGCTTCGAGCTGCCACGGGGTCTAGCTCGCGATTCGTACCGCTCCAGTAATTCGAAATGTGCATGTACAAAGATAAATCCGAGCCTCAACAACTCGGGCGGTGAAGGTAACTTTCCAATACGCTTTCGATGGAGTTTCGAGTTAAACCCCAAGAGAGATGCCGTGCTTGGCTCGGGCACATGGCAACTCGCGGGATATCCTTTCATCAGCTATGAAGAGGGGTCGGAGCAGGAATCGCTATTCCGTTCCGGCTCACGCTTGTTCTCCCGATTTTCGGAATGTGAGACTCGGGAGAACAGCCAATTACTTGACCTATAACTGCTACCAATGAAAAGCTCAGCATTGAGATTCGTTTCTAATTCGCTCGTTGCCATCCGCAACGCGCGAGCCCCATAGGTGCAATCTGGTAAGATTCACAATGTAAATTCTACACCATTGTGTAGAATTTATGCGCCCCCCCATTATCTTCGAGTCAATAACCGCATTTCTCGGGGTTATCTTTAACTGGTAACTCAGAAAAATCCTAGAGCCCTAGGGCCGGCGAGGCACTTATGCCAGTCCACGTTCGCCGGAGGTGGGAGTCGGCTTAGATTCCATCCCTATTGGGCCATGGCCCTTTGTTGGAGGGCCACGTCGAAAACGCAACAGAAAACACTGGGCGAAGCGCTGCTCCTCGCCAAGACTCACGTTTGCTGTGCTTTTCGCTGAGAACTCGAGCGGGTCACAGCACCTCCTTTGTATGGAGAGCGTGAAATCTCATAGTGCAGTTGCGATGCTAGATCCTTACTTCGATCATCCCGCCGAAGATGCACTCGAACGCTTCCTCCTGCAGCAATGCCAGGAGGACGAGCTCGAGGCGGTGGAAACACATATCATTGGGTGTGAGTCCTGCATAACACGCCTCGAAGACCTCGAATTTCAGATCACCGCGACGAAGCTCGCTCTCCAGGAACTGGAGAGCGAGCGAAGCGCCAGGGAAGCCGCCAAACAGCAGCATTTCTGGAAATCCTGGTTCACCATTCCTACCCTGTCATGGGCAGCCGGCGCAGCCTGTCTCGCACTCGCACTGCTCGCCGCTCCCCGATTTGTTCCCGCTAATGTCAATCTCTCCGCTTACCGCGGGCTGGAAAGCCCCACGGTTCCCGAAGGACGCCCCCTGGATTTGCACTTGAACGCCGCGGATCTGGCCGAAGGCCGGGTGGGCGTCGAAGTGGTGGATAGCAACGGCTCCGAACTCTGGAAAGGCTCCGCCAACATCCAGCACGACCAAGCCGAAGTAGTAGTTCCCCGGATTACCGAACCGGGCGCGCATTTCGTGCGCCTCTATGCCCCTGCGCAAGACGATGGCGAGGGCCGCCTACTGCGCGAATTTGCTTTCGATGTTCAATAGTTTCGTGTCCCCATCGGGGATGCTGGAAACCCCTCGCCTTTAGGCGAAGCTGGGCGCGCTTCACGAAGAGCGACCTCAAAGGTCATTTGGTGTGGGCGCCGAAATATCAGAAAGCGGTGCTGAGGGGGGAAGTAGCGATTTGTCTGCGCGACGTGGTGCGGCAGATCGCCGCAGAACACGAATTGGAAATTGTACCGGGAAGGTCGCCCGTCAACAGGTATACCCGTTCGTCCCGTATCGACCGAATCAGCCCGTGAGCCGATTTGTGCAGTGGCTGAAAGGGATCAGCTCGCGCGTATTCTTACAGGAGTTTCCACACCTGCCGAAGAAGTCCTGGGGTCGGCATCTCTTGGGGGCGAGGTTATGTCGCTGTCCAACTCGGCCACCGCCATCGACGAGATGACCCGCGAGTACATTGATGAGCAGGAAGGCGAAGAGGTTGCCCACGGCAGTCGATTTCCAATCGGCACCGGTTGAACTCTCGACTTGCAGTCGAGGGTTGTTCAGGTCGTACACTGGGATAGTTCCGACTGGTAAGAATTGACGAGCCAATAACTCCAGGTTCTCCCCTGAGTCGCGCAACACCTACCGATGCGCGAAGACTAGAACTAACTCAGTTTAGCGTGGGACTAAATGAGATATCCCAGGCTATGAGATGAGTAAGTATGGCATGGGTCCAGTTGAATCGTTTGGCAGATGGAACGTTTCTTGTCTCTTTAGCTACTCGCTATAGTAGCTCTCCCTTATCCTCAGTGAGTCTGTTATCCTCCGGTCTCGTACGATCTTCATCGAGGCTACAGCACACCGCTTAGTGCTACACTTTTTGGTTACGGTCATTGCCGCACGGATTTTTGTAGGCCTGTTAACTCAGATCTTGATGCCATGAGCATGGCAGAACTGTGATCGTCCTCTCGTATTTCTCCCTCAGAAGTTTCCGCGACAAAGATAACTATTGTTTGTAGCTCTATGTCTCGTTTCCATCTCGGAAAGGCCGCGAGGGCGTGTGTGCGTTGCGCGGTGTTGCCTTCTATGGTTCTTCTCTTGCCATCTCAAATGCTATCCCAGACGAATCCGTCTGCGCAAACGTTTCCGTCCACACTTGTCGGTAGTAGCTCTTCGCCCATTTCACTCGAATATCGGCTAGCAGGACTCGTATCAGCTCCTACTGCATCGTTCGCAAGTAGCAGTACGGAATGGAACCTGTCGAGCTTCACTTGTTCCGGATCGTACAACTGCGTCGCGAGCATAGTATTCTCTCCGCACTATCCAGGACGGCGCCAAAACGGATTGCTGCTTTTGGACTCGTCAGGCAACGTTCTTGTGAGTACTTCTCTTTCTGGTATTGGAAGCGGACCCGAAGCAGCGCTGTTTCCGGGAATGTTGTCGATCTTGATCGGCACCGGACTCCCGGACGGGTACGGAACTCCGCAGGCGGGTCCGCCGACAGGTACTCCAATGCGGACTCCGCAGTCGGTCGCAGTCGACGGACAAGGGAACGTCTATGTTGCGGATTCTCTCAGTAATGTTGTTCTGGAATTATCTGCATCCCAGCAACAGATTTCTATTGTTGCTGGGAATGGGCTGGCTGGTTTCAATGGCGATGGCGGACCAGCGACAGCGGCCATGCTCAATGGGCCTACGGGCGTTGCGGTTGACGCACTCGGGAACGTTTTGATTGCGGATAACGGAAATAACCGTGTCAGGCTTGTGAGCACGGCGACGCATCTTATTTCCACTTTTGCTGGCGGCGGAACGAATCCCGGTACGGACACGCTAGGCGATGGCGGACCGGCCACGGCGGCCACCCTCAACGGTCCGACAGCCGTTGCTGTCGATGGTTCGCAAAACGTCTACATTTCTGATTCTTGGAACAATGTGATCCGGCGTGTGGATCCTTCCGGAACGATCACAAGAGTGGCCGGTTCTGTTCCCGGCGTTGCGTTCACCCCTGGTGAAGATAATCTCGGCGATGGTGGATCAGCTACATCCGCGTTGCTTTCAGACCCCACAGGATTGGCGGTCGATGCAACGGGAAGTACACTTTACATCGCCGACACGGGCGACAACCTAGTCCGGAGAGTCGATCTGACGCAGAATACGATTTCCGTTTGCGCAGGAAACGTGGCGTACGGCGGAATTTTTCAGGGCGATGGCGGGCCAGCAGTTAATGCGGGGTTATCCGCGCCCAATGCCGTAGCTGTTGATGCAGCGGGAAGTCTCTATGTCGCTGACACGAACAATCACGCTATACGGCGGGTGGATGGGTCGACCGGTCTGATAACAACGATTGCAGGCACGGGCCGCGAGGGCTACACGTCTTCGGGATTGGCGAACGTTGCTCTACTGGAGCACCCTTACGGGCTCGCGATCGATGCCCGAGGAAATCTCTACATCGCAGACTACGACAACTGGGTCGTGCAAAAAGTTCAAGTGAACGGATTATCGCGCGTATATCCGGCTACAACCGTCGGCCAGATAAGTACGGATCACCCATTTTTTCTGGCCAACATTGGGAATTCACCACTCACACTTGATGTTTTCGCCATATCTTCGAACTTTCTAGATAGCCGTGTTGGCTTACCGGGCGAGTGTTATGGCGGAACCACTATTCCCGCGGGTGGAACATGTTCAGCAACCATTGCTTTTGCGCCGGCAGCCGACGGCTCGCTTGTCGGTTCCGTTCTGTTTTCGGACGATTCTCTGAATTTTGCCGCAGTTTCTCAATTCATCAATCTCACCGGCGTGGGCGTGTCAGCCGCCCAGATTCAACCAAACATATCTTCCGTCATATTTCCGGATCAAATCGTGGGCACATCGAGCGCTGCCTATACGCTGATTCTCTTGAATTCCGGGAATCTCGCCGCCGCCGTTTCGTCAATCTCTATCAGCGGTCCGAATGCGGCGGACTTCGGCGAGAGCAATCGTTGCCCTAGCAGTCTGGTACCGGGTGGCACCTGTACGGTTTCCATTACGTTCACCCCTTCTTTCGTTGGCGGAGAATCGGCCTCCCTGTCGATCACGGATTCGGGTGTTGGCAGTCCGCAAGTGGTGACGCTTGCCGGCACCGGCGCGCGACCTCCCGCACCAGTCGTTTCGCTTTCTCCAACCAGTTTGAATTTCGGCAACCAGAATGTGGGCACCACTAGTACTATCCAAACGATCACGTTATCTAACCTCGGCTCCGCCGCCTTATCGATTGCAAACATCTCGATTCCCCCAGATTTCTCTGCCGCCAACACGTGCGGGACAAGTGTCCCTGCTGGCAGCAATTGTATGATTAGCGTCTCGTTCCAGCCCTCCGCGGCGGGCATGCGCGGCGGGCTGTTGACTATTAAGGATAACGCTTCCGGTTCTCCACAGTCTGTTTCCCTTTCGGGCAACGGTGCCGTGGTGCCCGCCGCTTCGGTGATGCCGGGAGTTCTTATTTTCTCGAACCAAAGTCTGGGCTCGTACAGCCCGGCTGAGTTTATTACACTCTCGAATACCGGCTCTGGTTCTCTATCGATTTTGCAAGTTTATACAACGGGAGATTTTTCCGAAACCAATAATTGTGGTAGTTCTGTCCCGCCGGGGCAGCAGTGCAGCATTGCCGTATCGTTCTCCCCGACTGCTCTCGGCACAAGAACTGGGCTGCTAACAATTGTGGACAACAGCTCTCTCGGGACTCAGCAAACGGTTTCGTTGTCTGGAACAGGTGCCGGCACGCCACAAGCGATTTTATCCCCGATGACGATAACATTTCCAACTCAAAATGTCGGCTCAACCAGCCCGCCTCAGGAGCTTTCGATCTTGAATGCAGGTTCGGCGCCTCTTTCTGTCTTCGCGATTTCGGTAATTGGGGATTTTGCAGAAAGGAATACGTGCGGCGCCACGCTCGCTGCGGGAAGTAGCTGCACTGTGTTTGTGACGTTTACACCCAGCACGACCGGCCCGCGGGGTGGCGCGATTGTCCTTTCGGACAATGCTAGTGGCTCTCCGCAATCGGTCACCCTATTCGGCACGGGGTCCGGCGTTCCTCAGCTTTGGATTTCTCAGGCGAGCATCACGTTTCCGGCCATTCCACTGGGCAGCAGCAGCTCCGCCCAGATCGTCTGGTTGTCGAATACTGGGTCCGCGCCTCTCTTGTTCAAAAGCATCACCGCGACGGGCGATTTTGCTGAAGTGAATAATTGCGGCACGCTGAATACTGGTAGCCAGTGCATTCTATCCGTTACGTTTACTCCGGCTGGCACCGGGATAAGGCAGGGTGCTGTTATGATAGCCGATAACGCGCCCGGGTCGCCACACGCCATCGGTCTTTGGGGCAGCGGCGCTGGTACTGCGCAATTTTCAGTGGCTCCCCTGTCGCTAGTCTTTCCCGACCAGGAAGTGGGTACGTCCAGCGTAGTACAGACCGCCACTATTTCGAATACAGGTACAGGTCCGCTGCTGCTGGAGAGCGTGACTCTATCGGGCGTAAATGCCTCCGATTTCAATGAGACTAGCAATTGCGGCGGTCAACTCAATCCGGGAGCGCAGTGCTCGATATTGGTAAGCTTTAGCCCATCCGCCGCTGGACTACGAAACGCCTCGGTAAGCATTGCAGACTCTGCGGTCGGATCCCCTCATGTTCTGAACCTAGCCGGCACAGGAACCGGAACGGCGCTTCTCGTTATGAGTGTGTCCAACGTGGTTTTTGATAGTGAGCCGCTCAAGCAGGCCAGCACACCACAGCTGATCGTTCTCTCGAACATAGGCAGCATACTCTTCGATGTTGCTAGTCTAGCCATTTCTGGCGAAAACTCTTCGGATTTCACTGCCGCGAGCAATTGCGGTAGCACGGTAGCTCCACTATCGAGTTGTGTTGTTGCCGTGACGTTCTCCCCGACCGATTCTGGAGCCCGGACTGCTAGTCTTACGATCAGCGATGGGCAGTCCTCGGGTTTGGCGTATTCTGTAGCCTTGAGCGGTACTGGCATTGCCCAATAAATCTCGATGCGTGACTACGTTGTGCATTTGGATAAAGCCATGAGCCCGAACTGGTGATTCAGAGGCATAGCTTCGAATTTCGGATCTCAACGGGTCAGCGAGGCTCGTTCAATCGTTCGCGACGTTCCGCCTCAGTCCGCTCGGTGTGGTACTTAAACTAACCAGCCAAGGGCTGCGCCCTTGATATCCCTGAATATTGAGCCGTTGAGATAACCCGACGGGGCGTTCATAAGGTAGGCTTCCACGTATCTGACCACACTGGAGGTTCCATCAACGTCTTCGTCGAGCATCACAAAGATAGCATTTGGTTTCGATACCGATGCTTCGATCGAATTCTGTTAAACGGGCTGATTCAGCCCTTCCAGCAACCGCAACGAGTAGGTTGGGTTCGATACTTATCGCAATCAATATCCGGTGAGTCGGGATGTGCTGCACGAGATCGCTGATCAATTCACAATTAGCCTGGATATCTCACGAATTAGTGGCAAAGAGCCGCCGAATCTGGCATAAACATTTGTGCAAGCAGATGTTTAGAGAACCAGAGGAGGCGGCTCTTTCTATGACAGAGTGTACCCAATCGAGTTTTGAGTTTTCAGGCGCGTGGTCGCGATCGGTGGTGGCGCGCTTCGATGGAGGGAAGATCACGTCAGACGGCGGCGGTCTGCTGTTGCGCGAGGTGGACCGGCGGATTGGGCTATTAAATCGCCTGAGCGAGTGTTTTCAGGACGGCCGGAGTCAGAGCCGGGTGCGGCACAGCGTGCGGGAGATGGTTGCGCAGCGAGTCTACGGGTTGGCGCTGGGTTACGAGGATCTAAACGATCATGAGCAATTGCGTGAAGACCCGCTCGTGATGCTGCTGGCCGGAAGCGCAGACGCGGAGAGCGCGTTAGCCGGAAAAAGCACGCTGAATCGTCTGGAGTTGGCCGGGGAAGCGGGCGCAGAAGACCGCTACAAGAGGGTCCACTATGATGCGGATGCCATCGACAGTGTGCTAGTGGCAGTGTTTCTGGAAGCTCATGCGCAGCCGCCGCAGGAGATCGTGATTGATCTGGATACCACGGATCTGCCGTTGCACGGCCATCAGGAGCAGCGGTTCTTCCATGGCTTTTATTACCACTACTGTTACCTGCCGCTCTACATCATCTGCGGCGAACACTTATTAAGAGTGCGGCTGGGCCTGCCAATATCGATGCCAGCGCCGATGCCCTCGAAGAGGTAGAGCGCATCGTAACGCAGATCCGTCAGAGTTGGCCGCAAGTGAAAATCATTCTGCGCGCTGATTCCGGTTTCTGCCGCGAGTCGCTGATGAGCTGGTGTGAAGCCAACCAGGTCGAGTATGTTTTCGGCTTTGCGCGCAATGAGCGCTTGCGACGCATCATCGATCCGCAGATGCAGCAAGCGGCTGCGCTTCACCGTGCCAGCGGCCAGGCGGCGCGTGTCTTTACCGAGTTCACTTACGAGACCAACACGAGTTGGAGCCGGCCGCGCCGTGTGGTCGCCAAGGCCGAGCAGATCGAAGGCAAAGAAAATCCACGTTACGTGGTTACCTCGCTGGAGGCTGCCAGCTGGCCCGCGCAGAAGCTGTACGAGCAACTGTACTGCGCGCGCGGCGACATGGAGAACCGCATCAAGGAACAGTACTCGTTATTCGCGGGTCGAGTCAGTGCGGCCACCATGCGAGCCAACCAATTACGTCTGTATCTTTCCGCTGCCGCCTATGTGCTGCTGAGCGCCTTTCGCCGGCTCGCGCTTACGGGCACAACTTGGGCGCGGGCGCAATGTGAGACCATCCGCGCCCAGCTCCTGCGCATTGGCGCTCAAGTGCGCATTACAGCGCGCAAGGTCTGGATCTCCATCGCTAGCAGTTATCCGCATTGGCGTATCTTTGCCCACGCCCATCAGCAGTTGCGCTGCTGAATCGTGCACGCAGTATAGTTCTTTGACAACTTTGCGTTCCCAAATGCCAGTTCGTGGCGGAGCTTTGCCCGAAAACGACATTGCCCTGCATTTTGGGCCGAATCTTCGGATCGCACCGTCCTCTGTTTCGACGCCGCCGGAGCCCAGTTCGCCCTGAACCATAACTGGTGAGATATCCGGGTTAGGTGGTGAACCGGTCACAGAAATGGGGCGCCTATTTTGGAAGCGCCGGAAGGCAGGCGGGACCATTTTTGTGGACCGCTACTTCCGTCGAGCTCAGCCCGATGAGTTGGTTGCGATTCTGAAGGCACGGGAACCTGCCCGCATTATGATCGCAATCGGAAACAAGAAAGAGAACCGGTGGCGATCTACAGATCGCCCAGCGCTGGGTCATTCAATACTACTTTTACGTGAACGATAAGCAATGGGGCCGGATGTTGGTTCGGGTTTGTCCTTATCTTCCGTTTTCTGCGCGCGTGTGCCTGAACCAGCATTACTGGCTCGCCAATCGTCTCCGGCAGGAAGGCATTGATTTTCGGCAATGCTCGAACGCATTTCTCAATTGCAGTAACCATAACGGTCTAACTCTGCCTTTGAGTCCCTCTCGAACGGCAGAAGGTACATGGCGTCTTTAAGCCGAATTGTTGCCAGCTTCGCGTTAAAGTAGTCACAAATCTCTACCGACGTCCCGCGGGGCAAAGTCACATTCCAGCCCAGTCGGAATGTTCCGTTTCCATTGGGTAGCAGTGGCATCGCAGACGTGTCGGCGGGCAAAATGTACTGTGCTTGCATAGTGCTCAATCGACGAGAAATCAAATCGGAATGAATCAGATTATCTGTGGCGAAGAGGCGGAAATCTCCGGCTGACGCTTAGCCATCGAAGAACGCACGGCAGTTTTTTTGGCAACACTTCGCTGTCCGCACGTCCCGTGTAGTAGACGGGGATTGCCGTTGCTCTCTCAATCCGCTCTCAACTGTCCGGCCTAATTTCTGCTTCGTGGCCGGGATAATGACAGCGAATGCGGTGCCGAAGAGATTGGCTACTTGGCCGCTTTCCGTTTGGCCGATGGAGAAGGCGAGATGCCGACCTACAAAAGGTCGTGCCGTCACGCTGAACGCAGCCCTCGATTGGGCACCGGGCAGGATCCCCGGACTACCCAAAATAGAGCCCTCGTGCCTTGAATACGGCGAAGGGCGAGGGAGTACCGTGACGGCTGAGCAGCCGAGGCCGACAAGCAGATCATGAGAATGCATAAGGCTTGATGCCATTAAATTTTCACCATCGCCGGATCGAAGATCCACTGCCGGGTCTATGTAGAGTCTACACGGGACCGCAGATTACCTGGATGACGCTGACGAAAAGTCGCGGAGCCGGAGGAAGATCCTAGAGCCTTTCGCCGTCCGCACCCAGTCATCCATCATGCCGGGCCATCAGAAACTCTGGCGGCTGACTTCGACGTGTAAGGTATGAATCCGGCAATTATGGTGCTTGCGAATCGAAGCGTGCCGTTTTGGCTGTACGATCTTAACTTGGAGGGCGTTTCCACTCAAGAACTGGCGAGAGCCTATTCACTTGTACCAAATGGGTGCAGAATCAGATGAGTCGGTTCGGATGATGCTCAAGGATTAGGTGAAACTCGCTCTCCTTGAATCGCCAACGCACCAAGTTGAGCTGCTCGATGCACGTCGCTGCTGAAGCCGTTGTGGGACGAGGGAACAGCGGTAGGGTCTTCGCGGTCACAGGCAAGCTGTGAACTCTGGGGTCTGCCGAAGAATTTTAAGATGACGCCGCACGAAGACAGGCAGCCGGGCAGCGCGTGCTTGTACCTCTTGAAACAACCGCGCTAACGCACCTCTATCACCGCTTGAAAACCAGTCGGACGGAATGCCTTCGGCGGCAATGTGCAACTGGTCCTCGTTCAGCATTCGCATCATTTCGATAGCTTTATCACAGATAATCTGGGTGTCCGGGAAACCATAGACAGCGCGATCCACGTAGAGCCCATATCCGGGGACGTCTTCAAGTTCCCAACGATGGCCCGCAAAAATGAGACCGTGATCGATCAGCCAAACACGAAAGATAGCTTTGCCCCTGCGCGAGGGCGCTCTAACAAAAATGGCTTGACGTTTATCGGTATTCCCCAGCAATTTATCAAGCACGAACGCTTTGGAGAAATCTTCCAGATTTTCCACGTTCGCCAGCAGCTTTCGGGGAAGAAAATCGTATATAGCCATGCTGTTTGGATCGACGGGGCACTGCGATCCGAAGTGAATGCCAGAACTCACCGGCACTTTCTTGTTCTTCATCGAAAAGTGCAGTGAAGCCGCCTGTTGAACCGCCCGCGAGAGATACAGCAACCGGATCGGCGGGGTCGAAATTCCAAACTGTTGGAACAATCTGCTAGCGATGCATTCGTTGATGAGGGTGCGGTTGCCTTGGGGGTTGCGCGCAAACTTGGCGACGTAATACCGGCCATCGTCGCCCTCAACCAGGTAAGCTTGCGAGCCGCCTCGCATGGGTCGTATTACGGATTGGACGTTGACAACTTCAGAAGTCATAGCAACCTTGTTCCCCGTCTGCGACTCGCTAGACATCTGCATGGGCGGTTCGATTCGGCTCGGGAGATAACACGCGTCCTATTCGGCTCCCACACTGCAAGTAGGCGGCTGGCTGGCTCCATAAACCGATTCCGTCTTGCTTCACCTTGGATTCCCCACCAGTCATCGCGCACTCCACCGCCCAAAGTCTTATCGATAACTCTTGGGCTAAAGTAGAGAAAGCGTAGAGGCACTCCGCTATCGAAGATCTCTGCATCGCATGCGATTGCGTCGAATTCATGTCTAATCCGCGGCGTGGCGAATGGACCCTAATAGTTGCCGAGTTGCCGGAGCGGCCTGCTCAGTCAATCGGTGTCTTATTCGCTGATATCGGTGCCAACCGGCTATACGTGCGCCTCAAACAGGATTGGTGGACCGATTTTTCAAGCCAAGATGACGCAGAGGTCTGGCGCGAACTGACCGAGGACTTTGAGCGTAGGGCGCAGGAGATGGGCGCGATCCATTTTCTGGACTGGCTAGAAGATACCGCATCGCATACTCTGCGGATAACCGCGCGACAGCCAATCTCATTCCGCGATCCAGAGATTACCCTCGGCAACCTCTATCAGCAACATGTGGTGGCGGCCGCCGAATGACTGGTCGCCTCGGTTGCACAATTCGTTATATGGGGCCTGAAAAATCGATAAGAATTTTCCTGTACTGACCGCACCAAGGGTAAAGCATCAAATGGAACAGGCGAATATCAGGGCTACTTTGGAAGCAAAGCATAGGGAATTGCTGGGCGGCATTGGGAGTCGGGAAGACATTCGGATCGAGAATGCCGCCGATCCGTTCGATAATTTGCAATTGCAGATGAACCGGGAGGTCGTAATCCGCACGCTCGATTCCGACTCCGCGCTGTTGCGCCAAATAAGCGGGGCGCTTCAGAGACTCGAAGAAGGAACGTTCGGGATCTGCCTGGAATGCGAAGAGGAGATCCCCGCTCGGCGCTTGCAGGTGCTGCCCTGGGCGGCGCATTGTGTTTCCTGCCAGGAAAAGGCGGATCGCCGGGCTGCGCAGGTAGGCGATGCATTTTGGACTGAGGAAGACTGAAGCCGATCCGGCCTTTAGACCGGAAACGGCGTTGAACTGCAACGCCACGTTTTCATGCACCATCGCTACGGTGTAGGTCCGCACACATCCTGCCCGATAGGCTCTGCCGGACAACCTGAAAAAGCTGTATAACTGACTACATGGCTCTTTCCGCAGCCGAACTGGATGCCCTGATTACCGATCTGACAGGTCAGTACAGGCAGCTTTCTCGCGAGTATTCGGAGATGGCGGGTCAAGAACGTAAAGATGAAATCGCTGATACGATGAGTGCCATCGATTGTCAGCTTGCTCGTCTGGAAGAACAGCACCAAATACTCTCCAATGTGCGCACTTGGGCAGTGGGAGCCGGTTGAACACAAGATCGAGACTGTCCGGTAACTGACCCCAGACTCCGGGCCGATCAGCCCTGGATCGTTTCAGGGATGCCGCGTTTATGCATGATCCGCAGTGCTTCCAGAGTTTCGGACCACTGTTGGAATCGCTCTTCGCCGTCCCATTCGCCAGCATCCTTGGCGCGTTTCGCTTCCGCCGTTTGCTTCTCGGCGATCTCGATCATCTTGGAAAGAGAGAGTTTTTCGGCCATGTGAATTGCCGAGTATACACCATTATGCTTGCTCGGTCGAGTAATCGTGTGCCTGCGTAGCTGAGGATTGATCCGGGTCTTGAGGAGATGAAAACAGCCGAAATGACTGCTGTTATGAATAGCCTACGATTTTGGCCGCCGTGCTGCCCTCGTTGTTCGCCTTTGCGCAGGTCGCGCCCTTAGCAGCCTTCCCTCAAACTGCGACGGAACAGTAGAAAAAGGCAACGGTTTATGTAGCGAACACCGGGAAGCGCTATCATCCGGCCGGGTGCAGATATGTCTCCGGTACAGCACTCGACCCCTGAGCCTGAGCGATGCCGTGACGGCAGGGCGGACGCCGCGTCACGTTTGCCGCCCGCCTGTTCCCAAAGGATAGGCGCAATGGAGGCATTCCAGCCGAGGACGCACGCATCGGGCAGAGTTGATTGAAGAGACTCTGTTGCGAAACCGAGTTGAAAAGAATTGGAAGCGGCTTGAGATTGGGCCGCATAGCAGTCGGGCAACTGTGTTCCGATTCAGGAGGCTGAATATTCAGTACCCGACCGCTATACGCAAGAAAAGTGCTCCGAAGAAATGGAACTCTGTATCAGATTTGCCCTGTTGAATTTACCCCTGCGGCGCAGATTGCATCGGGGAGAATTTCTGGGCCGTGCACAGCTTTAGAGGAACGCTCCACTTACTTCGGACAGCCCGGGGACTTCTCTTCGGCGGGACTGCTCTTTTTTGTTTCCGCTCGCCAAGGCTCTCGTTCGATTGGGGATGGTCGCCACTAGAGGAACATGCGGCTATAGCCACTACCTTGATGGACATCCTAATGGACCAGGAACAACCAATCACTTGCCCTCACTGCCTGTGCGGGCTAACCGAGCCGGAAGTGCGCAGCATATTGGGACGGTTCGCCAGGTCGAAGCGACTCAGTTCTCTGGGCGCAAGCCGATTCGCCAAAATGACTCCCGAGCAGCGCAGTGCGGAGGCGTCGCGTGCAGCAAAGGCACGCTGGGCGAAGAGGAAACTCGTCTAGTTTGCAATCCCCCCTTTGCGACTACAAATCTAATTCGGTGGCCTCACGGCCATTCGCTGGAGTACGGATTTTTCGTAGAGGCTGCTGCATGACATGGAGCGGACGCATGTACGGTTCATGCCCACATTTCCCTGCCAATTGTAATGACGCATAACGTGAGCAGCTAGGTTTTGTAACCGAGTAATAGCGGGTCTGTCGAACCCCGGAAGACCAATGCAGCTTGCCACCTGAAAAGGCTCTAATACCCCGCTAGAGCACCGGGTGTCTTGCTCGACAGTTGTGTAGGCGAACGGAGCCGACACCGCAGATTTCGCGGGAGTGCGGAAGCTTCGATAGGCGGGAGGCCACAGCCGTAATGGCACACCGGACATGCCATCCTGCGAGACCTGACCGACCAACGGTGCGTTGGTCTGTGATGTCGCCGGATTCACGGCCGTCCGCTGGTTTAACGTGGCAACGCCGAGCCGCAGCGATGCGCCCGCGACTGAGAAATTGAGATGCTGGTAAGCCAACGGACCGATCTGCTGAACGCTTTTGCTTTGCGCAAACGCCTCAGCGCCGAGGACACACAGAAAGAGAGCACCCGTGGAAAATATGTTCATAGCGGCGCGGCTATCCTTTCCCCAACCCGTGAGAAAACACCACTAGCATGGCACCTCTATACAACCGACTACAATTCACTGAGGAATGTGACAGGGATAAGTGTACCGGTACACTTATCTCTGCGGCGACGGGTTTATGACGAAATCGGCAGCACGCCCATTCATGTTTTCACCGGCCCGAAGGTCGATGCGTCTGCTACGGATTCGAGCGGCTCAACCCAACTAAGGCGGTATTGGCGACGCGCGATTAAAGCGCCATGCAGATATTGCCGACCGGAACGACCGCATTAGGGGACCAAACGCTTGCTGTCACTTCTCACGTTTCGCCGGGTTGTTTGACATCTCTCAGGGCTGTGAGACCGTGGGTGCCAGATCCCCTTCTGACCGCAGCGCACAAGCGGCTATCAACAGGGGTGGATCGATATATTGAGAGCGCCAGGCTGGAAGATCCTGAGTTCTAATATGGAATTTGTCCGTCCATTTTGTTGAGCTGGATTTCCATTCCAGGCGAGAGTTGAGTGTCTAGATATGTAAGCACTGCGAGTGGACTCTACTGATTCTGCGGCCGCCCGGACAAAGTCCAGAACCGATCGGCATCCTGCTTCTCGATCACTCGACCGACAGCCTGCATATTCGCCTGCGCAACGACCTCCCTAGAATCGATGAAGACGTGAGGGAAGTCCTTGAGGAGCTGGGTCCGGACCTTGGCCACGACCGCTCCCGTCTCCATATCCACCGCGTGCTCGGCTTTATGCGCCAGATGCGTGCGTCCGTCCTTCATCTTCGTGATGCGAGCATCCGGATCGTGCGGATGTGTCCAGTCCTCGTTCGAGCCCTTCTTGGCACGCTTCCGGTCTAGTCTCGCCAGTTGCGCACGCGTCGGCGTTTCGATGCCGGATTCTTGTGCCAAGCGCTGCAAGAACTCTTCATACTGCTCACCCGTGTCGCGCCGCACGATGCTGCGCAACGCCGCGTTCGCTTCCAGCGTCGTCGCATCAATCCCGATCGTCTGGCCGCGTAAGAGACCGTGCTCGGCCAGAATCTCCAGCAACCATACGAACACCAAGCGGTGTGTTTCTACATCGATCAAGCGCCGCGTCCGCGAGATGGTCGTGTGATCGGGTGCTGTCTCGTCCAGCGCGATGCGCAGGAAAGCCCGAATTCCCAGCGAGTCCGCAGCACGCCACGCCATCCCACGTTCGCTGTCAATGCCTTCGAAATACCCGACCATCAGCAGCCGGAAATAGATGCCCGGCGCCAGTCCCGGCCGACCCAGCGTCTTGGCGTAGAACCGCTCACATACCCGCTCGACAAACTCGTCAAACTGACATTCATCCAACAATCGGTTCAGCCGGTCATAAAAAGGATGGCTGGCCGGACGTGCGAGTGCCGCCGTGGCAACCCATAGCTCCTCTTGCCGTTGCCGCTGCTGCCGCGTCCCCATCGCCATACCGTCAGTGTACGCTGAAACATTTTGTATGGGAAATGGTTTTTACTTACTTGCACCCCGGCAGCTAGAGCAGCTCTCCGGGGAGATGGGAGGGGAAAACCTGTTGCGACTCCTTGAGGATCAGGCTTCCCTCACGTTTGAGGTTGAGAATCGTCGGGAAATCCAAACCGCATCGGTAGACGATACGCTTGCGGACTTGTTCCGCCTTCACGTCGGCTTCACAAACAAAACAACCCAGCCGATCTTTCTCGGGGAACGCAATCCGGTTTTCAGCACGGGCGAAATTCATTCCGTTCGAGAAAAGCTGCCGATCTCCCGTGTAGTGGGGCTCCAACTTCTGAAAGCTTTGCAAAGCCCGACCTCTAGTCTGACCGACATCGAAGGGATCGTAAGCAAAGATCCAGCCGTTGCTGCTCACCTGATCAACCTGGCTAATGCGGGCTTACCAGCTTACCGCCCTGTCGCGAAATCCATCCGAGATGCCCTGGTGCACGTTGGCCTCGATCAGGCAAGAATACATGTTTGGGCAGTGTGCATGCGGAGACTTTATACGACGCCCCACCTTCAGAGAGTCTGGAATCATTCCCTCGACACAGTCGAGATTGCGCGTGAAGTGTGCAAAATGGCTGGAATCGCTCAGTCGATGAGGCAAGCTTGGCAGCTTTGGTTCACGACATCGGACAGATCGCTTTAGTTGCGCTCGGTGAGCGATTCGAGAATCAGTATCGGCAACTCCGTAGCGAGGGACTTTATCCGGTAGAAATCGAACAGCGCCTCTGTGGACTCAGCCATGCGGAAATCGGAGCGGATCTCCTGTCGGACTGGCACTTTCCGGGAGACCTGGTAGAAGCCGTCCGTTACCACCACTCCCCGTCGAGATCCCGTTCGGCTCTAGCTGGCGTTTTGTATATAGCGGAAAGCTGGGCCGACAGCCACGAAGATGTTTACGGAATAGCTGAGCACTCGCATGCTTTGAAGCGTTTGAGGCTTGACTCCGCGAACTTCTTCGTAAACAAGCGAAGTGATCCTGATGTTCATTTACTTCGTTTCGCGGCATGAGCGCCCTATCGGTCAATGGCTCGGTGGCACAACTCCTCTCAATGCACCTGGGGTTGAAGCAACCAGGGGCCATTGGGCACCGCATGTAGACACCTGACTGCTATTACTGATAGAGCTTTCGGACGGGCTGCTGCGCCTGCCAGACTGGAATCATGCTCGTGAAGCTTCAGGAAATCGAACAGGCAATCGACCAGCTAAGCCAGTCAGAAATAGATGAACTCCATTCTTGGCTCGACCAACACCATCCGCATTCCATCGACATCCGGATTCAGCGCGACGCGGACTCCGGTCGGCTGCACGATACGATGGACCGTGCCGTTAAGGATGAGGCGCAGGGCCGGACCACCCCATTATAGGTGCTGTCGGCCATGCTTGACGACCGACGACCGAGAAAGAAGCGGGTGAAGCACCGCTGAATCAAATTGTTTTTAATTGTGAGATCGCGCGAGTGCAGGTGCTAGACGGGTTCTTTGACCGCACATACGCCGTTTCCGAGATCGAGTTGGACGACCCCGATGACGGAATGACGATGAGAAAAGCCGTTTGGGATGCCCTACCATGACTGAGCGCAGTGGGGTAAAGGAAATCCTAAACGGCAATCCTCGCCCGTGAGTTCGGAAAAACACGTTCAAGTCCGTAGATTGACATAAGCGGCCAACAGTATGAACGCAAGCTCCCAGCTCGCCAACACGACCTTCCTTTCTCTAATCCTCACAACAATGCTTAGTGCTCAGAAGCTGATACCGGCGGGATCTCTGATCAAATGCCGCGTAGCGGAGAAGATCTCCTCAAAGGTGACGGACATAGGGGACCCGGTGGTTTGCGACGTAAGCCGCTCGCAGTTGCCGTATGGTTCCCGACTGCTAGGTGCGTTCCAAGAGTACAAAGACCCGAGTCATCTCATGGGGAAGGGCTGGATGCAACTCGTCTTCGATCGCATTCTGATGCCGCCGAACCGCGCGACGTCGATCTCCGCAAAGGTGTAGCAGGGCCCGGGATACCGAGTGGATAAAGAAGGGCATATTCTCGGGCAGGGGCACGCAACCCGCGATAAGGTCGAGTGGCTCATCCCGCTTCTCTGGCCGATCGATATCCTCAACCTGCCGCGTCGCGGGCCGACTCCGGTCCTCAGGCCCGAAACGCAATTGACCCTCAAATTCATGGAGGACATTGAGGTTCCGATACAGCAGGTTTCCTATGAGCAGGTGCCCAGCATCTCCGATGCGGATTCGGCCTTGCAATCCTACGGTCTGGTCCCACCTGCCTTCGGTCTAGCCCGCGCTCACCCCTCATGGACCAAGCCCTTTGTAGATACATGGCGGGAGAAGAACACCGAAGAGTATATTCAGCGGCAGCAGGCCGCCAGAGCCGCATGGGAAGAGCAGGAGGCATTTCGGATTCGCCAACCGTAAAAAAGATGGAATCCGAGTCCGGAAACGGCGTGCGAGTCTCGAAGATTGAAATGTAAGCGACTGCTGGTGCCGCTGGGATAAAGAGCGGTTAAACGGGGCGGCAGGGCGCGTCCGACGGCCAGCGCTCGTTGCATTCATAGATCGACTGTTACGAAACTGAGCGCACGAGGGCGACAGATGATTGAACCTGATTCAGAGTTCGAGCAGTTCCTGAGGACTCTCGACAGCGTCGGCGAGATTTCCCTCATTGACGGCGGCTACCGTGTCGTTGTCCATCTCCCCGAGCCCTGGCCGATCAGGATTCCTGCCCGCCAGGCTGTCATTGATTGGTTGAAAGAAAAGCAGCGCGATATCCGGGTCCTCTGGCATGTGCAGCGACCACCGTATATTTGCCCTTCGGACCCGGAAAAGGCTAGACCACCCAAGCCGATCACCCTGGACGAGTATCCCCGTTACGTGACCAAACCTGCGCCCGATCCGGAGTTTGAAGCGTTCTGCCTCTCAGTCCCCGACGTTTTGGGCGTAGCGATCGGTAAAGAGGAGTACATCATAAACGTCAACCTGAAGAGCCTCTGTCCTGTTCGCCGCGCTGTCTATCGCTGGATGGCAAACCATGGACGGCATTTTGACACCGAAATTCCGGGGAATAAGCGGCGACGCGCCAAGCTCATACGAGGGACTAGACCGGGTCATCAGCACATTGACCTATGTCCACAAGCCCGACTGCGAAATCAAATCACCTGATCCAACTGAAACCGGCAAGGACAAGGGCCGAACAAACGATTAGGGCATATGTCACCAGAAATTGAAAAGCTCTTCTTCAATCGCTGGTCGTCGTAATCGAAACTGGTTGCGACGCCGTTGCCGAGAACGCGCCGCGGGCCGCGGTAGGTATAGCGCACCAGTTCGGTTCCGGTCGCGAGTCCCCCGGTCAAGGCCCCGGCCGTTTGGAGAGTGATGGACAAGAGACGGCCCAAAGGGTCGAGCGTTAGCATGTCCGAACGCCCGTCCGGGTACGTCATCAGAGCGGTGCCCGCCGCGTCGTCGTAGGTCAGGGTAGCTGTTTGGCCGCGGCAGGATGCCGAGGTGAGGCGCAGGCTGGAATCGTAGGTGCGCATCAGCGTTATCGCGCCCTGCGTCATCACGACGGGACGGCGAAGAGCATCCCGGAACAATGCAACCGGGGCGGTGGGTGCCACACCGGGCGCCGGAGCGAAGGCGATCCCAGTCAATCCAGCATCCGGGCCGTAGCTGTAGGTGATGGTGGTGCCGCCGGGTGTTATCTCGCGATCCGTCTGTCGCCGGATACCGTAGATGAACTGATGCACGCGGCCGTCCGGATAGGCGATGGCGGTGCGCCGGTCCCGGTCGTCGTATGTATAGGAAGTACTTTGGCCCTCCGGATCCGTATACCGGATCTGCCTGCCGGATGCATCGTAGGCGAAGGGTGTGGGTGGCGCCAACGCCGGGTTCCACCTGAGCGGCCACGGCGAGAAGCTCGCCACGCATGCCGAACGCAAGCCCGACGACTCGTCCGAGAGGGTCCGTTTCGGAAATGGCCAGATCTCGTGCATCGTACGAGGTACGAGTCACCCGGCCGAGGGGAGCGGTGACGCTGGTGCGTCGTCGCCTGCTGTCATATCCAATACTCCAGGTAAGCGCTTCGACTCCGCCGCCGGGGAGAGCCTCGCGGCTCTGGACAGAGATTAAGTTGCCGGCCGCATCGAAGCCGCGAATAAGCGTATTGCCTGCAGCATCTCCCGCCTGAATGATCCGGTTCAGGCCGTCGTACTGAAACAGGGTCGCGTTGCCCCGCTGATCGGTCCGCCGCACGACGCGTTCGTCAGCGTCGTAGGTCAGAACCGTGGTGCGGGCGTCCAAGCGGCGGCGTCAGGGGCGGCCCCGCTCGTCGTAATCGGTGAACGAATCCAACAACGTGCCCACAACTCCCGGGGAGGTGAGCCCGGTGATCCGGATGCGGTCGGCTCGATCAAAGCGGGTTGAGCGCGAAAAATGCTCGACGACTATGCTGCCGGAATTCGCGAGTTTTCTGATGAACGGCTCCTGGCGATCTATGAAAAGAATCTGAATTTACGGGCCGACGATCTGATAGAGATTACGCGAGCCGAACTAAACGCCGCGGCCTGCTCAAGGATTGAACTAACTAAACCGAAACGTTCTTGCGCATCCAAGCTGGTGCTCCAGTTCTCAGTTTGCTGGTGTGGCAAGGTCGACCTCCGGAGCATTACCGATAGAAATCTCTAGACGTTGGTGGCACTTGGATCATCGGAGAGATTGGGAATCGGCTTAGCCTTACGGTCGGTTAACGCCGATAACGTTTCCTATCGGGACGTTTGCGTATTCGAGTCCCGCTCTCTCCGCACCCAGAGACCTCGAACCTAGTACGAAGTCCCACAGGCGTTCTCATCTTAAAAGTTTGGGCCCGACCCGTGCAACAGTACGTTGGTACCATCACCATCATGCAGAACGCGTCCGAAAGCCCGTGCACATTCTGTGCAACTTATGAATTCTATACTGATTGAGGGTCTGTGTCCCAAGAAGCCAGCGGAAAGCCATCCGTTGAGTTGGCGCACGATCGAGAGATTGCCCGTCTGGCGGCAATTGTCGATTCGTCAGACGACGCAATCATCAGCAAATCCATCGAAGGCATCATTGAGACCTGGAATGCCGGGGCCGAGCGCCTGTATGGATATACCGCGCAAGAGGTTATTGGCCGGCCCATGTCCTATCTCCTTCCGAAGAACCTGCTCGAAGAAGAGCAGCTTATTCTCTCGAAAGTCCGGCTCGGCGAGCGCGTCCAGAACTTCGAGACGCTTCGCATTCACAAGGAGGGACGTCCGGTCCAAGTCTCTCTGACGGTTTCGCCGGTTCGTGACAGAAGCGGCGAGATTGTGGGCGCCTCCCATGTAGCGCGGAATATCACCGAGACAACACAACTGCGCGAAAAGCTGCAGGTTACACAGAAAATGGAGGCTCTCGGGCGCTTGGCGGGCGGCGTAGCGCACGATTTCAACAATCTCCTGACCATCATTACCGGCTACGGCGCCTTGTTGCAGGCTAGCTTGAAGGACGATGCCGCGCGCCGCGAGATGGCCGACGAAATTATGGGCGCTGCCGAACGGGCAGCCGATCTGACCCGCCAATTGCTGGTGTTCAGCCGGCGCCAGCGGGCGCGCCTCGAATCCCTGGACCTAAATGAGGTCATCGCCAAGAATCAGACAATGCTGCGGCGCCTGATTGGCGAAGACGTAGAGATGAAGACCCAGCTCGATCCCTCCCTGCTGGAAAGGGTACGCGCCGACTCCGGTCAGATGAGTCAGATCCTGATGAATCTGGCTGCCAATGCGCGCGATGCGATGCCGCGCGGTGGGACGATCAGCATTCAGACGGGAAACTGGATCATCGAAAAAGATGAATATCACGAGGAATTAGGCTTCGCGCCCGGGCGCTATGTCCGCCTGCTTTTCAGCGATACCGGGCATGGAATGCATGCCAGGACGCGCTCCCGCCTGTTCGAGCCGTTCTTCACAACGAAAGAAGTCGGGAAAGGAACCGGGCTGGGAGTGGCGACAGTCTACGGCATTGTGAAGCAGAGCGGAGGCCAGATCTCGGTGTATAGCGAGCCGGGGCGCGGAACCACATCGCGATCTATCTCCCGGTTACTGGATCCATGGAGCAGCAATTGCCGGAGCAAGCGCACGTGGAGGCTCGCGGAGGACGCGAGACCATCTTGCTGGTCGAAGATGAGCCAAGCTTAAGAAATCTTGCGCACTCGATTCTCAGGACAAATGGCTACAACGTGCTGGTGGCCAGCAATGCGGAGGAGGCACGGTCCAAAGCACAGGCTCACCAAGGCTTAATCCATCTGATCCTGACCGACATCGTGATGCCGGGTATGGACGGCCAGGCTTTGGCTGCCGAAATTTCTACCGCGCGGCCGGAGATCCATATGATTTTCATGTCAGGCTATAGCGACCACGCGATTCTAGAGCGCGTGCTTTCCATGCCAAGCACTGCCTTTCTGCAGAAACCGTTCACTCCGTCTGAGCTGCTCCAAAAGTGCGGCAAGTACTGGACGCGCGGCCTCACGCCGAAGCCGATGATGTTTCGCGAGCCTGAAACTGGCTCTTGAGCAGATTCAGCAAGTCGTCCTTTGTAAAGGGCTTCGGGAGGACGGGCACGTGCGCCAGGCCGCTCTGCTGCGAGAAAGCCATTTCTCCGCCGCCCGTCATCAGTACGAGCCGGAGGGAGGGAATCATGGCCTGCAGTTTCTTCGCTAAAGCTACTCCGTCGAGATCCGGCAACATATAGTCGATTAACGCGACATCGACGGTCCGTGTCTCGACTTCTTTCACGGCTTCCTCCGCCGAGGTGGCGGTGAGGATCTCCCATCCTTCGTTGCTGGTCAGGGCTCGTAAGAATTTCAGCAGGGGCCGTTGTCGTCCACGATAAGCAGCACGGTTTTTGCCGCTCAGACGGAAGCGAATCGCGGGTCTGGACTTCAAAATGGAGGGCGTCGCCGGCGCCGGCCTCGATCATCACCAAAGAGCCTGCCCGCACGCGGTTTTCCGCTACCATCGTGGCCAAAGGCTGTGTCAGATAGCGGTACACAGTCCGCTTCAGCTCCCGGACGCCGTATTCGGTACTGACGCCCCGATTGAGCAGGAATTGCCTGGCCGATTCCGTCAATGCAATGGAAAAGCAGTCGTTGCCCAGCCGGCTGTTCACGTGATCTTGTAAGTCTTCGATCTGATTGTCGAGCACACGCCGGATCGATTCAGCACTTAACGGCAGGTACGTGATCACGGCATCGATACGATTCAGAAACTCGGGAGAAAACATCTTCCGAAGAGCCGTTACCCCAATGGCTTCGAGCTTGCCCGCCAGGTCCTCCCTCTGACCGGGTGTTTTGGACGCCACTTCAAACCCGAATGAGGGTGTCATCTGGCGCATCATCTCGCCGGCTCCCAAATTGCTCGTCATGAAAATGAGCGAGTTCTCTAAGCTGACGACCGAGCCATCCGCCAGCGCCAGCCGCCCTGTATCCAGAAGGCCCAGCAGCACACGAGTTAACGCCGGAGCGGCCTTTTCGATCTCGTCGATCAGAACCAAAGAGATATTGCATTCCGGAGTGATCGCCTCGGCCAGTTTCTGCTTCGAGAGGGCGGGTACTGTTTCGCCGTGTCCGATGTAGCCGGGTGGTGCGCCGATCAGCTTCGCCACCTCACGATCCAGTTGAAACTGGCCGCAGTCTATGCGGAGGTATTTTTGCGCGCTGCCGTGCAACGCCTCCGCCAGCACCTCGACCGTGCGGGTCTTCCCAGTACCCGTGGGCCCAAGCAGCAGAAACACGCCGATCGGCCGGTTTGCTGGAGAGAGTCCCGCCTGAAACGTTTGAATAAACGGAAGGATACGCTCTGCCGCGTTCAGTTGACCAACGATCTTGCGGCTGAAATATACTGCCAGGTCGGGATGCGTTAACCGGCCGCCGTTCTTCCATGCAACCTCCTCTCCTGCGCGGCGCAACACTTCCGCACCTTACTGCCTAATTCGGCAAACTCCTCAAGGCCGGAAGGCTTGGTCATGTGCGCCTGAGCGGCGACATTCGCCTGGAGGGTCTTCTCCCGGATGACGTCCTCCGGATGGCAGCTCAGGATCAATACCGGAATGTCTGCCAGCGCTCGCGTGGAGTTCATTACCTGAAGAACTTCCGTACCTTCGCGCTTGGGCAGATTGAGATCGAGAATCACCAGATCGGGGCGCAGGACTTCTCCCGGAACGACTTGATTCAAAAGATAGTCGATCGCCTCCTGCCCGTCCGCTGCTACTGCGATTTCGGTAGGCCAGGCGGCTTCCTCGCGCAGTGCGTAACGGATGATTTGCACATCGACCGGATTATCATCGACGATCAATATGCGAGTGGGAGCGGCGACTCGCGTCCCTGGGTTCAATCCGAATCTTGATTTTAAAAGGGATTCGCCCGCTACATCAAGCTGAATTTCTGTCCAAAGTGCGAATTCAACGCTTTAACGTCCTTGCCTGTCGCGGGCAACGTCCCCGAGTCCATGAACCATCACGCACTCCGAGAATGCTGCATGTCCGCTTGGCGAGACGCCAGCTTGGTCTATTACTCGCTCGGGCTGAGCCGATAAGCAAAGGAGAGAAGTAGCGGACGTGCATTCCTCGGCTTTGAGTCGGATGCAAATTCCTGAGACGGATGAAAGACGCGCCGATGATGGAACTGCCCATTGAGACTTTGAGTATCATCATCCTGGATAGCCGGGACCCCACCATCCAGTTCTTACGGCTTGCCCTCGAATCTGCCGGATACGAAGACGTGCGTGCTTTCACTGATTCCGCAGCCGCGCTCGCAGCCTGTATGGAGCGCAGGCCGGATCTGGTTTTGCTGGGCTTGACTACAGTTCCTTCCGACGGACTTACGGTGATGAAGGACATGCTGGAAGCGGCCGCCGGCGAATTCTATTTTCCGATTCTCGTCCTTGCCGACGATCTTTCTTGCGACACGAAGCTACAAGCGTTGTTGGCCGGCGCCAAGGACTTCCTCCCGGAGCCGGTCGATGCTGCCGAGCTACTGCTTCGAGTACATATGCTGCTGAAGACGCGTGCGCTGTACAAGCATTTGGATACCCAGAACCGCGCGCTCGAAAATGCGGTTGAGCAGCGAATCCGCGATCTGGCCGAAGCGGAAGTAAAAATTCTTCACAGGCTCGCAATCGCATCCGAGTATCGAGACGACGAAACGGGTCAACATACGCAAAGAGTAGGACTGCTTTCGGCAATGTTGGCTCAGCAAGTGGGTAGCCCTGCAAAAGAAGTAGAGCTGCTGCGGATAGCGGCTCCCCTTCATGATGTGGGCAAGATAGGCGTTCCAGACAAGATTTTACGGAAATCGGGTAAGCTCAGCCGTCAGGAGTTTCAGCTGATGCAATCACACACAGTGATTGGCGGCCAGATATTGGGCAGCAGCCCGTTCGCTGTTTTGCAGATGGCGGCTCAGATTGCAAGATCGCACCATGAGCGCTGGGATGGCGCAGGGTATCCAGATGGGTTGGCCGGTGAAGCCATCCCGTTTGCAGCGCGGGTCACTGCGATCGCCGATGCCTTCGATGCGCTTACACATCCGCGGCCCTACAAGGAGGCGTGGAGCCTGGAAAAGACAATTCTAACGATCGAGGCAGAATCGGGCCGGCATTTCGATCCCTCGCTCGTGCCGCCCTTTCTGTCGCTCCTGCGGGCGGACGGCTTGCATAAGCTGGCAAACCGGCTCTCTGGAGAGAATCGATATACGAACCACATTGATATTCGTGTTCTTGATGAGTCCGTGCTCATCCCCAAGCCAAGATAAGCGACATCACAGCCCCAAAAGCTTCGGTTACAGTTAATCGATAGCTGATGCTGCTGCGGATACTTCCAGTGCTGGATCGACCCGACTCATGTGCCCGCTCGTAAATGGGCGTGGCCCCATCGCTCGCATTACACCGCAGAGGCGGGCGCCTTCTGGAGTTCAGGTTCCGCACCGGATTCTGTGGAGGAGATGCCGGTGCCTCCAATTGAGCGGCCCGGCAGTGCGCTCGTGAAGTAAGTGCTAAATCAAAACCTGCCTCATTTCCTAACCGAATTCGTACAATCCGGAGAGACTGTCTGAATCTGGCTATGTACTTCTGCGGCTATGCGAAAAAGAGAGGCAATTGCAGCGCCAACGTGGGTCGGATGAAATGTTCCCGTAAATCGCTCGTTTGGAAGAAACGCTGAAGAACTCCCGTATCCCTGGTACACCGGCAGGGCCTAGGAATTAGTTTCCATGTGCCTGCCATTTTTCCATACAGGACTCATGCCAGCATGGTGGGATCAAGGTCGTCCACGCGACACGATCATTACTAGAAGCTGGACCGGATGGCCAAGTCCACTCGGCGATCTGCTTTCCACTATAGAAACACGGGCCGCCTAAGCTCAAGCCGAACCCAGTCGTGGCTTGTCTCCCAATCGTTGACGCAGGGAAAAGCCGTTCGCGACATCGCCAAAACGCAGCGGAGGGATTCGAAAAATTGCACGGACAGCGAGGCTGTCGGCTGGAGACCTTAGACGTTACGGTCCACGAACCGCGCCACGTTTGCGGTCCGGCCGCGCCAACTCATTGAGTGGCTCAGCCGTCACCCGGAGACGATCAGCGTGGCAGCGTTGAAATGCCGAGTCCAAGACCTAGTGCGCAAGTCTCGCGTTGGAAAACACACAGGGCAGTAGCAGAAAGGAAGGACAGCGATAAGTCGTAGCGTAGGAATATCGGCCGAGGATGCCGGGAGAGAAGCCGGCGCGGCGCCAGTTGTGGGCCGGGATTCCGATTCCGCCATTGTTCGCAGGCGAGCCGCGCTTGACGCTGCGCGTAGCCGAATTGTTGAAGTCAATATCCGCAAACGCCACAGCAGCTACTGCTTAACGGTTTCGAGCAGACGTGGTTAATACCAGAGTCGGTTACATTCAGCGCTCAAGCTACGGCCGGTCCTGAGAGCGATTGCGAGACGGAATATTCAGGCAGCCGAAGAGAGCACACAGTACAAATAGAATCGGAACGGCATGCACAAAGAAGCTCAGCATACAGAGAAGTAGCTGAGCTTCGCGTATTCTCTATACGGATTTTGCATGCCATTTCATTCTGGTTTGCGCGGGCTTCGATACTGCCGCATGGATCGAAACACGTCTGAGCAAACCCTTTTCTAGCCGGCCATGTTTTACGGGGAGAAAAAGGAGGCAGCCGGAGGAGGAGGTGACACGGCTGCCAGTTTACAGTGGAGCGTTCATATAAAGGTGTGTGAACTGAAGAGAGCTTCTCCACAGCGGTCGCCGTATTTTAACGGATCAGCAGACCGGCTCCAGTTCTGCCCATCCGGGATCGATCCAGCTTCTGTCTCGTCTCGAGCGTGCGTGAATTCCTGCCGATAAGAAAAGGAAAGCGTGGAGCGCGATGGAAGGAGGAGCCATCCAGGGCCGCTCCAGCGGCCCGCCCACGTTTTCGTGCGGCAGCCTTTTGTCAATTGAGCATCCTGCACACCCCCGGTCGATTGCGTTTTCGCTGAATGAAGCCGAGCGATGGGCGACATCGGCGGGAAATGGAAAGTTGAGTCGGGGCAGTTTGCGAAGCGCGTCATAAGAAGGGAATATCCCTGACATTTCTCACGGGGTAGCCGCACTATATTTCGGAGGCGCAGGAATTCCCCCTAACACTGCGCAATCGAGCGCAGAGGAGTTGTTCAAACTACATGGACTGGTATAGGGCGCGTCCGGATTCACAGGCGTCAGTTCAGCTTTTGGTCGTCGACGATAACTTCGCCGACGTACAAATGCTGGTCGAGACCTTCGAGCAACTCCGAATGGGATGCGACATCTGCCTGGTCCCCGACGCACTCCACGCCATCGAATGCCTGAGCCGCAAAGACATGTGGTCGAGCGCCATGCATCCAACTCTGATCCTCGTGGATTTGTATTTGCCCCGGCTTAGCGGACACGAGTTTCTTATCGAGATCAGACGCCGGCCGGAATTCGAGAACGTGCTGGTCGCTCTGTGGACAGGGTTATGCTCGCCGCAGGCAATCGAGGCCGCCTACGAGTACGGCGCTCAGATGTGTCTCACGAAACCACACAGCTTGCAGGGCTGGGTCCAATTGGCTGAGTCGCTTGCCGGGATCATGGCGCAACCAAGGTGCAACATGAGCACGCCTGCTCGGAACCGGCCGGCATCTCGTCTTTCGAGCCCAGGGGGTTACTTACGGCACTGTTTGGAAGTTTGCTCCCAAACCACCGAATGATAACGAAGGCAGCGGCGGCACCGGTAGCGCCCGTGGATGGGCCACATCAGATCGTGATGCGCGAACCGGCACCACCAATTGCCGAGCATCGAAAAAAGGAACATCTGCTCCGTGTCACAAACCAACGACGTGGACATGATCCGTCATCCCCGGAGTTTAACCGCTAGTCGGGATCGTCAAAAGGCAACGGCCCGAAAATGAAACGCACTCAGGCATTTGGCGAATGAGACTGGTCTAACGAAACATTCCGGCCTGAAACGTACAGGCCCTACGCTTCAATGGGCGAGCGAACCAAATATCCATGACTAAAGACAGGATTGACTTCTCAGCTCACGTGCTGAACATGCCGTTTAGTGTTGGGGGAAAGTGCTTTTCGGCAGTCCAGTTCAGCCGGCTCCGGCTGCCCGAGTGCGTCTCTTTCCAAACACGCGAAGTTCTTCCAGACGCGCCAGTTGGTCGTCGATCGCGCCCATGGTTTCGGCTATGTCTTCTCTACGTTCCTCGTCCGCTGTCTCCGAATACTCGCGAGAAAGCTGCCCGTACTGATCTGTCAGATCGGTAATCAGGGCATCCAGTTCGGCTGCGGATAGAGCCATGTAAACACTTATACAGCTTTTTCCAGTAATCTGGCGACCGCTAGGGCGCACAGAGCAACCTTGACAGACCGCTCTCGCAGTCAGTCCGCACCCCGAGTGGGCCTCAATCTTCGGCAACCAGCCACTCTGTATGGTCCGCTTGCACGGCTCGCCGGTCCGCCTTCTCTTGGCAGGGAACGCAATAAGCGGCCCATGGCAGCACCTGCAAACGCCGCGCCGGAATTTCCTCTTCGCACTCCAAACAGACCCCGAACGTTCCCGTTTCGAGTCTCTGAAGCGCCGATCTGATTTGACGCAACTGAGTCGAAGCAGAGTCGAGCTTACGGATCATCAACTCGCGGTTCATGTGCAGTTGCAGATTGTCGAGTGCATCGGCGGCATTCTCGATCCGGATGTCTTCCCGATCGTTGATCCCGGCCAATCGCTCGTTGTGCTTTGCTTCCAAAACAGCCCTGATATTCGCTTGTTCCATTTGTTCGCTTTCCCCTTGGTGTATTTGGCGCGGAAAAATTCTTCCGGACATGAGAGCCTTTTTGCATTCGATGCAAGCGCCCCTTTTCAACCCTGTAGAGGTCTTAGCGGATGTTGAAAACTGGGATATGAAACTTCTGGTGCTGCTGCCGGTCAACCCCCAAGGGAGCGGGGTGTCAGATCGTAGCTCTATAGCCAAAAGCACAGGGCAGCCAGTTTACGCGGGCCCCGACGTCATGTGGAAAAAGAAATTACGCAAAATGGAGCCAGATTTGGACGGCTTGAAACAAGCTTTTAGAAGCAATAATATAGCCCGGTTTTGTTCAAGCTTGAGTTTTGCTCATTTTTTCCACAAGCGATCGCAAGTAACCCGATTCGAAAATCACGGATTTAAGACCTAACCTAAGAGCCCTTGCATCAGCAGAAGGGCTAAAGAACAGGCGAAAACTGGCCGCGGCCCCTCGAACGGAATAGAGCGTCAATCGGTGAAGCTACAGAATTGGCGCTATTTATTTCCTGATTCCTAAATATTCTGCTAGAATTCAGACGTAATAGCGAATACACCGCGACGATGGAACTTCCTGCCCGTACTCTGGTCGCAACCGGCCTGTCCGCTCTGCCAGTGCTGGCCATGGTTCTGGATCCAAGAACTCTGCTCGCATCTTATACACGTACACGCCGCAAGAAAGAAGCGGTTCGCCCGCCGGCCGAAGCGAAAGTGTGCTGCGCTAAACCGGCTCCTTCCCGCTGAGTCGGCTTGGTACGAATTCTCCTGGTAGACGACCACCGGGCGCTGCAGATCGGTCTGCGGGAAGTCCTGTCGGAAGAGTTTCCGAATCTCGAGGTGGAATACGCCAATAACGAAGAGGCGGCTTTGACGGCTCTGGCCAAAGGACACTGGAACGTGGCCATTGTCGACATCAACTTCCCGGGAAGAGGCGGGCTCGAACTCATTCGACTGCTGAAGCAGCGCCGTCCGCTGCTGAAAGTGCTCGTGTATACGATGCACGCCGAGCAGGAGTTTGGGATTCGCGCCTTGCGGTCGGGAGCGGATGGCTACTTGACGAAAGATAGTCCGATTGAAAACCTGTTTCAGGCGATCCGGCAGCTTCAAGCGGGGCGCAAATATTTGAGTAGCGATCTGGCAGACCGGCTGGCGTCCGCAGTGGCCGAGGATTTCGATACCAGCAAGCATGAGAAGCTCTCCGCCCGCGAATACGAAGTGTTCCGCGGCATGATCGAGAACAAGAGTCTGACGGAGATCGCGGCGGACCTTGAGATAAATATCAAGACAGTCAGCACTTACCGCGTTCGGATTTTCCAAAAGCTACAGGTTGACAACCACGGCGAGTTGCTTCGCTACGCCATGAGGCACGGATTGATTCAGCAATAAGTGCCCGGAGGCAGAGGGGCTTCCGACTTGATTCCCAACTGAGCCATCGCTTGCATTTCACAAACAGCATTCACAGACAAACGATGATTGAAAAAGAGAATGGGCCCAGTGCTGCGATAGCGAATGCCCCGCCGCATCGTGCTTTACAGCGGCCCCTGGTTCGGAATATCGAATCCTGGCTGATCTGCATCGCAGCGATTGCGCTGTTTGTGATCGGCCGGGACGAGATCCAGCAGTACCGGGAGATTTCCCGAATGCACAAGCGCGTTGAACTGGCGGTGCTCGCTCTGCAAGCGGCGGACAATGTGAAGGAATTACTGTTGCGCGCCGAGACCGCGCAGCGTGGCTATCTGCTGACCGGTTCGCCCGCTTATATCCAGCCCTATTGGGGCGTAACACACGAAATGCCGGCAGCACTCGGGGATTTCGCGAGCGCGATGCGGCAGTTGTCCATCGATCCGCAATTGGCGGTCCGCATTCAATCTTTGGCAAACGCCAAGCTGGAAGAAACCTCCCGAACCATCGCTCTCCACGACCGGCGGGGTTCGGCTGCCGCGATCCAACTGGTGGAAACGAACAGGGGCAAGCAGCTCATGGAGCAATTTGCCGGCGCGAGCAGCCAAATCAAGCAGCAGTGCGTTCGGGTATTCACGCAGGATTCTCAGAATCTGGAGCGGAAGGCCCGGCGCGGGCTGTTGATCGCCATCGCGGGACTGGGCAGTATTCTCGCGGTGTTGTTGTTCGCTGCTGCCCGGCTTTGGGGCTCTTTCGCGAGAATCGGGAAACTGGTAACAGAGTTGCAAAGCGCCGGCGAGCAGTACCAGTTGCTCGTCGGACGGCTTGAATCGGTGCGGGAAGAAGAACGGGCGCATCTGGCGCGCGAAATTCACGATGCGCTCGGGCAGACGCTCACGGTCATCAAGTTGGATATCGCGATCGCCTCCCGGAAACTGGCGGGTGTTCCGGAGATGGCACCGGCGACCGCCAGGCTGGACCAGGCCACCGGCTCTCTGGACAAAACCATTCAAGCGCTGCGCCGCGTCGCCAGCGAGCTGCGGCCTCCTCTGCTCGATACCGCCGGACTTTCGGCCGCGCTCTGCGCCTATACGGAACAGCTTGCGGAACGAACCGGGCTGCCGATCCGCTTTGACGAAGAGGGCGAAATTCCGGCGTTGAGCCCCGAGCAGCGCATTGCAGCGTTCCGGATTGCTCAGGAGAGCCTGACGAATGTGATTCGGCACGCCGCGGCCACCGACGCTAGGGTTCACCTATTGGGAAAAGAGAACGGAGTTCAGATCGTGATCGAGGACAATGGCGTCGGCTTCTCAATTGACGGCAATGCGGCGAAGCGCTCCCTGGGGCTGCTCGGCATGCAGGAACGCGCCCGGCTCGCCGGCGGGGAACTTTCCTTTGAGAGCCGTTTGGGGAAGGGAACCAAAGTGGTTCTTTTCATTCCGGTGCTGAAGCCGGAAACGATCGTATTTCCGTGACGGGCAACCAAGCCCCAGCTTGGAAGCCTATCCGCGCCTCTCATCGTTACTTTGATTCTGTGTAGGCGAACCTAAGTTAGACTAGGCGCAACAAGCAGCGGATTCGTTTTCGTCTGTTTCCAGTTCGCTGCTCCCGCATGTCTCTATTTTCCCTGGTGCAGCCGATCTGGATGACGCTGGAAACTCGAACGGAATAGCCGATTTCGTGCAGAGTTGAGGCCCGGAACTGCGCACATTCAACACTTTCATCTTCGCCAGTAGCGTTGTCCGCTTGATTTGCAGGAGGTCGGCCGCTCGCGCCCGGTTGCCTTGTGAAACTGCCAGCGCCTGCTCAATCAGCGAGCGCTCCAGATTCCCAACTGTCTCGTCGGAATTGACGCCGTCGCGTGGAAAAAACACGAGCGGGAGCTTTGTCCGCCCGCCTTGCTCCGGTTTACCCGATCCGAGCGCCGCGAAATCAGAAATCTTCAGAACTTCTCTTGAGCCGCTCAGCACAACGGCCCGCTGGATGTGATGTTCGAGCTGCCGGATATTGCCCGGCCAATCCCGATTCATCAGAAACATCTGCGCTTCCGCGTCGATCTGCTTTTTCGGCGTGGACTCTGCCTGCGCCATCTTCTCGAGGAAGTGATCGATTAACAACGGGATGTCCTCGCGCCGCTCGCGTAGCGGCGGAAGATGAATGGAGACAACATTTAACCGGTAGAACAGATCCTCGCGGAAGCGCCGTTCGCGAACCGCTTCTTCGAGGTCCACGTTGGAGGCGGCGATCACGCGGACGTCCACCCGCACGGTTTCCGAGCATCCTACGCGTTGAATCTCCTGTTCCTGCAGCACTCGTAAAAGCTTTGGCTGCGTAGCACGCGGCAGCTCGCCGATTTCATCGAAGAAGATAGAACTCCGATTCGCTTGCTCGAAGCGGCCCACGCGGCTCGCATGTGCGCCCGTGAACGCTCCCTTGGCGTCCCGAACAACTCGGCTTCGACCAATTCGGAGGGCAACGCCGCACAGTTGAGCGCGAGTAGGGGCGAGCGCGACCGCGGACTGGCGGCGTGGATCGCCCGGGCAATGACTTCCTTCCCGGTCCCCGTTTCGCCGCTAATCAGCACCGTGCAGCGTTTCGAGGCGATTAACTGGATGATGTCGCAGACCTCGCGCATGGCGCGGCTTTCTCCAATGAGAAACCGGCGCCAACGTGCTGTTTGTGATAGACAGTCCAGATCGGATCGAGAGGCCGTATCGATTAGTTCAGAACCACCTGCATTCCCGCTCATTGTTTAGGAAGTACGGAAACCGTGGGATTAGTTTCCCAGGAACCTGACGGTGAGTTTGAGCCGGCGCTGCCCGCGGTCTCCCAGCTGCGCTTTCGCTCGCGACTTCAGGAGACGAAATTGGGTCTCGGTCAGGGACATCTCCCGGCAAATCTGCTCGGGCCGCTGCTCGCGAAGGTAGAAGCGCTCCAGGATCTCGCGGCACCGGGGAGCCATGGTTTCCAACGTCTCCTTCATAATCTCGACCCGTTCCTTCTTCAGGATCTCCTGTTCCGGGCTTAGCCTGACATCCGGAATGTAAGGAGGGCTTTCCGGATCCGATTCGCGCTGCCGCTTTCGAACCGCTCCGTCGATATAATGCGCGATTTGGCGGCTCATCACAGCCCGCACAAAACCCATCACCCGCTCCGGCTCGCGCAAATCGCCGCTCTGAATCGCGCGTACCACAATCAGCAGAATCTCGTGCATTTTGTCTTCAACGTCCTGCGGCGCGACCTGCCGGGCCAGGATGTACCGCAAGCCGCGCGTAAACACGCGATAGAGTTGCTCGACACCAGCCGGGTCTCCGGCTTGGATCTGAGCGACGATCTCGGTCCAATTCTGGGAAGGAGAGCCGGTGGCCTTTTCCGTTTCCACATACGATGGAACAGCGCCATCTGTGGACATCGAGGAAGTTTCCGCTGACGAGAGCATGCTTCTGTATGGAGTTCCTTTCGAGTGAATCAGAAAATCTTGGTTGGACGCGCTCCGAATCGTTAGGCGTGGGCTAATGCCTGCTGAGCCTCTGCGATCTGTTGCGGCAACCAGTCGAGGAGATCGGCTTTGTCCAGAAATGCGCGAGCCCCGAAATGAAAGCAGAGCCGGCGTAATTCGTCCGAAGGAGCGTTGGTCATCACCACCGTTGGGGTACCATTGCCTGCCGTTTGCAAATGCCGCAGTAAGTCAATTCCGGTGCTGCGCTGCAAGAACAAATCCAGCAGGGCCAGATCCGGCTCCGATTCTCGCAGCAATTCAATTCCTTCGCTCGCGCTTGTGGCCGTCCCTGTAATCACCGCGTCCGGCGCTTCGCTCGCCAGAACCGATTGGATGGCGGAGAGAAACTCGGGGGAGTCCTCGACGATAGCGACTCGCAGGGGCCTTGTGCCGATCAGCATGTTGTCATTCTGCGATGTTTGCGGCGGAAGCGATAGTCGATTTCTGTCCGATTTCTTGTAATCTTTTCAGGCCTATTTTGTAGGAGTACTCCTACAAACCAACGCCACAATGTGTGAATCCACTTATAGTCTTATGATCCGGACCGATGAGAGATTCGGAAACACCGGTGCCCTACTCGTTGGTGATGCTGGCCCAGGGCAATCTTCCTGCAACTATGGAGATTCGATTGACACAGTACAGCTTGCAGCAATTTTCGATTGATTGGTATGGGGCGAACCGCTCGAAAGAAGCGAAGCATTTGCCGGAAACGAGGCAATCATGCGTAGAGAATTGATTTCGGAAACCGATTATGAGCCGCTCCCTCTTCACGTTCGCCTGTACGCAGCCCGAGTGAATCCGAAGCTGTTCACATCTCCGGCCGATAGCGAGGTTCCTGAGCAGCGCAATGCGCGGCACACGGCATCAGAATCGTTAGAAATGCGTGAATCGATAGCCATTCAGGAACATGCTGCTTGGATTGACCATCCTTCGGAGGACCTGCTGGAGGAGTTCTGTCTGGAGCGATTTCCCAGCAATACCGCCCAAGCGATCGAAAAACACATCGGCCGCTGCGCCCGCTGCTTGTACCGCTGTCCGGATCGCGCCCGGTTCATCGCCTGCTTCCGCCAGGCCATGACTCGCTAGCCTTCCTTCGATGCACGCGAAACGGTTCGGGCTGTCCGGCGGGACTGAGTCGCGCAGAACCCGAGCGCCTCTGAGACTTTCGTTTTTCTCTCGACACTTTGGAAGTATGCATCCAGCCATTGCGCTTCTGGGAAATCGTTCCGTGACATTCGCCCTCTATGATTACCATCTGCGAGGGGTCTCCGCACGAGAGCTGGCCACCGCATACTCTCTTCCGCTGTCCTGGGTGGAAGAGCGTCTGGAAGCGGTGCGCCTGTGCGTAAAATATCAAGTGAAGCTTTCACTTCACGCCCCGCACACACCAGCGCCTGCGCAGCAGCTCGTGGCTTAGCAGGATTGAGTAGAGCTGCCGCACCTGCGGTCATTTGTGCTTAACTTATCAGCAGCCGAGCGGATATAAATCTGCATTGAGTCGCCTCCTCGCGCGTCCTGCGCTAACACGGCTCTGCACATTGCATTCTTCGTAGTGCGACAGCAAGCCCCCGAGAAAAACTCCGCAAATGCAAGAGGATTTCAATATTAACTGGTGATTGTTGCACAAAAGGCATTGACAATCCATCGAATTAGTATTAACTAGAACTTAGGTCTACATACAGCGAACGAAAGGTCTCGGAGCGCCGGTCCCACTCAGGGCTCCGGGAGGACTCCACGCGTGAGGAGCAAGGTCGCCTCCGTCTTTTTCAATTCCGGGTCTTGCTTCTCACGTGTGTCTCAGCTCTGGTAGATATTAGCCCGAGAGCACTCCTGCCCCGATCGAGTTCCGCCTATCTCCAGCAAACATTCCGCAAGAGGCGCATTGTGGAATCCACGATGCCCTTCACACTTGGCTGAGCAGGCCAGCCTAAGCTCAACGCGGAGCATTCACTGCGTAATCGGATCGGCATCTGACACGGCAGGTCTACGCGTGTCATTTCCGCGGAAACGAAGAGTCCCGCCTATGTCGATCTTGCTGCCTCGGAGAGGATTTTTCCCAAATAAAGATTCGATGCAATCTGCTCGATGACCTCTGTATGAGACTTCCGTCTCCGCTTGCGATGGAGGCTGGAGCTCACCCTGCCAGCCGACGAGCAAACTACCGCCTGAGTGATGCCACGTCCATTGAAGCCGGGGAAATTTTGAAACGGCTGCGTAGTGCCGCCCATCCAGTTCAACTGGCTGGCCGCCAGGCATGGCCGACGATTGCTGCCGTCACATTCAACTGGGTTATCATTTGCGGCGCCGTTTTCTGCATGTCGCTCGCGTCGTGGTGGGTACATCCGCGCTTCTGCTCATTGTGGCGACCCGACCGCATGCGCTGCTGGTCCTGCTGCATGACGCCAGTCACTTTCTGCTTTGCCGCAGCAACTTTTGGAATGAGCTGATCAGTGATCTTTTCTGTGGTCTGCCCTTTGGCTTGACCACTCAGGCATATCGCACTTGGCACACCATGAGCACTTGAATACGGAGGATGACCCGGATTTGATCCGCAAAGTTGGCCCGTAAGGGCAACCGGAGGAGTGGCGGTTTCCTTTGCCGGGCTATCGGCTGACGCGGCTGCTCGGAAAAGATCTGTCCGGAGCGGGCCTGACTTTTGTGCTGCGCAACGTGTCCCAATTTGCTAAAGAAAGCAAAGCAGCGCTCGGAAAACTCCAGCAAGCCGTTCTATCCAGCTTCGCTTCGTGTGGGCTACGCAGCGGGAGTTCTGGCGCTTCTGATTTGGAGCGGCAGGCCCTGGTTGCTTCTTTATGCGTGGTCGGTCCCGTTGTTTTGCATATTAGCGGCCACATTCTCCGAATTCGCAGCATCGCCGAGCATTTTGCGCTGCCCAAAACGCACATCCTGAATGAGTCGAGCGTGATTCATCCAGCCTGGTGGGAGTCGTTTCTGCTCGCTCCCCATCACGTTTCCCTACACTTGGATCATCATCTGCTCCCGTATATTCCGTGGTACCGGTTGCCGAAGCTCCATAAGAGACTTCTCGCAACGGACGAGTACCAGACGCTCGCGCACGTCAATTCCCGTTTCTTTTTTGGCGGTAGGTCGCTCCTGGCAGATATTACGCGAATCCCAGATGATCCTTCTTCGCAGTTGTGAAGCATGATCCGGGTGTGCAGGCTCTCTGATCGTGCGCAGGACTTGAAACCGCGGCCGCTGGTGAAAGATTCCAGCAACTCGCGCCGTCATCCACCTTCCCCGCCGGCCTTTGAGGGGCAAGGGCCCTTCGGCCGAATGCTTTCGCTTTCCTGCGACGGCCTCCCCTCTGCATTGCGTAAAGGAAGCCAGCTCAGGCATGTTTTGAGCTGATCGAGTTCAGCTACAAGGAGCTGCCGCTGTGCTTCCGATATCTCTTCTGCCGTCTGCAGGGCCCGCGAATACGCAGCTCCTGCCTTTTGGCGAGCCGTGTCGCCGTCCTGATGATTGCCCAACCGATAAGCCGCCCGGCTGCTGGAGAGGAAGACGCGCGCCAACTCGATTTCGCTGCGAATGAGCTTTAATAGCAATGCGGAACTGGCTGAATCCATGTCACGCTCCTGTACCCTCTAGTTCATTAAGCTCGCCGGTTACTGCACAGTCGTGCTACCCATATGGAACATCGCGGGAGATGAACCTCCGCTGGCATGGGCGTCCGCCCTTTCACACAGGGGCTCAGCCGGGGATTGAAAAATACAGTGGATGCAATATTTTTGCTCTTGAGTGAGCCGGTATGACTCTTACTGAGGACTCTTGCCCTGCTTGAACCCGGATAAAAAATAACATGCAGCCGGCAACGAATTCCTAATACCACCCGGTAGACATGGAAATAAGGGATTTCCGCAGCGGTTCCGTAGAAACAATCACTTACAAAGGAGATCACGGGCCGGGACTCTCTGGCGCGGTAATTGCGATGAATAATTCTAAATCCACATGATTAGTACTGTCGTTTCCCGTACCCGGAATCCCATTCTCAAGCTGGATGTCCACGTCAAAACGATGGATTTGGATTTTCCGAGCTCTTTCGAAGAGATGACGCAGACTCTGATGGAGCATATACTCGAATGCCGTCATTGCTGGCTCGTTGCCTCTGCAGATATCGATATTTCCTTGCAGGAAGCCGGATGCGAAGCCTGCAAGCAAATGTTTTCACGCTTCCACTCCGAGTTGCAGATCCGGCAGGATCTCGCCTCCGCGGCACACGTGAGCGAAGAAACCATTGAAGAGTACTGTTTTAATCGGCTTTCCGAACAGGAGGGAGCTTTGTTTGAGCAGCACCTGAGAATGTGCCCCAGTTGTGCCGGGCGGGTCTCGCATCGCCGGGAGTTCATCCAATGCCTTAAGGCGGCTTTGACGGAGCAAGTTGCCGATACGGGGGACTCAGGCGCCTTGAATGGCGTGCTGGGAATTCACGTTCCAGAGCGCAATCTTAGCCTATGCGCGCCCATTCTTGCCTAATGAAAGCCCCACAAGTTCTGCGAAGGCGGCGCGCCCGAGTCTTACCCGGGGTAAGCTAAGGCGCGTAATCAATGCAAGGCGTGTTCTTCACATTACCAATTTAGAGGCTAACCGAGTTCAGCCAATCGAAGATCCAAGCCGGTCAAAAAGCCTTGAGGGGAACGCGCGTCCATGCCCCTCAAGGGATGGAGGGTCATCTGTCCCCTCCACGCGTCTAATTCAGCGATTCAGCCCGCCACTGCTTTTTGGCACCGCTCGTTTGACAACTCGCGCCGCTGCTCTTCCAGAGCCGCCAGCTGGTATTCAATCGACGCCATCAGATCGGATAACTCGATCTTGCGTTCGTAAGGTGGTATCTCTGAATACTCACGAGATAATTGCTCATATTGATGATCCAAATCAACGATGAGCGAATCAATTTCGGCTGCCGATAGCGCCATACAGTAATTTATACCCGAACGGCGGCAAATCCCCAAATGGGTTAACAGGCTCCGCAGTTGCGTCTCAAAGAGTACAAGAAGCCAACCGGTCTAAGGAGATGGCTTGCTCACGCCTCAAAGCATGTGGATCGCGGCAAGGAATGCTGTCCTGAAAGAGTTATTCCTTTGGTCAGGAATCGATACCGGATCTGTATTCCCTATCCCGCGGTGCCAACCTGCCTTACAGGGGAAGGTTATCGAAATTCCGATTTTACTGACTCGATTGGCTGAGAGACATGGCGGCATGAAAGTCGCGCTGGGCTGCGGAGCTGTTGCCGATAGCCCGCAGGACCTTACCGCGCATGGAGTATCCCAGACTGAGCTTGCCGTCCAATTGCAGAGCTTTGTTGGCTTCTGTGAGTGCCTGTTCCGTCTGGCCGAGAGAGAGCAAGGCCTGGGACAACGCCAGGTGCGTTGCCGCAATTCCGGGTTCAAGACCTACGGAGGCTTCGCAGTCCCGGACCGCCGATAGGGGATCACTTGAAGAAAGAGCGAGGCATCGGTAGTAATAGGCGTTCGAATCCGCGGGATTCATGCTGATCGCTTGGTTCAGCGTCTGAACAGCGTCCGTGCCGCGGCCCATGAGATGGAGAATCAGTCCCAGGATTCGCATCGCAATTCCCGAGGTCGGGTCGGCCGCAACTGCGGCACTGAGGCTCCGAACAGCCTCGTCGTAATTTTTCTGCTTCGCCAGAAGCAAACCTTGATTAATCAAAATCGGGACGGAACTGAGCGCAATTTTCCGCGACGCCGGCCTTGCTGTTATTTCGTGCAGAGTTGAAACAGTTTGCGCTGCGGGATTAAGAGTTCGGGAACTGCCATCCAGCGGCCCAGCGCTCGATTCCGTGCCGAACGCCTCGGTCATGACCGGGACAAAGGTGCCGGCCGCCGAATCAAATTTGGGATCGATGTGCAACGAACCCATCAGACTGGAGGCGATCCAGGGAGTTTGCAGCGCATGCGATTCGCGGACGACATTCCCCCTTACTTGCTGAAACATGGCATTGATATCCAGCGAGGGATCTGACAGGGACTTGAGCACCGCTTTGGTGAATAATCCGTGCGTCTCACCCGGATTGTCGCTTGCGGTCGACCCGGGTGCGGTCCCGAACGCTAAAAACGTTCCGCTGGAGGTGACCATCGGCGCCCAGCCGCCGCGCAGCGATCTGCTGCCGGAGAACGGATTGTCGCGGCAGGCATCGAGGATGATGACTTGTGTCGTAGCGCCGTGTTCGATAAGTTTATGCAAGAGCAAGGAGAGAGAATATGCCTGGCGAACATCGTCCGCAGAAGAAAGACGGAAGTCGATGGGGATCAAATAGTTTTCCCCATTCACTTGCATGCCATGACCGGAGTAATAGATGAGTGCTGTATCGCCGGGGTGTAATCCGTTTGCGAAGCTATCAACGGAATCGCTCATTGTCTTTCGATCCGCATCCAATTGACGCGAGGTGATGTATCCGAGGGCGGCAAGCTTCTCGGCAATCGCTTCGGCGTCATGGCGCGCGTTCTGCAAAGCGTTCCCCGGATAGCTGTCGTTACCAATCACGAGCGCCTGGCGCCGCGGCGCGCCTAACGCCAGAGTGGCGGACATGAGTCCTACCACAGAAATACCGAGATACTTGTTAAGAGTGTGTAGAGAATTCATGGGGTTCAATCCTTACTTCGAGCTGTTGACGGCCTGCTGGGGTGTTTTGTCGGAATCCGGGGCAGATCGTTGCGGGTTCAGCCGGCGCTCGAGTAGCTGGAGAGCGGAATGGAATCCGCCTTTGGTGGAAGCCGAATCGGAATTCTCCACATCGGTGGAGTCGGATTCCAACGAGTTATCGCCCAATCCGTCAACCCCCTGTGCGCTGATGCCATTTTTACTCTTCTGAGATTTCCGCTTGCCTTTCTTAGGGTGCACCGCCGCGCTCCGACTTGGTGGCGATATAGGATCTGTATCTGCGGACGAAGCAGGAGAAGTCGCATCGGTTTGTCCAGTGCTTGGCTCCGGCGCGCTCAGGCGCATCAGCTCTGTAGAGAGCGCTTGTCTTGCCAATCCCGAGGAGATCTCCTCGCCTGCGGTGCCTGAAACGGGAGCAGCTGATCTGTCCGGTTGTAACTGGCGCGCAGCGGGTTCGTAAACGGCTTCCAAAGAGTCTCCGGGAACTGGCGCCTCCCGATTGGTAAACGTGATCGTATTCGCGGACGCTTCGTAATCCTCGCCGGGCTCCAACCGCACGCCGTTACGATAAACCTGTATGGAAGTCCTCGGGTTCGGAACACGGCTGAGCGTGAACCGGCAGTTCTTGCCATCGATCGCCCCCGAGGGTACTTCTGTGAGGCAGCCTTGGCCGGCTCCGCAGGCGGGATGGCCTTGAGCGACACATAAGGTTGCGAACACCGCAAGAGCAACAACAGCCTTTAGCGTTTTCAAAAAGTCTTCTCCTACTTGTTGGCATGGGACAGATTAGAGCGCATTCCACGCGCGCCATCGAACGGAAGAATCGAACTTGTGCGCATATTTTGCCTTCGCGGCTTTCGGAACGCTTTGCATCACTGTGACCAAGTTGTCGGGCAGAGCAGTGACTCGTTTTACGTCCGCACTTCGCAGGGAGACGGCCGGACGTAGAGTACGGGTGGCGCTATCCAGGAAAGCAGCCAGAGATTGTTCTGCGTTCCGCTTGGCGGTATCCACGCGGAAGCGAATGGCGCGGGCTCCGGAGGAGCCAGGCGCTTCGATTTCGTCCAGCAAACGATTGTTCGCATTCTTTGCCGTGTCATACGATTCGAGAAGCTGCGCATAGACCGGCTCGGAAGGATCGACGCTGGCCTTAATATCGCGAACGAACTGCTCGGCAAGAGTCTTGTTCTGCACGAACGTGTTCAGGTCTTCCATAGCCTGGCTGGCCGCCTTCAACGTCCCAGGGCTACAACCACTTGTGCTGAGACTGCAGATCAAGACGGCCAGGCAGGCGGGCGCCAGGCCGAAATACTTACGAATGGATGTTGCTGTCATAAACCGCTGGCTATTGGGGAGGTAACTGAGGACACCTTGGTGCCGGCACAAGAGTAGTCAGCCTTACGTCGGATTAGTCTCGGTCGTGTGGAAAGGCCTGGTTGCAGATCGTCAGGCCGGTGGGGAGAAGAAATTTCTGGGATGTGGGAACCTACACAGCAAGCCGATAAGACAGCATGCGGCTGACTCTTTGCAGCTGCGGACAGTATGACCTCTCCCGAGCAGACAGCCGACATACTCCGTTCGCATTCCTCGTCCACCGTTGCTCATGGGCAGCAGTGGAACGTGACGTTGCTCGCTCCAGCGCTCGACTGGGCGCCGAATACGTGTGAGGGATTTAGCGTCAATCCGGACAAGCACGCGCAAATACTGCGGGACATTCAGATTATGCGAGGACAGGTGTATCGAGAGTACGAGCCGATTGCGGCAGAGCTGCTAAGCGATGGCCGTCATTACGACCCACTCGATGAGAAGAGCTGGCATATCGTCCTGCATACGCCGGCGGGATACATCCTCGGATCTTCTCGTTATCGCGTCATCGAGAACGGTTTTGAAGACTTGGGTGTCAGCCGCTCCGCGCTGGCGTCCTCGCCAGAATACGGCCCATTACTAAAAACCGCCGTCGAGCGCCACATACAACAGGCGATCTCGTCGGGTGTACAGTATGGCGAGGCTGGCATGTGGGCGCTCCGGCCCGAGGCGCGCTGCTCGACGGCGGCGGTGACCATTGCTTTGGCGGCGTTTGCGCTAGCAAAAGCGCTGGGCGGCGGACTCGGAATCACGACGGCTACGACCCGGCACGGATCGTCCGCCATTCTGCAGCGATTGGGCGGGTCCACGTTTACCGAGTTGCCGTCCTACTACGAACCCAAATATGGCTGCACGATCGAAGTTGTGCATTTCGATTCGGCGAACCTGCACCCACGCTACCAGGCTCGGATGAGGAGAGTGGAAGAGGAACTGGCAAGCTGCGATAGAATCGGCGCAAAGTCGTGTCGGGAAGATTCCCCTGCCGGCGATCCATCTTCGCAAGCCACAGCGGATCTACTCGCACTCGGCAGGCGCCTGGCCGCATCGACTTCTTCTGCGCCGCGCTATTCCCAAACCCTCACGTAAGGGCTCAATATTCAGCTCAGAACCTGAAAGATGCCTGGCGAGGATAAATCTGATCTCGACAGTTCTAGCAAGGAAGACACTTCTCCAGTAAGCTAACGGTAAGGTCAGAACCGAACCTCACGCATTCGTGCGGCTGGTTCGGTTCGTTCTGCATGGCGACATGCACTTTATCCTTCGGTCAACTAAAAAGAGGAGTCGAAACAGGAATTTTCATCCCGTTCCGGCTCCCGCTTATTCTCTCGACCTTCGATTGCGAGCTCGGGAGAAGAGCCAGTTACTCACTTCTAACTACTCTTAAAACAAAAACTAAAAAAAGATCGCAACCCCGGGCACGTTAATTCGTCGGGCTGCCCGCGATCTATTGTCAGGCCGGTGCCCTCCGACTTTTCTGCAGATTGAAATCGTTTGGGATGACTCTTCCCAGCATCACATTGGAACGATAAGATCTGGGCGGGCTCACCGCAGGTTACGACGCTTCACGGCGACACCGACTATGATCCATTACCTCCTTCGAATCGTTTTCTGCACTTTGGCCGTACTTCGAGTGGGGCTGCCTCATCCCTGCAATGCTCAGGAGTGGCGATCCGTGGGGCCGTGGGGCGGAAGCATTACTTCCATCGTCTCGGACCGTCATTTGCCACGGCATTTATTAGCCAGTGGAAGAGGCTGTCTGCTTTACTTTTCGAAGGATGCAGCGGCGCAATGGTCGTTCCTTCCGTTTCCGAGAGAAATGTCGTGTGAGATCACGGCAACATTGATCGACCCCAATAACCCGCTGCACTTTGTGGTCGGCGTGACCGGAAGCTCGAAAACAGGCCTCTGGGAGAGCCGGGATGGAGGAAATACCTGGACTGCCAACGCGGCCTTTGCTTCGCTATCAGTACGGGCTTTGGCAAGTTCTGCCAGCAATCCAGCAGAAATTGTTGCAGGCTCCAGCCGGGGTGTGTTTCTCTCGCTCGACGCCGGTGGCGAGTGGCGCCGTATTTCGGATGCAGAGAATGCGCAGCTCATTGGCATCACCGCGGTCGCCATTGATCCGCACGATGAAAAGACAATTTATGCCGGAACGCCGCATCTTGCTTGGAAAACGAGCGACCAAGGGAAAAGCTGGATCTCCATTGCGGAAGGGATGATCGACGATTCCGATATCTTTTCCATCTTTGTCGACCCCGGCCGCGCCGGATATCTGCTCGCGAGTGCCTGCAGCGGGATCTACCGAAGTTCCGATGGCGGGAATACCTGGCACAAGATTGCCGGAATTGCGAACACATACCGCCGGACACACGTCATCGCGCAGGATCCGGGAGAAGCATCGATTCTCTATGCGGGCACCACGCTCGGGCTGCTGAAGTCCAGCGACGGCGGAGCGACTTGGCGCCAACTGAGCGGAATACCAGTGAATTCGTTAACGTTTGATGCCGGTGACCGGCATCGGTTGTATATCGCCTCGGAGGATGGCATATGGACTAGTGACGATCGTGGCGTGAACCTGAATCCAGTGAACTCCGGCTTTGTCGCGCGGTCGATTCGTTCGGTAGCGGAACTCTCCGGGAATCGCCTGTTTACGATGGATTCTGAGGTTGGGGACGGAACAGTTGTATTTGAAAGTAAAGATGGAGGGGAAACGTGGAAGCGTGTTGAAGCCGCCGGTCTGGATGGAATTCATCTGACCCATCTTGCCGGATTCTCCGACATTTTGGTGGCATCCGACGCAAATCGGGTGTATTTGTCGAAGGACGACGGCCGTAGCTGGACTGCGATCGTCACAGGCTCGGGGCTTTGCGACAATGAGCTGCAATCGGCTCGAATCAATCAGGTTCAAATCGTTGGCCGAAGCGGGCAGCCGCTGATTCTCGCTGCCACGGACCAAGGGCTGTTTGAAAGCGGCGACCTCGGCAAGGAGTGGAGAAAGGCTGTGGTAGGAAGCTCGACGGAAATTTCGAATGTTTATTCTTCCACTCCCCAGAACGGGCGTGTTGTGCTCCGGAGTGCCGAAGCCATGTACCTATCGAATGACGGCGGACAAACCTGGGCTCACCTATGTGTGCCGGTCGATCTTTCGGAAGTAAATGATGTGGCGATACCCGCCTCAAATGATGTCCCGATTCTCCTCGCCACTAAGAAGGGATTATTGGAATCCCGGAACCACGATACGGCTTGGGTGTTTCATTCGGAAGAGCTCCCCCTTTCGACGGTCACAAGCGTTGTCTACGATCCGTCCAAATCGAGACGCGCCTACGCCCTCCAGTTTGGAAACATCTTTGAGACCAGCGACGGCGGCAATTCCTGGACGATGCTCTCGAAGAGCCCATCCTCGCTCCGCAAGCTTTGGACGGCAGCCGGCTTCCCGGACAGACTGTTTGGATTCACGAACGATCTCGGAATTGTATTGAGAGCCGGGCTTTAATGTCAGCCAGTGGAGTTCTTCCGGGATGCTCCTCCCGCGTAGCAGGCGAGGTCCGGCACTCCGGTCCAGACACCATTGGCAGAAGCACCGCATTTTCGCGGTGCTTTTTCGCTGTGTGCCGAGCATGTTCGACAGCTCGAAGGTGAAAGTCGTTTTCACAACCTGATGGAGGTGAAGTGATTAGCGAAACGCAAGGGCGTCGTCCTGAGATGGGGTCTGAAAGAAGCGTGGAGCAAACGTACGAGCCGATGTACAAGAACCGGATCAGAGGCATACGGTGCCGGACGAGTTGGCAACTGACAACGAAGTCCATCTCCATCAAGGGCACTGGTTGTAAGCCAACTGTAGCTGGTTCTTCTGCCGCTTGTCGCTCATCGAGTTGCGCTGCGTACTCACCGCTCCCATTAACCCTGGCGGGGACCGTTCGGGCCTTCATCAGTTGCGTGACTACTACGCCCTCTGCTGACTTCTGCGGCGTGGTCGGGGATCGAATCGCTTGCGGTGAAGCGCCCAGCCGAAAGCCCGGCTACCGAACAGTTGGTGGAAGAAGCCTGTGAGCGGGAAAACTGCAAGCAGGCATTGAAACGAGTCAAGGCGAATAAAGGAAGCGCTGGCGTGGACGGCATGACCGTTCACGAATTACCAGAGTTTCTGAAACAGCGCTGGCCAGCCATCCGGGAACAGTTGTTGAGCGGGACTTATCAGCCGCAGCCGGTGAAACGGGTGGAAATCCCGAAGCCGGACGGAGGGGTGCGAAAGCTTGGCATCCCGACGGTGCTGGATCGATTTATCCAGCAAGCGGTGATGCAGGTTCTGCAACGCAGATGGGACCGGACGTTTTCTGATCACAGCTACGGGTTTCGGCCCGGACGCTCGGCACATCAGGCGGTGGAAGCGGCCCAGCAGTATATGACCGCGGGGTACCGCTGAGTGGTGGATCTCGATTTAGAGAAGTTCTTTGATCGGGTGAACCACGACAAGCTGATGGCCAGAATCGCGCAGCGGATCAGCGATAAGCGCCTGCTGAAGTTGATCCGGGCGTATCTGGCCGCTGGGGTGATGGAGAACGGGCTGGTGAGTCCGGTGGATGAGGGCACGCCGCAAGGCGGGCCGTTATCGCCCTTGCTGTCGAATATCGTGCTCGACGAGCTGGACCAAGAGTTAGAGCGGCGCGGCCATCGATTCGCGCGGTATGCGCGGGATTGCAATATCTACGTTCGCAGCCGCCGAGCGGTGAGCGGGTGATGGAAAGCGTGACGCGATTTATCACAGCCAAGCTCAAGCTGAAGGTCAACGGCGAGAAGAGTGCGATGGGGCGGCCCTGGGAACGAAAGTTTCTGGGCTTCAGCTTCACGAATGCAGGCATACCGAAGCGGCGGATCGCGCCGCAAGCGGTGGACCGGTTCAAGGAGCGGGTGCGGGAACTGACGTGCCGGACGCGTGGGGTGAGCATCGAATGGATGGCCGAGCAACTAGCTGCGTATCTGCGCGGCTGGATCGGCTATTTCGGTCGGTGTTAAACGCCCACGGTGCTGCAAAGTCTTGAGGAGTGGATCAGACGCAGGCTGCGGTCTGCGATCTGGAAGCAGTGGAAACGCGGCTCAACGCGCTTCGCTGAGCTTCGCAAACGGGGCATTGGGCTCGATCTCGCCGCACAAACGGCGGGCAGTCCCCACGGTCCGTGGCGCTTGGCGGGCTCGCCGGGCTTGCATCTCGCGCTGCGCAATGCCTACTTCGACTCGCTCGGGATTCCCAAATTGACTGCGCGCGGTTAGCTCAACCCGCCGAACCGCCGGATGCGGACCCGCATGTCCGGTGGTGTGGCAGGGAGGAACGGGTGACCGTTCCCGCTATGCCGATTTCAGCGGTACAGTTTTGAAACCGGGGCCAAAAGCTGAAGTGTTCGCTCTGGATTGGATTTCCGGCGCCACTTCCAACGTGCCGAGTCGCTGCACTCCCCGGCTCGTTCGCTCGGAATCAACGATTCATTTTCAATGGTGCAATGTGCCAATGCGCAATCGGGAGTTCTTAGCAAACGTTGGGCGCAAGCTGTGGAAGCTCATTCAATGCAGCGTCCCGCTCGAAATCTACAGAAAGCCGAAGCTCTTCCCAGTGCCCTGACAGGATCTCTTCCAGATTCCGCCGCCGGCGCTGTATCTGTTTGAATAGGCCGTCGAGCGCGCGATAGTCTTCCGCAGCGAACCAGTCCGCCGGGAGCTCCGCAATCGCCGAATAGAGATCTTCCTCGCGGATGTTGCCCTCCACCCGTCGAATCGCGTCTACATAAATATCGGCAATATTGGTTACCGAATAGGCGGCCAGATCGAAATAGACGGCAACGCGAGGCAAGTCGCGGATCACCCATTCGCGTCCCCCGAACATCGTCCCGTGGTCAATCAGATAAGCGCGGAAGCCGCCCCTTTGGCGATCCCGCGCGAAGATCGCCTGCCGGGAATCCGCCTGGCCCAAAGCGCAATCGAGCACAAATATTCTGAGGAAGTCGGTACGGTTGAGGAGCCGCGTCAAAGCTTTTGCGGTAGGAAATCGAAGATGGCGGTGTTTCGCGGATCGACGGGACACCGGGAGCCCAGGTGAAGCCCGGGCTCAATTTTTACCTGCCGGTGAGCCAGCGAGAAATACGAATCGTCCGACACATCCCTTGTCGATTCGCTTAGCCGGAGCAGCCGGATTTCCGGCGTGCTGATATCGAGCCGTTCGAGAATGCGCCAGGTGATCCACTCGTTGATCAGCGTGCGCGTGCCCTGAGGATTCCGCTGAAACTTCGTGACGTAGCATTCACCGTCGGCGCCCTCTACCAGACAGGCTTGGGAGCTGCCCCGCATGCGCCGCAGGACACGCTTGATTTCAATAACCCCGGTCAAGATCGCTGCAGTGCTCAACTGGCTTCGTAGCAGGGATTCTTGATCGCGTCCCGTAGCTCGAGTCCGCAAGCAGTCGGAAAAGTTAAATAGGAGCAGTCAAGAATACCCATGCCGCAACACAAGTGGAGGCTGATTCGCTCTCCAATCCCCAAGAACTTATCGTCCAAGCTCCCGCGATTTTCGAATGGAATCGGTTCACTGCTGTTCACGTGCAATCTTCGGCTAAGCAGCCGAGTCGATTGGCTGGAGAATCTCAGCAACTCATGGGAAGCGTCTTGCTAAAAGATTCAATCACCCCATACGTAACCGGACACAACACGATAACCGGACACAGCCGGCTTATTTCCGAGTTGCGTTCACAGCGCGTAACGGTCATACTCAAGCATTTAACCTAATCATATGAAGCTACTGACGACGTTTTTGCTTTTGGCGGTTTCCTCCTATCTCAGAGCGGACACGTTTCCGGTAACATTTATTTGGCAAGGCGGACTAATCGCCACGACTCCTTACGCGACGTCCGACGGCGCGGTGTTTCTGCCAGCGACGATCAACAGTATCAACGATTCGGGATACATCGCTGGAGCGACGGTCAACGGACCGCAGCTATTGAGATCTGCCGGCGCCTGGAACGGAAATGCATTTACCACATTGGGAGCCCTGTCGGGCTATAACGAAAGCTTCGCGAACGGCCTGAACAATGCCGGCGCGCTGGTCGGAGTATCTTTGGGCAGAGGCGGCATCCCGGCTCAGGAACCAACCGAATGGATCGGGGGGCGGATCGTCGATTTGGGCTTGGCTCCGGGATTCATGCAAGGCTCTGCCGATGCGGTCAATGAGGCCGGGCAAGTCGTGGGCCTGCAGATCACGTCTTCGGGAGAGCAATCCGCTACTCTGTGGGCCAACGGAAGAGTTACCGCTCTGACTGCGCCTTCCCATTACAGCGAGGCAATCGCGATCAACAACCTCGGGGTGATCGTCGGAGGCGTGGACGGCCAACCGGCCGTGTGGCAGAACGGAGCCCTATCGCTCCTGCCGTGCAGCGGCGGTGGCAATGTCTACGGAATCAACGATTCGGGTCAAGCCGTCGGCATCTGCGGCGGCCATGCGTACATGTGGTACACGACGACCGGAGCGGCAACGGATTTGGGACCGGGCGTTGCCCAAAGTATCAACAATGCGGGAGTGGTCGTTGGCCGGGCGGGCGCAGACCTCAGCAATCCGCTCACGAATCAGACTTTCGTGTGGAGCGCTTCCGGAGGCATGCAGATCCTCTCCGGTTTTGCGTGGTCGGAACCATTTGGTATCAACGACGCAGATTCCATCGTGGGTTACGGAGAAGTGGCTCCGGAGCCGGCCACGCTCTTTTTGTCTTTTGCCGGTCTGGGAATGATCGTTGCCTCGCTCTTGCGAGGCCGGGCGAGAAAGGGAGCCGGAGTCTTTGGGCGCTGCCTGATCCCGGCGGCACGCCCGCCCTGGGAAGTTTGATTGAAAACCGGCCTGCCGTTTGCTACGGTCGATCAGGGACCGGGCCGGAGCCTAGAAGTCTCTCGCTCCCAGCTTCTATATCCATAGCAGGAAAGCGCCTTGTTTTAACGATGTTTTCCTGACGCTTTGCATCATTCACCACGCTTCGCAAAGCCGTGGTGCAAAGCCCTTCCTCCTCGTGATAGAGGCGCTGTGCCGTTGGCGTTGCACGTTCCATCCTTGTCAAGGATACATTTCCGGGCGCATCGGGGTACTTGATTTCCGCGCTCCCCGTTGGCGCCTAGGCCTTGGCGCCATTCCGCCACTCAACGGCAAGGAAGCTGCTACCGTGCTTTCATGACTATCCAACTCGACCCTGCACCCGATGTAGAACGCGGCCTGCTTGCGCAAGCCGAGCGTCACGGCGTGTCGCTGGAACAATATGTCGAGCAGATCATCACACGGGAAGCCTACCGGCCGCCCTCCGCGGTGGCGGCCCGCGAAGCCGCCGATCTGATGAAACTGAGCGAACCGGTCCGGAGATTATTGTCCGATGAGGAGGTGGATACCCTCTTCCGCCGCTCTCCCTCCAATAGCCGGCCGATCGATCTTCGATGAGCAGTGGATATCTGCTGGATACCAACGTTCCATCGGAAACACTCCGTCCTCAGCCCAATCGCCGGGTGGTCTCGTGGCTGGAAGCCAGGCCCAGGATTCTCAACTTCTGAGTGTCATTACCGTAGGGGAATTGCGTCGCGGTATCCGGCTCTTGGACCCCAGCGCCAGGCGAACGCAGCTTGCCTATTTTGTGGAAGTAACCGTTCCGCTCTGGTTTGCCGAACGCGTCCTCCCCGTGACCCAGACCATCGCGGAGCGCTGGGGCGCGCTCGATGGCGAAAGGCAATTGGCCGGACGTCCGCTGAATATGGCCGATGGTCTGATCGCCGCAACGGCTTTGGAACATCAGCTCACGGTTGTCACACGCAGTGAGAAGGATTTCGCCGGCCTCGGTGTGACGCTTCTCAATCCTTGGGAGGGGAAAGGGCAATCATGATCGCCGTGCGGGATTGCGCCGCGTCTCGGCCCAACAATCCGTTCCAAAGCCACTAAGCGTATGATCCGTCGTTTCGAAATCGAACCGCGCCCGACCGCACTCGGCGGCGGGTGGCGTCTTCGCCTGCTGCACGAAGAACCGGATGGTTCCGAAACCGAAATGGGTGGCGGCATGTTCCCGCCCGAACCGGACGAGGGCATCAGTTCCGAGGATGCGTACGCCGATGCCCTGCAAGCGGAGGAAGACTGGCTGGCCTCTTTCCCGGAGAGCGAAGCGTGAGCGAGCAGGCTTCCATTCCCGATGCCCGCGCGGAGCCGTGCGGCCGACGCTAGGCACTCGATGCTGCCACCAACGAACGACATAAGTCGAGTCGCTCCTCATTCAGAATCCGGTCACACTCTACGCGACATATGGGACATCATCAGCACCAGCGAGCCCGCGCCCAAAGCTTTGATTAATGTGGGATGCTGCGCATAGAACTCACTGGCCCTCTCGACAATCGAAGGATCGTTCTTTTCGGCCCGTTCGGCGAGTTGATGAACAGTTTCGAATGGGATTTGATCTGCCTGTTCAGGAGTGAGCTGGGAGCGACCGCCTAGATGCTGCCCTAAAATTCCGGATACAGCAGTGGGTCCGGCCGAACCCAAAAGGTGGCTCAAGATACCTGCTCGTTGCCGCCCGTTCGAATTGCGGAACAACGTGCTCAGCATTTCAGGGAATGGGGGTGTTTCATTAGATCGAAATGCTTCGACCAATGCACTCGCAAGATGCGAACGCGGAGCCGCACGAGAAACCCGGTCGAAATCCTGTGGCGCGTTTCTCATGTTTGCTGTAGCGGGATCTGCATACTCTTCGAGAGGTCCCATGAGATTCGAGAGTGACATATCGTCTGCCTGCGGTACAACGAGCCTGTTGCGAGACCCTATAGCTCTCGTGTGCCCGTGTTGCTGTACGAGTAGAACGCAACTAGATAGGGTCACGTTGCTTGTGCCTTGCCAATTCCTGTTCCAGCCCCGTATCGAACCGCATCTTTCATCATGTTCCAGGCGCTTTGCGGATACGGCCCGTAGTCCAACCGAATCTCGACCTCCGTCTGTGCCGGGCAGGTGGCCTCATTATTTATCTCACTGGTCTGAAAAGCTGCCAAGGACCAATCACCCAAGCTGCAATCCAGGTTAGCGCCGCAAATCCAATGATGAATACTGGTGACCATTTGAGGCAGCGGCGGACGTTCGGTCAGACCATTGATTCCGCTTGGATCGTTGTCGGTCTTCCTGGCGCCGGGAACATCAATATTTATCCAAGCACCGAAACCTTGTACGGATCCGTCAAATACAATGTTCCGGACGGGTCACAGGCTCTTGATGTTACCGGTGACGTAGATAACGGTGCCGCTCTCGGCGTCGAACAGACGATCAATACGACGCCAGGTACGACATACGACCTCTCTTTCGAGGTCGGGTCGACTTTGGGGCAGCCCGCCATCGGTAAGCATCACGTGAACACCATAAAAAGCGAGCTCAAAATGATTGCTTCGGATTTCGAAATTGAATTAAGTAGTTTGAGCAGCCCAGTTATGAGGCAACAGGTTTCGCGCGCCTAAAACGCATGCCGCCTCGCGTGAGCCCACGCCCCGGCGCCAGAAAAAACGCATCATAAGCCGGATAGGCATCCAGTTGTAAATAGCCTTTGTATCCAGAGAGAAACTTCTCCGGTCCGGCC
>Ga0070741_10002270_pt1 | contig 52739 bp, 44 predicted proteins | sample Coa_R1_4_FD_66440 | JGI IMG/M metagenome (GOLD analysis project Ga0070741, IMG submission 66440) | Surface soil microbial communities from Centralia Pennsylvania, which are recovering from an underground coalmine fire - Coalmine... | ecosystem: Environmental > Terrestrial > Soil > Unclassified ... | reverse complement strand
GGGGCCTCGACGCGCACGTACGAATGCGGATTGCGCCACATGAATTCCTTCAGCGTCCCTTCGATCTTTATCGTTTTGTCCCGATCATAAGTGGAGTAAAACGCGTGATGGGCCCAGCTGATACTGCTGCCGACCATCGCTGCCGCCATGACTCCCAGAAAAATTACGAAGCGCATTTTCATTGCCCATCTCCTGATCAGCTCAGACAGTTCTTACCGCGCGATGCCCGCGTGCTAATCAAAATTTATTCTCAAAACGTTGTCATTCCGAGCCCGCTGCGACACGCGTTCTTGCGCGTCGCACTTGCTTCGGCGGGCGAGGAATCTCTCATTCTGTTTCGGCCCGCTGGCGGCTCCAGGCTCTTGTCGAATCTCGCGCCGGCCCGTCCGCCTTAATTTCCGCGAGTCGAAGTCGTCTCTTGCTTCCCGCCCAGACTCTTATATGCCGCCTCGATAAACATATCCGTCGTCCAATTGCCTGTCGTACTGCCATAAATCGGGTCGTAGTCACGCGTTGGCCGGGCGGCTTTCACCTGTTCGAGAGTCATCCCGCGTTTGATCATGTCCTGCAGCCGGTCTCGAACGATGGTGACCATGTGCTGGTAGACCGCCAGATCGGCGGCATCGCCCAATCTGCCATGGCCCCCGATGATCATCGTGCCGCCTTCTTCATGGTCCGCTGGAATCACCATCTGCTTGAGACGATTCAGTCCCTCGATCACCCCTTCAAGACTCCCGCCTCGTTTAAGATCGATGACCGGATATTCGCCCGGGTCGTAAATGTCGCCTGCGCTCACCACGTCGGAGCGGCGGAAAAGCACGAAGCTGTTGCCGTCCGTATTTGCAACCTGATGAAAGATTGCGACCACCTCGCCGTTGAAATACAGGTTCTTCTGTGGAACTGAATATGTATCCATCGGCCAGGCGCCCTCGGGAATCGCCGCCGCTTGTCCTGTTGGCGCGCTCATTCGATCGAGCACCGTTTGGAACGCGATAATGTAAGCGTGCGACGCTGCTACTCGATCGGCTACCGCGTACCGCTGCGAGTCGGTGGGCACCGGCCGTCCGGTCTTGCCGATGGCTTCATTGCCGCCGACGTGATCGGCCCGGTCATCCGTATTGATGATATAAACGAGCGGCCGCTTCGACAGGGGCTGGATGGCCTCGATTACTTTTTCGCTCAGCGGCCCAGAGCCCGTGTCCACGAGCAAAATCCCGTCTTCTCCCGCCTGCACGGTGATGTTTCCGCCCGCGCCGGCCAGCATGTAGATGTTGCCCTGAACCGGCAGGATATGAACTTCTCCGGCTCCGCCACTTCGGCTATTGTTGTTCGAAGAGGCTTCGGGTCGCGCGCCATTCCTGGTTTGCCCATACGCCACTGGAGCGACATAGACCATCACGAAAACGGCGGCTAGAGCCATACGCGTCAGCCGCAGCCTCGATGGCGCCTTTGTTCCCGGGAACGACGAGAGGAAATCCATATTCCTTCTTAAGCTCGCCGAATATGCTTTTAACTCATTTAGAAAGCGGGTCGATGGCCGTATATTCCGCTCACTCCCATTCGAATGTCAAGATCATAGCGTCATAGGGCCTGGCGTCACTTCATCCCTGTTTCGGCCCTCGACCACCTTTTCCGGGCAGTCGCCCCGCGCCGGCACTGTCATCACGAGGTTCGACTTATGGCCCGAGGGATCTGCTGTTGTTTGCGTCTGTGGCTAACACCTGCGCCCCTTGCGGCCCATACGGCGCGCCGCCCGCCGGCACTGTCATCACGAGGTCCGACTTGTGGACCGAGGGATCTGCTGTTGCCTGCGTCTGTGGCTAACACCTGCGCCCCTTGCGGCCCGTACGGCGCGCCCCGCGCCGGCACTGTCATCACGAGGTCCGACTTGTGGACCGAGGGATCTGCTGTTGTTTGCTGAGTGACCCATCCTTTGCGCCCGGCAGTTGTGTCCACTTCGCGGCAACCAAGCGGGAAGCTGGGTATGGTGTTTTGCCTCTATCTGCATTTATCGCACTATCCGCCCACCCGCATCATCGAAACTCGTCATTCCGAACGGAGTCGCGCGTTGCTGATTCCGCCGCGCCAGCGGCGCGCGCGATGGAGAGAGGAATCTGCTTTTCGTCTTCATCAGCCAAGCTTTAGCCGAGCGTTTTTTGCACTTGCGGTTTTTCGGTGCCCGTGCGGCTAGCACCGGGCGTACAATCTGCCGTCTAGGAGGAACGAATGAGTTACAACCGGCTCTCGCTGTTTGCGTTGGGTTTTGTTGCGACGCTCACGATCGGGATGGCTGCGGGCCCAACGCGGGCGGCTGGTTCAAAATCGGAAACCGATCAGGAAGTCCTCGAAATCAATGCCGAATGCAATGACGCGGAATTACGCGGAGATGTCGCAGCCATGGACAAGTGCGAAACTGAGGATTTCACCCACACGCACGCCAACGGCCAGGTCGAGCAGAAGGCCGGATACCTGAAGGGAGTCGGAAGCGGCGCTCACACGTTCCTCGCGCTCGACCTCTCCGATGTCCATGTTCGTTCCTACGGCGACACCGCAATCGTGGATGAGCATATGCACCTTCGCGCCAATAACGGCGGGCGCATCGCCGACGTCCAGAATCTGGTCATGACCGTGTGGACCAGGCAGAATGGCAAGTGGCGCGAAGCGGCCTGGATCGCCGTGCCACTGCCCGGCGGCACCCGTGCCGCCGCCTCCGAAACTAAATAACCAACGCGAAGCTGCATTGACCCGCGCGGTAAAATAGTTTTACGGCTTGCGAGGAAGCTGCTTGGGCGCACCGTCTCGCCGGAAACGAACGCCATTTCGCGGCGAACCCGATCAGGAAAACATTGTTCGAACGAAAGGACGACGACGCCATTACATGTGCGCGTGGCATTCTCTGTGCCCTCTGCGCCTCCGTGCACTCCGTGTTGAATTTCTGTTGCCGCGGAACTGCGGCGCACACCTTTGCGCCTGCAAGTCTTGCAGACGCAACCCCCTTGGAATCATATCGTTTGCATATTCTCGCGGCCTAACCCTCATCGATTCACATCCTTATATAAAAAACCTGAGGTGGGGGTACTGCATTCCGCCGCACCTTGCGAGCGAGCGGCTTCTGTCGCGAACTCACGTAGAACGTACCGTTGCGATTATTCGGCTTGGAACTATCGTAGAATGAACACTTACACAAAAACAGGGAGGGGGTATCAGCACCTCAGTTGTCTTCCGAACGAAGCGAAAATGCCAAATAAAAGCAAAAGGATCGGGAATGCAGAAACCTGACGCGACACACGGCGGCCCGCTCGCCGGGCTGAAGGTCATTGACCTGTCGCACATCATGGCCGGGCCTGCCTGTTCCATGCTGCTTGCGGACATGGGAGCCGACGTAATTAAGGTCGAGCGCCTGCCGGACGGCGATGACTCTCGCCGCATGGTGCCACCAACGATTGCCGATCAATCGGCCGCCTTCCTTATCATGAATCGCAACAAGCGCGGTATCGCCCTGGACCTCCGGGCCGATGCTGGCCGTGCCGTCCTGTCTCGTCTGATGCAAAACGCCGATGTGCTCATCGAAAACTTCCGCCGTGGCGCGATGGAACAGATGGGCTTCGGCTACGAGACCGTCCACGCATTGAATCCGCGCCTGATCTACTGCTCCATCTCCGGTTTTGGCCGCACCGGTCCTTACGCCGACCGCGGCGGCTTCGATTTAGTGGCTCAGGGCATGAGCGGCCTGATGAGCATAACCGGCGAAGGACCGGGTCGCCCGCCGGTAAAAGTCGGAGCGCCGGTCACCGACATCACCTCAGGAATCCTCGCAGCTTTGGGCATTCTCGCTGCATTGCACTCGCGCGAATCAACCGGCCAGGGCCAGATGGTCGATACGTCTTTGTTTGAAGCCGGAATCGTTCAGACTTACTGGCATTCGGCCATGTCTTTTGCGACCGGTCACGCTCCGGGCGCGATGGGTTCGGCGCATCCCTTGAACGCTCCGTATCAAGCATTCCCCACCTCCGACGGCTGGATCACTGTCGGCGCCGCCAATCAAGGGAACTGGCTGCGCCTGGTGGAAGCGCTCGAAGCTCCGGAATTGCGCCCGCCATTAAACCCACCATTAAACGAAGATCCGCGGTTCTTAACCAACGCCGGCCGCATGCAAAATCTGGCTGAACTGACCGCCACGCTCACTCCATTGTTCAAGCGCCGCAGTTCCGCCGATTGGTTGAACCGGCTGGAAAAAGCCGGCGTACCTGCGGGACCGGTCTTGCGTGTGGACGAGATGCACAAAGATCCGCAAGCGCTCGCGCGTGAGATGATCGTGGAAACCGTTCATCCCACCGCTGGACCCGTGAACTCCATCGGATTGCCGGTCAAGTTCTCCGCTACCCCGGGCGCCGTTCGCCGCCCCGCCCCGCTTTTTGGGCAGGATACCCGCGAGGTGCTCCTGGCCAACGGCTTCTCTGATGATGAGATAAACGCGCTGGCGGCCGAGGGAGCCATCTACATGCCCGAGGCAGTGCGGAAAGGCGCAAAAAGGTGAGCCAGGACATTCTGTATGAGATAGCCGATGGTGTCGGCCGCATCACTTTCAATCGGCCCGAGGCTCGCAACGCCTTCACATTCGACATGTATGAGCGCGTGGCCGAGATCTTTCAGCAGACTGAGAAAGATTCGTCCGTCAAGGTGCTCATACTTGCAGGCGCGGGCGAAAAAGCGTTCGCCGCCGGGACGGACATCTCCGAGTTCAAGGCATTTTCCACCGCTGAACACGCGCTCGCGTATGAAGCGAAAATGGAGCGCGTCCTCGGCGTGGTGGAATCTTCCCGGGTTCCGACAATTGCCGCCATCGGTGGAGTATGCACGGGAGGCGGTGCCGCGATTGCCGGTTGCTGTGACCTGCGCATCGCTACGCGCAATGCGCGTTTCGGCGTACCCATCGGCCGCACACTGGGGAATTGCCTGTCCATCGCCAATTACGCCAGGCTCGTATCCCTGATCGGAGCCGCCCGCGTGAAAGATCTCATCTTCACCGGCCGTCTGATTGAAGCCGCCGAAGCGCATGCCATCGGATTGTTCAGCGAAGTGTTGCCTGATCACGCGGCGCTGCATGCCCGAGTGACTGAACTCGCCCAAATCGTAACAGCCCAGGCGCCCCTCACGTTGCGCGCGACCAAGCAGGCGCTCCTCCGCATCCGCCAAAGTATCAGTCCCGAGGATGATCGCGATTTGATTCTGATGTGCTATCTGAGCCGCGATTTCCGCGAAGGCATGGACGCATTCTTGAACAAGCGGCCGCCAAAGTGGACTGGAACTTAGATGACTTCCGCCTGGCAAGGCCCGAGCCACTCAATTCAAGCTTGTGCTGCGCCGCTGCGGCTCATTGCTCTGGGTGGCCCGCATCGAAACAGGAGGCAGATATTCCCCGACGAACGCGCGGATCCACCACTCACCTGTTTCGTGCCGTTGTTTTGCTGGCGCAAAGCGATACCGATAAAGGCGCGCTCGAATAATCTTCGGGCCCTCCGCAAACGGATTTACGCGGATCAATTTCAACGCGGCGGCATCATTTTGCAGTAATTTTTGGATGAAGATGATGAGCCAGGGATGTTCCATATAGTCGTAAACGGGAGACATTGCCGCGAACCACATCAGCCAGTCGAGCCGCAGATGGTAGGGAGCGATTTGCGGCGGTCTGCGTCGCGGGTTTCCAGGTTTGGCCTTGAATTCGTATTCCTTCCAGACCGTTTGCTCGCTGACCGCCTCGTCCTCTGTACCTTCGATGATGATTTCGTAGCGAGCCTTCGTGACGCTTCCAAAAGCCCCATACGTGTTCACGAGGTGATAGGGGTTAAAGCTGGTGTTCATGATCTGCCGGCGTGAAAGCATGTTGTGCACGGGCCAATAGCTCAGCACGATCACAATCAGCGTGAACGCCACGATGACCCATTCATACGCCGCCGCTGAATACAGCGCATCGGGCACGCGCTTCCTCAGAATCGCTTGAAGTTGCGAATTCGAGAAACTCGAAACCGCTAAAAGCATCGTCAGCAGATTCAACCAGGAGTAGTTTCCGCTGACGAAAAGCCACATCTGCGTAGCGATAATGAGCGCGCCGCAAATTCCCGCAACCGGCTGCGGAAAGAAAAGTCCCCAGGGGATCAGCAGTTGCGCTCCAAAATTTCCGATCACTTCCAGCTTGTGAAACGAACTCGGCAGATGATGGAAATACGAACTGAGCGGATTCGGCAGAGGCTGAGTTTCATGGTGATAATCAAGGCACGTCAGATTTCGCCAGCAAGGATCGCCTCGGAGTTTGATCAGGCCCGCGCCAAATTCCACTCTGAAAAGCATCCACCTCAGCAGAAAAATGACGGGCGCCGGGACAATCATGCGGTTCGTGCCCAGCAGAATGGCCAGGAAGCCCGCCTCCAGCAGCATGGATTCCCAGCCGAATCCATAGAACGTCTGGCCCACATTCATGATCGAGAGATAGAGGATGTAGAGGCCCGACCACACTGCAATCGAGATCCACAAGGGACCACGCTCGGAGAAAGAGCTCAGCGCGAGCAGCGACAGCAGAATTCCCGCGATACTTATGCCGCGGAAAAACTTATCCGAATAGTGATAATGGAAAATGCTCGGCGCGCGCCGGAAGTTGACGAATCCCAGAAATTGCGTCACAGGTAGCAGTCCGTTTTCTCCTAAAAGCGCGGGGAATTGCTCGAATGCCACCACAAACGCGACGAGATAAATAAAGGCGAGACCTCGCTGAAACGCAAGCCGCGCCAGCCAGTAGTCCGAACTAAAGAATGCGTGCTGAAAGGCGTTGAGTAGCATCGATCCGATTGCCGCGACAGATCACGGTGCGCTCACTTGCGAACACCCGCCGCGCAAACTCTTGACTGAACCTGCCGAATGGAATAGCTAATACCCACAGCTTACCCCGTTCTAAGACGTTCTCAATAGAGCGGACCAGTGGCAGAGGAGGATCGATGAACTTCCGTTTATCTCGGCTACGCCTTCTGGGAATTGGCGTTGTGCTGTCGTTGGCCGCCGCACCCGCCGTTTTCGGCCACATCAAGATTTATCCCATGCAGTCGACGTTCGGCGCGCGCGAGAAATACACCATGCGCGTTCCCAACGAGCGCCAGTCGGCGACCATTCGTGTGGAAGGGGAATTTCCCGCCGGCCTCGAGATATACGATTTTGAGTTCAAACCCGGCTGGAAGATCGATTTCAAGAAAGACGAAAAAGGCAAGATCATCGGCGCGGTGTGGACCGGCCGCATCGAGCCTTACGAGTTCGTTGAATTCGGAATGTTGGCAATCAATCCGAAGAGCGGCAGTCCGAATCTGTTGTGGAAGTTTTATCAGTATTACGAAGATGGATTCAAAGAGGAATTCACGGCGCCGCCGGATGCCAAAATGCCGCTGCGCCCGATGCCACAGGTAACGCTGTCGCCTGATCCGGCAGCGCCCAAATCCTGAGCTCGCTCACAGCTTCAACAATCGTTCCGCGTTGCGGTGACTGATTTTCGCCAGATCTTCCTGGCTGACCGGCAGCGAATCCAGGAATTTGCGTCCGACGCTATTCGGGCTATAAGGGTAATCTACCGAAAAGAGAATGTGGTCGGCGCCGATCACCTGCATCGTGCATAGCAGCGGCGGCACAGTGAAGTAGCCGCTCGTTGTTATGTAAAAATTCTCCTGAAAGTATTCCGTCACTTTCCGCTTCAGATGTGTGGTCGTGCGCGCGAGCACGGCCTCGGCCCGTGCAATCGAAAAGGGAAGATCCTCTCCCATATGGCCGATGATGATCTTCAGTTTCGGGAAACGGTCGAACAGGCCGGAAACAATCAGCCGCAGGCAATGCATTCCGGTTTCCACGTGCCAGCCCCATGCCGCTGTAGATAGAAAGAAGCCGGTTTGCCCGGGCAGTCCGCTGAAATAGGCTTCTTCGACACGGTCAGGCGGCAGCGTGGGATGCAGGTAGAAAGGAACGTCGAGCGCCTGCACGGCTTCAAAAACAGGCGTGAACCGGGGATCATCCAAAAAGATGCCTTTTGTCGTGCCGTGGACGAGCGTGCCTTTGAATCCCAGTTTGTTCACGCAGCGTTCCAATTCGGCGGCGGCCTTCTCCGGCTCCTGTAACGCCAGCGCTGCGAATCCAGCCAGGCGTTTGGGATGAGATCGCACGGCGTCGGCAAGCTTGTCGTTGGAATCCCGCACCAAAGACGCCGCTGTCGGTCCATCCAATTTATCCAGACCGGCATTGGTCAAGGAGAGGACTTGGAGATCGATTTCCGCCGCATCCATGTCGGCGATGCGAACTGCTCCGAGATCGAGCAGCTTAGATTCGACTGCTCGCACGAATTCTTTCCGTGAGGGCGGCTGAATCTCGGCGGATTTCTTCAGGATTTCGGGCGTCGCAAAGTGCTCTTCGAGAGTGATCGTTCGCATGGATTCGAGTTGTTGCCTCCGGATGAGGCCAACACTCTACCATGCTGTGTACTGAGCTAACGAGCCGTAAGTGCTCGTTACAGTCCAATGCTTGTGCGGCAAACCCGCCGCGCCGGACGCCGCATTCTGTTGGAAGGCGCCAATTTACGGATGAGCCGCCGCTGCATCTTTTATAGAAAGCAATTCCACTTCAAAAATGAGGGTGGTATTCGGCCCGATTACATTGCCGGCGCCGCGCTCGCCGTACGCCAGGTTCGGAGGAATAAAAAGCTGCCAGGTGGATCCAACCGGCATCAGCTTGAGAGCCTCTTTGAATCCGGGAATAACGGCGCCGACTTGAAACGTCGCGGGTTGACCAGGTTGTGATTTGTCGAACTCGGTTCCATCGATCATGGTGCCGCGATAATTGCAGCTGACCGTATCCGCATCAGTCGGCTTCTTGCCATCCGCCGCTTTGATAACCTTATATTGCAGTCCGCTGGGCAGGCTCACCACGCCGTCTTTCTTGCCGTTCTCCGCCAGGAATGTGTCGCCTGCTTTCTTGTTTTCGTCGGCGGCCTTGGCGCGCTCCGCTGTCTGTTTCTCGGTGACTTCCTGCTGGAGAGCGGCCATGGTGCTATTGAGGTCCTGATCGGACATCAGCAACTTTTGGCCGGAGAGTTCGTCCTGCAAGCCTCTTACCAGCAGTTCGGGATTAATATCGATGCCCTGGGCTTTTAAAGTCTTGGCCACCTGAACCCCGATGCCATAGCTCACTTTGTCTTTTTGCGTGGCAGGCGGCGTTTGGCCCGGAGCCACCGAATCCTGGGCTCCCGCTGGTATCGCCAGTAGCGCCAGCGCCAGAATCAGGATTGATTTTGTCTTCATATGCTTCTCCTCATCGCGTGTTTTCCTTCAGGTTTTTTGCGATCGCCGCCGATTTGAGGTTTGCAGTTCGCGAAATTGTCGCGGCGAATACTGGGCCGGCATTCCTTTACTAGTCGCTAATATTCAGAAGAAGGCTGGATACGATTCTCACACAACTCCGACCACCGGCAAGAGATTCGATCCTGCGCCGTTCGGTTGTACCGGCCACAATTGTAAGCTTTGCCCCACGAACTTTCACCCGTTCGATGAAAAATTGTGAGCAAAACTAAATCCCTCGTAATCTGCGCATTATGAAATACATGTAACACCCCTGTCCTGCCAAACACGCTTCCCTTACACCTGCGCCTGAACCTCGCCCCGCAAACAGCGTTGCTCTTTTATTGTCCGCCTCACCAGTTCACGTCAGCGTCCACGGCTGACTACCCTGCGCCTTGCCCAGAAATTTTCCACTTGAGGTTGCCGTGAATTGGTCACGCGTTTCTCGAACCGTTAAAACAAATATCAAACCTGATAGTTACAGCGGGCAGCGTATAGCTTCACAAATCCGCGTAGCTGTTGTTCTCACTATCGTATGGCTTCTGCCATTTCTTATGTCCGCATGTAGTGGAGGGGCTGCGGGCAACTTGATTCCGCGTGGTACGGCCGTCGCTCCTTCGGCTGGGACGCCAGGTTTGCAGTCATCTTCGGCCCCGGCCGCCGCATCCATCTTGAATGCTCCTTCTGTGAGCCTTTTGACTTTTGGCAATGCAGGCTATGGCGGAGACGATACCAACGTTTTGCAGAATGCCTTGAATACCACCGCGGTAAATGGGCAGGTGTTACGCGTTCCGGCTGGAAGCTACAACATCAGTCCGATTTCATTTCCGGCAAATTCGCAACTGGCCTTGGACGCTGGTGCCGTGTTCACCGCGAATGCGGGTTACGGGCCACAAGACAAGATGCTTAAGATCGAGTCCCAAAATGTGGTTATCGCCGGAGCGGGAGCTGCTTCTGTGATCTTTCAGATGCGCAAATCGGAATACGCGGCCGAGCATGCCACCGATCAAAGCGAATATCGCCATTGTCTTGATATTGAAGGCGCTACTAACGTCACGGTGAGTGGAATTTCCTGCAACAAATCCGGCGGTGATGGCCTCTACATCGGCGCAGGAGCCCAAAAGCAGCCAAGCCAGAACATCACTGTCAGCGATTCAATCTTCGATCAAAATTTTCGGCAAGGTTTCAGCCTGATCAGCGGGCAGCACATCTTCATCGATCGCTGCCATTTCACAAATACCGAGGGCACGGCTCCAGAGGCAGGCATCGACGTCGAGCCGAACGATCCATCCGGCGCGGTCGTGGATGTGCACTTCGAAGATAACTTCACGGATAACAATGCGGGTCCAGGAGTAAAGCTCGCATTATGGCTGATGACGAATGCGTCTCCCAAAATCGATGTGACCATCCTGCGCCATCATTCCGACTCAAACGAACTCTCCGGTTACGATGCGAACAACGCGGATATGGACCCGAATGTGCAGGGGCAGGTGCTCATTCAGGATTCTTTCAGCACAGATGATGGGAGCTACGGCGCTGTGGCGCACTGGTATCAGGCCAGCGGACCCGCTTTGATTTTCAAAAACCTCACCATCACAAACCCGCACCAGAACGGTCCCGACCCGAGCTACCACGACAGCGCAGCCATAGGGGTGGTGCGCGGCGGGGGCGGGAAGCAGCCGATTGGGAATGTGCAGTTTGAAACAGTGAATGTGTCTGTGACGAATGGCAAGGTCGATCGTTACTTCAACTTTGGCGATTCTTCCAACAAAGCAGTTGAAAACGTCGTCTTCACGCCAGGGAATCTGAGCGGTGCAACGCAGGTGCCGCCGAACGGGCTTATGAATTCCGCGGGCGCCAATTCGGTAGGTCAATAAAGTCGATCAATAAAAAGAGTATAGGGTAAGCCGGCGAGGCCCTGCCAGGTTTTGCCGGCTTATGTTTTGCACGGATGTCACAGTTCTCTTGAATGAGCCTTCCGGCCTCGTGAAGCTTTCTGCGCATACAGTTCCTGATCGGCACACTCGAGCAGATGCTGCACAGATACGCCAGCCGCAGGATGGGTGGCCACGCCAATGCTGACAGTGAGCTTTGGTTCTTCATTGTCGGCCTGAAGATGCTGCTTGATTCTCGAGGCGACACGCCGGGCAGCCGTCTCGCCTGTTTCGGGGAGCAGGAGCGAAAATTCATCGCCGCCGTATCGTGCTGCGGTGTCAACTGCGCGGCAATGCTGGCGCAGCACGTCGGCCACTCGACAGATGGCGCGGGTGCCAGTCTGGTGGCCGAAACGATCGTTAATCTCCTTGAGCTTGTCGAGATCCATCAGCAGGACCGAAAACTGTCGGTTTGTTCTCCCGGATCTCTCAAGTTCGCTTTGCAGCGCCTCAATGAAGCGGCGGTAGTTGGCCAGACCCGTGAGGCTGTCGCTGATAGCGCGGTGCCGCACTTGGCCAAAGAGTTGAATGTTGTCGATGAGCGTCGCGCCCAGAACAATCACGTAGCTGGCAGAAGTCAGTATCTGTGCCAGGAGCGCCGGGGCGTCCAGAAGTTGGGCAGATTGCGTAGCCACGAGGTGGCCTGCGGCATTCACTCCCGCCACCCAGGGAAGCGCCGTTCCCAGCGCTGCGTTCAGACGGTAAGGACTGCGGTACAGGAGAATCGTAGCCGTAAGAAATATTAGCGCGGGCAAAAGGTCCCACGGACGCGGCAGAAAGCGGCTGTTATGGATCGCAGGGCCGCCCCCGAGGCCAAGAAAGACGAGACCGGTCAGAGCAGCCGCGGCCGCGACCACGCTCAATACCGCCAAAACCGTTCGCTTTGATTCGCGGGGCCAAGGCAACCAGTTGTCAAATCCGATGGCCCCAAGCAGGAGAACGCCGAGCAACGTCCCGCCAGCCATCCAGTAAACCGGAACGTGCGCAGCACTACGGCTGGCTGCGGCGCCGTGGAGTTCGATCAGGCCGCTGACTTGGATCAGTCCATCGAGCCCGAAAGCCGCCCCTAGAAACAGCGATAGGCGGTCTGCTGTTCCGTGATAGCGAACCAGGATGTTTGCTGCGATGGTGAAGCCGAGAAGTGCGGCGATGATTTCAGCGCTTGCCCAGAGGACGGGATTAAAGGAACCGCCGACTTGGCGCAGAAAGTGCGCAATTACGACGACGCAGCCGGAAACAACACCGGCCACCAGCGAAATACGCAAGATTCGGTTGGAGCTTGCCTTGATCATGACCCTCGTATGAGTGCATAAGATTCATTACTGTTTAATTGTTGAGCAGTTTGGGCACAAACGCGCCTGTACTAAAGTGCAGGAAATGGACACCTGTACTTTTTTTTCAAAACATTTTGCACATTTTTTTCCACATTGGGTGAAAACGGATTTTGAAGCAACGATACTATCGGGGCGCACATCGCTTCGTCAGTTCTGGCTCGAAATTCAGGAAACCCGTTGTTTTTGCCTCGCATCTAGACTTAGATACGCGTGCTCTAGAAGTGAATTCTGGCGAAAACCTTCCATTTTCGTTTTGCTTCCTTAAAATAAGGGAGTATCGCGACACGAGGGAGCACCGCGCGGGCAATCCGCGCAGTTTTGTCGGCGGAGGTTAGCGTTGATCGAAGTAAACGACTTGACAAAGAGGTTTGCGGAACGAACCGCAGTAGATCACGTCTCATTCGTGGTGAATAAAGGCGAAATCCTCGGTTTTCTCGGTCCCAACGGCGCGGGCAAAACCACGACCATGCGAATTCTTACCGGGTTTATTCCCGCAACAAGTGGAACCGCAAAAGTAGCCGGATTCGATGTTTTCAATGACTCGCTGGAAGTTCGCAAGCGGATTGGCTATTTGCCGGAAAATCCGCCGCTGTATATGGACATGACGGTGAGCGCCTATCTGGAATTCGTCGCGCGCATCAAGAACGTGCCCGCGGAAAAGCGCCAGGCCCGCGTAGAAGACGCGATGGTGAAAACGAATATCCAGGATAAGCGCCATGAGTTGATCAAGCGGCTCTCGCGCGGTTATAAGCAGCGCGTGGGCCTGGCGCAAGCACTGGTACACGATCCCGAGGTGATCATCCTGGACGAGCCCACCGTGGGGCTTGATCCCAAGCAGATCATTGAGGTGCGCCACCTGATCAAGGGGCTTGCGGGCAGTCACACCATTATTCTTTCCACGCACATCCTGCCGGAAGTGAGCATGACCTGCGATCGCGTGGTGATCATCAATCGCGGCCGGATCGCCGCCATCGACACGCCGGCCAACCTGACCACGCAGCTCAAGGGCGGCCAGAGCGTCATCGTCGAAGTGCAGGCCGACAGGAACGCAGTGAGCGCGCTGCTTCGGGACATTCCGGGCGTACGGAAGGTAAGTTCAGATTCGGCGGGCAGCAATGGCCACACGACCGTAATCGTTGAGGCGTCGCCCGGCCAGGACCTGCGGAGCGAGATTGCCGCCAAAGTCGTCGGCAAGGGCTGGCCGTTGTACGAACTGCGTGGGGCCAACCTGAGCCTGGAAGAGATCTTCCTCGAGCTCACCATGGAAGACTCGCAGCACGCCGAAGCAAGTTCAAACTGAGGGGCAAAGCATGAAAGGAATGATTGCGGTTTATCGCAAAGAGATGAGCCACTACTTTGTGTCTCCGGTGGCTTACATCATTGTCGCCATCTTTCTTGTTTTGACGGCGTACTTCTTCAATCGGCTGCTGGCCGTGATCATACAGGAAGCTTTTCAGGCCGGCTTCGAAGAGGGCCAGTTCGGCGGCGGGGCGGCATTCGACGTACCCTCGCTCGTGATGCGCAACTTTTTCGGGGTTCTCTCGACGCTGCTGCTCTTTATCACTCCGATGCTGACGATGAGCGTCTATGCCGAAGAGCGGCGGCGGGGAACGATGGAGTTGCTGATGACTTCGCCTGTCACTGATCTCGAGATCGTGCTCGGCAAGTTTTTTGCGTCGCTCACATTGCTGGTGATCATGCTGCTGCCCACCGCGATCGGATTTGCTTACATGCTGCACCACGCCGAGCCGACGGCTCCGTGGAGCGTGCTGGGGAGCGAATATCTGGGAGTCTTGCTGCTCGGAGCCGCGCTGTTGGCGCTGGGCTCGTTCTTTTCCTCTGTAACCGAGAGCCAGTTGATCGCGGCGATGCTAAGCTTTGGCGCGATCCTGTTGCTTTGGGTCCTCGACTTTGGTTCGCAGGCGGGCACAAGCGCCTGGACAAGCGCCGTACAGTATCTATCGGTCTTTCGCCATTACGATGATTTCACGCGCGGCGTGATCGACACTTCGAATCTGATTTTTTATCTGAGTTTCATCGTTCTGGGCATTTTTCTGACGGTGCGCAGCGTGGATTCCATGCGTTGGCGACGGGCTTGAGAAGAACTTGCGTACGTGCCGATTTTTCCGGCGCGAATGGCGATTGAATTTGCTACGGATGCATAAGGAGGAGAAATGCCGATAAAGCTGGACTGGAAACGGGAGCGACGTTGGCTCGCGTCCTTCGGTCTCGCCTTGGCTGCGGCCGGGTTGGTGCGTTATTCCACTCAGGGGGAACTCACCCGCTTGAGCGAAGGCCTGTTGATCGGCGGGGGCGTGCTGTTTGTCGCGGGGCTGGTTTTGAGCTATCGCGAAATTATCGCGTTCTTCAGTGTGCGCTCGTCGCAACTGGGAGCGAACGCGCTGACGATCACGGTGCTTGTCCTGGTCGTGCTCGGTTTGATCAATTTTCTCGGTTATCGCCACAAGAAACGCGTCGACGTCACCACCGAAAAGCTTTACACGCTTTCCGATGAGTCCCGCAAAACCGCAGCGAATCTGAAGAAAGACGTGGAAATCATTCGGTTCGCCCGCACCCCGGACACAACCTTCAAGGATTTGGCGGACGAATATGTCAATGCCGGCGCCCACGTGCATTACCGCGAAGTGGATCCGCAGGAAAAGCCGGAGGTGGCGCGACAATACGACGTCAAGCACATGAATGACGTGGTGGTCTCTTCGGGCTCGCATAACGAAACGCTCACCGGTACCGGAGAGCAGGACATCACCAACGCGATCATTAAAGTCACGCGCGACACCGTTAAGACGATCTGCTTTGTCGATGGTCACGGCGAAAAATCGCTCTCTTCTGGCGAAGGCGACGGGTTGGAAGGCGACGACAAGGCGCTGAAGAATGAAGGCTATCAGACGAAGACAGTGAATCTCGTCTCTTCCGGCGAAGTGCCGAACGATTGCAGCGTGCTGGTGGATGCCGGACCAAAGCAGGCGCTCTTTCCCCAGGAGGCGGGGTTTATATCCAAATATCTCGACAACGGCGGCAGAGTTCTGTTGCTGCTCGATCCTGAAACCGATCCCAAGGTGGATAGCGTTCTCGACGCCTGGAATGTCTCTCTCGGCAGCAATGTTGTCATTGACGCCAGCGGCGTGGGCCGCCTGTTTGGCACCGGGCCCGCAGTGCCGCTCGTCGTGGACTATGGCGCCAATCCAATTGTTCAGAATTTCACCGGCACGATGACATTTTTCAACCTGGCGCGCACGGTATCCATCAAAGACAAAAGCAAGTCCGATCCCGAGGCCACAGAGTTGCTAAAGACGTCTCCGCGCAGCTTTACCGTGCCGAATTTGAAGACAAAGGAAGTCCGCTATGATCCGGCAAAGGATCAGGCAGGGCCGCTGTCGCTGGGCGTTGCGGCGGAGCGCAAGAGCGGCAGTGGGGCCGCCAGCAAGGATTCTCGCCTGGTGGTCATCGGCAATTCCGCCTTCGCCACCAACCAATGGGCCGGCTTGCAGCGCAACGGCGATCTTTTTGTGAATACGATCAATTGGCTGGCTCAGGACGAGGACCTTATTTCCGTGCGCCCAAAGAATCCCACGAACCGGCGCGTGATTCTCACCGAAACTCAGCAGCGTGAATTGGTGCTCGCCAGCTTGTTCTTCCTGCCGGGTCTGGTCCTGATCTCCGGCGCGGTGATCTGGTTCAAGCGCCGCTGAGCGGATTAGGAAACCGTCATGAAGCGGAGTACTGGAATTGTTTTCCTGGTCGCGGTCATCCTCGCGGCGTTCGTCTATTTTTATGATGTGAAGCGCAAGCCTGCCACGGAGGCTTCCTCGGAAGCCTCTAAACCCGCCTTCACCTCGATCACTTCGACGGATGTAAAGCAAATCAAGATTCAGCGCGCCGGCATGACGATGGATTTTGAGCGCAAGAGCGACGGCTGGTACATGACTCAACCAAAGGCGGTGCGCGCGGACGGTTCGGCGCTCGACGGCCTGGCCAGCGAATTTTCTTACACGAACGTCGATCGCACCTTCCCGAACACGCCGGACAACCTCAATTCCTTCGGCTTAAAGGATCCCACCGTCACGGTGAACTTCACGCTGAATAACGGCGCGACTCATGAGCTGCGCTTCGGCTCCAAAGATTTTTCGGCATCCTCCATTTATGCGCTGGTGGATGACGGCAAGCAGATTTCACTGATGCCCGATACGATCTACACCAGCGCCGACAAGTCGCCGGACGATTTCCGCGACAAGTCCCTAACCACCGTGGCGACGGCAGACGCCAATTTCTTTGATCTGGTGAATTCCTCGGGCGAGATTTCCGGCAGCAAAAAGGACAACACTTGGACGCTGAGCAAGCCGCGCGCCGTTCCCGGAGATCGAAGCAAGATTGATGCCTTGCTCGGCGCTGTCGGCACCGGGCAGATCGTCAAATTCGTCAGCGACACGAATACGGGTCTGGCAAAGTACGGGCTCGATAAGCCGGCGGTGCGATTCGAAGCCAAGCTGGCCGACGGCAAAACCATGCAAATGGAAGTCGGGAAGAAAGAGGGCGCCGATTACTATGCCCGCGATCTTTCCCGGCCCGGCGTTTTTCAGATCAATGACAATCTCTATTCGATTTTGAGCGACAAGTATATCGACCTGCGCGATAAGCAGATCACGCACATCATGCCCGACGATGTGACGCGCCTTGACGTGCGCAATCTGAATGGCACGTTCGCCTGCGTAAAAGGCTCCGGGAGCGGGCTGGTATTGGAAACCGCCGACAAGAAATCAACTCCGCCTTCATGTCCCGACGTGGTCAGCGAACTCGGCGAAGATCAGGCCGACGAGGTGTATGACAATCCTCCCGCATCGGTTGCGAAGGAACTTGCGAAACCGCCGATCCAGATCACCATCACCGGCAAAAACAATAAGAAAACCCAGCTCGTATTTTCCGGGATCACCGGCGATTCCATCTACGGCCGAAGCGATTCCAGTCCAGCAATCTATAAATTCGCCAAGCGCGTCTTCGATGAAGTGAACTTCGCGCAGCCGAAATAGAGGACGGCCTGTTCGCGAACGCCGGAACGACTACACACGATCGGAAAGGGGATACGCATGAGTCCTGAAAATGGGGAGGCTAGGGCACTGGCCTCTGAGATCAGAGGCCAGTTGAAAGATCCCGGCAAGGTGTTTGGGCTGATGATCCGCTTTCGGCTTCGAGAAGGGATGCAGCAGAAGTTCGAGGCCACATTTGCCAAGGCTATCGCGGCGACACGCAAAGAGGCCGGGGTCGTATCTTATGAACTGAATCGGGACGCGAAGGATGCTACCCGTTATTTCCTGAATGAACGCTGGAAAAACTGGCCGGCACTGCAAACGCATTTGGAAGCGCCATACACCGTAAATCTGCTCGGTGAAATCACTCCCATGCTGGCCGCGGCTCCCGAACTGCACGTGGTGACGCCGGCTGCGGAATGAGGCGATGGGCGGCGGGTCTCGCCTCGACGGCAGCGCGACCGTGGGCTCCATCTTGCAACGGGCTCGCGTCAGAATCTTGCGGTCCCACTTTACCGCTGGCAGAATAACAGGAAGTTCACTCTGATTGCGGCAAGATGCACATGCAGGGGCCGATTTACGGCTTCCGGCGCACGGATTGGCTTAAGAATCGGCGTGGCACAAAGCTTGTTTTCGGAGAAAAATCATAGGAACCCCAAAATCTCAGCGGACCGAACTCTCGCCCCGTGAGCAGGTTGCCGCCGCATCCCGCATTGTGGTGAAGATCGGCACGAACGTGCTGATGCGCGACGATGGCGGCGTTGCCATCGGCGCGTTTTACGGTATCGCGGAGTCGCTCGCGAATTTTCGCCGGGCCGGGCGTGAAGTTCTGCTCGTCTCCTCCGGTGCGGTGGGGCTTGGAGTGCGGCGCCTCGAACTGGCGGCCCGCCCTACCGAATTGGCGCTTGTCCAGGCTTGCGCCGCGGTGGGGCAAAGCCGGCTGATGAGCATGTACGACGACGCATTCGAAAAGCTGGGCTTCCGCGTCGCCCAGGTGCTGTTGACCGAAGACGATTTTCTCGACGCGCGCCGTCATGAGAATCTTCGCGCCACCCTGACCACGCTGCTGCAGTTGGGGGTGATCCCCGTTATAAACGAGAATGACACGGTCTCGACAGCCGAGCTGGATAGCCCGGCGGGAGACCCCGAGCGCGTCCGCGTCTTTGGTGATAACGACAAGCTTTCAGCGCTGGTTATGACGCATATTGACGGCGATTTACTGATCCTGCTCTCGGATGTCGATGGACTTTATACGGATGATCCGCAGAGCAAGGACGCGACGCTGATTGCTGAAACCGATTCGCGTGATCAGCGCATTCGCAGCTATGCCCGAGGCGGCAATGGCCGGGGCCGCGGCGGCATGGAAACAAAACTGGAGGCCGTGCGCATCGCCAATGAAGACGGCCGTCCCGCAATCATAGCCAATGGCCGCACACCGGGCATACTCGATGCCATTCTCGCGGGCAAGCCCGCCGGAACGCTTTTCTTCCCCAGGAAAAGCACGTGAGTGAAGCCGTCCGCGCGCTCGCAGAAGCCTCCAAACAGGCGGCGCGTTGCATCGCTTCCACTTCCAGCGAGCAGCGGAACCAAGCGCTCGAAGTTGTCGCTCGTGCGCTCGAGCGCGGCGCGTCCGAAATTCTGGACGCAAACGCGCAGGACGTGGCCGACGCCAATCCCGCATTCGAGCGCGGCGAATTGTCCAAAGCACTTGTCGATCGCCTGAAGTTATCTCCCGAAAAACTTCGGACGATGATCGATGGAGTGCGCGGTGTAATTGCTCTGCCTGATCCAGTGGGGCGCGTACTCGACCGCATCGAACTCGACGAAGGACTCGAACTCGAGAAAATAAGCTGCCCCTTGGGCCTCCTCGCCGTCATTTTTGAAGCGCGCCCCGACGCGGTTACGCAGATCGTTTCGCTGGCGATCAAATCCGCAAACGCAGTCATTCTGAAACCCGGCCGCGAGGTGGAACGGACCGCGCGCGTGATGGCGGATAAAATTCGTGAAACCTTGCGCACTCAATCGATCCCCGAGGCGCTGGTGACGAATATCCAGCAGCGCGCGGAAGTCCGCGAACTGCTGACCCTTGATGATCTAATCGATCTGGTGATTCCACGCGGCGGTTACGACCTGGTGCGCTATGTTCAGTCGAATACGCGCATCCCCGTGCTCGGCCATGCCGAGGGCGTTTGCCACATCTACGTCGACGCCGCGGCGGATTTCGACATGGCGCTCAACATCATCGACGACGCGAAAACCGATTATCCCGCTGTTTGTAATGCCGTCGAGACGGTTTTGGTCGATCAGCCAATTGCGGTCACATTTTTGCCGCTGCTGGCCCGGCGCATGAAGGAACGAGGCGTTCGCCTGCGCGGCTGCCCGCAAACGATCAGTTTAGTCAAAGAAGTCCCGGTCGAGCCTGTTGGCGAAAACGAGTGGCACACCGAATACGGCGATCTCATCCTGGCGATCAAGGTGGTGCGCGGTGTGAACGAAGCTATAGAGCACATTGCGCGTTTCGGTTCGGCTCACACAGACGCGATCGTCACGAAAGATGAGAATACAGCGCGGGCATTTTTGCAGCGTGTCGATTCCGCCGGCGTGTTTCATAATGTTTCCACGCGTTTTGCCGACGGCTATCGCTACGGCTTTGGCGCCGAGGTTGGCATCAGCACCAGCCGGCTGCACGCTCGCGGTCCGGTGGGGCTGGACGGATTGACCACATACAAGTACATTCTGCGCGGGCGCGGGCAAATGGTTCGCGACTATCGCGGCGTGAATGCGCGGCCGTTTCTGCATCGGCGCAAGTCGGCAGGATGCGATCCGCACGGCCAATGACGGGCGACTGAATGGCGCAGCTGAACAAAACCTCCGCCGTCGAGCTCCTCGCGATGATCCGCGAAGCCGCCGACCGCATTCGCGATTCCATTTATCTTTCGCCCTGCCCGTATTCGGCTGAACTTTCCGCATCCAGCGGCCAGCAGGTCTATCTCAAGCTCGAAAATCTGCAGATGACCGGGGCGTACAAAGAGCGCGGCGCGCTCAATAGAATCCTCCTGCTTAGCGCGGAGGAAAAAAAACGCGGCGTGATCTGCGCTTCGGCGGGAAATCACGCGCAGGCCGTCGCCTATCACGCCACCCAGCGGAAGATTCGCAGCACCATCGTCATGCCGACAACGACGCCGATGGTGAAAGTGGCGGCCACTCAGAATTACGGCGGAAACGTAATTTTACACGGCGTGAATTACGACGAAGCCTGCGAACACGCCTTTAAAATCGCCGCCGAACAGGGACTCACGTTCGTACATGCTTTCGACGACCTCGCGGTCATTGCAGGGCAGGGAACGATTGGCCTCGAGCTGCTGGAGCAATGTCCGCAACTGGAAGCCGTGGTCGTGCCGGTGGGTGGCGGCGGTTTAGTGGCCGGCATTGCTTGCGCCATCAAGGAATTGCGTCCCGAGGTAAAAGTTGTAGGCGTGGAGACGGCGCGCCTGCCTTCCATGCTGCTCGCGATGGAAAAGCAGGAGTTGGTCACGATTCCAGCCGCTTCGACCGTTGCGGACGGAATCGCCGTGCGGCGGGCCGGTGAAGTCACATTCCCGTTGGTTTCGAAGTATGTCGATGAGATCGTTACCGTCGAGGAAGAAGAGATCGCCAGCGCGATTTTAACTTTGCTCGAGCGCGAAAAAACCCTGGCGGAAGGCGCGGGCGCCTCCGGAGTGGCCGCGCTGTTGCAGCACAAGACCTCGCTGAATGGTCAGCACACGGCGGTGATCATTGGTGGCGGAAATATCGACGTTTCGCTCCTGAGCCGCATCATCGAGCGCGGTCTCGTGAAAGACGGACGTCTGGTGCGGATTCGTATCTATCTGCCCGACCGCCCCGGCGCGCTCGCGGAACTCTCTTCGGTGATCGGCGGCCAACGCGCCAATATCGTCGAGCTTCTGTTTAATCGCGCCTATTACGGAGTAAGCCTGGGCGACACGGCCATCGATGTGACCGTCGAGACGCGCGGCGCCGAACATCTGGCCGGCCTGCTCGCGGCCATCAGCGCCGCCGGCTATACCCACGAACGAATTCTTTAAGCCTTTCAGCTTACTTCAAACCTTTACGGTTGTGGTCAGACGCGTCCTTTCGGGTCGATCCAATTCTTCCATTAGTATGGCGAACGCTTTCAAATCGAGCGATTGCGGCCCGTCGGAAAGCGCGCGTTCCGGGCAGGGATGCACTTCCACGATAATTCCGTCTGCGCCGGCGGCAATTGCCGCGCGGCTCATGGCCGGAATCACGCTGCGGCGGCCTGTTCCGTGCGAAGGATCGGCGACGACCGGCAGATGCGAGAGTTCTTTGGCGAGCGCCACCGCCGCCAAGTCGAAGGTATTGCGCAGCTCGGATTCAAACGTCTTGATGCCGCGCTCGCAAAGCACCACATTCGGATTGCCGCCCGTCAGCAGATACTCGGCCGCAAGCAGCCATTCTTTCACCGTCGCGGAGGGGCCGCGCTTGAGCAGAATCGGTTTTTCCGCGCGCGCCAGGCGGCGCAGCAGCGGGTAATTCTGCATGTTGCGCGCGCCCACCTGCAGCATGTCGGCGTACTCGGAAACCAGATCGACGTCTTCGGTGCTCATGACTTCGGTGACGATTGGCAGGCCGGTCTCTTCGCGGGCTTCGCGCAAAAGCTCAAGCGCCTCCAGGCCGAGTCCCTGAAAATCGTACGGCGAAGTGCGCGGCTTGTAGGCTCCGCCGCGCAGGATCGAGCCACCGGCTTCGCGCACGGCGCGCGCGGTTTCGAGCAACTGCTCCCGCGATTCTACCGAGCACGGCCCGGCCATCACCACGTACTGCGGTCCCCCGATGGGCACGCCGCCGACGTTGACGACGGTGCGCTCCTGGCGGAGCTGGCGGCTCACCAGCTTGAACGGCTGCGAGATGGGAACGAGTTCTTCGACTCCAGGCGCGGCCAGCAGCGCTTCCAGTTCGCCGCGCCGGCCATTGGCGCCCACCGCGCCGATTACCGTCCGCTCTGCTCCGCGAATGACGTGCGGCTGAAACCCGCATTCCTTGATGCGCTCGACTACGTGGTCTATTTGTTCCGGCGTCGCGTTTCGGCTCATGTTCACGATCATTCTGAGAATGCCTCCTGTTCGTTTCCGCTGCTTTCGTTCTCGCCCGATCGAGGACCAGAGATCGAAGCCAAAAGAGTTGTCATTCCGAGAAGTCCACCTCTGCTACCGCAGGGGCGGGCGACGAGCGATCTGCTTTTGCTCTTGGTCTTCACAAAATTTTCCGCTTGCCGCACAACAAAAAAGCCAGCTACCCACGTTGGGGAGCTGGCTCGGTAGAAACCTTTTGCGGCTTTTTCGGTCCTAGTTCAGGCGACCACCCGCAATCGCGCCTCTACTTTGCCGCTCCCTCGCCAGAGGAAGCGGCCGGTAAAGGCGAACCGATAATAGCGATTCAGATTCATCTGAGAGACTGCTCTCAAATCGAGCCATAGCATATAAGCGGCCGCAGATTATGTCAATAGCAGCATAACCTTAGCCGCACCTCAATTTTGGTGTCATGCCGAGGGCTGTCTTTGCCCGAGGGATCTGCGTTCTATTGCAGTACGTTCCTCATTCCGAGCGCGCAGCGAGGGATCTGCATGCACGCGGGTGTCGATTTCGTTAAGCGTCGAGGTGTTCGCGCAGGATGCCTAGCATGCGGCGCAGCGGCTCGGCGGCGCCCCACAGGAGCTGATCGCCTACGGTGAACGCGCCCACGTATTCGTGTCCGAGCTTTAATTTATGAATGCGGCCGATGGGCACATTCAGCGTGCCGGAAACGGCGGTCGGAGTCAGGCAGCGGATCGTTGATTCTTTGTTGTTGGGAATGACACGAACCCAGGCGTTCGAGCCGGCGATCAGGTGCTCGATATCCGCGAGCGGCACGTCCTTTTTCAGCTTGATGCACAAACCCTGGCTATGGCAGCGCATCGTTCCGACGCGAACGCATATGCCGTCAACCGGCACCGGCGGATTTAGGCCCATGATCTTGTTCGTTTCGGCCATGCCTTTCCATTCTTCGCGGGTCTGCCCTTCGGGCATCTCTTTATCGATCCAGGGAATAAGGCTGCCGGCGAGCGGCACGCCGAATTCCTGTACGGGCAGCCGCGGCGAGCGCTGTTCGGCAATCATGACGCGATCGACCTCGAGCGCATTTTCAGACGGGCTCTTGCGCGTGGCGTCGGTGAGAATTCCCATCTGCTTGACCAGTTCGAGCATCTTGGCGGCGCCCGCGCCGGACGCCGCCTGATACGTCATGGTGGTCATCCATTCCACCAGACCGGCGCGGAAAAGCCCGCTCACGGCCATGAGCATCAGGCTGACCGTGCAGTTTCCGCCGATATACGAGCGAATGTTTTTGGCCAGCGCGGCGCGGATCACATCCGCGTTCACAGGATCGAGAATGATGACGGCATCGTGGCTCATGCGCAGCGTGGAGGCGGCGTCGATCCAGTATCCCTTCCAGTTTGCCTTGCGCAGCGGACCATAGATTTCTGTGGTGTATTCGCCGCCCTGGCAACTGATGAGCACATTACAGCGCATGAGTTCGCGGAGATCAGAGGCATCTTTGAGCGTTGCGCCGCTCGCTTCTTCAGGTGCCGCGCCGCCAGCATTCGACGTGGAGAAAAAGATGGGCTCGAACCCAGTAAAATCCTTCTCCTCCCGCATCCGCTGCATCAGGACGCTGCCTACCATGCCTCGCCAGCCGATGACTCCAACGCGTAACATCGTTTCTCTGCTCTCGCTTTCGTTAGTCGGGCAATCGCACACGCGCAAATCTCCGCGCGAGCGCATGGCCCGGGGAAGCTTGTATTGTACCGCTTTCAACCTGAAAATCTTTCGGTTCAGCGCATGTGGTTTCGAGCGCAACGGCAGTGCTTCCCCGAGCGTTCGGCGACTTGACGGGTGTGGGCGTGGCACTTAGCATGAATTTTGATCGGCCAAGGATTTGAGCGATGACACGATGTCTGGATTGTGGTTCTGAACGCGAGACCGACCAGTGTCCCGCCTGCGGACTCACGTCGGCCGCCGCGGAAGTGATGTTGCGCAAACGGCTGGTGCGACGCACGGCGATTTTCCTCGTGGGCGCGATTATTTTTGTGCCGGCAAGCCAGGTTTTTCCGCCGCTGGAAGAAGACGGCATTCTCATTTTTGTGGGTATTCTGTTTTTCCTCGTGCTGGGGCTTGGTTTCTGGATGGTCAACCGGGCGCGCAGCGGCCACGAGATCGAAATCATCAAGCGCATCTATTTTGGGCTGCTGCCCGTGCCGTGGATTCTGGCTTCACTCCTGTTCATCAACGGCAAATTCGATGATGGACGGCCGCGGCCCGAGAGAGCGTCGGTTGTAGGCAAATTCAGCATGCCGGGCTTATGGCGAACACAGCGGTTGGTGGTCACATCCTGGCGGGAGGGTCGCGCTATCGAGAGACTCGAGGTGAGCCGGGATGATTATGGCCGCTTTCGCACGGGAGATTCCGTGATCGTCGAAGTGGAAAACGGCGTAGTGGGGATTCCCTGGGTCTATGCCGTTTACAGGCCGTAAGCGGCGGCCTTCGAGGGCTAACTACAGGTATCGCAAGTCCATTGGATGCGGAAGCTGCAGGTCAACGAGGCGCTTTTCGGAAACGAGCTGGAAGTCGATGCGATAGGCAAAGCCGACGTCCTTGATAAGCCAGTTGGAAGTGGGCAGCGGCTCCGCGGGTAAAGCAGGCGGATCCCAAACGAGTTCCGCGCCTTTGTGTTCGACATTCGCGGCGGACAACTCGAAAACTTTGCGTTCATGGACCTGAATCAGTAAGAGGCGATTCCCGATCTCCAGAAGCAACGGGTCGCCTTTTCTATTTTGGTCGTAGACGTTCCAATTTTTCACCGCCTGATCATTCACCCGCAAAAGGGCTTCTTTAATGGGTTTCCACGTGACTGCTTTTTCTTTATCGGCAGAGAAGCCAATCACCGGGTAGAGAAGACCGCCCGCAAGCAGTGGAATCAGCAAAAAACAGATCCCTGGCCCGCATCGAAAGACTGGCCGGGCTCGGGTTGACAGGTCTTGATCCCTCTTTCGCATGCCTAATTCTTGATTTCGGAAAATGATTTATCGAGGATGCGAATGGCCTCGTCCACATCGCCTTTGGATATGTTGAGCATGGGCGAAAGCCGGATCACATTGCCGTACAGCCCGCCTTTGCCAATGAGCAGGCCGTTTTCGCGGGTGCGTTCGAGCAGTTGATTGGTCTCCTCGCTGGCTGGTTCCTTCGTATTGCGATCCTTGACGAGTTCCAGCCCCTGCATCAAGCCCTTGCCACGCACCTCGCCGATCAGCGGATGCTTCTGCTGCAACTCTTCGAGTCTTCCGCGGAAGTGCGCGCCGACTGTATCCGCATTCACCCGCAGGCGCTCTTCTTCGATCACCTGAATCGTGGCGAGCGCCGCGACGCTGGTGACGGGATTACCGCCAAAGGTGGAGATCGTCATGCCGCGATAGGAACCCGCGATTTCGCTGGTCGTTACTGTCGCGCCGATGGGCACGCCGTCAGCCATGGCTTTGGCACAGGTGATGATGTCCGGAATAACCTCCCAGTGTTCGATTCCGAACCAATGCCTGCCGGTGCGGCCGAACCCGGTTTGCACTTCATCGGCGATGAAAAGGCCGCCATATTTCTTCACGGTATTGAAGACGATCTTGAAGTATTCGGGTGGCGGCGTGACGAATCCACCGACGCCTTGAATCGGCTCGGCGATAAACGCGGCGATGTGGCCGCTGGTTCCGGTCTGAATCAGATTTTCTACATCCTTGGCGCAGGCCACGCCGCAATCGGGATATTTCAGGCCGAGCGGGCAACGGTAGCAGTACGGATTGATGGCGTGCGCTACCCCGACGCTGACCACTCCGGCGGCCCGCCATGGTCCTTGTCCGGTGACCGATTTTGCCAGCGAGGATGCTCCGGAATAGCCGTGCCGCAGCGCGATCACGTCAAATGAGCCAGTGGCCATGCGGGCGAGCAGGAGCGCAGCTTCGTTCGCTTCCGTTCCCGAATTCGTAAAAAAGCTCTTTTGCAGCTTGCCGGGAGTGATCTGCGCGACTTTTTCCGCCAGCGCGACGATGGGCTCGGTCGGATACAGCGTGGACATGTGCTGGAGCCGATCCACCTGCGACTTGATCTTCGAGGTGACCTTGGGGTTCGTATGGCCGACGGAGATCGTCAGGATGCCGCCAAAAAAGTCGAGGTATTTGTTGCCTTCGAGATCCCACACGTATTGCATGTGCGCGCGATCGGCAACCAGCGGATGCTGATAAAAATTCGCGACGGCGGGCCAGATATATTCCTTGTGTTTGCGAATGACCTCTTCGCTTTTGGCGGCGGGTTTACTGGAATTGATTTGCGGTTTTGTTCCCATTGGGCGCTCGGCGCGGTCTGATTTCGTAAGTGCGGCGCGCTAGGTGAGTCTACTCCGCGCCTGAGGGACTCACAATACATCTCGGGGCTATTGTACAGCGAGGGCGAAATGCTCCCTCCCCTCAGTCCGGGTCCTTAGGAATTACTCAAAAAGAATTACTTCACAGGTGAACACGTCCGCGATAGACTTCCGCCACTTTTTGTGGCACGGAAGGCGCATTATGCAGAATGTCCAGCAGATTCTCCAAAGTGACCCTCTGGTAAAGCTGATTCAGAAAGAGAACTTTGTGGGCTGGATCTATTCGATTGACTATGACACTGCATTGGTGATGACCAATGATCTCTGGAAGGCAACGGCTCTGGGCATACCTCACAATTGTTTTCTAGTAGCTTCTTCGTTCAATCCCGATGAATTCGCAAAGGTGCAGTTTGCTGATCGCGAAGTGATCCTTCTTCGTGTAGTGGGTTCATGTCACCTTCCCCAAGACGATGATCTGGTGCGGACGAAGATCGATCACTTTCAGAGCCAAACGGCCGTTTTTGGGGGAAACGGTCAAAAGGATTTTGACGACTTAACCCTAAATCAGATTCAATTCGGGGGCCTCCAATGCCGCGTTTTGGGGACCTTCTATAGCAGGGACGGGCAGCTTTGGCTGGGCAGTGATTTGGAATCATTTTCGTCTGCGACTCGACTTAATGTTTACCGGCCGAGAGGATCTGCTCTTGAATTGATCGTAAACCACGTCGACCCTATGCGCCGCGCGAGCGCAATTGAGGAAGCGAAGCAGCTTGGCATCGAGAAGCCAGTCCTACCATTCCGGATTGGAACTGTTCGCTACACATCAAGCGATAGGCTACACCGCAAAGATCAGGGTGAACAAATCGCAGTTCATATTCAACCCTCTGATTTTTTGGCTCGGAGAACGGCCGTGCTTGGCATGACTAGAACTGGTAAGTCGAACATGATTAAGCAACTAGTCTCGGTCGTGAAACGCGTTGCCGATGAAGGGAATGTGAAAATCGGACAGATCATCTATGACATAAATGGCGAGTATGCCAATGCGAATCAACAGGACAAAGGATCGATTGCTGACATATACCCCTCACAAACTGTCCGGTATCGCATGTTACAGACGCCAGGCTTTGAGGAGTTGCAGAATAACTTTTACATTCAGCTCAACGAGGGTTTTAACACGATTCGGGAAGTCCCCTGAAGGAGAAGGGGACATCCACGTCGGCCGATTTGAATGTTTTTCTTAACACTTCATTCGATGAACCAGATCCGCAGGAGCAAAGCACATATCGCCGTTGGAAGGTGCGCGTCGCCGCATACCAGGCGATGCTGTACAAGGCTGGTTTCGAGGCACCTGCGAAACATAGGGTTATATTCGAGGCTAACAAAACTGTCCGGGACGCAGTAGATCAAGTTGCTGGTTCCAAGTTAAAGGATCCATCCTCTGGCTTGACACTTCCTGAAGCCATTGAGTGGTTTTTGAATGCCCGCGCAGCGAATCGAAGTAACCCGTTGCGTAGCAGTAGCGGCAAAGCTTGGCTTGATGATGACACGACTGCAATTCTGAATATGCTTGCGAACAAGAACGCAAATGACGCCTATATCAACGGATACAAGATTCTGGCTGACGTAAGAAAGTTCCATTCTTCGCGGCGTGCGCAAGAGGTAGGTGACGAGATTTACAAACACTTGCTTGACGGCAAGATCATCATTCTTGATTTGTCGGTTGGCGATCCAACGTTACGGGAGAAGATCAGCGAGCAAATTGCCAGGGCAATGTTCGCCAAGTCAATGCAAACATTCGTAGACGGGAAATTGCCGCCAAACATAGTTGTCTATATTGAAGAAGCCCACAATCTGATCGGCAAGAATCATGAGCTAACGGAAACGTGGCCTCGCCTTGCTAAGGAAGGAGCGAAATATAGGATTGCACTAGTCTATGCGACCCAGGAAGTTTCCTCGGTTCATCCGAACATCCTAGCCAACACGGAAAACTGGTTCATCTCGCATCTCAATAATGACCGGGAAATTAAAGAACTCGCACGATTTTATGATTTCGATGATTTCAGCAGATCGCTGTTGCGTGCACAGGATGTCGGTTTTGCGAGAGTAAAATCACTATCCAGTCCGTTTGTTGTGCCTGTCCAAATCGATAAATTCGATCCAAGCGTGGAAGTCGAAAGGATCACCGCGCTTAACCAGCAGAAATCGAAAGGAATACCCGCCGTGCTCGTCGGTACAAAGAATTAATAAGACGCCATGCCATACGAGCACGAGTTCGCTAACAAATCTGCTCATTTCGATATCGTCAAAAATCCGGAAGTAGCTAGGTTCCTTGACGGTTGCTCATTCCTTAAGCCACCTTCAGATGAAGAGAGCCAAAAGCTCGCGGCTCGGTTTACCGTGCCCCCCGGCTTCGATGCAACATTGCTCCCGGACCGGGTAATTGCTGTAGATGGCAGTCTCCACGAATCCAGCATTAACGATAAGCTGCCGAGTACCAAAATTGGATATGTGAAGATTGGGTCCGTCTTAATAGACATGTCACGATACGGCGCACTCAGGGTCGACGGGGGCCGCTTCGTTGATCCGTTCCGCGTCGCCGAGATTGAGAATAGCAACTCACCGCTGACCTTTTCTCTGCCCAGCGCGAATATCCGAACACACGGAAAGAAATCGGTTAGAGATAGCTTCAGGGCTGTTATCGATGAGCACCTGTACAGCACAAGGACACGGTTTGTGGAGTCTGATGCCAAGACCAGTCTAAGGACCACACTCTTTCATCTAGCGGCTGAGCGTTCGGGAGTGCTCGGTACCGGGGCTCCCGAAAAATTACGACTTCACAAATGTCCAAACCCCGAATGTGAAAAAGGCCCGATTGAGTTGCTCGACATTCCAGACCAGCAGAACTGCCCTCATTGTTCGCATGAGGTTTATCCATCGGACTGCTTGCGCGTGTGGGAGGAAGTTACTGATTTTCAGTCGAATTACGAGGCGATGTCACGATTCATGCTCCAGGTAGAACACATGCTACCGATACACTACGCCCGTTTCCTCATGGCTCAATCGCCTGCATCGCTTTCTTCAACTGTATTCTTTCTCGACGGTCCCCTCGCTGTATTTGGAAATGGAGCATGGCTTCATGCTGCCATTCTGCAGTACCTCGACGAACTGAGAACCGAGCTTACGAAACTGAATTACTCGCCAGTGTTGATAATCGGACTGCAAAAAACTGGTCAAGTTGCAGACCACGTTAATTTCATAGAACGGTTTCTTCCGGCCAATAGGATTTATGCCATCGAAGACGAATATCGATATAAGTACATCCTCGCGGGGCGCGATCCATCTACCAATGGATTCGGGTCAGAAACATATTATGGGCAGGATTTCATATACAAGACCCTTTCTGGCCGAAGCTTCGTGTTCGCGATTCCGTATCCGTTCGCTGACAAGAAAATACCTAATTTCATCAACGTAAAAGCAGAACTCGGGCGCTATCCCGATCTGCCGAAGGCATTGTCCCTAATCAATCACTTCGAAACTGACCTCTACGAAAACGCCGTTGTTCCAATAGCGTTGGCACACAGGTACACGGCAATAAGTTTGTCCCCAGGCGGAAGAGTTCTGGACTTACTAACACGAAAGGCGATGAACGAAAAGACGTAGTGTTATGGCTGACACCCAAAAACTTATAAGACACAGGTTGCATGCTCTGTGCCCATATTTTGCGATGTTCCCGCCGGAATTTGTTCGTAGATTTGTGGAAGAGTATTCAAAACGCGGCGACCTTATCCTGGATCCGTTTTCTGGACGTGGCACGACCCTTCTAGAATCCTTGCTGCTGGGGCGGCGTGCTATCGCAGCCGATATCAACCCAGTTGCGTACTGCGTCTCTGCGGCAAAAGCTAACACCCCTCAGCTCGATGACGTTCTGGCAGAACTTGATGGACTGGAATGGATGTATCTTCGCCGTTATTATGATCCGCCTGTCAAACCAGCACTACCTGAGTTCTTCGAATATGCTTTTCACCCAGACACGTTGAGCCAACTACTATCATTGAAGACCAACTTGAATTGGAAAAGAAAACGGGATCACCGATTTATCGCAGCATTAGTTCTTGGTCACCTTCACGGGGAGGCAGATCGATCCGAATATTATTTTAGTAATCAGATGCCACACAGCATAAGCACGAAGCCGGACTATTCCGTACGATACTGGCGTGCTCACAATATGATTCCTCCTCAGCGTGACGTGTTTGACATCCTTCGAAATAGGGCTGAGTTCCGGCTGAAAATGGGGCGGCCTGAGATTTGGGGGCACGCCGCCCTTTGCGACGTTCGGGACGTCGCCAGGGTTTTTCCAGAACAGTGCAACCAAGTGCGTATGGTGCTAACTTCTCCGCCATATTTGGATGTTACGAATTTTGAGGAAGATCAATGGTTAAGGCTTTGGTTCTTAGGGGGGCCGCCTCATCCCACATACGGGCAGATTTCAAAAGATGATCGTCGCGCCGGTGCGACCGGATACTGGGAATTCATCCGTAGTGCCTGGCGAGGAGTCGTTCCGCTCCTGAGGAACAGAGCCATTCTGATTTGCCGCATCGGGGCAAAAAACATTGAGCCCGAGCTGCTGATGAGGCGGTTTATTGATGTTGTCACCAGTGTATGGCCTAAAAACCAAATGATTGCGAGGCCATCCATTTCGGAAGTGAAACATAGCCAGATTTCCGTACTAAATCCGAAGGCATCAGGATGTCGTTACGAAATGGATTTCGAATGTGCGGTGCGTTGAGTTTCTGAACCATAGCGTCAGCTGTTTTGGTTAACTCCGTGTCTCAGTCCTGAAACCGAACGCGGGTGCAAGCGGAATGGCATTAATGGAAGCCGACAATTTCATGAATCCTGCGGCCTTTTACGTGACACCGGCGACACGCGGAGATACACTGGGGCCAAGTTCAGCGCAAAGGAGGCCGGGCATGAAAATAGACATTCGCGTCGAGTGTCATGCCGGTTATCGAGCCGATGAGCGTCCCTTGCGCTTTGAACTGCGGGGGCGGGTTTTCGAGGTCAGCGACGTTGAAGATCGCTGGTATTCGCCGGGCGCGATCTATTTCCGCGTGCGGGCCGAAGACGGCAATTTCTATATTCTGCGCCACGACGAAGGCATGGACGTCTGGACGCTGGATGCCTTTCGCACCTGCCGCGAATACGAAATCACGCCGCAGCCCCTGGACGTGACCACCCCTCCGGGGCCGCACGGCGCTTCCTGAGTTCGACTAGAAACATCGTAGCAGGCAAGCACGGCGCGGCCGGCATTACAATCCGGCGTTGCGCGCTAACACCTGTGTCACGGCCGACCAGTCCATCTCTCCCAATCCTTGTGCCACCGCCGCCAGCAGATGATCGTGAACGAGGCTGGCCAACGGCATCGGCGCGGCACATTCCTCAGCCGCCGCCAATGCCAGGCGCACATCTTTCAGCCCAAGTCGTAGCGCAAAAAGCGCGGGCTCGAACTGCCCCAGCGCGATGGTGCGGCCGTAGTTTGCAATGAACTGAGATCCAAACAGCGCATTCATGATTTCGAGGAAAGCCTGCGGGGCGACGCCCGCCTTGCGCAGAGTCGCGTATGATTCCCCGAGCGCTTCGATGATGCTGATGATCATGAAGTTGCCGCAGACTTTGGCGACATTCGCCTGCCACGGTTCGGAACCGACCCTGAACGTTTGCCTGCCGATAGCTTCGAAAAGGGGACGGCAACGTTCTGCGACGCTGCTTGGTCCCGCGACTACCACCAGCACCTTGCCGGACTCCGCTGCTTCCGGGCGGCCGAAAACCGGAGCGCTCAGATAGCCCTGGCGCCGCTCGGAATGCGCGGAAGTTAAGCGCCGAGCCAGCGAAGTGCTGATGGTGCTATGCGAGACGTGAATGCATTCTTTTTCCATCGAGCCAAGCAAGCCCTCGCTGCCAAACACAACCTCTTCGAGAGCGTGATCGTCGGAAAGCATCGTCAGCACTGCTTCGGCGCCCTGCGCCGCATCCGCGGGCGAATCGGCCACGCGCGCGCCTTCGCCGGCAAGCCGCTCGGCCTTTTCGCGGCTGCGGTTATAGACGGCTAATTTGTGGCTTGCGCGGAGCAGGTTGCGCGCCATGCCCATGCCCATTCGTCCCAATCCAATAAAAGCAATATTCATGTTGCCTGCCTGGCGGCTCGTGGAGGCGAGCCTGACTTTTCGTGGATTCGATTCGACTTCGAGCTATTTGATGTTGTTTTCTTTTCCCTGCCTCACGTAGGCAATCGACTCTGCAATGTGATTTCGGCTGTGAATGGACTTCTTCTTAGCCAGATGCGCGAACATTTGGATTCCGAAGCCGCCATCCAGGTCATCGGTGATTCGCTTTTTCCAGGGGCGCCGAATGATTTGCGTGGTGAGGCGGCGCGTGACGCGCGGCTGGGTCATGATGAAGTCGGCGATCTTCCAGGCGCGCTCGATCAGTTTGTCCCGGGGAACGACTTCATTGACCATGCCATATTCAAGCGCTTTTCGCGCATCGATCGCCTGCCCGGTCAGCAAAGCGTATGCTCCCCTCTTCACGCCCAGCAATTCCAGAAAACAGCTATGGATGCCGTCGCCCGGCACCGAGCCGATGGGATAGTGCAGATCGAAAATGATGGCATCTTCGCTGCAAAGCGTGATGTCGCACATCAGGCATATTTCGGTATGAAAACCGGGGCCATTCAACAGGCCGATGGTAGGGATTTCGAGGTCGTTGATCAACGAACTGACGTTGATCCTGCCGTCTTTGTAGGCGTATTCGTAGGCCCAGTGTTGCAGATCTTCTTCCTCCAGTTGGAATCCTTGCGGATCCGCATCCATCATGAAATCTTTGCCCGTGCCGGTGAAAATCATCACTTCGTTTTCGGGATCGGCGCCAATGGTCTTGAAAAGCTGGCCCACCGAGCGATGGTTTTCGACGCTTAACTGGATCGGCCCGCCCGCCGTATGGGCCTGCACGAGAATGACGCCGTCCTGGCGGCGTTCCAGTTTGTAGTGCTGTTTGAATCGCTCTTTGTATTCCTCGAATTTTGGAGTCGGAACAAAGTCCACTAACGACATGATTGCTTCTCCTTTCGGTATTCGATCAGCTAAGAGGAAGGCAGCGCCCTGTGAGCTCGCCAGAATGCGGAGCAACCTTGCGCCGGCTGATTTGCACGCCAACCCGCGCACCTTACGCGACGACGGCGCCGTGAGTCAACGGCGGGGCAAAGGCTTGCGCCATCCCCCGCAGCGCAGTACGGTATCTGCCACGATCACCGCACATCGGAGGCTGACATGAGGCGATTTCCGCTTTCGCTTACGTTTGCTGCGCTGCTTGGCGTGGTTGCGTTCAGCGCAACCGTCATGATGGCGCAAGAGGCGGCTTCAAAAGCATCGCGGCGCACGCTTGACATTTATTTCATCGATACCGAAGGCGGGCAGTCGACGCTATTCGTGACACCTTCGGGCGAGTCCATGCTCGTGGACACCGGCTTTGCCGGAAACCAGGGCATGCCGGATGCGAATGCCACAAATGCAACAGGCGCACCGATCACCCGCGACGCCGATCGCATAAGCGCCGTCTTCAAGCAGGCCGGCGTAACCGTGCTCGACTGGCTGGTGATCTCGCATTATCACGGCGACCACGTTGGCAACGCCGCGGAACTCGCCAAGCGCATTCCCATTCGCCACTTCCTTGATCACGGGCCGTTCACGGTGGAGTTGCAGCCGAACCGATCCGCGGCATTCGTGGCGTATATGGGCATTCGCGACAAAGCTCGCGCCATCACCGCCAAACCCGGGTACAAAATTCCGCTCGCCGGTCTGGATGTGCAGGTGATCTCTTCCGCCGGCGAATTGATCACCGCGCCGCTGCAGGGCGCGCCCGGCGCCGGTCTGCCGAATCCGCTCTGCCGCGACGCCAGGTTGAAAGATCAGGACCCCACGCCGGAAAATTTTGAGTCCGTCGGAATCGTGGTGCGCTACGGCGGCTTCCGCCTGCTGGATCTTGGGGATCTAACCTGGAATCAGGAACACGCCCTGGCTTGTCCGAATAATCTGCTCGGCACCTTCGACGTTTTTCACACTACGCGGCACGGCGATCCGCACGCCGGTGCGCCACAGCTCGTCCATGCGATCCGCGCGCGAGTGGCGGTCATGAATAACGGCGAAAGAAAAGGCGGCGATCCGTCGTATTGGCAGATCGTCCATGAAGCGCCGGGACTGGTGGATTTCTGGCAATTGCATCGCTCAGCGGCGGGCGGCGCCGATCATAATTCGCCCGAGCAATTCCTGGCCAACCTAAATGAAATCGATCACGGCCACAATCTGAAGATTTCTGTGCGCGCCGATGGCAGCTTCGCTGTGACCAACGAGCGCAACGGCTTCTCACGGGAATATCCGGCGCGCATCAAGACTGCCGTCTCCTCGCGTTAACCAACCAAACTGGTCATTCCGAGCAGAGTCGCGCGCCTTTGTGATTTCGCCGCAACCGTGCCGCGCGCGAGAGAGGAATCTACTGGTTCTCTTCGTCGAGCAAACCTCGGCTCTTCGCCATTTTGCAGCGTGCGCGCTACTTGTGAGAAATGGAGGCTGCCGGCTATCCAGGCTAGCTTCTGGACCTGATTTCGGCGGCCCCGGAAATGCGGAGCTGTCTTTCAATTTCCGGACGCGCTCTCTCGGGCGGGTCAGTCACACCTACTAGAATTTTGCCGTGCCAGATGTCCGGATCGGAGAGCGATTCGCCAAAATGCGGCAGGCGGCCGGTGATGAGTAATGTTGCCACCGTCCACAGGACCGCGCCCAGCATAGTCATTTCGTAGATGATGATTCCGTTGGTCCAGTGCGGCGCGATGGGCATGCCGCCCGTGTTCAGGGGATACGAGAACTGCGTGAAGCGCGTGAACCAGAAGCCCAGAATTGCTCCGCAGATGCCGCCAATCGAGGCGAGCAGAAAAATGTGCGTCTGCGAGTGTTCGTCCGAAAAATCGTAGCCGTCGAATGGTTCTGCCGTCACCACCACTATTTGGCGTTCGCCAATGCCCAGCGAGTTTCCGCCGGCCTTCAAGGCATTGACGGCGCGCTGCGCGGCGTCGGGATCTGAATACAGCGCATAAAGGGCTCTCATGGCCGCACGTCCGTAGCCAAGGGCTCAGGTTGACCCACGCCGGCTCCGGCAGTTGCGGCGGCTTCGAACGACACGGCACGGCGCCGAATAATCGGAGCTTTGCGGACGCCAGCCTCCAATTCCCACATGGAAATCATGGGCACGAGCTTCGAGAAGACCAGGTAGAGCAAAGCCATCATGCCGAAGCCAGCGACCATGAGGGTGATCTCCACCCACGTGGGCGTGTAGTGTCCCCAGGCATACGGCAGGAATTTGTGCTCCAGGGTGGGCACAATGATCAGGAAACGCTCGATCCACATGCCGGCGACGATAGTGATCGAGGCGATCACAGTTCCTGTGATGGTACGCAATTTCTTAATGGCCAGCAGCGGGAAGGGAATGATCAGGTTACACGCAACCATAATCCAGAAAAGCGGCGCGAAGGTTCCCCGGATCGTGGCCCACAGAACATTCATCTCCGAGACGTCATTGCCATACCAAGCAGTAAGATGTTCGGCGAAAGTGAAATAGAGCCACAACAGACTGAAGGTCAGCAGCAGTTTGCCCAGATGGTCGAAATGAATGGGCTGGAGATATTCCTCCAGATGAAGGAATTTGCGCAGGAACGCCATCGCCAGAATCAGAGCCGCGATCCCACTGAAGATTGCGCCGACCACGAAATACGGCCCGAAAATTGTGGAATGCCATCCGGGCACCGGCGTCATGGCGAAATCCCATGAGACGATTGTGTGCACCGAAACGGCCACGGGAATAATGGCGATGGCCATGATGTGCATGGCGCTTTCCAGTCGATGCCATTGCTTGGGATTGCCCTGCCAGCCGAGTGACAAAATGCCGTAAAGCTTTTTACGCCAGCCGTGCGCCAGATCGCGGGCTGCGGCCGCATCTGGGATGATCGGAAGCAAAAGGAAAAGCGAGCTGCCGGTCAGATACGTGAGAATGGCGAAAAAATCCCAGAGCAGCGGCGAGCGGAAATTGGGCCAGATATGGCGTTCGCTGGGATAGGGCACGAGCCAGTAGAAAAGCCAAGGCCGGCCTAAATGGCAGATGGGAATGATCGCGCCGATCGATAGCGCGAAAACGGTTATCGCTTCTGCGCAGCGGGTCACTGGGCGCCGCCATCCCGCGTTGGCCAGCCGCAGGATCGCCGAAATCAGCGTGCCGGCGTGGCTGATGCCGATCCAGAAAACGAAATTCGTGATGTCGAATGCCCAGAATACCGGCCAATCGAGTCCCCACACGCCCAGGCCGTGATAGACCTGATATCCAAAGGCAAAGACGCCCGCCAGCACCATGCTGCCCGTTACGGCGACAGCCAGCCAGTAGCCCGGACCGCTGTAAAAGAGCGGCCGGAGCAGGTCTGTGCGAATTTGTTCAGCCGTTTTTGCCATTTTGCCAGGAGTCTTGCTGCAGGTAGCTTATGCTGGGCTTGGTGCCCAGTTCGGCCAGCAGTTTTGTCGCGCGATTCGAACGTGCCAGGCGCGACACTTCGCTGTTGGGATCGTTCAGATCGCCAAAAACCATGGCTTTGGGCGCGCACGATTGCACGCAGGCCGGATTGAACTCGCCGTCTTTCAACTCCCGTTTTTCGCTTTCGGCCTGAATTTCGGCGGCCCGAATGCGCTGCACGCAGAACGTGCACTTTTCCATGATTCCTACGCTGCGCACGGAAACGTCAGGATTGAGCTGCAGGTGTAACGGCTTATCCCACTGCGGATTGTAGAAGTTGAGGAAGCGGACTTCGTACGGGCATGCATTCGCGCAGAAGCGCGTGCCGATGCAGCGGTTGTAAACCTGCGCGTTCAATCCTTCCGGCGTGTGATAGCTGGCATAAGTGGGGCAGACCGGTTCGCAGGGCGCATCGTCGCACTGCTGGCAAAGAACAGGCTGGAACCGAACGCGCGCATTAGGAAACTCGCCCTCCCAGTAGCGCTCCACGCGTATCCAGTGCTTGGCCCGGCCACGCGACGCCTGGTCAGGCCCGGCAGTGCCGATATTGTTCTCGGCATGGCAGGCCACTACGCAGGCTTCGCAGCCCGTGCAGCGGTCCAGGTCGATAACCATGCCCCACTTGTGGCTCATCTCGTATTCTCTCTGACGTATCGGCGCGCCATTCTCGTTACGTTCGCTCCACGTTTAGCGGTGCTCTTCTTCCGCCGGGAAGCGGCTCATCCCGCCCGCAAAAACAATCAGCTTGCCCTCATCGGCGCCGCCGACGCGCGTTAACTTCACTCGCGTAGCGGCCCACGCCAGCGCGCCGGTTTCGTCCTCCGCCAGAGGCGCGACGATGGAGAGCGGATTGGCGCCGCGCCCGGTGGCGTACCGGCCAAATTTTTCGTGCCCCTGACCGATCGGCATGGCAACGACATCCGGAGCAATTCCCGGCGAGAGAACGGCGGGGGCGCGCACGCTCCCATGCTGCGAGCTGACGTCAACCAGGTCTCCCTGCGCGATGCGCAATTGCTCGGCCGTTTTTGGATTCAGTTCCACCCAGCTCGACCACATTGCGGTCGTAATTACGTCGGGCATTTCCTGCAGCCACGGCAGATGGGCGAGTGAACCGTCGCGAAGCGACTGCGAGGGGAAAGGTGCGAAGTAGAATGCGAATTCCTGAGTGCCTCCATCAAACTTCGGTTCGGCGAACTTCATCGCAGGGTGTGAAGACGGCGGCGCTGGGGCGCGCGTAGCTGGTGACGTGCCCCACCATCCGCCTTGAGTTGTGATCTTCGTCCAGAAATCGTCTTCCGATTCCGGAGTCCCGCCGCCGGAGTGCTGGCGCAGGGGCACATACGCCGCGCGCAACATGGCATCATACGATTTCCAGGGCAAAGCCGCGGCCACCGGCCCTCCCAGTCTTTGTGCCACGTCAAGCAACACGTCCGGCATGGCGCGCGTGTTGTGTAGCGGATGAACCGCAGGAGGAGCCAGGCTCACTACGCTTTGGGGCGAGCCCGATTCAGCGACATCGTCAATCCAGGATTCAAGCGGCGCGTGATCTGGAAGGATCAGATCGGCGTAAGCGCTGGTCTCGTCAATAAAGCCGCCGAAGCTGACGGTATACGGAACTTTGCCCAGAGCTTCGCGGAATCGCACGCTCGCGGGCAGGCCAAATACAGGATTGGCATCGTACAGGAACAACACTTTAGGGGCGCGCGGCTGGTTATTCAGAATTGCCTGTGCGAAATCATTCAGGCTGGAGAAGCTCGTGTCACTTTCAGCCCCCGACGCGCCGCCGGCAATGGGCAAGCCTGGAGTGAAGCTGAGCACGGGCGATTCGCTGCGGCCGGTTTGCAACAAGGCCTGCAAAGCATTCACGGCGAGGGCGCTGAAGGTCCCATTGGTTTGCGCCAGTGGGGCGCCGCCAATCACTGCCGCGCTTGCCGCCGCAGCCGCAATCTCGTGCGCGAGACGCGTGATTGTTTCAGCCGCTACACCTGTTTGTTTCGCGACGGTTTCAGGTGCGTAGTCCGGCAGTCCGTCCGCCCAGCCCGCAATAAGTGATCCGGCGCGCGAATGTGTCTCACCCGAGCGCAGCTTGTCGCTCATGATGACGTGCGCAATACCCAGCGCCAGCGCCCCTTCCATACCCGGCCGGCAGGGAATCCACTCGTCGGCATTCGCACCGGTTTGCGACATGCGAAGCTCGACCTGGACAAATTTGCCGCGGTGCCCCGGACGGCCTTGCCGCATCTCGCCATAACCGATCGACTGCGCCACGGGTGAATTCCACGTGCCCAGAAGATCCGTGCCGAAAGAAATCAGGTAATCACAGCGCGCTAGGTCCAATGTGGGCAGCGCCGCCTGGCCGAAGCTCAGAAGGTTGGCCTTTCGCAGCACTGTGTCATCCAAGGACTCATAGAACATCGGCGCCGGTGCGCCGAATGACTTGACGAAGCGTTCGATGAGCTCGCGACGCTGCCCGCGCAGCGGTCGCGCGATAAGTGCCAGCGACGCCGCGTTTCCGGGTGAGCCGAGCTCCTTGAATTGCGTTGTCAGTTCCGCGAGCGCATCATCCCAGCTGATTGCCTGAAAACGGCCCTCCCCTCGCTGTCCGCGGCGCTTGAGCGGCCCTGCAAGGCGGTCGGGATGATACAGAGCCTGGAGCGCGGCGTGGCCGCGAGCGCAAAGTTTGCCGCGGCTAATGGGGTGTTGCGGATTGCCTTCGATCTTTTTCGCAAGCCCCATCTTGATCAGGCCGGTGCGCCCGTTACGCACCACTTCCGCGTCGCCTTCCATTACACGCACGAGAGTGCCGCAACCCGCGGAACACAGCGTGCACACGCTGGGTTTCCAGGTGGCGATGCCGGGAACCAGATCCTCTTCGGGAATAAAGCGGATGAGCTGTTGTTCAGGGCTGCCGCATGATTCCAGGGCCGTCACAGCGCCTGACAAAGCCGAAAGCTTGAGAAAGTTTCGTCTTTCCATCAGCGTCGTCTCAGTAATGGCACGTCGTGCAATCTACTGATGCTTTGCGCTGCGTATGGCAGGCAAGGCAATAACCCATATTCAAGTTCACGGCTCTCACTGCCGTTGTTTGCTGCATCATGTCGCCGTGGCAATTCGAACACGCCACGCCAGCGCGGATATGCGGCGCATGATTGAACTTCACATGGGCCGAGGGGCTATAGTCATAAACGCGTACCCACGGAATATCTTCTCCGCGCGCCTGGTATGCCGCGATTTTCTTGATTTCCGGCCTGTCTTTGGCAATCACCAGATGGCAACTCATGCAGAACTTCACGCTGGGGATCGCAGCGTCCGGGCCCTGATCGACTCCGGTGTGGCAGACCTGGCATTGCAATCCACGCGCCAGATGTGTTTTGTGCGGAAATGCGATGGGTTGCGCTGGCTGCGTGGAATGTTCGCCCATAAAATCGCTGATCGCGTCTCGCACGCTGCGGTGCGCTGGCGAAAAAATCCCACTTGATTCTGGTCGCGGGGCGGCTGTTTCTGAGGAAGTTCCGGCGGGTAAGGCCCGACTGGCGATCCATAACCCGGCGCATGTAAGCGCGACGATCAGCCAAATTTTTGAACCGGTCAGGGCCCGCATGTTGCCGCGTCGCATCCGCGTCGCAGCTTTCCCCCTAGTGCCAGGCGTAAGAGTTGTTTACAACCGCCTCTGAGAGAGGCTTCGTTTTAGGAGCCAGCCTGGATATTTGCAACGTGAATGGTCTTACTTGAGCTGTCGTACGTCCCCGTGACTTTTACCTTCGAACCCGCAAAAGCTTCCGGCTTTTTCTGATCGTCAAGTTGATAGATCGTCTTTGTGCCGGCATCATATAAGACGTACTTGCCGCCAATCTTTACGCAACGGTTTGTACAATCCTTCGCGCTTTCACCCTGATTCATCATCGCCGAATGCCCGCCGAGCAGAGCGCATTGCTGATCGATGATCTCGCCGGCAAATGTCTGGGACTTCTGCGCGGCGAAAGTAATATTGGAAACCGCAATGATAAGAGCGAATATCGATACCGACGCAATGAAGCCGAAGATGAGCTTTTTCATGTAGCCTTCTCCTTCCACCAGGGCGCTTTACCGCCGACAAGAATAACTCCCGGAACACACATAAGTGCCTGTCTTAACAAGAATTTTACCCGCACGTGTCGCGAAGGCCGGGCGGCATTCATCGCCCCAGCTACGGAAGCTCAGACTGGTGCCGCTCTTCAGGGCGCCAGCGAAGCCGCGTACGCGGATAAATTGATAATGTCGTCGGGAGTCAGATTTGCAACCACGTTTTGCATCTGCTGCGCTGCCGCCGATTTGCTCGTTCCCGCCTTGAAGTTGTAAAGCTGTCGCGCGATGTAGATGGGGTGCTGCCCGGCGAGGGCGGGGATATTCCCGAAGCCTTTCAGACCATCGCCGTGACAGACCGTGCAGGAGATCGTCTTTCCGCCGCCGGTGGAAACCAGCATCTCGCCTTTGGCGATGCTGCCCATTGGAACGTAAGCCAAAAATCCAGACTTCGGATCGCGCGCCGTGGCCAGCGCGGGATCCTGCGGGACTTCAATAATCCGGTTTCCGAGAGCTTCCATGGCTCCGCCGGGCACAGGCAGCCGCATACGCGCGCCGTTCACCCACGTCTTTGGGACCATGTCCGCTTCCTGGACTTTGACCCACGCAATAGCCTTCTGCATCGAGAAATAATCTGCCGCTGCCTTGGCGTCGTCATCAGAAGTGGCTTGGGCAATGGTGTTCATGCGAGCCGGGTCGATACGGTCTCCGCTCTTGAAATCAGTCATCTGCTGCACGATGTAGTCTGCCGAAAGTCCCGCGAGATTCGCGGACTCGGGATGGCCGTACCCCGTGAACAGGTGACATGAGCCGCAAGCAAATCCTTTGTCCGCGGCGCCGCTGCGGACAATCTGCGGTACGTTTCCGTGCTCATCCGGGAACCAATCCGGCGGATTGCCGAGATCATCGATCTCTTTTTGCGTATAGCTCTTCATGCTGCCTGGTACCTTAACGGGTCCGCTGCCGCCCTCTGCGCCTGCCGGGGGATTCGCGTCAGGGGCGGGGAAAGCCCAAGCCGGATGGTCCGCCGAATCCTGCTGCGGCGGTTCCGCAGCAATAGCGATTACAGATAGCAGGGCAGGTATTAGAAGCCACGCAAAATTTTTCATCTGGTCCTCGGCCCTTTCAGGGTGTCACGATACAAGCTTGATTTCGCGGGATATAGATACACGACTCGGCTCGTTGATTCAAGGGCTGCCATAGTAAGGATGAGTGAGGCAAGGGGTTGGTTTCCCAAAGCGATTCGCGCGCCACTGCCGCTCACGTCATCTAACGCCTGTCTCGTTCCGCAAGCAGGCTGCGGACGACGAAAAAGAGGTTCGCCGGTCGCTCGGAAAGCCGGCGCATGAAGTATGGCACCCAGGCTTCTCCAAAAGGGACGTAGATGCGGAAAGGATGACCTTCCGCGACGATTCTCTGCTGCAGGTCCCGTCGAATACCCAGCAGCATCTGGAACTCATATTTCGCGGCAGGCAATCCTAATCTCCGAATTTGTGCCGAGGCATAATCCACAAGAGCGGGATCGTGGGTGCCGATTGCTACAGAAGCACCGCCAGCAGCGCCTGCCGTTGACGCAGCGATCTGCGCGAACATCAAGTCCAGAAGTTTGCGGTAGTTTGCATCTACTTCGGTTTTTTGGGGGAACGCGAGCGATGCGGGCTCCCGGTAAGCTCCTTTGACGATGCGTATCTTAGGATTGACCGGCGCGAGCCTGATAATGTCGCCTTCGCTGCGCCGCAGGTACGCTTGTATGGCCACACCTGCGTTGCCATACGTTTTCTGGACGTTCTCATATATCTCCAAAGTAGTTTCTGTATAAGGCGAGCCTTCCATATCAATCTCAATTGTGTTTTGTATTGCCGCCGCGGCAGCAGCGATCTCGCAGGCGAGATTAAGGCACAGCGCGCGATCAAAATCGAGCCCAAGTTGCGTCAGTTTGACCGCTATATTCGCTCGGATGCCAGCCTTGTGCAGCGCACGCAACATCTCTACATAGCTCTTGCCGGCTTGACGCGCCTCCTCCGGCGTCGACACATTTTCGCCCAGGTGGTTCAGAATGACCGGCTGTCCTTGTTGCGAAAGGGGCGCGACGCTGGCAAGGGCCTCCTCCAGCGTTTCGCCGGCGATAAATCTTCGCGCGAATCCGTGCTTCGCGCCGAGGCGCGCGATTCGTTCCGTCACGCCTTTCTTTGTGGAAAGCCAGAAGATCAGATTTCGCAGCGGATTCGTCTGTGGCAGCCTTTTTTCTTTGAGTTGCTCTTGTGAATCTAACAGAACGCGTTAGAATGGCCTACCCTGCTCTCAGTTCCTTCATGTGTTCGTCACATTACCAGATGGGTTGCAACCGACCGGCACCACAGATTAGCCGCTAATTCGTGGCCCCGAACATTTGTACTCCGGGATGTCTAATAGGCTGCTTCCTGCATCTCAGTGGTAGAACCTTTCGGGGTGACAACAGACTTTTCTCGGGAGGATAGACTCATTTCCAGCACGATCACCCAAGCGCTCGAAACACAACGCGCTGACCAGCCGTTTCAATTTATGGCTGCCTCTTATCTGATTCGAATCGGGGCGGAACCGGTTTACACCCTGGGCGATTTCGCCAGCAGTCTGCGTAACTGTCCTCTTGCCTCCATTTTTTATCACACCTTTCAAAGCCTCGAAGCTCATCATTACACGGCTTTTTCCAGCGATTTTGCGCAATGGGCGCTGGCTGCGTGCAATGAAGCGGCTCTGGCGGAGCAGCTCGCGATCGTGGATCTTCGCGATATCGTCTCGCTCGAGGACCTGCGCGACATCCTTGCGGATATTGTTCGAGACTATCTGAAAGAACATCCGCAGGCCACAGACCGCCGCGCGTTCGAAGCTTTTTACTTCTGCGAGGCCAGAGAAGTGACCGTGGCGTCAGGTTTGCCGGCTTGGACGCTGCCGGAATTGGCCGAGGGTATCCGCCATCTCGGCCACCAGTCGCTGCACTACCACTTCATTAATTCGCGACTGCGGCTGCAACTGAAAACGAACGATTTTTCCTTTTGGATCGAACATAGCCTGCATCAACCCAAGCTCGCTGCCCGGCTCAATCGCATTGACTTCTACAACGACACCCTCGACGATCTGCGCCAGGACGTTTTGGCCATCCTCGGGTCCCAGGTAAGCCGATGAGCACCACTGAAATCAGTAAAACGATGAGCGCGACTGAAGTCGCCAAGCCGGTTTTGCCGGTTCTGCAGGACTACGCCGCGATTGTTGGCGAGCCCGAAATCCTGGAATTGCGGGAACTTGCCCGGCGGCTGGCCGGCCGTCGCGTCAAAATGGTTAACTCCACCGCGGTCGGCGGAGGCGTCGCTGAAATCCTCAATCGCCTCGTTCCATTGATGGAGGAAGTGAAGGTCCCCACACGCTGGGAGGTGATCACCGGCGGCGAGAAATTCTTCCACGTTACGAAGGCATTTCACAACGCACTGCATGGCGCCTCTTATGATGGTGTTCCGGACTGGTTCGAGACTTTTCTCGCCACAAACGAGGAAAACCGGCGGCGAATGGAGTTCGATGAGGATTTCGTCGTCATTCACGATCCGCAGCCCGTGGCCTTAATCGCCGAACGACCGTCCGGCCCGCAGCGGTGGGTGTGGCGCTGCCACATCGATCTTTCGAATCCGAATGCACACGTGTGGGATTTTCTCAGACCGTGGGTCGACCGATATGATGCTTCTCTTTTCTCTTCACCGCAATTCACACGGGGGTTGCGCATCCCGCAATATCTTTTCTATCCCACAATTGACCCGCTTGCGGACAAGAACCGCGAGCTCGAGCCGGAATTTGTCCGCTCCGTGTTCGAACAATTTCAGATTGATCCCGCACGGCCGATCCTGACGCAAATCTCGCGTTTCGACCGGCTGAAAGACCCTGTGGGCGTGATCCGCGCGTACCGCCTGGTGAAACGCTACGAAGATTGCCAGCTTGTGCTGGCCGGTGGCAGCGCGACCGACGATCCTGAAGGCGCGGCCGTTTTAGCCGAAGTCGAGGAAGCCGCTGCGGGCGATCCCGACATTCATATTCTGAATCTGCCGCCATGGAGCCATGTGGAAATCAACGCCTTACAGCGCGGGTCCACCATCGTGATTCAGAAATCGTTGCGCGAGGGATTCGGGCTTACCGTCAGTGAGGCTCTGTGGAAGAAAAAACCCGTGGTGGCTTCGGCGGTTGGGGGCATTCCGTCGCAAGTGATACACAAACTCACCGGCATGCTGGTGCATTCGGTGGAGGGCACGGCGTACCAGATTCGCTTTCTCCTTGCCAATCCCGCTTTGGCCCGGACGCTAGGCGAGAACGGGTATCAGCACGTCAAAGAGCACTTCCTCCTGACGCAGAATCTCAGGCGCTATCTGGTCTTGTTCTTGATTCTTCTGCAGGGTGATTAGCCGCCTGCGCGACCCCATCCGCGTCTCGCGCACGAGCCCGGTTAAATATTGCGCAGCAGTCGGGCGTACCCGCAACTTTTCGCCTCGCTGCGGGTTTACAATTCAGAACAATACAGGCTTTATCGAAGAGCCGCCCACTGGAGTCCGTGATGGCGCCGGGAAGAAGTGTATTCGGTTCGTCACAAAAATCGAATCTCTCAGTCCTGATCGCAGCCCTGCTATGCGCCGGTCCGATTTGTCTGGTGCCCTACCTGCGTGCGCGCGCTGGCGGAAAAGCTGCTGAAGATTCGCAAAAGAGTCGGTCCCCACAGGCACCCAGCCTCAAGGGCTTGCCCGCCACCGATCTGACTGAAGATCAAGCCATCGTACATGCGCTCAATCGTCTGGGTTACGGCCCACGGCCGGGAGATCTCCAGCGTGTGAAACAGATGGGCTTGGCGAAATGGATTGATCGTCAGCTTCACCCTGAATCTATCAACGACTCGCCACTCGAATCCCGGCTTTCGCGTTTTTCGACATTGAGCATGTCTTCCGAAGCCTTGCTGGTGCGCTTCCCACGCCCTGCGGTGGCCGCCCGGCGCGAGGGAATCACCCCCCAGGAATATCGCAAAGAACAACAGCAGAAATTACAGGCGGCGCGCCAAGCCTCGGAGACACGGGAAAGTGTAAATAGCCAGCCGCAGATGTCAGATCAAGCTTCCGGTGAATCACAGACCGATTCCCGGCAATTGGAATCAGCGCAACAGAACAGCGGCTCGGAGTCAGGCGGCAACTCGCAAGCGATGAATACCGGCAAGCCGCCTCAAGCCATGGCCCCCGACGAACTTGCCGAAATCCTTCTGCCTGGTGCGAAAGAAGTAGGAAAACAGCCCGTCTCCGGCAACCCTGCGGGAACACCAACAGCCAACCCGGTCGCAAGGTTTGATCAGTTGCAAACGCCGCAACGCATCGTTGCCGAACTCGCCATGGCCAAGATGGATCGGGCCGTTTACAGCGAGAAGCAGCTTTACGAGCAGATGGTGGATTTCTGGTTCAACCACTTCAACGTGTTTGCCGGAAAAGGTGTGGACCGCTGGCTGCTCACCTCCTACGAGCGCGATGCTATTCGCCCGCATGCCATGGGCAAATTCCGGGACCTGCTCGAGGCCACGGCAAAAAGCCCTGCTATGCTCTTTTTCCTCGACAACTGGCAGAGCGTTGATCCCCAAGCCTGGGCCCGTCTGCAACAGGAACAGGCGATGCGCCGTGCCTATCGAGCCCGGTTTGGTGGCCCATTCGGACGAGTTCCGTTTCCGCCGCCTCCGGCAACACCCAACCCGAACCAGGCCAAACGCCAGGAGCGCGGCCTGAATGAAAATTACGGCCGCGAATTAATGGAACTGCATACGCTCGGCGTCGATGGCGGCTATTCACAGCAGGATGTCATCGAGGTGGCGCGCTGCTTCACCGGCTGGACGATCCGTCAGCCGCAACGCGACCCGCAATTCTGGTTCAACGAACGCCTGCATGATCCCAATCCGAAAATTGTGCTCGGCCATAAGATCAACGCCGGCGGCATGAGAGACGGTGAAGAAGTTCTCGACCTGCTCGCTCGCGATCCGCACACCGCACAACACATTTCACTCGAAATCGCCCGTCGTTTTATCTCGGATAATCCTCCGGATGCTCTGGTGGAACGGATGGCCAAGACGTACGAAAGCACCGATGGCGATATCCGGGCCGTGCTGCACACCATGATCTATTCCCCCGAATTCTGGTCGCCTGACGCCTATCGCGCCAAGATCAAGACGCCATTTGAACTCGTCGCATCGGCCGCGCGTGCCGCTGGCGCGGAAAGCGAGCTCCCGCTTGCGCTCGTGCAGTGGACGGGCCGCATCGGCGAGCCGCTCTATCAATGCCAGCCTCCCACCGGCTATTCCGATAAAGCCGATGCCTGGGTGAACACGGGTGCCTTGCTCAATCGCCTGAATTATTCTCTGGCGCTCACGGGCAACCGGCTGCCCGGCGTGCACACCGACGTTCGCGATGTGCTCGGAATCGAACCTTCCGCGCAGCCCAGCGCCGTATTGGATCAGGCCATTGCCATTTTGCTTTCGGGCGAAGCCTCGCAGCAAACGCGCGAAACGCTCGAAAAGCAGATGCACGACCCTCGCGTTTTGCAGGCGAGCCTCGATGATCCTGTCACCCATGTTAATGAAGCTATGATCGCGGGTCTTGTGCTCGGCGCGCCCGAATTCCAGCGGCGCTGACTCAAACCGCGCGAAAAGGAGACACGATGCCAGTCTCACGACGAGCATTTCTCAAGCAGGGCGGCGTCGCAATGATCGGCATGAGCACGTTGCCGGGCTTCCTGCGTCGCGCCGTCGCGGCCACTCCCATGCCTAATCGCAAAAAGCTCGTCGTGCTTTTCCAGCGCGGCGCCGCTGACGGCTTGAATATCGTCGTGCCATTCGCCGAACCCAACTACTACCGCATTCGCCCAAGCATCGCGATCCCGCAGCCGCGGCAGGGCGGGGAATTGGCCGCTCTCGATCTCGACGGCTTTTTCGGCTTGCATCCAAGTCTCGCTCCGCTGATGCCGCTCTTCCGCACCCAGCAACTCGCCATTGTGCACGCCGCCGGCTCGCCCGATACCACGCGCTCGCATTTTGACGCGCAGGACTATATGGAGTCCGGCACTCCCGGCGTGAAATCGACTGACGACGGATGGCTCAACCGCGCCTTGCAGGCTGATCCCGAGCCGGGCGCTTCCCCATTTCGCGCCGTCGCCATGGGGCCGAACCTCCCACTCACTTTGCGGGGTCCGGCTCCCGCTATCGCGTTGCCGGATGTGCGGCAGTTCCGCGTGTTTGCGCAGTCGCCGGCTGTCGAGGGTGGATTCGAGGCGCTTTATGCGCAGACAGTCGATGAAGCCCTGCGCGGCACCGGCACCGAAACCTTCCAAGCCATCGACATGTTGCGCAAAGCCGACCCCTCGCACCTCCAGCCGGAAAACGGCGCCGAATATCCGCGCAGCCGCGTCGGCCAGGCGATGCAGCAGGTGGCCCAGCTTCATAAGGCTGATATTGGCCTGGAAGTGACATTCGTGGATACGGGTGGCTGGGACAACCACGTCAACGAAGGCGGTGCGCAGGGCCAGCTCGCGAATCTATTGCGCGACCTCGGCCAATCGATGGCGGCATTTGCGCAGGATATGGGCGACCGCATGGAAGAGATCGTCGTCGTCACTATGTCGGAATTCGGCCGCACCGCGCACGAAAACGGCAATCGCGGTACCGACCACGGTCACGCCAACTGCATGTTTGTGTTGGGCGGGCCGGTGAAGGGCGGCAAGGTTTACGGCAGATGGCCCGGCTTGGCTCCCGAACATTTGAACGAGGGCCGCGATCTCGCCCTGACCACCGACTTTCGCTCCGTGCTGGGCGAGATCATTTCGCGCCACCTGGGCACAACACAACTCGATGCCGTCTTCCCCGGCTTCGCCAACGACGCCCGCAAATTCCCCAATTTGCTGAAGTCTTGACTCCTTTGCGGCGATGGCAAAAAGCAGACCCCTCGCTGAGATCCTGCCGAATGACGATTGTTTTTTCGGATATCGTAGAAGTTCATCGTTTACATTACCCGCGTCGTCATCTCCTACCCTACGTCGTCATCCCGTACAAAACGGGGCCCCGCGGCATGCCGTTCTCGCATGCGGTGGGGTGGGAAGCGAGGGATCTGCTTTTTGAGCTTGGCCGGCGCGAGCCCCTCCCGGTTACATTCCTAATCCGCTGGCGCGCGGGAGATCTCTTTGGCCGTTCCTTCGGCCGTTCGGATGCGCATGCTGTAGAACGAGCGATACACGAAGACAAACGACACGACAAAGAAGATCGCCGCCAGAACGTGGGTCAGCATCCCGCCGCTCGTGGCCGTCAACTCCACCGCCAATTCCACGGCGAGCAATCCAAACAATGTCGTGAACTTGATCACGGGATTCAGCGCTACCGAAGATGTGTCCTTAAAAGGATCGCCGACCGTATCGCCCACCACGGTCGCGGCGTGGAGATCGGTGCCCTTTTGCTTCAACTCGACCTCGACGATCTTCTTGGCATTGTCCCAGGCGGCTCCGGCGTTCGCCATGAAAATTGCCTGGAACAAGCCGAACATGGCGATCGAGATCAGGTAGCCGATAAAGAAGAAAGGCTCCACGAACGCGAACGCCAGCGCCGCGAAGAAAACGGCGATGAAAATGTTGAGCATGCCCTTCTGCGCGTACTGGGTGCAGATGGCCACTACCTTCTTGCTGTCGGAAACGGAGGCTTTTTCCGATCCTTCGAGGCGGATGTTGGCTTTGATGAATTCCACCGCACGATATGCGCCTGTGGTCACGGCCTGTGTGGATGCGCCGGTGAACCAATACACCATCGCGCCGCCGGCGATGATGCCCAGCAAAAACGGCGCGTGCAGCAATGAGAGCTTATCGACGTTCGCCGTAAGCCCGCTCGTCAGCGCCATGATGATCGAAAAGATCATCGTCGTCGCACCCACAACTGCGGTACCGATCAGCACCGGCTTGGCCGTCGCCTTGAATGTGTTGCCGGCGCCGTCGTTTTCTTCCAGCAAATCTTTGGCGCGCCCGAAATTGGCGTCCACGTTGAAATCGCGCTTCAGTTCCTGGTGAATGCCGGGAAGCTGCTCGATCAGTGAAAGTTCAAAAACCGATTGCGCGTTATCGGTGACCGGGCCATACGAGTCGACCGCGATCGTCACCGGACCCATTCCCAGGAATCCGAAAGCTACGAGCCCGAACGCGAACACCGGAGCGGCGATCATCACATTCCCCAGGCCCTGAACTCCCACCATATAGCCAATGGCCATAAGCACGATCATGGCGAAGCCCAGGTAATAGGCGGAGAAATTGCCCGCAACGAATCCGGACAAAATCCCTAACGACGCGCCGCCCTCCTGTGCCGACGTGACCACTTCCTTTACGTGCCGCGATTCCGTCGAGGTAAACACTTTGACCAGTTCCGGAATGACCGCGCCCGCCAAAGTGCCGCACGAGATGATCGTTGCCAGCTTCCACCACTGCGTTGTATCGCCGGCAAGGCTGGGGATCACCGCCCACGAAATGATGTAGGTCAAACCGATGGAAACAGCGGACGTGAGCCACACAAGCGACGTGAGCGGCGCCTCAAAATTCATGTGATCTGCAGTGAGGTACCGCGCGCGCGCGATGGCCGCGTTGATAAAGTAAGAAGCCGCGCTCGCCACCAGCATGGCGATGCGCATGACGAAGATCCACACCAGCAGTTGGACTTGCGCCGCGGGACTTTTCACGCCCAGCAGAATGAAGGTGATCAGCGCCACGCCGGTGACGCCGTACGTCTCGAATCCGTCGGCGCTCGGCCCCACAGAATCGCCCGCGTTGTCGCCAGTGCAGTCGGCGATTACTCCGGGGTTGCGCGCATCGTCTTCCTTGATGCGGAAGACGATCTTCATCAGGTCGGAGCCGATATCGGCGATCTTGGTGAAAATGCCGCCCGCGATACGCAGCGCGGCCGCCCCTAGCGATTCACCGATCGCGAATCCGATGAAGCACGGCCCGGCGTAGTCTCCCGGAACAAAGAGAAGAATGAAAAGCATCATCAGCAACTCGACGCTGATCAGCATCATGCCGATGCTCATACCCGCATCCAGCGGAATGTCATAGATGGGGTAGGGCTTGCCGCGCAGGCTGGCAAACGCTGTGCGTGAATTCGCAAACGTATTCACGCGAATGCCGAACCACGCCACGCTGTAGCTGCCCGCAATGCCCAATACGCTGAAAAGAAGAATGATGAAGACGCGCACAGCGTCCATGTGCAGCAGGACGCCGAAATAGAGAACGATCACGACGGCGATGAACGCTTCCAGCAAAACCAGGAACTTGCCCTGCGTGATCAGATAAGTCTTGCAGGTCTCATAGATGAGTTCGGAGATTTCCCGCATGGCGCGGTGAACGGGCAGATTTTTCAATCGCTGATAGATGGTCAGGCCAAAAGCCAGTCCGGCGACACAAAAGAGCAGCCCGAAGAGCAGGAGCTTATGGCCATCCATCCCAAAAAAGCTGACCTGCGAGAGGTCTGGCAGCTTGAGGTTAGCTTCGCCGGCAGCTTCGGGCGCTTGCGCCCATGCCGCTGTCCCGCAAAGCGCCAGCAGCATCAAAAACGGCGCTCGCTTCAGCAACCGGGGTGCGGCGGATCGGCAATCCATGACTCCTCGCTTCAGCCGCCTAGCAGCATTCGCCGCGAATAACCATACTCCTGCTAACTCCATATTTCCTCCGTCAGACCTTGCTCAGGGAGCAATCAGGCGTGCTTCCACCGGAAAGGCAAAAGGACACTTTATATGAGGGTTTAGTGATGGTCAAGAATGGCCGTCCGCTGGAAGAGCCTACTCACATCGTATCCCCCTAGCGAGATTGAAATGCTTGAGTGAAAAGAGGCGGAGGGAGATGGAGTTGTTGTTGAAGGGGGCAGGGAGATGACCGCCGCCGCGGCGG